>Ga0196960_10000499_pt1 | contig 13471 bp, 17 predicted proteins | sample S3v_5metaG_FD_183187 | JGI IMG/M metagenome (GOLD analysis project Ga0196960, IMG submission 183187) | Soil microbial communities from Anza Borrego desert, Southern California, United States - S3+v_5 | ecosystem: Environmental > Terrestrial > Soil > Desert | place: USA: California | collected... | reverse complement strand
GTCCGCTCCGACCGGGGGACGAGCCCGGCGCGGACGGCCGCCACCCGCCGGCGTACGTCCTCGACGGGCACGGCGCCGGGCGGGCCCGCAGCGGCGTGGGCGGCCTCGCCCCGGCAGTGTGCGCACAGCCCGCCCGCCAGGGCCTCCGGGCTGCCCGGTGCACGGCACTCGCCGCATTCCAGGGTGAGCAGAGCCGCCCGCCGCTCCGGAGCCGGCCGGTACGGGGGCAGCTTGTCGGTCAGCCGCCTGCGGATCAGCGAGGCCGCGTGATGGACCGGTACGGGAAGTCCGTCGGTCAGGGCGTGCAGCAGTTCCGCCTCCGTGGCGCCCCGCTCGAACCACTCACCGACCTGCGGCTCCAGGCTCGCGCACTCCGCCGCCGAGAGGCTCAGCGAGGGCGCCGTGCGTCCGAGGGCGGCCAGCAGGACGAAGGCCCGTGACCGCGTCGGCCGCCGGTCCTCCTGAGGTACGTCGCCCCGGACGAACGCCGCCCACCACTCGTCGTCGCGCGCGGTGCGGGAGAAGAACGTCCGGGTCACCCAGAGCATGACCTCATCGGTGGCGAGGCACTCACTGCCCCGGCGCAGATGCCCGGCCGCCTGGAGCCTGTTGAGCGCGGTCCGCAGGGCGCACTGCCCGTACGGGAGCCACTTGGCCAGCGTCTTCACGGAGATGTCGGAGCCGTCCGGCAGCCGGTCGATGTACGCGGCGACGGCGGCCTCACGGGGCGGCAGATGCGAGAAGTCGCGCCCACCGCGCGGGCGCTGGTCCGGCGCGGAACGCTTGCCGTAACCGGGGTTGGCCATCGGGTGCGGCGGCAGGTACGAGGAGGAGGGGGCAGCACTAAGCTGGTCGACAGCCATCAGATCGTTTTCTTTCGGCTAGGCGATCTCGTTGGTCAGACCCCTGTCAGGTGTTCCCGCACCGACGGGGGTCGTCTGCTGTGCGGCACGCTAGAGCGTCACAACGTTCCGTGGCAAGTCGGTCACAAACGGTCAAGACTGCAGGTGGGGAGGGTGGGTGGGTGGGAACAGACCCACCATCCCCATCCCTGGAAAGAGCGCTCGGAGCCCAGGGCTTGAGCCCCGGGAAGCCGGATGCGGACGTCGGAGTGATCACCGGCCGGTCTCCCAAGGGCGGGAGCCACCTGCCGCGGCACCGGGAAGCGGCTGATCGCTGATCCTGTGCAGAACGCCCTGGGGGAGACCCGCTCCCTCGCTCAAGGACTCGAACCGGAGGTTGCCGTCCTTCTGCATCGTGAAGCGCGCGGTCTCCTGGCTGTTCCCGCACGGCCACGCCTGGGGACCGTCGTCACCGGCCTGGGCCTTCAGGACCAGCAGGTCGTCCTCGGCGGAGGTGAGCCGGTAGTCACCGGTGCAGCTGGTGTTCAGCATGGAGACCGACGCGTCGGAGGAGACGATCTCACCGACCGCGCCCTGCTTGATCGCGATCCTCAAGGTGCCGCCAGGCAGGTTGCTTCTGGTCGTGAGGTCCCCCTGCCAGGTGCCCAGGAACGCCTCGGGGATGTCGTTGCCGTCATCGCCGTTGCCCATCATCTGCACGGCGACGAGTGCCGCCGCCGACACGATGAGCGCGGCAGGGGCGGCGAGGAGAACCCGCCTGGTGCGCCGGCCCGACCGGGGGGCCGGCCCGTCGTGGATCGTGTCGACCGGGTCGGGCAGAGCTGTCAGCTCCCGCATCAGGCCGTGGATGTCCGCCACGACTGGGGAGGGCAGCCACCCTGCTCCAGCCAGGGAGGCGGCCCCGCCCGGTGCCAGTGCGCGGGCGATCTCCCCGGCCGAGGGCCGTGACGCCGGGTCCTTGGCCAGACAGGCGCCGGCGATCTCACGCAGCTGACCGGACAGACTTCCCGGATCAGGTTCCTCGTGCACGACCTTGTACATCAGGCCGGCCGCTCCCTCACCCGTGAACGGCCCCCGGCCGGTCGCGGCGAACACCGCCGATGCTGGGGGAGCAGTGTGCGGGGGCCACGGAATCCACACGGGTCACGCCCACGGCAGAGACCCCCGGAAGGGCACCGCTGTAGCCGTTGGCCGCGACGCCGGACGACGAAAGTCGTTGCCCGCGCGGCGGTTACGTGTGCTTGAGGTCGGCCACGAAGGCCGCCCAGGCGCTCGTCCGGAACAGGAGCGCCGGGCCGTCGGTCCTCTTGGAGTCGCGGACGGGGACGACGTCGGGGTGCCCGTCGGCAACTTCGAGGCAGTTGCCGCCGTCGCCGCCGCTGTAGGTGGACTTACGCCAGGTGGCGACCTCGAGGCAGTCGCCGCCGTCGCCGCCGCTGTAGGAGGACTTGTGCCAGGTCACCGTGGCCAGGTCGTAGTCAGAGCTGCTGAGCTTCATGGTCGTAACCCTCCGCCGCTGATTCGATCATGGCCAGGGATGCTGCGGGTGACAGTGCGCTAGCCACTACGAGATCGTAAGTCAGCTCATAATGCCGTAGGGCTGCTGGGTCATCCTGCAATTGACCTGTGCCCAGGCCTTGGAGGTAGGCGAGGGCCGGTGCGTCCGGAAAGTGCATGAGCTTGAGGGAGCCCGTGAGAGCTGTATGGGCCCCGGCCGAGAACGGCAGCATCTGCACGATGATCCGGTGTTGTTGGACCAGCCCCGCCACATGACGCAGGGCCTTCGCCATCACTCCGGGCCCGCCTATCTGTCGGCGTAGAACCGCCTCGTCCAGAACGACCCACAACAGGGGTGTTGTTGGATCGGTCAGCAGCTGCGCCCGCTCCAGCCGCGCGACCACCAGGTCGTCGATCACGTCCTCCGTGGCCGTCGGCTGGTACGCCCGGAACACCGCTCGCGCGTACGCCTCGGTCTGGAGCAGCCCGGGGACCAGGAGGGGTGCGTACTCCCGGATCGTTGTCGCAAGGCGCTCCGCCTCCGCCGCCTCCGCGAAGTGGTCCGGGTACTTGGACTCCTTCAGCGCAGCGCAGTTGCGTACGAAGAATCCGCCCGCACCCAGCACCTCATCCAGCTTCTCGGCCTGGTCCGGCTGCATGCGCCGTGTGCCGGCCTCCAGTTGCCCGATGAATGAACCGCTGACGAACAGCGGTGCTCCCAGGGCGTCCTGCGAAAGGCCTGCCGCCTCTCTGCGGTGGCGGAGTTCCGCGCCCAGGAGGGCCCGGGGCGAGGAGGAGGGGTCGAGCTTCTTGGGTCCGGGCACGGCGACTCCGTGGGGCACACGTGGGGGTGTTGGAACTGCGCCTCTTCCACGGTAACGAGGAATTGGACACGCTGTGTATGCATAGCCGCTACTCAGCGTGGAAATGGGGAAGATCATGATGACGGCTACGAAACGGCGTGAAGAGGCAGCGGACAGAGTGCGGGCTGCGGAGGACGCGGTGGCGCGGCTGCGGGCCGGGCTCGCGGGAGTCGGCGTGAAGCTGCCGTCGCTGCGGATCGACCCGGTGTCGTGCGCGGGCGACGAGCCGGCCCCGCTCGTCGACCTCGGCCGGTGCTCGATCGAGACGGCGCTGCGGCTGAGCGCACAGCTCGAAGTGAAGGCCGCTCATGACAGTTGAAGGGCTGGAGCCGTGTACGCCGGAGCCCGGCACGTTCGCGGTGGACGGCAGGGACGGCAGGGTGGGCCGGGTGATGGGCCGTGTCGGCCCGTACGTACAGCTGCGCCCCCCGGGCGGCGGCGCGGAATGGGACTGTCCGCCGGAGGCCGTCCGGGCGGCTCCGCCGGGGCTCGTGCTGCGGGCCCGGGTGACGGAGATCAACCGGGAAGGGCAGTTGCCGCGATGAGCCGGGGGACACCTGCCTTGAGGTCGCTGCGCGCCTCACACGATCGTGGGACGCTGGTGGGAGCGGCGGACCGCCGCTGGAACGTCGATCTACGCTTCCACACCGGGCCACAGGGGAAGGGACCTGCGATGACCGCTGCAATGGTCGAAAACGATCAGGGCTCCGAGGGCCGCCCGTGGGACTACCTGCTGCAGACCTGGCAGGAACTGGACGTGCCCGAGGGGTGGCGCGCCGAGATCGACGAAGGGCAGATCGTCTTGGTACCGCCGCCTCATGCGCACCACAACAGCATCGCCGAAACGGTGCAGCGTCTGCTGTACCGGGGCCTCCCCGATGAACTGGGGATCTACCAGACGCTCGGTGTGCACGTTGCGCCTCTCGACAAGCTCTACGTCCCGGACCTCGTCGTGTTGCCGAGAGATCTCGTCACCGCCGCCGATCCGGAGACCAGCGACCCGATGGGCGCGTCGGAAGCACTGCTGGTCGTCGAGATCACGTCCAAGGGGAACGCGCGGGAGGACAGGACGAAGAAGTACCGCGCCTACGCGCGGGCGGGGGCCCCGATGTACCTGCTGATCGACCGGTTCGACACACGCGGGGCGATGTCCACGCTGTTCACGGAGCCGAACGAGGACGGCACGTACAAGTGTTCCGTCCCCGTGCCCTTCGGGAAGCCGCTCCTGCTGCCCGCACCCTTCGACGTCACCCTGCCCACGGCAGATTTCCCGGCCTGAGGGAGCGTGGGGGCGTTGCGCACCTGAACAGCGGGGCCGGCTCCATGGTGGAAGCCGACCCCGCCTCTGCGCACGGTGCGTCAGGTTCTACATGCGGTAGCTGTTGTAGTACGTGCCGACCTGGTCGTGATAACCCGGGTCTCCCGCGTGCTTGTCCTTGTCGAACTCCGGGGAGTCCTTGATCTGGTCCTTGGTCAGGTCGACGAATACCGTCCTGTGCTCCGTGTCGATCCCCTTGACCGTCCCTGCCGGAAGCAGGACGCTCTTGCCGAAGATCCAGACGCCGGTATCGACGACGATGTGGGCCGAGCCCACCTCGTCGGAGTGCTTGTCGACCTTGCCGATGCTTCCGTCCGTCGCCTCGACCGAGAATCCGGTCAGGTCGGCGCCCGCGGTGTGACCACTCGTGGGCTGGTAACCCCACAGGTTGTCGCTCATATTCGGCTCCTTCCTCGACGGTTCGTCCGGCGCGGCCATCCCCTCGTGATGAGGAGGAGTGCCGCTCAGTAATTCGGCTGCCCGCGCTTTTCCGGTCTACACATGAGGAATTCGGTGGGCCCAGAAATAATCGCGGGCGGCCCAGAACGTGAAGGTTCCGGGCCGCCCGCGATCGTTGCTGGACGAGGTATTTACCAGCGGTACCACCGGCCGCGCTTGCCGCCGCCGGCTGCCGGACGCACGAAGAATCCGATGAGCCACACCACGAGCACGATCACCGCGATCCACCACAGTGCCTTGAGTGCGAAACCGGCACCGAAAAGGATCAGGGCGAGCAGAAGAACAAGAAGCAGGGGAACCATTGTTATCAACCTCCGAGGCATCTGGTGCCCGGCCTTTCATTTCCTACACACACGTGTTCGTGAGGAAAATTCTGCGGGTATCCCGTGACCACTCACGGCCGGGCCGGAGGCTGTGCGGTCAGACGCCTGCGGGTTCCTTCGCCGGGCTGCCGCCCGACGGGGCGGCCGGGCCGGTGGCCGCGACCGTGGAGGGGGCCGGTTCCTGGGAGACGTTGAACTCCGTCAGCAGCGCCTTGCTGAAGCCGAAGAAATACGTGGCGACGAAGCCCGCCACGTAGCCGACGAGCAGGCCGCCCGCATAGACCGCGACCGTGGCACCGAGGCCGTGGTTGCCGTCCAGGAGCGGGAACAGGGCCCAGCCGGACGGGCCGATGGCGGTCGAGCCGACCGAGTCGCCGAGCTGGTTGAACAGGCCCACGAAGCCGCCGCCGAACGCGCCGCCCACACAGGCCGTGACGAACGGGCGGCCCAGCGGGAGCGAGACGCCGTAGATCAGGGGCTCGCCGACGCCCAGCAGACCTGCGGGCATGGCGGACCTGATGGTCCTGCGGATCGACTCGTTCCGGGGGAGACGGAGGTAGACCGCGGCGGCCGCGCCGACCTGGCCGGCTCCGGCCATCGCGAGGATCGGGAGCAGGACCGTGAAGCCCTGCTGCTCGATGAGGGTCGTGTGGATCGGGATCAGGGCCTGGTGCAGGCCCAGCATCACCAGGGGCAGGAAGAAGCCGCCGAGCAGGAAGCCCGCGCCCGCGCCGCCGGTGGAGAGCAGCCAGTCGGCGAACGTACCGATGGCGGAGGAAATCTCACCGGCCACGTACATCAGGCCGAAGATCGTGACGAGGCCGGAGACCAGGACGGTCAGGGTGGGGGTGACCAGGACGTCCAGGGCTTCCGGCACCCAGCGGCGGCACCACTTCTCGACGTACACCGCGAGGACCGCCGCGCCGAGCGCACCGAGGACGCCGCCCTGGCCGGGCGCGAGGGTCTGGCCGAAGGCGTCGATGTTCGCGACGCCGGGGAAGACGATGATCGCCGCGACCGCGCCCCCGAGGATCGGTGTACCGCCGAACTCCTTCGCCGCGTTGTAGCCGACGAAGACCGCGATCAGGGCCATGAAGCCGGAGGCCATCGCCGCGAGCGCGGGGGTGACCGAGGTCAGCCATCCGAGGTTCACCAGCAGGCCGTTGAGACCGGCGATGATGCCGCAGCCGATCAGGGCGGGGATCAGCGGGACGAAGATGTTCGCGATCCTGCGCAGGAACAGCTTGAACGGGGTGGAGTTCTTCGCCTTCTGCTGGGCCTTGAGGGCCGCGCCCTTGCCGGCCAGCTCCTCGGCCGTGTGGACGGGTGCGGGAGCCTGTGATGCCCGGCCCTCCTCGACCAGCTGCTCGAACTCGGGGGTGACCCGGGCGACGGTGCCCGGACCGAGGACGATCTGGTAGGTGTCGTCCTCGACCACGCCCATCACCGCGGGGACGGCCTTGAGTGCCTCGTCGTCCACGAGGGAGCGGTCGTGCAGGCCCAGCCGGAGCCGGGTCATGCAGTGGGCGATCGAGCTGACGTTCGCGGCGCCACCGACAAGCGGCAGGATCGCGGCGGCAGTGGCGCGGTTCTTGTCTTCAGTAGCCATGTGCGTGGTGCCTTGCTGTGCGGGGAGTGGTGCGTCAGGGGGTACGGACAGCTGCGAGGGCGGCGCGGAGGTGGCCGTGGGAGTCGGTCAGGAGCGCGGCGGCGGTGGGACCGTCGACCCCGCCGAGGATGGTGAGGATGGCGTTCTTCACCTCGCCGTCGGTGGCGGTGAGCGCGGCTTCGATCTCCTGGTCGGAGGCGCCGGTGGCGAGGGAGACGATCCGGCGGGAGCGGGCGCGCAGCTTCTCGTTCGAAGCGCGTACGTCGACCATGAGGTTCCCGTACGTCTTGCCCAGCCGGATCATCGTGATCGTCGAGAGCATGTTCAGGACGAGCTTCTGCGCCGTGCCCGCCTTGAGGCGGGTGGAGCCGGTGAGCAGCTCGGGGCCGACGACGATCTCCAGGCCGTGTTCGGCCGCCGCTGCGAGCGCGGAGCCCGCGTTGCACGAGAGACCGAGGGTGAGGGCGCCCTCGGCACGGGCGTGCTCGACGGCCCCGACGGCGTACGGGGTGCGGCCGGAGGCGGAGATGCCGACCACCGTGTCGTCGGCGGTGAGGCCCAGGCCGTCGAGGTCGGCGGCGGCCAGCTCCTTGCTGTCCTCGGCGCCCTCGACGGCCTTGACCATGGCGGAGGGGCCGCCCGCGATCAGGCCGATGACCTCGGACGGGTCGGTGTTGAAGGTCGGCGGGCACTCGCTGGCGTCGAGCACACCGAGACGGCCGGCGGTGCCGGCGCCCGCGTAGATCAGCCGGCCGCCGCGCGCCATGCGCTCGGCGGTGGCGTCGATCGCGGCGGCGATCTGCGGCAGCTTCTCGGCCACGGCGGCGGGGACGGTGGTGTCCTCGCCGTTCATGATGCGGGCTATCTCCCGCGTCGACAGCCGGTCGATCTCGGCGAGCTCCGGCCGGAACGCCTCGGTGGTGAGCGTGGCGAGCTGGGCGCGCAGTTCGCCGTAACCGCCGGGGGTGGTTTCGCCGGCGTTCGCGTCGGTGGTGGAGGGCATGGGCAGCGCTGCTTTCTCGTCTTCGTACGGTTCGCTGGGACGGGTGCTCGCCGGGGTCAGCGGCTGCGTGCGGTGTGGCGGTGGGCGAGAGCCTCGTAGGAGGCGGACAACGCGGGTGCGGCCGTCTCGTACGTCCGCTGGGCGACCCCTATGAAGAGGCAGTCGACGACGAGGAGCTGGCTCGTGCGGCTCGACATGGCGGCGGGCCGCAGCTCGCTCTCCCGGGCGGTGGACGTGGTCAGCACATGGTCGGCGTACTGCGAGACGGGCCCGTCCGGGCGGCCGGTGATCGCGATCGTCGCCGCACCGCGGTCGAAGGCGACCCGGAGCGGCTCGATGACGTCACCCGTGGAGCCGGAGTGGGTGATCGCGATGGCCACGTCGCCGGGGCGGAGCTGCACCGCGTTGGTCACGGCGAGGTGCGGGTCCATGTGGGCGTGGGCTATGAGGCCGATGCGGAGCAGCTTCTGCGCCAGGTCCTGGCCGACGAGGGAGGAGGCGCCCACGCCGTAGATGTCGATGCGGCGCGCGGTCGCGGCGGCGGCCACGGCGGCCCCGAGCTGCACCGTGTCGAGTCCGGCGGCGGTGTCGGCGAGGGTCTGCTGCTCGTCGTAGGCGAGCTTCGCGACGACGTCCGCGATCGGGTCGTCGACCGTGATGTCGGCGGTGACGGCGGGCGCCCGGCCGGACTGCTGATGAGCGGCGAGGCCGGCGAGCGCGAGGCGCAGGTCCCGGTAGCCCGGGTAGCCGAGGAGGCGGGCGGTGCGGACGACGGTCGCCTCGCTGGTGCCGGTGATCTCGGCGAGACCGGTGACGGTGAGGGCGGCGCACCCGGCGGGGTCCCCCGCGACCGTTTCGGCGACCCGCTGCATGGAGCGGGTCATGGACGGGGCGAGGGTCCGCACCTTGGCGGCGAGAGCTGCGGGGGCGGGCGGCGAGTCCGGGCTGAAACTTTCCTTCACGTCATTGGTCACCCTTGAAAGTTATTTCCAAGCCTCCGTCCCGTCAATCCCTCCTCGGCCGAAGGGGAGTTGTGGCCGAAAAAAGTGAGCGATATGTCCGTTTGTGGTGTCCGTGGCCCACCGGTGGCCCGGCTCGGGGCGGCAGGCGGCGGGGGACAATGGGGCCATGGAGCTGAACAGCCTGGAACAGGAGCTGCACACCGCGCGTGCGCTGGTGATGGCCGACCTCGTCGCGGGTGATGTGGCGGAGGCCCGGATCGTCTCGATGGTCGAGGACGCGGTGGCCCACCGGCGGTGGTGGGCCGAGCAGTGGCCCGAGGGCGTTTCCTTCGTCACGGGGCTCGTGGCGCAGGACGTCCAGGACGCTCTCCTGGAACAGCACGGGCGCTGGCCGCTGTGCCCGGTGTGCACGGAGGGAGGGCCGCACGCCCTGGACGTCGAGCCGGAGCTCGGTCCCGATCCGCACTGGGTCTGCACGAAGGCGACGGTGTCCGTCGCGCGGGTGGGGTCGCTCGCCGAGGTGCTCCGCCGGTGACCGTCTACATCGACCCGCCGACCTGGCCGGGGCACGGCCGCATGTGGTCGCACCTGGTCAGCGACGAGTCGTTCGCGGAGCTGCACGCCTTCGCCGCCGCGATCGGCTGCCCGCCCCGTGCCTTCGAGCGCGACCACTACGACATCCCCGAGGAGCGTTACGCGGACGCGGTGCGCGCCGGGGCGCGGGAGGTCGGGCCGAAGGAGATCGTGCGCCGGCTCACGGCCGCCGGGCTGCGGCGCCCGAAGGGGCGGCCGGCGCCGGGCTGACGGCCTGTTCCGGGATGTCCCGCGCCGGGCTGACGGCCTGTTCCGGGGTGCCCGGCGCCGGGCTGACGGCCTGTTCCGGAGTGCCCTGCGCCGGGCTGACGGCCTGTTCCCGGCTGCCCGGTTCCGGGCTGCTCTGCGCCGGTGCGCCCGCGATCCGCAGGGACGGCGCACCCCCGCCGCGCAGCCGCATCGAGACCGTCACGGCCGCCAGGCCGAGCACCAGCATCGCGGCGCCGGCCCAGGCCGTGGCCCGGAAGCCGAAGTCCGCGTCGATCACCGTGCCGCCCAGCCACGGGCCGGTCGTGTTGCCCAGGTTGAACGCGGCCGTCGTCGTCGCCCCCGCCAGTGTCGGGGCCACCCCCGCGACGTTGAACATCCGGGCGTTGAGCGCCGGGGCCGTGTAGAACGCGGACAGCCCCAGCAGGAACGCCAGAACGACCACCGCGACCTGGTTCGCCGCGAAGAGGGCCAGGGCCACCAGGAAGACCGTCGAGGCGCTGATGCCGCTCAGCAGCACACCGAAGAGGTGCGCGTCCGCGACCCGGCCCCCGATCGTCGTACCGATCAGCGCGCCGACGCCGAACAGCCCGAGCACCCACGGCACCCAGCCCGAACCCAGCCCCGCCACATCCGTCAGCAGCGGCGCGAGATAGCTGAACGCGCAGAACACACCGCCCGCCGCGAGTGCCGTGATCACGATCGACAGCCACACCTGCCGGTCCCGGTAGATCGCGACCTCCCGCTTGAGCTGCGGCTTCTCGTCCGGCAGCGGAATGCGCGGGATGCGTGTGACGACGCCGGCCAGCGCCACGGCGGACGCCACGCCCACCGCCCAGAACGCCGAACGCCAGCCGAAGCTCTCCCCGAGGAACGCGCCCAGCGGCACTCCCAGGACGTTGGCGATCGACAGTCCGCCGATCATCACGGCCATCGCCCTGGCCCGCGCGTTCACCGGCACCATCGCGATGGCGACCGCGGCGCCGACCGCCCAGAAGCCGGCGCACGCCAGCGCACTCACCACCCGTGAGACGAACAGCACCTCGTACGTCGGCGCCAGCGCGCCCGCGATCTGGCCCAGCCCGAAGACGGTGATGAGTGCGATGAGCGTCGTACGGCGGGGCAGCCGCAGTGTGGCGACGGCCAGCAGCGGGGCGCCGACCACCATGCCGATCGCGAAGGCGGATATGAGGAGCCCGGCCTGCGGGATCGAGACCCCCATGTCCTCGGCGACGGGCGGCAGCAGCCCGGACAGCATGAACTCACTGGTACCGAGGGCGAAGACCGAGAGGCCGAGGATGTAGACGGCCATCGGCATACGGGGACGGCTGGAGGCGGAGGAGGCAGAGTCGGGCATGACAGTGGCCAACAGTGCTTTCGCCCCTGTCATTCCCCCGTCTCAGCGCGTGAGCAGCTCCAGCTCCGTCGTCAGGTTCTGCCGCGCCGGCGGCTCCCACTCCGCCGCCCCGCGGGGCGTACGGAACAGCCTCGGCAGCTCCAGCAGATGCCGGAGGACGGCCGAACGCCCCTCACGGAACGCCTCGTCAGGGACGAAGCCGTACTCCTCCCTCACCTGCGCCGCGTACGCCGCGTACTCCTTGGGGGCCGCCGCCAGGATCGCGAGATCCGCGTCGCACAGCACCTCGCCGTTGGTGTCACCGTCCGCCGGGTCGTGCGTGACGGTGAGCCGGACCAGCCGGGCGACCTCGGCGGTCGCCGCGTCGGGGACACCGGCCTCGGGCAGGGCGCGTTCGGCGAGCGCGGCGCTGCGCTCCTCGTTCTCGGAGCGGTCGGGGCGGTAGACCGCGTCGTGGAACCAGACGGCCAGGCGCACCAGGTCCGGGTCGCAGGCGTGGCCGGCCAGGGTGTCGACGCGGTCCAGGACCTGGGCCAGATGGGTGGTGGTGTGGTAGCGCCGCTGGGGCTCGGCCCAGCGGTCCAGGAGGTTGTCGGCGTAGGGCAGCGGGTCGGGGCCCGGCGCGCCGCCCCGGGCGGCGACCAGGGCGTCCTGCCAGCGGGTGCGGAGCGCGGCGGCGTCGGTCATACGGCGACTGTAGAGCGCCGGGGGACCTTGTCGGGCGGGGTGGCGGGTCGTTAGCGTGCGGTTGTGACGGAAGCGGCGGAATCCAGGTATCTCATCGATCTCAACGCGGACCTGGGCGAAGGGTTCGGACGCTGGACCCTCACCGAGGACGAGGCGCTGCTGACCTGTGTCACCAGCGCCAACGTGGCCTGCGGCTTCCACGCGGGCGACGCCTCGGTGATGCGGCGGGTCTGCGACACGGCGGCGGAGCGGGGCGTCCGCATCGGGGCGCAGGTCTCCTACCGCGACCTGGCCGGGTTCGGGCGGCGCGCCATGGACGTACCGGCGGCCGAACTGACCGCCGAGACCGCCTACCAGATCGGGGCCCTGCGGGTCTTCGCGGAGGCGGCCGGTTCCACGGTCTCGTACGTGAAACCGCACGGCGCCCTCTACAACCGTGTCGTCCACGACGAGGAGCAGGCCGCCGCCGTCGTCGCGGGCGTGGTGCTCGCCGGGGGCCGCCCCGCCGTCCTCGGACTGCCCGGCTCGCGGCTGCTCGCGCACGCGCGGGCGGCAGGCCTGACCGCCGTCGGGGAGGCCTTCGCCGACCGCGCGTACACCCCGCAGGGCACGCTCGTGCCACGGAGTGAGCCGGGCGCCGTGGTGCACGACGCGGACGAGGTCGTACGCCGCAGTGTCGGCATGGCCGTCGACGGCGTCGTGACGGGGGTGGACGGCAGCCGGACAGCGGTCGCCGCACGGTCGCTCTGCGTCCACGGGGACACCCCCGGCGCCGCGGCCCTCGCCTTGCGGGTCCGGGCGGCGCTGGAGGACGCGGGCGTCCGCGTGCGGGCGTTCGCGTGAGCGGCATCCGGGTGCTGGAGGCCGGGCCGCGCGCCCTGCTCGTGGAGCTGGACTGCGGTGAGGACGCGGAGGCGTTTCACGTGGAACTGCTCCGCCGCCGGGCCGCGGGCGAGCTGCCCGGCGTACGCGAGATCGTCCCCGGCGCCCGGACGGTGCTGCTGGACGGGGTGGAGGACCGGGCGCTCGCGGGGCGGCTGAGGTCATGGACCGTGCCGCCGCTGAGCCGGGGAGCGGGGGAGGCCGTCGAGATATCCGTCGTCTACGACGGCCCGGACCTCGCCGATGTGGCCGAGGCGTGGGGTGTGGCCGTGGAAGAGGTGCCCCGCATCCACGCCCGTACGGAGTTCCGGGTCGCCTTCTGCGGCTTCGCGCCCGGCTTCGGCTACCTCACGGGCCTGCCCGGTCACCTGCGGGTGCCGCGCCGGGCCTCCCCCCGGACCCGGGTGCCGGCCGGGGCGCTGGCGCTGGCCGGCCCGTACACCGGGGTCTATCCGCGCCCGTCGCCCGGCGGCTGGCAGCTCATCGGCCGGATGCCGGAGCCGGATGTCCTCTGGGACCCGGCACGTGAACCGGCTGCGCTGCTCGTCCCCGGGGTCCGGGTGCGTTTCGTGGCGGCGGAGGTGCACGGATGAGCCCGGGGCTCGAAGTCGTCCGGGCGGGCGCCCTGACCACGGTGCAGGACGAGGGGCGGGCCGGCTGGGCCCATCTCGGCGTACCCCGGGCCGGGGCGCTGGACGGGCCCGCCCGGCGGCTGGCCAACCGGCTCGTCGGCAACGCGCCGGACGCGGCGGTGCTGGAGACCACGCTCACGGGATGCGCGGTCCGGGTGACCGGCGCCCGGCCGGTGCTCGCCGTCGTCGGCGGGGCGGGGTGCCGGGTCACCGTG
>Ga0196960_10000498_pt1 | contig 13476 bp, 11 predicted proteins | sample S3v_5metaG_FD_183187 | JGI IMG/M metagenome (GOLD analysis project Ga0196960, IMG submission 183187) | Soil microbial communities from Anza Borrego desert, Southern California, United States - S3+v_5 | ecosystem: Environmental > Terrestrial > Soil > Desert | place: USA: California | collected... | reverse complement strand
AGCCGGCTCAGCCAGTCGGCCGCCCGCCCCGCCAGCGGCCGGTGGCGCAGGGCGATCCGGCCGGCGGCCTCGACGAGGGCGAGCCGCACCTCGTCGTCCGTCTCCACCGGCAGCCGTTCCCGCAGCAGCGCGAGCACCCTGCCCGGCCGGCCGTGCAGGGTGGCCAGCGCCAGCGGCGCGGCGAACCGCACTCCCGGGTCCTCGTCGGCGACCAGCTCGAAGAACACCGCGGAACCGGCGGACACGGCGGCCGCGGCCATCGCGTAGTTCGCCACGCCCTCGATCTCGTCCTCGTCCAGCTCGTCCAGTTCGCTCTCGTCGTCCTCGTCCAGATCGATGCCTCCGATGCTGGTGAGCAGCTCGACGATGCCGCCCCGGTCCCGTATGCCCGGATCCACGGCCAGCTCGAAGAGGAAGGGGATGCACGCGAGCGTGCACGCGTACACATCGCCCTGGTGGTGCACCGCTCCGTACATCCCGTCGAGCGCGCTCTCCCGCTCCGCCGGATCGGCGGACGCGAGGCCGTACAGGAGCCCCGGCACATCGTCGGCCGGGCCGTAGGCATGCTCCATCGAGGCCCAGTCGACCTCGTCGATCCCCGTGAACACGCCGCACCCTCCCCGTTTCCTCCTCCGCGTCCCGAACGCGGTGGAGAACCGCGCCCGCGAAGCAGCGTCTGCGCAGAGTGTGCACCACGGCCAGGACGATCCACCCTCCACTTGCGGCCTTTCCCGCGCCGTGCCCGTCCAGGGCTGTGAAGGCGCTGTGCGGGTCCTGTCCTCCCGGCTCCTCCCAGTCCCTCCCGGCCCCTTCTCCCCGGTCCCGGGCAGGGGGCACGCCTGCCCGGGGCCGTACACCGTACCGGGGCACCCCCGCCACCGGCACGGGGGTGGGGGTGCGGTGGACCGGTCCTGTGGCCGACGCCGCTCGTACAGGTGATGAAACGGCCGTTTCCAAGGTCAGGGACGAAGTGAGGACCATGATGGACGCCTGTCCGGCGCCGGGGCTCCCCCTGGCCTGACCGGGGTGCCGGGGCAGTGCGGGGCATATCGGGCCCGCACTGCCCCGGAACGCCGGGGTCCCGACTCCGCGCGCCCGCTCTGCGCCCTGTGCGGGGGCCCGGCCGCCGTACAGGCTGGGGGGAACCAAGGATGCCGGAGAAGTGAACAGAGGGGGCACGATGCAGGATCTCAAGGTCACGTCATGGCAGCTCTTCGGGCACGACCGGCTCTATGTGAACCTGCCGGACGGGACCGCGATCGGATGGGCGGACCGGGACAGCGGCACGATCACGGTCCTGCACCCGCGTTATCGCGACGCCGTGGCCGACGCGCTCGCACGCCAGGTCCCGGACCTGCCGGCGCTCGTCGGGGAGGAGGTCCCGGCCGGGCCGCCCACGCCGCGTATCCCACCGCCGGTCCCGAGGATCCCGCCGATGCGGGGGATGCGGAAGCGGAGGGCTGCGCAGGAGGAGGCCCCCGTGCAGGCCCCCGTGCCGCAGGCCCGGTCCGAGGAACCGGCCCCCGTCCCCGTGCAGGAACCGTCGCCCGTCCCCGTGCAGGAACAGGTGACCCCGCCGCAGCCGGTCACCGCACCGGAGAAGCAGGCCGAGCCGGAAGCGGAACCGGAGAAGCAGGCCGAGCCGGAGCCGGAGAAGCGGACGGAGAGGCGCCGACGGCCGGATGTCCTGCCCGCTCTGACGCCCGCGAACGACCTCGCGTCGCGGCGGCCGGGGGCCGGGCTCCGTGAACAGCTCGGCGGGACAGGAGCAGCGGGGGCGCTCGTACGGGTGGCCACCGGGGCACTGCGGCGGCACAAGGACGTGGACCCGCGGCGCGGCGCCCTCGCGGGGGAGCGCCGGGTCGGGGCCGAGCTCAAACGGCTGGCCCGGCACGGCTGGCGGGTCCTGCACTCCGTGCCCCTGCCGGACGGGGCGGAGATCGGACACCTGCTCATCGGGCCCGGCGGGGTGTTCGCCGTGAACACCGACCACCGTCCCGGCGCATCGGTACGCATCGACGACGGCACCCTGCGGATCGACGACGGCACCCCGCAGCCGTACGAACTCGGCGGACGGCCCGGCACCGGGCGGGCCCGGGCGGCGCTCGAGGCGTACTGCGCCTTCGACGTCCCCGTGGGGACGGTGCTGGTGTTCACCGGTGTCACCGCGCTGGAGGTGGTCGCCACCCCGGCCGGCGTCCGTGTCTACGGGGAGCGCCAGGTGTCCGCGCTCGCCCCGCTGACGGGCGTGCTCACCGCCACCCAGGTGGAGCGCGTCTACGACGTCGCACGGAACGAGGAGGCCTGGCTGGACGCGTGAGCGCGGGACATGACCGGTAGATTTCCCGGTGCGGCGGCAGTGCAGCTGCCGGATCACCGCCGGACGTGCCGTCGCGCCACCGCCGTGCCACCGCCGTCGCCACCGCCGTGCCGCCGAAGGGGAAGCCGCAGTGAAACTCCGCTGTGCCGTGCTCGACGACTACCAGTCCGTGGCGGCCACCGCTGCCGACTGGTCGCCCGTCGCCGACGACATCGACGTGGTCAGCTTTGCCGAGCACTGTGCGACCGAGGACGAACTCGCGGCACAACTCGCCGAGTTCGACCTGGTCGTCACCCTCCGGGAGCGCGTGCCGTTCCCCGCGACGCTGATCGAGCGGCTGCCGAGGCTCCGCCTGATCGTCGCCTCCGGGATGCGCAACACGTCCATCGACCACGCCGCCGCCGCACGCCACGGGATCACCGTCTGCGGCACCGCCAGCACGGCCGCCCCGCCCGTCGAGCTCACCTGGGCGCTGCTGCTCGGCCTGGCGCGCGGGCTCGTGACGGAGGCCAACGCCCTGCGGAACGGCGGTCGCTGGCAGTCCACCGTCGGAGCCGACCTGCACGGGCGCAGGCTCGGCATCCTCGGGCTGGGGAAGATCGGCAGCAGGGTCGCCGCGGTGGGCCGCGCCTTCGGCATGGACGTGGTGGCCTGGAGCCGGAACCTGACTCCGGAACGGGCCGAGGAGGGCGGGGTGAGCCTCGCCGCGTCCATGGAAGAGCTGCTGGAGACCAGCGACTTCGTCTCCGTGCACCTGGTGCTCAGCGAGCGCACCCGGGGGCTGCTGGGCGCGAAGGAACTCGGACTGATGCGGCCCGGCAGCTATCTGGTCAACACCTCCCGGGCGGCGATCGTCGACCAGGACGCACTGCTCGACGTGCTGCACCGCGGGGCCATAGCGGGGGCGGGCGTCGATGTGTTCGACGTCGAGCCGCTCCCGTCGGACCACCCGATGCGCAGTGCTCCGCGCCTCCTGGCCACACCGCACCTGGGGTATGTGTCGCAGGCCAACTACGCGGCGTACTACGGGGACGCGGTCGAGGACATCCGCGCCTACCTCGACGGCGAGCCGGTCCGCCGGCTCGGCTGAGGCGGTGCCGTTCCCGCGCTCCCTCACGGGGCCCGGTTCACCGGCGGCCGATCGCCGTCCGAAGTAACCTGTGTGCAGGGGCACTTCGTCCCGCCGGGCAGAGGAGGACCCCGCGTGGGCACGCTCGACGACGGGACGGCCGCCGGCATGGTCCCGATACCCGCCGGCACCGTCGACCTCCGCGACGACCGCCGCGGGGCGCACTGGCAGGAGGCCGTCGAGCCCTTCCTGCTCGCCCGCCTCCCCGTCACCGTCGGACAGCACCGGGCCCTCATGGGCATCACCCCCGATCCCTCCGTGTCCCACGCACTGCCCGTGACGAACGTCAGCTGGCTCGGCGCCGTCGACGTGTGCAACCGTTTCTCGGCCCGCGCCGGACTGGCCCCGGTCTACTCGCGCGACGCACGGAGCGGCGAGGTGATCCGCGACCGGGCCGCCGACGGCTACCGTCTGCCCACGGAGGCGGAGTGGCAGTACGCGTGCAAGGCGGGCACCACCGGCTACCGCTACGGCGAACTCGACCGCATCGCCTGGTACGAGGGCAACTCGGGCGGCCGGGCCCACGACGTCGGCGGCAGGCCCCCGAACGCCTGGGGGCTGTACGACATGCTGGGCAACGTCTGGGAGTGGTGCTGGGACCTCTACGACGAGGAGGTCTACGGCTCCTACCGCACCTTCCGCGGCGGCGGCTGGGCCGAGTCGGAGCGCGGCTGCGGCGCCACCGTACGCCGCCGCAGCCACCCCACCTTCGCGATCGACGACCTGGGCCTCCGGCTGGCCCGCAACGCCACGGCGCGGTAGTTCAAAGGAAGAACGCGACGGTATGACGACTGATCCGCACTCTTGAACGCGCCGGCAAGCGCAATCGGGTGGCGACCCCAGGGGCCCGGGAGCTGGATACGACTCCCGGGCCCCGCCACGTCCCGGGGCCGGGGTAGCGGAGCTGTCGGGCGTCAGACCTTGATGGCGGTGATTCGGCTTCCGCACAGCACGGTGAGGTCTTCCGGGTCGCACGTGAGCACAGTGACCGGGCCGGGTGAGGCGAGGGCGGTCGCGGCGAGCATGGCGTCGATGGCGTGCTTGTGACCGTGCAGGCCCGCATCGGCGAGCAGGGCCGAAGCGTGCCGTGCGATCGACTCGGTGACCGGTTCGACGACAAGACGGGAGAGGGTCCACTCCAGGGCGGGGCGGTTGATGCGCGGGTGGGTCACTTCCACGAGGGTGACGGTGGACGTGATCACGCGCAGGTCATCGGCGCGGGCGAGGGCCAGCCAGGCGGTGACCGTGCGGTCGCGGAGCACGGCCTTGGCCAGTCCTTCGCTGTCGAGGACGAGCGTGCCGCCCGGGGTGGCGGAAGGGGGCGTCACGCCGCGTTCGCCCCGCTGCGCGCCTGCTGCTCGCGCGCTTCGTGGAGTTGGTCCCGGAGAGCCTGGATCTCGCCCTCGGTGATGGGGCCGTGTTCGGCCTCGCCGACCTTGATGAGCTCGTTGAGGTTGTCGCGCTCGATCTGGCGGGCGACGGCAGCCGCCACGTACGCGGACAGCCCCGAGGGGCCGCTGCGGGCCTTGGCGGCTTCGGCGATGTCGCGCGGCATGGTGATGGAATACTTGCCGGTAGGCTCGCTCATGCTATCCATCCTACCTTTTGTCCTCCGTGCAGGATGGGTCGCAGGTACGGGCACGGCTCGAGGGTCGCATCCGCGTCCGCAGAAGGCCGCGTCGGCCCGGGCGGACGAGCACAGGCAGGTGACGTATCCGGCGGGGCAGGTGGCAGGACCGACGCATCCGGACGGGCGTGCTTCGAGTACCTCACCCCGCTGTCCTGGAACCACGCACGTGCAGGCCGATCGATTTGCCGGCCGTGACGCCCGCCGTGTCACGCTCGCAGAGGCCGGCGGGACGCTTACTGTCGCGGACGGGGACGAGGTGGAGGAATGCCGGAACCGCGCGCCGAGAATGAGCTTTTCGACAAGCTGCGTCACGGGCCCTTGGACAGCTTCCCGGCGGAGTGCCGTCCCGGTTTCCCGCACATGAAAAAGACCCCCTGCTCAGCATTCCCGCTGATCAGAAGGTCTTTTCGGCACTTCCTGCGAAGTGCCCCCGGCAGGATTCGAACCTGCGCACCCGGCTCCGGAGGCCGATGCTCTATCCCCTGAGCTACGGGGGCGACATCGCCGCGCTTGGCGGCGACGAGTGAAACCCTACCAGCTCCGAGCGGGTGTCCGGGAACAGGTATTTCCGCGTCGTCAGCACCCGCGCGAGGCCGCTCCCCGGCGGGCGCCGGCCATCTCCCCGGGGACGGAAGTGGGCAAAACCCGGACGCGGCCGCTGCGCCCGGCCTACCCTCGAAGGGTGTCAGGGGCGTACGGTCGCGTGCTTGTTGTCGACGACAACAAGGTCATCCGGCAGCTGATCAGGGTCAATCTCGAGCTGGAGGGCTTCGAGGTCGTGACTGCGGCTGACGGCGTCGAGTGCCTGGACCTGGTGCACGAGGTCCACCCGGATGTGATCACTCTCGACATCGTGATGCCCCGGCTCGACGGGATACAGACCGCGGCCCGGCTGCGTGCGGACCCCCGGACCTGGCATCTGCCGGTCGCCGTCATCAGCGCGTGCACGCCCCGCGAGGTGGAGGCCGGGGTCGACGCGTTCCTGGCGAAGCCCTTCGAGCCGAGCGACCTGGTGCGCATGGTGCGACGGCTCGCACACCGCGAGGACCCCGTGGCGTTCGACGACAGGTACGGCGCGGGGGCGGCCGGCTGAGCCGGCTGCTGCCCGCATGGCGAAACCGGTTGGCGAAGTGCCCCCCTTCCTCCCATACGCTTGTCCCGTGACCCCCGCAGATCTCTCCCGGACCGTGCTGCGCGCTGTGCGCCGCGCGGTCGACGAGGACGTCCTGCGCGCACCGGTGCCGGAGCGTGTGCGGGTCGAGCGGACACGCCCCGGCGGCAGCGGTGACTACGCCTGCGCCGTCGCCCTCCAGCTGGCCGGCCCCGCCGCACTCCCGGCCCGGGAGGTCGCCGCACTGCTGCGGGACCGGGTCGCCGGTGCGCCGGGGATCGGGGGGGTCGAGATCACCGGGGCCGGCTTCCTGAACTTCACGCTCGACGCGGCCTCCGACGGCGCGGCGCGCTCCGCACGCGTACGCCAGGCGCTGGAGCAGGGGCTCCGGTACGGATGGGGCGCCGAGTGCGCCGGGCAGGTCCACCAGCTCCACCACCGGCACGAGGTCCGGGCGGCGGTCGTGGCCGGCGTGGTGGGGAAGCTGCTGCGCGCGCAGGGCGCCCTGGTGCGCACCACCTGCGAGGAGGTGCCCGACCCCGCCTGGGCGCGTCTCGGTGTCACCGTCGACGCGCACGGGCGGCCCCCCGTCCCGCTCGCGCGGATCCGCCCCGTCCCCGCCGGGGCCACGGCGGGGGAGCTGCTGGGCCGGCTGGGCGCCGACGCCGCCCGGTGGGGTCTGCTGAGGCCCGCGGGGCACGACCGTGCGGCCCCCGGTGACGAACTCCTCGTGCAGGGGGAGGGGAATCCGCTCTTCCTGGTCCGGTACGCCCATGCCCGCGCCCGCGCGCTCGCCCGGGGCGGGGCGCTCCTCGGCCTCACCGGCGCGTACGAGCAGGACGTCGACGCGCCCGTGCTGCACGCCGCGATCGCCGACCACCCCGGCGTCCTCGCCGCCGCCGCCCGCCACCGGGCGCCCGACCGGCTCGCCCGGCACCTCGAAACGGTGGCGCACACCTTCTTCGACTTCCACGACACCTGCCCGCCGCTTCCCGTCGGCGACGAGAAACCCTCGGCCGCCCACCGCTCCCGGCTGGCCCTTGCCGAAGCCGCCGGGACGGTGCTCGCAGGCGGCCTGTCCCTGCTCGGCATCAGCGCGCCCGAACACCTCTGAGAACCGAGAGAGCAGAGCAGAACGATGAGCCGATCCGCACACCCCGCCGGGCCCCGTCACGCCGACGTCCTCCCCGAGGGCCACTACACCGCCCCGGCCACCGACCTCAACGAGCTGGACGCGAAGGTCTGGTCCCGGACCGTCACCCGTGACGCGGACGGTGCGCTCACCGTCGGCGGGATCGAAGTCGCCCGCCTGGCCGAGGAGTTCGGCACCCCCGCGTATTTCCTGGACGAGTCCGACTTCCGGGCGCGCTGCCGCGCCTGGGCGGACGCCTTCGGCCCGGACGCCGATGTGTTCTACGCCGGGAAGGCCTTCCTGTCGCGCGCGGTGGTGCGCTGGCTCCAGGAGGAGGGGCTGAACCTGGACGTGTGCTCCGGCGGCGAGTTGGCCACCGCGCTGGACGCCGGGATGCCCGCCGAGCGCATCGCCTTCCACGGCAACAACAAGACGGTCGCCGAGATCGAGCGGGCCGTCGGGGCGGGAGTCGGGCGGATCGTGCTCGACTCCTTCCAGGAGATCGCGCGGGTCTCGCACATCGCCCAGCGGCTCGGCACCCGCCAGCGCGTGCAGATCCGCGTCACGGTCGGCGTCGAGGCCCACACCCACGAGTTCATCGCCACCGCGCACGAGGACCAGAAGTTCGGCATCGCGCTGGCGGACGGCCAGGCGGCCGAGGCGGTCCGCAGGGCGCTCACCCTGGACGGCCTGGAGCTCATCGGCATCCACTCGCACATCGGCTCGCAGATCTTCGACATGGCCGGTTTCGAGGTCTCCGCGCGGCGCGTCGTGCAGCTGCTCGCCGAGGTCCGGGACGAGCACGGCGTCGAGCTCCCCGAGATCGACCTCGGCGGCGGTCTCGGGATCGCGTACACCTCCGAGGACGACCCCCGTGAGCCGCACGAGATCGCCAAGGCGCTCTCCGGCATCGTGACCCGGGAGTGCGAGTCGGCCGGCCTGCGCACCCCGCGCATCTCCGTCGAGCCCGGCCGTGCGATCGTCGGCCCCACCGCCTTCACGCTGTACGAGGTCGGCACCATCAAGCCCCTCGAAGGCCTGCGGACGTACGTGAGCGTCGACGGCGGGATGTCGGACAACATCCGCACCGCGCTGTACGACGCCGAGTACAGCGTCGCGCTCGTCTCGCGCAGCTCCGAGGCCGAGCCCATGCTCGTACGCGTCGTCGGCAAGCACTGCGAGAGCGGTGACATCGTGGTCAAGGACGCGTTCCTGCCCGCCGACCTCGCCCCGGGCGACCTGATCGCCGTGCCCGCCACCGGCGCGTACTGCCGCTCCATGGCGAGCAACTACAACCACGCCCTGCGTCCGCCCGTCGTCGCCGTGCGCGACGGACAGGCGCGGGTCATCGTCCGGCGCGAGACGGAGGAAGATCTCCTGCGTCTCGATGTCGGATGATGAAATTCACATCTCAAAATCCGGACGGCTGGTAGAAACCCCCGTCCGGTGAGTGAGACTGGTCCACACATCAGAAGTATGAGAAACGAGGTCGGATGATGCGTACGCGTCCGCTGAAGGTGGCGCTGCTGGGCTGTGGAGTGGTCGGCTCAGAGGTGGCGCGCATCATGACGACGCACGCCGACGACCTCGCCGCGCGCATCGGCGCGCCGGTCGAGCTCGCCGGTGTCGCCGTCCGCCGGCCCTCCAAGGTGCGGGAGGGCATCGACCCCGCACTGATCACCACCGATGCGACCGCCCTGGTCCAAAGGGGCGACATCGACGTCGTCGTCGAGGTCATCGGGGGCATCGAGCCCGCCCGCACGCTCATCACGACCGCCTTCGAGCACGGCGCGGGCGTCGTCTCGGCCAACAAGGCGCTGCTCGCCGAGGACGGCTCGGCGCTCCACGCCGCCGCCGAGGAACACGGCAGGGACCTCTACTACGAGGCCGCCGTGGCCGGCGCCATCCCGCTCGTACGGCCGCTGCGCGAGTCCCTCGCGGGGGACAAGGTCAACCGGGTGCTCGGCATCGTCAACGGCACGACCAACTTCATCCTCGACAGGATGGACACGAGCGGCGCCGGATACTCCGAGGCGCTCGACGAGGCCACCGCCCTCGGGTACGCCGAGGCCGATCCCACCGCCGACGTCGAGGGCTTCGACGCCGCCGCGAAGGCCGCCATCCTCGCCGGTATCGCCTTCCACACCCGGGTGAAGATCGGGGAGGTGCACCGCGAGGGCATCACCGAGGTCACCGCCGCCGACATCGCCTCCGCCCGGCGCATGGGCTGCACCGTCAAGCTCCTCGCCATCTGCGAGCGCGCCGCCGACGGCAGGTCCGTCACCGCCCGCGTGCATCCCGCGATGATCCCGCTCAGCCACCCGCTGGCCTCCGTGCGTGAGGCGTACAACGCGGTCTTCGTCGAGGCGGAGGCCGCCGGGCAGCTGATGTTCTACGGTCCCGGTGCCGGCGGCGCCCCGACCGCGTCCGCGGTGCTCGGCGACCTGGTCGCCGTGTGCCGCAACATCGTCGGGGAGACCACCGGCCCCGGTGAGTCCGCGTACACGCGTCTGCCGGTCAGCCCCATGGGCGATGTCGTCACGCGCTACCACATCAGTCTCGACGTGGCCGACAAGCCTGGCGTACTAGCCCAGGTCGCGACGGTCTTCGCCGAACAGGGCGTATCCATCGATACGGTCCGACAGCAGAGCCGGCCGGACAGTCAGGAAACCGGCGGCGAGGCATCCCTCGTCGTCGTCACCCACCGCGCGCCCGACGCCGCCCTCTCCGGGACCGTCGAAGCGCTGCGCAAGCTGGACACCGTGCGCGGTGTCGCCAGCATCATGCGTGTTGAAGGGGAGTAAGGACCCATGACCAGCAAGGGCACCCACCAGTGGCGCGGCATCATCGAGGAGTACCGGGACCGGCTCCCGGTCACGAGCACGACGCCGGTCGTCACACTCCGTGAGGGCGGTACGCCGCTCGTCCCGGCGCAGGTCCTCTCCGAGCGCACGGGCTGCGAGGTGCACCTCAAGGTCGAGGGCGCCAACCCCACCGGTTCGTTCAAGGACCGCGGCATGACCATGGCGATCACCCGCGCCAAGGAGGAGGGCGCGCAGGCCGTCATCTGCGCCTCCACCGGCAACACCTCCGCCTCCGCCGCCGCGTACGCCGTGCGCGCGGGCATGGTCTGCGCCGTCCTCGTGCCGCAGGGCAAGATCGCGCTCGGCAAGATGGGGCAGGCGCTCGTCCACGGCGCGAAGATCCTCCAGGTCGACGGCAACTTCGACGACTGCCTGACCCTGGCCCGCGGCCTCTCGGACAACTACCCGGTGGCGCTGGTCAATTCGGTCAACCCGGTCCGGATCGAGGGCCAGAAGACCGCCGCGTTCGAGATCGTCGACGCGCTCGGCGACGCCCCCGACATCCATGTCCTGCCGGTGGGCAACGCGGGCAACATCACCGCGTACTGGAAGGGCTACAAGGAGTACGCGGGTGACGGCGTCTCCACGCACACTCCGCGCATGTGGGGCTTCCAGGCGTCCGGTTCCGCGCCGATCGTGCGCGGCGAGATCGTCAAGGACCCGGCGACGATCGCCACCGCGATCCGCATCGGCAACCCGGCATCCTGGCAGTTCGCCCTGGACGCGCGGGACGAGTCGGGCGGTTTCATCGACGATGTGACGGACCGTCAGATCCTCTCGGCGTACCGTCTGCTGGCCTCCCAGGAGGGCGTCTTCGTCGAGCCCGCGTCGGCGGCGTCCGTGGCAGGTCTGCTCAAGGCCGCCGAGGAGGGCAAGGTCGATCCCGGCCAGAAGATCGTCTGCACCGTCACGGGCAACGGCCTCAAGGACCCCGACTGGGCCGTCGCGGGAGCCCCGCAGCCGGTCACCGTCCCGGTCGACGCGGTGGCCGCGGCCGAGAAGCTGGGCCTCGCGTAACCGGCTCTGCCGCAGCTCAGCCGCCCTTCCGGGGCGGAGAGCGCATGGGAGGTGTGCGACACGCATCGTGCGCCTCCCGTGCGCCCTGTGTCGCCGCAGAACCTTCCTTCGATAAGCTGTGACCGACCCGCTCCGCCGCATCCGCCGCGGTGCAGCAGCTGTCGTGACTGCCGGGCCCCGGATCCCCCGCACAACGGCATCCCGCGCACGTCGAAGTACCCTGCACCACATCCCCGCCGCCGTACAGGAAGAGTCGTCCAACCGATGGCCGGTCCCGCGTTCCGAGCCGCCGCCGTCCGGGTGCGCGTCCCCGCAACCAGCGCCAATCTGGGCCCGGGTTTCGACGCCCTCGGCCTCTCGCTGGGGCTCTACGACGACGTCGTCGTCCGGGTCGCCGATTCCGGGCTGCACATCGACATCGCGGGTGAGGGCGCCGAGACGCTGCCCCGCGACGAGAGCCACCTGCTCGTACGCTCCCTGCGCACGGCCTTCGACCTGCTCGGAGGCCAGCCCCGCGGCCTGGAGATCGTCTGCGCCAACCGCATCCCGCACGGCCGCGGCCTCGGTTCCTCGTCCGCCGCCATCTGTGCCGGTATCGTCGCCGCCCGCGCCGTGACCACGGGCGGCGAGGCCCGTCTCGACGACGCCGCGCTGCTGGAGCTCGCGACCGAGATCGAGGGGCACCCCGACAACGTCGCCGCCTGTCTCCTCGGCGGATTCACCCTCGCCTGGACGGACGGCGGATCCGCCAGGGCGATCCGGATGGACCCCGCCGGCTCCGTCGTGCCGGTGGTCTTCGTCCCGGCCACGCCGGTGCTCACCGAGACCGCCCGCGGCCTGCTGCCGCGCACCGTCCCCCATGTGGACGCCGCGGCCAACGCCGGCCGTGCGGCCCTGCTCGTCGAGGCCCTGACCAGGCGCCCCGAGCTGCTCCTCGCCGCCACGGAGGACCGGATCCACCAGGAGTACCGGGGGCCCGCGATGCCGCAGAGCGTGGAGCTGGTGAACCGGCTGCGCGCCGACGGCGTCCCTGCCGTCATCTCCGGCGCGGGGCCCACGGTGCTCGCACTGACGGAGGAGGGCTCGGCGGACAAGGTCGCCCGGCTGGCGGGCGAGGGCTGGGCCGCGAACAGGCTCGCCCTCGACGCCACGGGTGCGAGCGTGCTGCCGCTCGCCGCGTAGTCCCACGTGATTGCCGGTGCATGAGAGGGGGAATGTTTGTTGGAGCCGGTAGTGTTAACCTCAAGTCAGCAATCGACGTCTTCGTGGCGCGTTGCTTCGTGTCCCCCTCCGGGACCACCACTCTTCCGGGAGCCTCCCCGACTGCCTGAGCAGCCTGCCTGAGCTTTCGAGCACGCTCCGGAACCGGCACGACACCCTCTTGCTCGTCCAGGAGTGGGCCGAGCAGGGGGATCTCGCGCCGGAACCCCGCACATTCATCTCTCCGCCGTACCCGGCGGACCACCGCCCCGGCAAGGTCCGCGATCGACACGATCAACAGACCGCAGTCGGACAGCACAACCGGTCGCCGAGCCAGAAGGCCGACGTCCGCTCCAGGGAAGGACCCTTCGTGAGCGACACCACCGATCTGATGGGCGTGACTGCCGACAAGAGCGTCGACAGCTCCGCGCCCGCCGAAGGTGCTGCCACTGGCACCACCGCACGGCGCCGCCGCTCCGGCACCGGCCTCGAGGGCATGGTCCTGGCCGAGCTGCAGCAGGTCGCGTCCGGCCTCGGCATCAGGGGGACTGCGCGGATGCGCAAGAGCCAGCTGATCGAGGTCATCAAGGAGGCGCAGGCCGGAGCATCCTCCGCGCCCGCCCCCAAGGCCGCCGCCCCCGCCGGTACGGACGCCGGAAGCAAGCCGAAGCGGCGTGCCACGTCCAAGACACGCACCGGTGACGAGACCGCCGCCGCGCCGGCCGCCGACCAGGCCGCCGCCCAGCAGCAGATCGACATCCCGGGGCAGCCGGCCAGCGACGACCAGCCCACGGGCGAGCGCCGTCGCCGCCGGGCGACCGCGCAGGCGGGCAGCCCCGACACCAAGGCCGAGCCCAAGGCCGAGTCCAAGGACCAGGCCCAGGCCGAGCCGAGGACCGAGGGCCGCCAGGACCGTGCCGACGAGCGCGGCGAGGCGAAGACCGACGCGAAGGCCGAGTCCGCCGCGGACACCGCCGAGGGCCGCCGCGGCGACCGTCAGGACGGCCGTCGCGGCGACCGCCAGGACCGTGACCGCGGCGACCGCGGTGACCGCCGGGAGCGCCAGCGCGACC
>Ga0196960_10000497_pt1 | contig 13493 bp, 13 predicted proteins | sample S3v_5metaG_FD_183187 | JGI IMG/M metagenome (GOLD analysis project Ga0196960, IMG submission 183187) | Soil microbial communities from Anza Borrego desert, Southern California, United States - S3+v_5 | ecosystem: Environmental > Terrestrial > Soil > Desert | place: USA: California | collected... | reverse complement strand
TTTCTCCTCGATGTCGACGGCGATGATCGTCGTCGCGCCGGCCAGCTTCGCGCCGGCGATCGCGGCATCCCCGACGCCGCCGCATCCGAACACCGCCACGCTCTCCCCGCGCCGGACCGCTCCGGTGTTGATCGCCGCCCCCACCCCGGCCATCACGCCGCAGCCCAGCAGGCCCGCCGCCGTGGGTGGCGCCTTCGGGTCGACCTTCGTGCACTGCCCGGAGTGGACCAGCGTCTTCTCCGCGAACGCGCCGATGCCCAGCGCCGGGGACAGCTCGGTGCCGTCGGTCAGGGTCATCTTCTGCGCGGCGTTGTGGGTGTTGAAGCAGTACTGGAGTTCGCCCTTGAGGCAGGCGCGGCACTGCCCGCACACCGCCCGCCAGTTCAGGACCACGTAGTCCCCGACGGCCACGTTGGTGACGCCCTCACCCAAGGCCGAGACCACGCCGGCCGCCTCGTGGCCGAGCAGGAACGGGAAGTCGTCGTTGATGCCGCCCTCGCGGTAGTGCAGGTCGGTGTGGCACACCCCGCACGCCTGCACGTCGACGACCGCCTCACCCGGCCCAGGGTCCGGGACCACGATCGTCTCGATGCTGACGGGGGAACCCTTGCCGCGGGCCACGACAGCCTTCACCTGATACGCCATGACCGAGACGTTAGGAGATCGCTTCCGACGAGGAGAGCGGGCTTCCGGCATGCGGAAGGTCGTCGAGCATTTGCACTTATTCCGTTATCCGGAAGGCTGGCATCGGCCGCGCTATGAGCCCCGTCACCCTAGAGGCGTCCCGCAAGCACCGTGGAGGGGTATCGATGCCGTCGATCGTGCAGAACCAGTGGTACGTGGCCGCCTATGGCCGCGAGGTCGGTCGGGAACTGTTCAGCCGCACCATCTGCGGTGAGTCCATCCTGTTCTGGCGGACCGCGGCCGGGACCGTCACCGCGATGAGCGATCGGTGCGTGCACCGGCGGTTCCCGCTGTCCCAGCCACCGAGCCATCTGGCCGACGACACGGTCGTCTGCGGCTACCACGGCTTCACCTATGACGCGGGCGGGGCGTGCGTCGCAGTGCCGGGGCAGACCCGCATCCCGCGGACCGCCAGGCTCAAGTCGTACCCGGTCGTGGAGCAGGACAGCTTCGTCTGGGTCTTCATCGGCGACCCGGACCGGGCCGACGTCCTCGCGATCCCACGCGCGCCCTGGCTCGACCAGGAGGGCTACACCACGGTCAGCGGCATGGAGCCCCTGGCTGCGCGTGCCAGCCTGTTGGTCGACAACCTGATGGACCTTTCGCACGAGACCTATCTGCACGGCGGCTACATCGGGACGCCGGAGGTCGCCAACACGCCGATCACCACGGAGGTCGACGAGGAGGCCGGTGTCGTCTACGTCAGCCGGCACATGGACGATGCCGACTGCCCGCCGTTCTATGCCAAGAGCACCGGCATCACCGGCCGCATCGTGCGCTGGCAGGACATCGAGTTCCACCCGCCGTGCCTTTACCTGCTGCACAGCCGCGTGGCGCCCGTCGGCGTCCTGCCCCGCGAGGACGGCACGGACCCGGACGGCTTCCACGTCGAGGTCGTCTACGCCATCACGCCGGAGACCGAGTCGAGCACGCACGACTTCTGGGCGGTTGCCCGCGACTTCGCGCTCGACGACGAGGGTGTCTCCGACTTCCTCCGGGAGAGCAACCGTACGGTCGTGCTGCAGGACGTGACGGCGCTCGACGTGCTGGAGAACGTGCTGACCGGTGAGCCGGACGGTTACCAGGAACTGTCGATCAACATCGACACCGGTGGCCTCGCCGCCCGGCGGATCATCGCCCGGATGGCTGCCGAAGGTCGCGGAGAGACGGTTGTGCCAGCGGTGAAGACGCCTGCGGGCACACGGTGAGCACGCCCACGGACGGTCTGCCGTCCACCCAGGTGCCGCTCAATGCCGCCGAGGTGCGCCCCCTGCGCAGCGGGGAGCTGACGTTGCCGGCCCCGCGGCAGGTGCTCGAGGGCGAGCGGGTGATGCGGGTCAACTGGCTGCCCGGCTCCGACCGGCTCCGTGGCCTCTGCTTTTGCGGTGCCGAGGCGGAGGCGTCGGACCCGAATGACATGTGGGAGTGGCTGCTTGCGCATCCCGACCATCCCGCCGACGGGCCGGCCGAGCCGCCGACGTCCGGGCCTCTGCCGGCCCCTCCTGCGCACTACGTCACCGATCCGCTGGTCATCCGTTTCGCCGAGCGGGTGCCCGCTCTCGTCTGATGGCGGCATCGGTCCGCCTCCCGGAGCACTACGCGGCGTCGGTGGCCGAGGACCGGACCCTCATCCCCGGCATCGCGCCGAACTCGATCAAGGAGCAACTCCGTGCACGTCACTCATGACGAAGTCGACCTGCGGCTACGCGTGCACCGTCGGACGGTGGGCGCCGACGGTGTGGTCGTCCTCGAGCTGCGCAACCCCGACGGCGCCGACCTACCCGCCTGGTCACCCGGTGCGCACATCGACCTGAAGCTGCCTGACGGCCTCGTCCGGCAGTACTCGCTGTGCGGGGACCCGCATGACCGCGCCGTGTGGCAGATCGGTGTGCTGCGTGAACCCGACGGTCGCGGCGGGTCGGCGTACGTGCATGACAACGTCCAGGAGGGCCAGGACATCGACGTGCGCGGCCCGCGGAACAACTTCCAGCTGGAACCGTCACCGCGCTACATCTTCATCGCCGGGGGTATCGGGATCACCCCGATCCTGCCGATGGCTGCCGCGGCCGACGAGGCGGGCGCTCAGTGGGAGTTCCACTACGGCGGGCGGAGCCGCACCTCCATGGCGTTCCTGGACACCCTGGAGCGGCTCGAGGACTCGACCGGACACGGGCTGAGGATCAGCCTGCACCCGCAGGACGAGGTCGGGCTGATCGATCTCCCGCGGATCCTCGGTACCCCGCAACCGGAGACCAAGGTCTACTGCTGTGGTCCGGAACCACTGCTCAAGGCGGTCGAGGCGGCGTGCGCCGAGTGGCCTTCGGGCTCGCTGCACGTGGAGCGGTTCGCGCCCAAGGAACAGGGCGAGCGCGTGCTCAGCGGCGACTTCGAGGTGGAGCTGACCCTGTCCGGGATGACGCTCACGGTGCCGCCGGAGAAGTCGATCCTCGACGTCGTCGAGGACGCGGGCGTCGCGGTCCTCTCCTCGTGCCAGGAGGGCACGTGCGGGACCTGTGAGACGCCGGTGCTGGAGGGCGAGGTCGATCACCGCGACTCCCTGCTGACGCCGGAGGAGCAGGCGGCCAACGACACGATGTTCATCTGCGTCTCACGGGCCGCCTGCCCCAAGCTCGTCCTCGAACTGTGACCCGCCCTCGACCCAGGACCAGGAGCTTCCCGTGACCGCAGAAGTGCTCTCTCCCTTCACGCTCCCTTCGCTGCCGGACGACCCATTCGGCACGGAGGTGCTGACCGATCCCTACGAGTTCCACGAGCGCCTGCGCGCCGCGGGGCCGGTGGTCTTCCTGCCGCGCTACGGGCTGCACGCGATGGGCCGCTTCGAGGAGGTCAAGGCGTCCCTCCAGGACTGGCAGACCTTCGTCTCCAGCCGGGGCGCGGGGTTGGCCGACTTCGCGAAGGAGAAGCCCTGGCGTCCGCCCAGCCTGCTCCTGGAGGCCGACCCGCCCGACCACACCGTCGTCCGGACGGCGATGAACGGCGTCATCGCCCCCCGCACCATCCGCGCGCTCCGGGAGCGGTTCGCCGCGCCCGCGGAGGAGATCGCCGACCGGCTCGTCGAGCGGAGGACCTTCGACGCCGTCACCGATCTGGCCGAGGTCTACCCGCTCCGGGTCTTCCCCGACGCCGTCGGGCTGCCCGAGCAGGGGCGGGAGAACCTGCTGCCCTATGGGGCCCTGGCCTTCAACGCCTTCGGCCCGGACAACGAGCTGCGCCGTACGGCGCTGGCGCAGGCCGCTCCGGTGCAGGAGTGGATCTGGGCCAGCTGTCAGCGGGAGGCGCTGGCCCCCGGGGGCTTCGGCGCCCAGATCTGGGCGGCCGCCGACCGCGGGGAGATCACCCACGAGCAGGCGCCGATGCTGGTCCGGTCCCTGATCACCGCGGGTGTCGACACGACTGTGTACGGCATCGGCAACACCATGTACGCCCTCGCCTCGCACCCCGACCAGTGGGCACAATTGCACGCCGAGCCCAACCTGGCCAAGTTCGCCTTCGACGAGGCTCTCCGGTGGGAGTCGCCGGTGCAGACGTTCTTCCGGACGACCTCCTGCGATGCCGAGGTGGCCGGCACGGTCATCCCCGAAGGCTCGAAGGTCCTGCTGTTCCTCGGATCGGCCAACCGTGACCCCCGTCACTGGGGCGAGGGCGCCGATCGTCTCGAGATCCGCCGCCGGGCGGCCGGCCACGTCGCCTTCGGCATGGGCGTGCACCAGTGCGTCGGCCAGCCCGTCGCGCGCATGGAGACCGAACTCGTCCTGGCCGCCCTGGCCCGCAGGATCCGCCGGATCGAGCTGGCCGGCACTCCGGTGCCCAAGCTGAACAACACGCTCAAGGGCTGGGCCAGCGTGCCAGTCCGGGTCGAACCGGCCTGATCGCCGATGACGGGCGCGTGTGCACCGTGAGCCCTGCCCAGGGCACGGACCGGCCGGTCCCGGTGGCTCGCACCGCCGGCCGTGGGCGGGGTGAGACCGGGCCGGTGATCAGGCGGGCCGCCCAGCTGCTGGCCGCCTTCACCCCGGAGCGGCAGGCGTTGACGCTGAGCCAGCTGGCCCGGCGGACCGGCCTGCCGCTGACCACGACGCACCGCCTGGTCGGCGAGCTCGTCGAGTGCGGCCTGCTCGAGCGGGACCCGGAGAGCACCTTCCACATCGGCCTCCGGCTCTGGGAGATCGCCTCCCTGGCTCCGCGGGGCCTCGGCCTGCGTGAGCTCGCGCTGCCGTTCATGGAGGACCTCTTCGCCGTCACGGCGGAGAACGTGCAGCTGGCCGTCCGGGACGGCCACGAGGCGGTCTTCGTCGAGCGCATCGCCGGCCGGAGCGCCGTCCCTCTGTACACGCGAGTCGGCGGACGGTTCCCGCTGCACCCGACCGGCGTGGGACGCGTGCTGCTGGCCTTCGCCCCTCCGGAAGTCCAGGAGGCGGTTCTCGCAGGTCCACTGACCAGCTACACGCCGCACACCGTGACCAACCCGAAAGCACTGCGCCGGGTCCTCGCCGACGTCCGGTCGCACGGCTTCGCCGTCAACGACCGGCAGGTCTCGATGGAGACCCTCTCCGTGGCCGCCCCCGTGCGCGGCGCCGACGGCACCGTGGTCGCCGCCGTCTCACTTGTCGTGCAGGCCGGGTCGGCGGTGCCCGCAGCGCTGGCGCCGGCGGTCCAGGCCACTGCTCAAGGCATCTCCCGGGCGCTGCGCGACTCCGCGGTCGGCGATGTCTGACCGGGCTGCGCGCACGGCGTCCCCCGACTCCACCAGTCCCATCAGCAACGGAGCCGCGAGTGATCTACCGAACCGAGAAGCCCCTGCCGGACGTCCCTCCTGTCCTGCTCTCGGAGCATGTTCTGCGCGCCGCGGCTGCCCGCGGGGACAAGCCTGCGCTCGTCGACGCCTCCACGGGCGAGACCCTGACGTTCGCCGGTCTCCTCGCGCAGGCGGAGGCGGGCGCCGCCGGCCTCGCTGGGGAGGGGCTCAGGCCGGGCGCGGTCGTCGGCCTGCTGAGCCACAACCAGCCGAACTACGCGGTGGCGGTGCATGCGGTCCTGCGGGCCGGTGGCGTCGTCTCACCGCTGAACCCCGCACTCACACCGGCGGAGATCGGCAAGCAGCTGAGCCACTCCAAGGCCAAGGTGCTGATCGTGGCCGAGCCGTTCGTCGAGAAGGCGTTAGAGGCCGTCGCGGGGACCGGCATCGACAGGGTGTACGTGCTGGGACAGCACCCCCAGGCTCGGCCGTTCGGTGCGCTCACCTCCCGAACCGGTGCAGCCCCTGTTCTTGAACTCGACCCGGCCACCGCCCTGGCCGTGCTCCCGTACTCCAGCGGGACAACGGGAAAGTCGAAGGGCGTGATGCTGACCCACCGGAACCTCGTGGCCAATCTGGAGCAGATGCGCGTCGGGTGGCGGATGACGGAGGAGGACGTCATCTGCGGCGTGCTGCCGTTCTTCCACATCTACGGCTTCACGATCATCCTCAACAGCGCCCTGATGTCGGGCACCACGATCGTGACGATGCCCCGCTTTGAGCTGCGCGGGTTCCTGCAGGTGGTGCAGGACCACCGGGTCACTAGAGGGCACTTCGCCCCGCCGCTCGTCCTCGCGTTGGCCACGGCGCCGGAGGTGGAGGAGTACGACCTCTCGTCGCTGCGGACGGCCGTCAGCGGAGCCGCACCGCTGGACGAGGAGCTGGCAGCACGCGCGGAAGCGCGCACCGGCTGCGTCATCCGGCAGGGCTACGGGCTGACCGAGGCCAGTCCCGGCACGCACTTCGTGTACGACGAGGACTTCGCCAACACACCGGCTGGTTCGGTCGGGAGGCTCGTTCCGGGCACCGAGGCCAGGCTGGTCGACCCGGCCACCGGGAAGGACCTCGCCCCGGGCGAGGCAGGAGAGCTCCTCGTCCGCGGTCCTCAGATGATGGCGGGCTACCTCGACAACCCCGAGGCCACCGCCGAGACCATCACGGACGGGTGGCTGCACACCGGCGACATCGCCCGGGTGGACGAGAACGGCAACTACTACATCGTCGATCGGCTCAAGGAGCTGATCAAGTACAAGGGGTTCCAGGTCGCTCCGGCCGAGCTGGAAGCCCTGTTGCTGACCCACCCCGACGTCCTCGACGCCGCCGTGATCGGCGTGCCTCATCCCACTGCCGGCGAGGCGCCGAAGGCATTCGTGGTTAGCAGTGGCGAGCACGACGCCGACTCCCTTATGGCATGGGTGGCGGAACGAGTGGCGCCGTACAAGAAGGTGCGCGCCCTCGACTTCGTCTCGGAGATTCCTAAGTCCCCGGCGGGGAAGATCCTCCGTCGTGTGCTCAAGGCGCAGGACGAGGCGGGATCCGCGCTTTTCGCGTCTGACCATGGATGAATAAATCACCAATGCACTCCAGAAGGGCGGCTTGTTCGGTGCAAGGCGGGTAGGCCGGCCTCTCTGGGTGCTCCCGTGACTGGATCGGCCTTGCGGCCAAGCCAAGGGCTGCAGGAGATCTGGGCGACCGACGCCGACATCAACGCCCGGCACGGCGAGTTCGTCGAATACCTGCACTCGCGCGGCGTCGCGCCCGAGTCGCTCGGCTCCTTCGCCCAGCTCGCGTTCAACATGCACAGGCACGTCGACCCCGCCGAGTGGGCCGACATCATGCCGCAGATCAAGCACGTGCACGCGAAGTTCTACGACATCGACGAGAACGGTGACGAGCCGGCGATCGACTACCCGGCGATCGTCCAGCGAGTCGAGGTCCTTGTCGGTCGAGAACCACATTCCGACGGCGTCGAACCCGGCGGCGGCAGCAGCCCGGACGCGGTCACCGGCGTCCTCACCGGCTTCCTTGAGGAGCAGTTCGATGCTGGCGAAGAGCTGGTACACGTCAGGCAAGGCGCTGGCTGACACCGGCGCGCAGCTCATTGCGCTGCTCGCCGGGCCTCGGATGGCCTTCACGTTCCCTGGTACCGACCTCGCCCCGGCCCACGAGGGCTGGACGTCGCCGTCGAGCACGCCCGCCGGCTCGGCTGCCCGCGGATCGTCCTCCCCCCGGCGTGGGCGTCCCCGGCATGAACCGCCAGCGGAACCACCAGGTGATCATCGACATGTACGGGGAGGCGGTCGAGCGGCACGGCGACTCACCGTGGAGCATCTCGAGACGCTGCCCTGGGTGGTCACCTTTCACGGGCCGACCGCGGCGACGCTGGCGTCACGGCAGATGCGCATGCGGGGGATCGAGCCGAACGTCCAGGTGATCACGGAGAGCTTCCTGACCGTGCCGGGCCTGGTTGCCGGCAGCCAGCGGATCGCGTTGATGCAGCGCCGGCTGGTCGAGTTCCTGCCGCTCAACCTCGGCATCCGGGCGCTGCCGCCGCCGGTCGAGGTCGGTCAGCTGGTCGATGCGATGTGGTTGGCATCCGGCCTTCGACGACGACCCCGAGCACGCCTACCTCCGGGACGTCGTCGTCCGGGCCGCCCAGCGAGCAGTTGCGGACAACGCCATCGCCGCGCCATGAACGTCGCCGATGTCAGCCCCTACCGGTTCGGCCAGCCGGTGTACGCCTCCGCCAGGTAGGCCGATCCGTGGCGTGAGGTGACAACGCTGCTCAGCTCGCCCAGCTGACGCTTGTGGTCGAACGAGGTGGCGTCGGATCGGGAGTGCAGCATGGAGGTCATCCAGTAGGAGAAGTGCTGCGCCCGCCACACGCGGTCGAGGGCTCGCTCGCTGTACCGGTCGAGGAGGTCCCGGGAGCCGTTGGAAGCCCAGGACTCGATGCCCTCGAAGAGCACCCGCACGTCGGCGAAAGCCAAATTGAGGCCCTTGGCGCCGGTGGGAGGCACGGTGTGGCCGGCGTCCCCGGCGAGGAAGAGGTTGCCGTAACGCAGGGGCTCGCAGACGTAGCTGCGGAACTTCAGGACGGTCTTGTCGAAGATCCGCCCCTGACGGAGCTTGAACCCGTCTGGCCCGTCCACCCGCTTCTGCAGTTCGGCCCAGATCCGGTCCTCCGACCAGGCCGAGGCGTCCTCGTCGGGCGAGCACTGGAAGTACATCCGCTGGATGCGCTCGTCGCGCTGGCTGATCAGGGCGAAGCCGTGCTCGGAGTGGGCGTAGATCAGTTCCTCGGCGCTCGGCGGCGCCTCGCACAGGATGCCGAACCAGGCGTAGGGATATGCGGTGAAGTGGTCGGTGCGGTGGTCTTGAGGGATTGCCCACTTGGTGATGCCCTGAGAGCCGTCGGCACCGACCAGGATGTGGGCGCGGACCTCCGTGGTGACGCCGTCGGCGTCGGTGAACGAGATGCGGGGTGAGCCGGTCAGGTCGGACACGGAGGTGTCGGACACCCCGAAGCGGACGTCACCGCCGTCCCGGCTGCGCGCGTCTGCGAGGTCGGTGAAAACCTCGTTCTGCGGGTAGAGCCAGACCGCCTCGCCCACCAGGTCGGTGAAGTCGATGCGGTGGCTCTCCCCGCCGAACCTCAGGTCGATGCCCTCGTGCTTGTGCCCGGCGGTCAGCACCCGGTCGGAGGCCCTGGAGTCCACCAGCATGGACACGCTGCCGTGTTCCAGGATCCCCGCGCGGTGCGTCGTCCGGATGGTCTCGTGGGTGCGGTTGTCCACGACGACGCTGTCGATCCCGGCCGTGGCGAGCAGGTGGGAAAGCATCAGACCGGCCGGTCCACCGCCCACGATGCCGACCTGCGTATCGATGCGTCGCGTTCCGGGCATCCGGGCTCCTCGTGAGGTCGTCGGTCAAGAAAGTGGAAGACGGGGGCGGCCACAGGGTGACGCGTCTGCGCGCCCCCCTCACAGTGCTCTCTCAATGGACGAGAGCCAGGTGCCACACTGGTGTGATGCCTCGGACGGCGACGGGTGAGTCGTCGCTGTCGCGCGCCATTCGCGTGCTCGACGCGTTCACCACCGAGGAGCCCGCACTCACCGTCACCCGGATCGCCGACCGGGCAGGCCTGCACGTGGCCACGGCCTCCCGCATCGTCGGGCAGCTCGTCGACCACGGCCTGCTCAGCCGCGGCCCGGACCGCGAGGTGCGCATCGGCCTGCGCATGTGGGAGCTGGCGTCCCGGGCGGCTCCCACTCGATCGCTGCGTGACGCTGCGATGCCGTTCCTCGAGGACGTGCACGCCATCGTGGGGCACCACGTCCAGCTCGCCGCCCCCGACGGGGACGACGTCATCTTCCTCGAGCGGCTGTCCGCCCGGGACGCCGTGGTCAACCACTCCCGCATCGCCGGTCGGCTGCCGCTGCACATCTCGTCGTCCGGAGTCGTGCTCGTGGCGTTCGGGCCTCCCGAGCTTGAGGAACGCGTGCTGTCGCGTCCGCTTGAACGGTGGACACCGGCGACCATCGGCACGCCCGGGGAGTTCCGCGCGACGCTGGCCCAGGTGCGGAAGCAGGGGTTTGCGCTGCTGGCGGGACACGTGACCCTCGGCGCCACGGGTATCGCGGTCCCGATCATGAACGGCCTAGGGGACGTGGTCGCCGCCGTGTCCGCCGTCGTGCCCAACGACGCGCGGGCGGGGAGTGCCGTCCCGGTGCTGCTCGCCGCGGCCAGGGGGATCGGCCGCTCCCTCTGACACCGCCTCGTCGGACCGCGCGTGTGTGCTCACTGCCGGATCGCTGCGGCCGTGGCTACGGAGTCGCCGTCGTGGCACTCGTCGAGCCGGGGCGTCGCCCTCCTCGTCAGAGCTACGGTGTGGGGCTCGCCTCGCCTTCACGCTGAGCACCGATGCCGCCGTGCGCGCGGTCGAGCCGCCTCTCGTGGGCACGCCTCCGCTATGCCCGAGACGTCCTGAGCTGGGCGCCGCTCTCGGCGTAGCGCCGGACGGCACCCTTCAGGCTGGGCTCTACCGCGCCGACCTGCCGGAGCAGATCGCCGCCCTGAGCGGAGGAGTAGTCCGGGAGTCGCCGGCGCGCGCCGACGAAGTGCCCGGTGGAAGCGAAGGCGTGGTGCTCGAGTCGGCCCGAGAGTCGTGTACCTGGGCGATGTAGGTGACTGCGGTCGCCGCGGCGGGGCTGCTGGTTGGGGGACGACGACTGGTGTCCGGTCCGGCGCTGCAACCGGTACCGCGGGGGCACGGCCGCGGGGTATGGGGGGCTTGCGAGGACGATGTCCCCGAGCCGTCCGCTCAGTCGAACTCCAGCGTGCGCGCAAGCTCGCGGCCGATGCCGCGGGCGGCCACCTGGAGCACTGGCACCAGGCGGGGCAGGTCGCGGCGGTGCGGCGGGACGACGATGCCCAGTGCGGCGACCACCACCGGTCCAGTGGGGCGGTCCACCGGGACCGGCACCGCCAGCGAGGCGGCGCCGGGCGACATCTCCTCAGACGTCCGGGCATAGCCGCGGCGACGCACCTCGGCCAGTTCGCGGCGTAGCCGGCCCGGGTCGACGACGGTGTAGCGGGTCACCCGCGTCAGGGACCGCAGGGCCTCCCGCTCGACGTCCGGCGGGGCCGCTGCCAGCAGCACCTTGCCCACCCCGGTCGCGTGCAGTGGCAGCCGGCTGCCGATCGAGCTCACGATCGGCACCGACTTACGGCCCGAGATGCGCTCGACGTACATCGCGCTGAGCCCGTCGCGGATCGCGAGGTGAACGGTGTCGCGGATCGCGGTGTGCACGTCCTGCAGAAAGGGCGCGGCCACCTGGCGCAGCTCCAGCTGGAGCGGAGCCAGCAGCCCGAGGTCCCACAGCCGCCGGCCGATCTCGTAGCGGCCGTCGGGCCGGCGCGCGAGCGCACCCCACTCGGTGAGTTCCCCGAGCAGTCGGTGGGTGGTGGTCAGTGGCATCCTGGATCGCTCGGCGATCTCCGAGAGCGTCAACCGGGGCGCGTCGGCATCGAAGGCGCCGAGGACGGCGAGGGCGCGCGAGGTCACCGAGCGTCCCGGCGCCGAGCTCCGTCCCGCCATGCGTGGTCCTCCCGTCCAGTGGAAGGAGCGGCTTGGGAGCCTAGTCCAGCGGCCGTACCGTCCGGGCATGACCGGGACCGGACCGAGCCGGCTGCTTCTGCCGCGCTACCTGCCCGAGGACGGCGCCGCGCGCACGCCCGTCGGCTTCGCGGGCTACAAGAGCACGGCGTTGCGGGCGCCGCTGCACGCGCCAGTCGAACTGCCCCAGCGGCTCACCGAGATCACCGGCCCGGTGCTCGGCGAGGGCCGGGTACGGCCCGAGGACGCCGACCTGACTCGCCAGCACGACGGCGAGCCGCAGGGGCAGCGGATCATCGTGCACGGGCGCGTGCTCGACAGCGGCGGGAAGCCGGTGCCGCACACGCTGGTGGAGGTCTGGCAGGCCAACGCGGGTGGTCGCTACCGGCACGTCGTCGACAACTGGCCCGCCCCGCTCGACCCGAATTTCACCGGCCTGGGGCGCTGCCTCACCGACGGCGAGGGCCGCTACGAGTTCACGACGATCAAGCCCGGCGCTTATCCGTGGGGCAATCACCACAATGCCTGGCGGCCGGCGCACATCCATTTCTCGCTGTTCGGCACCGCGTTCACCCAGCGGCTGGTCACCCAGATGTACTTCCCGGACGACCCGCTGTTCTTCCAGGACCCGATCTTCAACGCGATCCCGGAGGCCGCCCGGCACCTGGCGATCAGCCGGTTCGACTACGAGCGCACCGAGGACAACTGGGCGCTGGGCTTCGAGTGGGACATCGTGCTCCGCGGCAAGGACCAGACGCCGTTCGAGACCTCGGACGACGGGGACGTCGCATGAGCCTGCCCACCACCCCGAGCGCCACCGTCGGTCCCTACCTCTCCATCGGCCTCACGTGGGAGGACGGCCCGTACGTCGTCGCCCCCGACACCTCGGGCGCGATCTGGCTGCGGGGCACGGTGTTCGACGGCAACGGCGACGCCGTGCCCGACGCGATGGTCGAGACGTGGCAGGCCGACCCCGACGGGCGCTTCGACCATGTCGACGACCCCCGCGGCGCCGTTGCCCGCCCAGGCTTCCGCGGCTTCGGGCGGGCGTACACAGTCGACGGGGGCACTTGGGCCGTCTGCACGCTGAAGCCGGGCAGGCTCCCGGACGGCGAGGGCGGTCTCCAGGCCCCGCACGTAGACGTCTCGGTCTTCGCCCGCGGCCTGCTCGACCGAGTCGTCACGCGCATCTACTTCGCCGACGAGGCGGCGGCCAACGCCGAGGACGTCGTCCTGCGGTCGCTGCCCGACGACGCGGCCCGGCAGACGCTGCTCGCCACTCCGACCGAGGACGGCTATCGCCTGGACATCCACCTGCAGGGTCCGCGCGAGACCGTCTTCTTCGCGGTATGAACGCCTGGTGACGAACCTCTTCGACGGCACCTTCGCCCGCGGGGGAGCGGCCGCCGCCGTGTCGGACCAGGCATGGTTCCGGGCGCTGCTCGACGTGGAGGCCGCCTTGGCACGCTCGGCCGCCGGTCTCGGCCTGGTGCCCACGACGGCGGCCGACGCGGTCATGGCCGCCTGTGCGCAGCCCGCGCGGCTGGACCTGGCCACCGTCGTCGCGCGCGCCGCCGACGACGGCAACCCGGTCCCGCCCCTGGTCCGAGTGCTGCGCGATGCGGTGGGGGAGCGCGACGCGGTCGCCGTGCACGTGGGCGCCACGAGCCAGGACGTCCTGGACACCGCGCTCGTGCTCCTGGCACGCGCCGCGGTGGCTGCGATCGACGCCGACCTCGCGGCGGCCGCCGAGGCCGCGGCCGGGCTGGCGACGGCCCACCGCGACGACGTCGTCATCGGGCGCACGCTGATGCAGCAGGCGCTGCCCACGACGTTCGGCCTCAAGGCGGCCGGCTGGCTGGCCGGCTTGGACGG
>Ga0196960_10000496_pt1 | contig 13495 bp, 15 predicted proteins | sample S3v_5metaG_FD_183187 | JGI IMG/M metagenome (GOLD analysis project Ga0196960, IMG submission 183187) | Soil microbial communities from Anza Borrego desert, Southern California, United States - S3+v_5 | ecosystem: Environmental > Terrestrial > Soil > Desert | place: USA: California | collected... | reverse complement strand
CGAGCGGTCCGAGCGGTCGCGCTCCCACGTCTCCCTGCACCTCTCGACCCACACGGTCCTGAGCGGGAACGGGCTGGCGGTGCGCGGCAAGGTGCGGCCGAGCGGTCGGCACCGGGTCAAGGTCGTCTTCCGCGGCCGCGAGACCGAGGTGCGCGAGGTGCGGACGAAGGCGAACGGGACCTTCGCGCTGCGCTGGGCGCCGGAGCGGACCGGCAGCTACGCGGTCCGCGCCTACGGGGCGCATGGCAAGCGCGTCCGCGCCTCCCGCAGCGTCCCGCGCAAGCTGACCGCCTACCGGTTCGCCCACGCCTCCTACTACGGGCCGGGCCTCTACGGCAACGGCGTCGCCTGCGGCGGCACCCTGCTGCCGGGGACGATGGGCGTCGCTCACAAGACGCTGCCGTGCGGGACGAAGGTGAAGCTGCGCTACCGAGGGCGGACGGTGACCGTGCCGGTGATCGACCGCGGCCCCTACGTGCCCGGCCGCGACTACGACCTGACCGAGGCCGTCAAGGAGCGGCTGGGGTTCCCGGGGATCGGAACCGTGCTGGCCAGCCGCTGATCAACCGGCGAGGCCGAGCTGGAGCTGACCGGGTGTCGGCTCCGGCTCGGCCGCCTCGCCGCTGTCGAAGCCGGCGACGCGGACGCCGAGCAGGCGGACCGGCCGCTGCGGGTCGTAGGCGCGCAGCAGGTCGAGGGCGATCGGCCCGACGACCTTCGGGTCGTTGGTCGGCCGGTCGACGGTGTGGGAGCGGGTGACGTTGGTCCAGTCGTCGAGCCGGACCTTGATCCCGATCGTCCGCCCCTCGAGCTCGCGCTTGCGCAGGCGGCGGCAGAGCTCCTCGCTGAGCTCGCCGAGGTGGCGCTCCAGCTCGGAGCGCTGGGTGACGTCGACGTCGAAGGTGATCTCGGTCGACTGCGACTTGGTCTCGTGTTCGGGCGTGACGGGGGTGGCGTCCCAGAGGTTGCCGCGCGCGTGCAGCCAGGCGCCGGAGCGGGGGCCGAAGGCCGATTCCAACTCGGATTGCTCGCGCCGCCGCAGGTCCGAGAGCGTCCGGATCCCCATCGACTCCAGTCGCGAGACCGTCTTCGGCCCGATCCCGGGGATGAGGCCGGGGGAGTGGTCGGCGAACCGCTCCAGCGCCTGCTCCCGCGAGAGGACGACCAGCCCGGCGGGCTTGCCCAGCTCGCTGGTGATCTTCGCCAGCAGTCGGCTCTCGGAGATCCCGACCGAGCAGGTCAGCTGCGTCTCGGAGCGGATCTCCGCCTGCACCCGCCGCATCGTCGACTTCGGGGAGAAGAGCCCGGTCAGGTCCAGATAGGCCTCGTCCAGGCCTACGACCTCGACCAGCTCCACGTTCCGTCGCAGCACGTCCATCACCTGCCCCGACGCCTCGCGATAGGCGGGGAAGTCCGGCCGCAGATAGATGGCATCAGGCAGCCGCCGCCGCGCCACCGCCGCGGGCATCGCCGAATGAATCCCCGCCAACTTCCGCGCCTCATAGGAAGCCGTCGTCACCACCGCCCGCGGCCCCGACCCGCAGACAACCACCGGCTTCCCCCTCAACTCCGGCCGTCGCCGCAGCTCGACGGACGCGTAAAAGGCATCCATGTCGAGGTGGGCGACGGTGCGCTCGAAGCTCACCCGTCGATGGTAGGCCCCCAGAGGGACAAGCTGAGCGACCGCCGTTTAGGCATCCGAGGGTACCTAGACAATACGAAGGAAGAAGCTCAATCAGATACTGATGTCACCTCGGAAACCAAAGCTCCAGAAGGTCACGCTCTCCCTCTTGAAGGAGAACTTGGACAGGGACCATGCCCTCCGCAACCCAAATGCGCTGGCTGGGTACCGCATACCCGCGATAGATACCGCTCGAGACTCTCTCTTTATCCAGTCAAAGCCGCCCACGCCGCCTCGCTGGTTGCCATATATCCAGAGCCATGTCTCTGGCTCCTTAGGAAGCCTCAACACGGCATCAGCATCGGCCGTAGTTCTTTTCGAAGCGGAGGAGAGACTCTTTGCCCTTACTTTCGGGCGAGGTCGAGACTTACTGGAACCTGAATCCTTTGAGCCTGACTTCGGTCTGAAGGTGGTTCTGAATACCGTTGCACCCAATCAACTGAAGAGCATAGATGCAAAGACGATCGACGAGAGCACCCTTCATACTCGTTCAGATCTCAGTAATAGCTCAACCCTTTCAGCATTTGGCTTGGACGTCACTAAAGACCTGTTGCGGGCAGTGACCGGCACTCCCAAAGACAAGCGCCTAGCCCATCGACTTACGGGATCTGATGCATTGGGCATCCACACGAGGTCCTCCTTGCCGGAAATTCCTGGACTAGCAAAACGCTTGCTGGTGGCGTATGAAGCCGAAGATTACAAAGAGAACTTTGACTTCATCGACTACCTGCGGCCAGAGAAGAGGCCAGGCAAGATCTCCGAATTGCAGGATCTACTTGTCGAAGCTCTCCAGACTCGGGAGATCACGGACGTTCATCTTGCAGCGCCAGAAACGTTGGATTGGCTCGACGTGGAGGGGTTTGTGTTCTCCACGTATAAAAAGGGGGATCTAGAAAGCGATCCCCGTGTTAGCACGTATCTCGACACCCGTGAGGAAGTCGAACTCGATATTAAGCTCCTCAAGCGTGATCGCTTGCTTCCCATCAGTAGCTCCTCTGGAGAAGCCATGGCGGGTTGGCCGATCTACCGCTGCATCGTTTATCAGGTTGAGTTAGATGATCACCTGTACGTATTGTCAGCGGGAGACTGGTACAGGGTTGATCTTTCTTATCGGAAAAAGGTCGAGGCTGAGGTAAATGCCCTTCCTAGGCTCGAAGGTCTTCCGGAAGCTGATGCCGAAATCAGTGAGGACGTCTATAACGAAAAAGCGGCAAATGCGATCGGGGGGCTATGCCTCGACAGGAAATTCGTGTTCGATGGAGGCCCCGACAAGATGGAGGTCTGCGACATCCTCACGGCAGCAGGCGGCCTGATTCACGTAAAGCAACGAGGAAGCTCTTCAACTCTCAGCCACCTCTTTACCCAGGGTGTCAATAGTGCAGAGCGGCTTATGCTCGATGAGGAGTTTCGGAGACAGGCATGTGCCATAGCTCAAAGAGAGGGTCCACAGTTCCCGCAGGTTCTGCCTGAAGCTCAGCCGGATGCGAAAGATCACGAGATCAGCTTTGCGGTAATCACGCGGAGCACCAGAAACACGCCTTTGACCCTGCCTTTTTTCAGCCTGGTGAGCCTTCGGACGGCAGCGAGGCAGTTGCGAGCATTTGGATTTCCCGTTTCTGTGGCCGCGGTCCTTCAGGCAGCGTCCTAGCAGCCAAGGGCTGAAGTTCCCAAGGGCTTAAACTGCGCCTAGTGGCTTCCCCTGAGGCGAAGAACCTGGAGGCGATCTCCAAGGCGATCGACCAGCACAACATGAACTGCCCGTTTCCGGCGGCGGAGGTGCGGATGAACCCGTTCGAGGTCGAGCGGCTGGGGTGGGAGACGATCCGGGGGTTGCCGGTGGTGCCGGACGGGGCGATCGGGACGGGGCGGTTCCGGATCGTCTGCTCTCGGGACATGGAGGACGACGGGCTCGAGGTCGTCGAGGCCGTGGGCAAAGAGCTGGAGACGGTCGCGCCGACGCGGAACTGATCAGCGAGACCGCGTCAGGGTCCGCTATGCGGACTCTCTCGCGGACTCGGTGAAGCTAGACCTCGTTCCAGAAGTCGAGGCCGAGGTTCGTCAGCCAGTTCTGGGCTTCGATGTTGAGCTGGTAGAGCTCTCCGGTGAGGATCAGGACGCCCATACCGATCAGGATCACGCCGCCGACCGCGACGATCGCCTGGTAGTGGCGCTTGACGACGGCGAAGGCGCTCGTCATCTGGGAGAAGGCCACGGCGGTGAGGAGGAAGGGGATCGCCAGGCCCGCCGAGTACACGGCCAGCAGGTAGCCGCCGTGGGCAACCGAGTCCGAGAGGGAGGCGGCGGTGAGGATCGCGCCCAGGGTCGGGCCGATGCAGGGGGTCCAGGCGATCGCGAAGGCCGCGCCCGCGACCATCGGACCGCCTCGGCCCGCCCGGTCGAGCAGCGCGTCTACGTGCCACTCGCGGTTCAGCCTGGTGATGAAGAGGGAGCCGACGAAGAGGAGACCCATGACGATGATCAGGACCCCGGAGATCTTCTCCAGCAGGGGCCTGTTCTCGTCCAGGAACTCGCCGAGGGCGGTCGCGGTCAGGCCCATCGAGATGAAGATCACCGAGAAGCTCGCGACGAAGAGCAGGCTCGGTCCCAGCACCCGCCGCCATCCCGCCTTCTCCAGCTCGGCGGGGGAGACGCCGCTCACCGCCGAGAGGTAGCCCGGGACCAGGGGCAGCACGCAGGGGGAGAGGAAGGAGACGACCCCCGCGGCGAGCGCGGCGAGGATCCCCACCCCCGAGGCGGGATCGGTACTGGCGAGGAGGGGCACCACTTCCACCAGATTACTCCGCCGAATTCGCCCGCCATCCGCCCCCGCGCGCTAGATTTGGCCAGGCAGCCAAACACGGGAGGAGCGAGAAGTTGAGCAACCGCACGTTCGTGATCGGGGTCGGGATGACCAAGTTCGAGAAGCCCGGCACCAAGGAGGGCGACTATCCCGACTGGGCCAAGGAGGCGGGGGACAAGGCGCTCGCCGACGCCGGCATCCCGTACGAGGACGTCGAGCAGGCCTACGCCGGCTACTGCTACGGCGACTCGACCTACGGGCAGCGGGCGCTCTACCAGCTCGGCCTGACCGGGATCCCGGTCGTCAACGTCAACAACAACTGCTCGACCGGCTCCTCGGCGCTGTTCCTGGCCCGGCAGGCGGTCAAGGGCGGGATCGCCGACTGCGCGCTGGCGCTGGGCTTCGAGAAGATGGAGCCGGGCAGCCTCGGGGTCAAGTACACCGACCGCACCAACGCGCTCGACCGCCACGCGATGCGGATGTTCGAGCTGCGCGACCCGGAGGCCTCGCCGCCGGCGCCACAGATGTTCGGCAACGCCGGCCGCGACCACATGCAGAAGTACGGCTCTGAACCTGACCACTACGCCTGGATCGGCTGGAAGAACCACAAGCACTCGGTCAACAACCCCTACGCCCAGTTCCAGGACGAGTACTCGCTGGAGGACATCAAGGCGGCGAAGATGATCCACGACCCGCTGACCAAGCTGCAGTGCTCGCCGACCTCCGACGGCTCGGCCTGCGCGATCGTCGCCTCCGAGCGCTACGTCGAGGAGCACGGGCTCTGGGAGCAGGCGGTCGAGATCGCCGGCCAGTCGATGGTCACCGACCTCAGCTCGACCTTCGACGAGAGCGCCGACTGCATGACGATCGTCGGCTCTGACATGTCGCGGCAGGCGGCGCGGAGCGCCTACGAAGAGGCGGGCGTGGGGGCCGAGGAAGTCGACGTCTGCGAGCTGCACGACTGCTTCAGCGCCAACGAGCTGATCACCTACGAAGCGCTCGGGTTCGCCGCAGAGGGCGAGGCGCACAAGCTGGTCGAGGCCGAAGCGACCACCTACGGCGGCGACGGCCCGGTCGTCAACCCGTCCGGCGGGCTGATCTCCAAGGGCCACCCGCTCGGCGCGACCGGCCTGGCCCAGTGCTCGGAGCTGACCTGGCAGCTGCGCGGCGATGCGGACAAGCGCCAGGTCGACGGCGCGAAGGTGGCGCTGCAGCACAACATCGGCCTCGGCGGCGCCGCCGTGGTCACCGTCTACAAACCGGCGGCCTAGCGGTCGCGCGGGCAAGGAGGAGCACGATGGCGAAAGAGCGGCGTTCACTCGGCGGCAAGGTGGTGGCGATCACCGGCGGCGCCCGCGGGATCGGCAAGACGACCGCGGCGGCGCTGGTCGGCAAGGGCTGCCGCGTCGCCATCGGCGACCTCGACCAGGAGCTGGCGGAGAAGGCAGCGGCGCAGCTCGGCGGCGGCACGATCGCGCTGCCGCTCGACGTCACCGACCGCGGCTCGCTCGAGCGCTTCCTCGACGAGGCCGAACGGCAACTCGGCCCGCTCGACGTGCTGATCAACAACGCCGGGATCATGCCGGTGACGCCGCTGGCGGAGGAGAGCGACGAGTCGATCCGCCGCCAGCTCGACATCAACCTCTACGGGGTGATCGTCGGCACCCAGCTCGCGGTCCGGCGGATGCGGCCGCGCCGCAGCGGTCACGTCGTCAACGTCGCCTCCTCGGCCGGGAAAGCCGGCGTGCCGGGGATCGCCACCTACTCGGCGACCAAGCACGCCGTCGTCGGCTTCACCGAGGCGGTGCGGGCCGAGCACCGCGACGACGGCATCGAGTTCTCCTACGTCATGCCGATCACGGTCAACACGCAGCTGATCGAAGGGCTGGCCGACCAGCGCGGCGTCAAGCGGGTCGAGCCCGAGGACGTCGCCGCCGAGATCGTCGAAGCGCTGGAGACGGCGAAGGTCGACGTCTACGTGCCGAAGCAGCTGCGCGCCTCGGTCGTGCTGGGGACGATGCTGCCGCGCCGCGCGCGCGAGGCGCTGGGCAGGTTCATGGGCGTCGACAAGGTGATGACCGAGGTCGATCCGGCGAAGCGGCGCGCCTACGAGGAGCGGGCGGCGAAGAGCGAGCCGAGCGAGCAGGAGACGACCGAAGCGAGACCGACCTCACAGCGCGGTGCCGCCTGAAGGCAGACGATCGGCGAGTTAACCCGCCTATAGCGAGGTCAATTCGCCAAAGGAGAACCAGTCATGGGAAAGATCTACGACGCGACGTGGGGCCGGGCCTTCTCGGCCCTCTACGACCGCGGCTTCAAGAAAAGCGAAGAGGCGGGGCTGCGCGAGATGCGGCGCGAGCTGCTGTCGCAGGCGCGGGGGAGGGTGCTCGAGCTGGGTTCCGGCACGGGCCTGAATCTGGAGCTCTACCCGGACTCGATCGGGTCGCTGACGATGACCGAGCCCGACCCGCACATGACCAAGCAGCTGCGCAAGCGGCTGGCCGAGTCCGACCGCGGCGCCGAGGTCGTCGAGACGGGCGCCGAAGACCTCCCGTTCGAGGACGACTCCTTCGACACCGCCGTGGTGACCCTGGTCCTCTGCACGGTCCCGGACCCCGCCGCCGCCCTCCAGGAGATCAAGCGTGTCCTCAAGCCCGGCGGCCAGCTGCTCTTCCTCGAGCACGTCCGTTCCATCGACCCCGGCCTCGCCAAATGGCAGGACCGCCTAGAGGGCCCCTGGCGCTTCCTCGCCGACGGCTGCCACTGCAACCGCGACGCCGTCTCCAAGATCAGCGCCGCCGGCTTCGACCTGGGCGACGTCGAGCGCCCCGAGTTCCCGAAGGGTGTCCCGCTGATCAAGCCGATGGCAAAGGGCAGCGCCCGCGCGGCGGCCTGAAGTTATGTCTAGTCGTCGGGGTACTCGGTGTTGAACCAGTGAGTCCATTCGTACATCGCCCACGGCTGCATCGCGATCCACGCACCAAGGAGGCCGATCGAGACCACGCTCCAGCCTAAGGCGAGATGCTCCAGGAGGCTCAGGGATCCGGAGTGACCGCCCAAGGCAAGGGCAATTCCAATGCCGAAAAGGGCACAGACGCCGACTCCCGTGGCGAATCCAACCCAATTCTCTCGATCTGCGCCTCGTTTACGGGAGTTCTCGAGGACCCAGGACATCTGGACGGCGTAGGCGACCAAGAGGGTCGCTCCAACCTGCGCAAGGGAATCGACGACCTGCACTGGATTCGAGAAGAGCCCGCTGATCGCAAAAATCAGCAGGAAGGCGAGTCCGGAGTTCACGGCAATCGGCTCGATGAACCCGCGTCCCATCGGCGAGAGCCGACGCAGCAGAGGCAGTTTCCACACCAGACCCTTCACAGGGCGCGGGAGGCTACGGAGTACCTAGGACGACTCTCCTGCGTACTTAACGCACGATAATGGTGGTTATGTCAACTCGACGCAGGAGAGACCGTGAATCAACGGGCCTCTTCTATGGCTTCTTCGAGGGCGGCCGTGGAGTTGGGGGTTCCGACGATCTCCAGACCGTCGGTGTTGGGGCCTCGGATCGCGAATGAGGGCGTGCCGGTGAGGCCTAGGGATTCGGCTTCGCTGGTGGTTTCTTCGACTTTGGCGCGGAACTTGGTGCGGTCTTCGTCCCACTGGTCGAGGTCTTTGACGCCTGAGGCTTTGGCGACGGCTTCTAGGAAGGCCTCGTCGGCGGCGTAGCCGGCGTTCTCCCGGCCCTGGTTGCCGTAGAAGATCTCGATGAAGTTCCAGCCTTTGCCCTGGGCGCCGGCGGCGACCGCCGCGGCTCCGGCGTCCAGCGAGTCGGGGCCGATGATCGTGAAGTTGCGGAAGGCGAGCTTCACCTGGCCCTGGCGGACGTGGCTCTCGATGATCGGCGGCAGGATTTCCTCCGTGTACGCGGCGCAGGCCGGGCACTGGAGGTCCCCGAACTCGACCAGTTCGACCGGCGCCTCGGGGTCGCCGAGGAGCAGCGCCTGCTGCGGGATGCCGCGGAGGCTGCGGTTGACCTCGCCCGCGCCCTCGAGGTTCGTGTCGCCGCCGTCGTCGCTGGAGGCGTTGACGACGATCAGCATGAGGACGACCGCGACGGCGAGGAAAACGGCGCCGGCGGCTACCTGCAGCAGGCGGGTGCGGCGGTCCTCGGCGCTCATGCCCGCTCCGGGGCCGTCCCGTCGGTCCCCCCGTAGGCGATCAGCCGCGTCGCCTGCAGCAGGAAGATGACCGTCATCAGGACGGCGCTGGCGACGCACCAGTGGCAGATCGCTTCGATCTTGAAGACCTCGATGTAGGTGAGGAAGATGCTGTAGCCGAAGCCGCCGAGGGCGATGAGGAAGCCGCCGAGGCGCGCCGCGTCATTGGCGAAGAAGGCGCTCGCCAGCAGCAGGACGTAGCCGACGACGCCGAAGATTGCGATGTTGACGCCGAGGACGTGCGCGTAGGAGCTGTCGGCGACGGTCTGGCAGCCGCTGCCGCCGGCCAGGCAGGCGGGCGCGTCGCCGCCGGCGTCGGCGATCGCGATGTAGGTGGCGACGGCGACGCCGAGCGCCGCGAAGAAGGCGATCGCGCGGCGCAGGTTCCACTCGCTGGGGTAGTTCACGGCGAGGAAGATATGGCTTCTGCGTAAAAGCTCGCTAAGGCGCGGGAGAGCTTGCCGCCCTGCCAGGCCAGCGGCGACTCCCCCGGCTCTTCGCTGACCAGGCGCGCCGCCGGCAGCGCCTCGGCGTAGGCGGCCGCCGCCGCGTAGGGATGCCCCGGGTCGGCCTCGTCGCCGCTGGCGACGACCAGCGCCGGCGCCTCGATGGCGGCCAGCTCCTCCAGCGACTCGAACGGCCGCGAGCGCGGCACCTCCCGCAGCGCCTCCACCAGCGCCTCGGGGTGCTCCTGGCGCAGCAGGCGTTCGCGGGTGAAGCGCAGGACCGAGTCGCGCCAGCGCGGGTCGGTCTCCTGCTTCTCGCCGATGTAGGCGACGAAGCCGTCGACCCCTTCGCTCTCCAACGCCACCGCCAACCCGTCCCAGTACCCCAGCGACGAGGGCTCGGCCGGGGCCGTGTAGGTCGGCCCGACCAGCGCCAGCCCCGCCAGCCGCTCGGGATGCCGCAGCGCGTAGGCAACGGCGGTGTGGGCGCCCATCGAGTGGCCGCCGAGGAGGAAGCGCTCGTCTCCCAGCTGCGAGTCGACCACCCGCTCCAGGTCGGCGACCAGCCGCGGGTATCCATAACCCTCCCCCGCCGGGGCGGGGTCCGACTCGCCGTGCCCCCGCGCGTCGTAGGTGAGGACGCGATAGCCGGCGCGCGGCAGCGCTTTGGAGCCGTGCAGGACGTAGCGCCGGGTCGCGGTCAGCCCGTGGCAGAGGACCGCTGGCGGCCCCTCCCCCGCCGCTTCGCCGCGCAGGACCGGGCCCTGCTCGACGACGAACGGCCGCTCCTCGATCGGCATCAGCCCAGCGAGGCGACCGCGCGCTCGAGGTCTCCGACGGACTCGTAGCTGCTGCCGGTTCGCGAGACGGTCTTATGACGGACGATGCCCTCGCCGTCGATGACGAAAACCGCCCGCATCACGTAGCGGCCGCCGGGGGCGTCCTTCAGCCCGGCGATCCGCGCCAGCGGCCCGATCCAGCCGGTGACGCCGTAGCGCTTCGCCACCGCCAGGTCCTCGTCGGCCAGCAGCGGCACGTTCAGTTCCTGCTCTTTCACCCAGTGCTCGTGCGACTCGACCGACTGCGGTGAGATCCCGAGCACCTCGGCGTCGAGGGCGTCCAAGCGGTCGCCCTGGTCGCGGTAGGAGCAGAACTGCTTGGTGCAGACGGCGGTGGCGTCGCCGGGGTAGAAGGCGAGGACGAGGTTGCGTCCGCGGTAGTCGGTGAGCCGGTAGGTCCTGCCGCCCGTGCCGGGCAGCTCGAAATCGGGGGCGGGGTCGCCTACGTCGGGCTTGGCCATGTGAGCGAGGCTACCCGGCGTCCCCGGCGAGGATGCCTATCCCCGCTCGATCGTCACTTCTTCGATCACCACCGGCTGTTTCGGTTTTTCGCTCGGGGTGCCGAGTTTCTCGATCCGCTCGACCGCGTCGAAGCCCTCCGTCACCTTGCCGACGAGTGCGTATTCGGGCGGCAGCGGCGTGGCGGGGGCGGTGACGACGTAGAACTGGCTGCCGGAGCGGCCGGGCGGCTCGACTTCGCTCTTCGCCATCGCCACCACGCCTTTGGTGTAGGAGAGGTTGGGCGGCGGTTTCTCGTCGACGCTGTAGCCGGGGCCGCCGGTGCCGGTGCCTTCCGGGTCGCCGCCCTGGATCACGAATTCGGGGACGATCCGGTGGAAGGTGAGGTCGTCGTAGAAGCCCTCTTCGGCGAGGAAGGCGAACGAGTTGGCGGTCTTCGGCGCCCGCTCGGTGTCGAGCTCGATCTCGAAGGTGCCGCAGCTGGTCTTGACGACCGCGGTCGCCGGCTCGCCCGGCTCCAGCACCTGCTCGGGCGCTTTGAAGCTGACGGTCTTCGGTTCGGGGGCTTCGACTTCCTTGCAGCCGCCGCCGTCGGCTTTCGCGGCGGTAGTGGTCTCCTCGTCGGAGTCGCCGCCCTGCGAGAGCAGCACGGCCGCGACGATGCCCGCGGCGACGAGCGCGAAGACGGCGAGGACGATCCAGCGGCGATCCGGCTGCTTCTGCTCCATGGGCGGAACCCTAGTGAACGCACCCGCGGCATTTCCGCCGCCCCTACGATCCCCCGGTGCCCTCCTCCCCCGCCCTCACCCCGCTGGCTGCCGCGGTCCTCCACGTCGGCGCGCCGGAGCGGATCCTCCAGGTCGAGTGCGGCGAGGGCGACGGCGTCCTCTTCCTCGCCCGCGAGTTCCCCAGCGCCCGCATCCGCGGCCTCGACCGCTCGGCCGAGGCGGTGCGGCGGGCGAGCGCGCGGATCGGCCTCGACCCCGAGGGCCGGATCGCCTTCAAGCAGGGCGGCCCCGGCTCGCTCCCCTTCCCCGACGATCACTTCGACCTCCTCGCCGCCCTCGACGCCCGCCCCGGCGCGTCCGAGGCCGCGCGCATCCTGCGCCCCGGCGGCTTCCTCGTCCTCGCCCGCGCCGCCGGCGCCGAGCCGCTGGCGGGCCTCCGCGGCCGCTTCTTCCGCCGCCGCCTGAAGCAGCTCGGATTCGCGGAGATCTGGTCCCAGCAGGCCGGAGACGGCAGCTTCCTTGTCGTCCGCCTGCGGGGCGGCGGGCCGCCCGGCCTCTCCCTCTAGGCTGGGCGCTGAATGGAGATCGACGGGACGCCACTGACCCTGCTCGTCAACCCCTCTTCCGCCGGCGGCAGGACCCTGAAGCTGCTGCCGCAGGTCGAGGCGGCGCTGGACGCCCGGCGCGCGGTCTTTCGAGTGGAGAGAACCCGCAGCCTCGAGCACGGGGTCGAACTGGCGCTGCGCGCGGTCGAACTCGGCGAGGTCCCGGTCGTCGTCAGCGGCGACGGCCTGCTCGGCGCCGTCGGCGGGGCGATGGCGGGCTCCGACACGCCGCTGGGCCTGATCCCCGGCGGGCGCGGCAACGACCTCGCGCGGGCGCTCGGCATCCCGAAAGACCCCGTCGAGGCGGTCGAGGTCGTCCTCGCCGGCCACAGCCGCACGATCGACGTCGGCGAGGCCAACGGCAAGCGCTTCCTCGGCATCGCCAGCGTCGGCTTCGACTCCGAATGCAACCGGATCGCCAACGAAACGCACTTCCTTCGCGGCAACCTCGTCTACGCCTACTCGATGCCGCGCACGCTGATCGGCTGGAAGCCCGCCCGCTTCACGATCGCCGACGGCGGCGAGCGCAAACGGATCAGCGGCTACTTCGTCGCGGTCGCCAACAACAGCGTCTACGGCGGCGGCATGTACATCGCGCCCGACGCCAAGCTCGACGACGGCGAATTCGACGTCGTCTCGATCGGCGAGGGCGGCAAGCTCCGCTTTCTCTGGGGACTGCGGGACGTGTTCAAGGGCACCCACCTCGAAAAGGACGAGGTCGACGTCTTCCGCACCTCCCGTCTCGACATCGACGCCAGCCGCCCCTTCCCCGTCTACGCCGACGGCGACCACCTGACCGACCTGCCGGTCTCGCTGCGGGTCCTGCCCCGCTGCCTCCAGATCCTCGTCCCCGCGGGCGAGGAGGCCTGAGCGCGGTGGCGGCAAACGGGCGCCCCGGGGCCCTCTTCGGCGCCAAGGTGGCGCTCTCGCGCGCGATCGGCGCCGCCAGCCGGGCCAGCGGCCGCGGCGGCGGCACGACCCTGCCCGGGCGGGTGTTGCTGCGGATGGAGCCGGAGGCGATCGCCCGCCTCGGCGCCGGCCTCGACCGCGGCGCCACGATCGTCAGCGCCACCAACGGCAAGACGACGACGGCGGGGATGATCGCCGGCATCCTCGCCGCCGACGGCCGCCGCCCGGTCCACAACCGCGCCGGCTCGAACATGACCTGGGGCGTGGCGACGGCGCTGCTGGAGCAGGAGGGGCGCGAGGGCCTGTTCGAGGTCGACGAGGCCTGGCTGCCGCGGGTCGTCGAGCAGCTCGATCCCGGCCTGATCGTCCTCGGCAACCTCTTCCGCGACCAGCTCGACCGCTACGGCGAGATGGAGGCGCTGGCCGAGGACTGGGCGAAGACGGTCGCCGTGCGGGCCGGGCGCACGCAGCTCGCGCTCAACGCCGACGACCCGTTGATCGCCGACCTCGGCCGCGATGCGGAGGGAGCGCAGCGCGAGGGCGTCCTCTACTTCGGGATCGAGGACTCCTCCCAGGCCCTGCCGGAGCTGCAGCACGCCTTCGACGCCAAGCACTGCCGGCGCTGCGGCCGGCCCTACGCCTACGAGCGCGCCTTCGTCGGCCACCTCGGCCACTACTCCTGCCCGAACTGCGGGGCCGAGCGGCCGCGGCCGGAGGTCGCCGCCACCGCGATCGAGCTGCGCGGGATGGACGGCTCGCGGGCGACGGTGCGGGTCCCCGGCGGCGAGATCGAGCTGGAGCTGCCGCTGCCCGG
>Ga0196960_10000495_pt1 | contig 13534 bp, 13 predicted proteins | sample S3v_5metaG_FD_183187 | JGI IMG/M metagenome (GOLD analysis project Ga0196960, IMG submission 183187) | Soil microbial communities from Anza Borrego desert, Southern California, United States - S3+v_5 | ecosystem: Environmental > Terrestrial > Soil > Desert | place: USA: California | collected... | reverse complement strand
CCACCCGACTCGTTGGATGCGCCGCACGCCGCGAGCGTGAGGGTGCTGGCGAGCGCCACGGACAGCGTGGTGGCGCGCGTCTTGGTGCTGAGCTTCAACTCAGTGCCTCTCGACATATGCCCGGACGATTTCCGGGCAGCATTCATTGGACCGACGAGAGGAACGGTAGGCAGCCGAGGTGGCGCCTTTCCCGAGCGCAGGTGAACGGCCGGTGAACGACCGCTGAGGACTACGGCGCAGGGTGGTGTCGGTCATCACTCGGGGGAAGGATGGACTGTCGGGCCGTCAGATCCGGGGTGGCTCCCGACGCCACGACACGTCGACGGCGAACCGGCGGAAGCCGCGGCCTTCGTAGAGCCGGACCGCCGTGGCGTTGTCCTCCTCGACGTAGAGGAGCACCTCCCCCAGGCCTCGTGCTCGCAGGTGGGCCAGGCCCAGATCGGTGAGCGCGCGGCCCAGGCCGAGCCCCTGGGCGGCGGGGTCGATGCCGAGGACGTAGATCTCGCCGACCGCCTCGTCGCCGGCGTCCCCGGGCGCGTGCACCTTGGTCCAGTGCGAGCCGAGCAGCTCGCCGCCGGCGTCCGGGTCCCCCCGCCAGGCCATGAGGAAGCCCTCGGGGTCGAACCAGGGCTCGGCCTTCCGCAGCTCGAGGTCCGCGCGCGTCATGCGCCCCTGCTCCGGGTGCCAGTCGAAGGCCCGGGCGTTCACCCGCAGCCACGCCTCCTCGTCGCGGCCCGGCCGGAACGGCCGGATGCCGATTCCGTCGGGCAGGGCGGGGCGCGGGTCGGGGTCCACGCCGGCCAGGTCCCGCCGCAGCTGCAGCAGGACGCGGGCCCGCGTGAAGCCGTGCGGGGCGAGCAGCTCGGCGGAGCCGGGGAGGTCGCCGTGCGCCCAGATGTCCAGCGGCCGGTCGGGAGCGAGGTCGAGCAGCCGGTGCAGCAGCGCCGTGCCGTGGCCCCGGCGCCGGTGGGCGGGGTGGACCACCAGCTCGGCCACGCCGTCGTCGAGCCGGGCGTACCCGGCGGGCGAGCCGTCGTCGGTCTCGACGACGAGGTCGGAGCCGCCGGGGGAGCGGTGCTGGAGCCGGAGCTCGGCCTCCTCCGACAGCGGCCGCACGCCGTCCTCGGTGGTGGCGGCGCGCAGCAGCGCCAGGATGCCGGGGACGTCCGTGCCAGGGTCGGCGCCTGTGCTCACCTGGTCATCAGACCAGCTCGGTGTCGGCCCTGTCCTCCGCGGTGATCGCCTGGGCTGCCTTGGCGGTGGCGTCGGCCACCTGCTGGTCCAGCTTGTAGCCGACGTTGCGGACGGTGCCGATCAGGGCCTCGTGCTCGGTGCCGAGCTTGGCCCGCAGCCGCCGCACGTGGACGTCGACGGTGCGGGTGCCGCCGAAGTAGTCGTAGCCCCAGATCTCCTGCAGCAGCTGAGCCCGCGAGAAGACCCGCCCCGGGTGCTGGGCCAGGTACTTCAGCAGCTCGAACTCCTTGTACGTGAGGTCGAGCGCGCGGCCGCGGAGCTTCGCGGAGTAGCTGTGCTCGTCGATGACCAGCTCGCCGGCCTGCGTCACGCCGCCCTCGACGCCGTCGGTGGGTGTGGCGGCGGCCAGCCGCCGGGCGGTGGCCCACTTCAGGCGGGCGTCGACCTCCGCCGGGCCGGCGGTGTCGAGCAGCACGTCGTCGACGCCCCAGTCGGCCGAGAGGGCGACCAGGCCGCCCTCGGAGAGGACGGCGACCAGCGCGGCGGCGACGCCGGTGGAGGAGAGCAGGCCGCAGAGCGTGCGGGCCTGGATGAGGTCGTGCCGGGCGTCGACGAGCACCACGTCGCCGGAGTCGCCGTCGAGCAGGCTGGACAGCTCGGGGGCGACCACGCGGACCTGGTGGGCGAGCAGCCCCAGGGCGGGCAGCACCTCGGTCGTGGCCTGACGGGCGGCCGTCATGAGCACGAGTCGCATGTCGTCTCCTCAGGGGTCCAGGGCCGACCGGTGCCGACCGGACCTTCGACAACATTGTCGAGGTGAGGGCTCACGATAGCTGACCGTGCCCGGGGATCGAACGGACCGCTCCGGTTTCCGGCCGGTCGGGGAGGTGCGATGCCTCACTCCGCTCGTCGAGCGGATCGGACGCCGGGCTTCTGGGACGATCGGACGGTGAGCTCCACCGCCGTCCTGTCCGCGACACCGGAACGGGCGCACCACCTCCCCGCTGCAGCGGTGGCGGGCCTGGCCACCGGCCTGCTCGCCGGCCTGCCCGTGCTGCTCGACGGCGTGGGCTCGCTGGCCGCCGTCCTGGTGGTCCAGCTCGCACTGGTCCTCTCCTGGGTGCTCGTCGCGGGGTTGCAGGGGCCCACGGCCTCGCTCGCCGTCGGCACCGCCGCGGCCGTCGCCGCCGACCTCGTGCTGGTGCTGCCGCAGCGGCCGGAGCTCGGCGGTCTGCTGGTGGTGCTGGGTGTCGGGTTCCTGGCCGCCGTCCTCCAGCAGATGCTCCGCACCCCGCGGCACGCCCTGGTCGACTCGCTGGCCGGGGCCGCGCTGCTCCTGACCGCCGTGGCCGCGCTGGCCGCGCTGCTCCTGCTCGGGCGGTCGGACGAGGGGCGCCTGGTGGTCACGGCGCTGGCGGCCGGGGTCGCCCTCGTCGTCGGGCACCTGGTGGACCAGGTGCTCCCGCGCCCCAGGGTGGCCGAGGGCGTTCCGCGGGGCATCGTCGGCGTCGTGGTGTCCGTGCTCGCCGGAGCCGGTGTGGCCTTCGCGGCTCGAGGCACGGCCGACCTCGGAGCCCTCCGGGCGCTGCTCGTCGGCGCGGTGGTCGCGGGCGTCGTGGCACTGGTGGCCGTGGCCGCGAGCTACGTCGCGGTCGAGGTGGCCCCGCACGGGCTGCCCGGCGGGGTCTCGCCGTGGGTGCTGACCGTGGTGCAGGTGGCCCTGCCGCTGGCCGCGGCAGCGCCGGTCGCGCTCGGCCTCCTCATGGTGCTGTGAAGGTCCTCGCGGTTCTCCTCGTCCTGCTCCTGGGGCTGGGCCTGCTGCTCGACCGGGTGGCGGTGGGCGTGGCGGAGGGTCAGGTGGCCCAGCAGCTCGCGGCCCGGGGCCAGCTTCCCGGGGAGCCGGACGTGGACATCCGCGGCTTTCCGTTCCTCACCCAGGCGGTCGGCGGTCGCTACGACGACGTCCACGTCTCCCTGACCGCCGAGCAGCTGGGCCGTCCGGCGGGGACGACGGCCGACGTGGTGCTGCGCGGGGTCCGGCTGCCGCTGTCCACCGTCCTCTCCGGCGAGGTGCGCGAGGTGCCGGTGGACCGCCTCGACGGCACGGCCACGCTGTCCTACGAGCTGCTGGCCGACGAGCTGGGCGGGAACACGACGGTGCGGCGGGAGGGCGACGGGCTCCGCATCACCAGGACCGTGGAGCTCCTCGGCTACTCGCTCCCGCTGACCGCCGTCGGCACGGTGCGCCTGGACGGCGACGAGGTGGTGGTCGACGTGGAGGAGGCCGCCGGCGCGGGGGTCGACGTCCCGGGCTTCCTGGTGGGCAGGGCGGCCGACCTGCTGGACCTGCGCTACCGCGTCGAGCTGCCCTTCGGGCTGCGGCTGACCGGCGTCACGCCCGCCGACGACGGGGTCGAGGTGCGGGCCCAGGCGCGCGACACGGTGCTGACCGCGGAATAGCCCGTGCCCCGGGTCCGGTTGTGCCGGGCGTGCACACCTCGGAGGTGTTCGAGCGGCTCGGGGTGCGCCCGGCCGACGCCGACCTGACCGTCGTCCAGTTCTCCACCGCGTTCTGCGGCCCGTGCCGGGCGACGAAGGCGCGGCTCCAGCAGCTGCAGACCACCCGTCCAGGGCTGGCCACCGTCCACGTCGACGCGGAGAGCCACCTCGACGAGGTGCGGCAGCTCGACGTCCGGCGCACGCCGACCCTGTTCTTCCTGGACCGGTCGGGCACCGTGGTCCGGCGCAGCAGCGGTGCCCCCGGTCCGGCGGAGCTCACCACTCTGGTGGACGCGCACGTCGGGGGTGGAGACGGCGGTGTGCCGTGATCGGTTACCCTCGCGCCGTGGGCCTTCTGCTGACCTCGCGCCGCACAGTCGACCTGTGCCGCGTCGGCAGCTGCCTGTGTCCGACCACCTGAGGTCGGCACCGCGACCGACCAGACGTGCCCCGACCGCCGTCCGAAGGTCCTCTCCGCAATGAGCGCTCCCTCTCGTCCGTTCGACGCGCCCGGCCTCCGCTCGGCGCCGTCGGTCGTCCCCGCCGTCGCCCTGCTCACCGTCAGCGGCGAGCTGCCCGCGCCACGCAGCCGCCGGCTCCTGCGTGGGCGGCGAGTCGCACCCCACCGTCCGCCGGGCCCTGTCGGCCCGCGATCGACCATCCGCACACCGACCAACGGAGGAACAACCCCATGAGCCGCTCTGACGTGCTCGTCACCGCAGACTGGGTGCAGGAGCACCTGAACGATCCCGGCATCGTCCTCGTGGAGGTCGACGAGGACACCAGCGCCTACGACGGCGGCCACATCGAGGGCGCGGTCAAGCTGGACTGGAAGAAGGACCTGCAGGACCCGCTGCGCCGCGACTACCTGGACAAGGGCGGGTTCGAGGCGCTGCTGTCCAGCCGGGGCATCGGCAACGACGACACCGTCGTGCTCTACGGCGGCAACAACAACTGGTTCGCCGCCTACGCCTACTGGTACTTCAAGATCTACGGCCACTCCGACGTCAAGCTGATGGACGGCGGCCGCAAGAAGTGGGAGCTCGACGGGCGCCCGTTGTCGAAGGACCCCGTGGAGCGCGCCGCCACCGAGTACCGCGCCTCCGAGCCCGACCTGTCGATCCGCGCGTTCCGCGACGAGGTCGTGGCCGCGATCGGCAGCAAGAACCTCGTCGACGTCCGCTCGCCCGACGAGTTCTCCGGCAAGATCCTCGCCCCGGCGCACCTGCCGCAGGAGCAGTCGCAGCGGCCCGGCCACGTGCCCACGGCGATCAACATCCCGTGGAGCAAGGCGGCCAACGAGGACGGCACCTTCAAGAGCGACGCCGACCTGGAGAAGCTCTACGCCGAGCAGGGCTTCGACGACAGCAAGGAGACGATCGCCTACTGCCGGATCGGCGAGCGCTCCAGCCACACCTGGTTCGTGCTGCAGGAGCTGCTCGGCAAGAAGAACGTCAAGAACTACGACGGCAGCTGGGTCGAGTACGGCTCGCTCGTCGGCGTCCCGATCGAGAGGTGAGCTGACATGTGCGCAGCCCCCAAGCAGGGCGGTCCCCTCGTCGGGATCGACCTGAGCACCCAGACGGTGATCCAGGGTTCGGTGTGGCACGACGGTGCGCCGGTGGCCGGGGCCTACGTCCGGCTGCTCGACAGCACCGACGAGTTCACCGCCGAGGTCGTCACCAGCCCCGAGGGTGAGTTCCGCTTCTTCGCGGCCCCCGGCGCCTGGAAGCTCCGCGCGCTCGCCCAGGCAGGCAAGGGCGAGCGGGTGCTCGATGCCGAGCTCGGTCTGAACGAGACGACCGTCGTCGTCGAATAAGGACCCCTTCCCCCAGCCCTCGCTCCGCTAGAGCCGGGGCACTGGAGGGTCCGTCCAGGGGCCCGTTCTCGCACTGCGAGGACGGGCCCCTGTCGTCTCAGTTCACGCCGGGCGGCAGGCGGTTCGGGCCGGCCTCGGGAGGCCGGGGCCGGTCCTCGGGAAAGGCGCGGACAGCCACGATGGCCACGTCGTCGGCCCCGGCGTCGGGCACCAGCCGGGCGAGGACGGTGTCCAGGAGCTCCTCCAGCGGGCGCCGGCCAAGGTCGGCCAGGGCTCTCCGAAGCCGGCTCATGCCCTCGTCGAGGTCGATGTCCCGACGCTCGACCAGCCCGTCGGTGACCAGCAGCAGGGTGTGGTGGTCGGGCAGCTCGATCGAGTGGTCGGTGCGGTGCGCCGCGGGGTCGATGCCGAGCATCAGCTCCGGCGGGCTGGTGAGCTCGGTGACGGTGCCGTCGGGGCCGAGCAGGACGGGCGGCAGGTGCCCGGCGTTGCTCCAGCGGAGCAGCCGGGTGCCGCTGACCGGCACGTCGGGGTGGCGTTCGATGCGCGCGAGCACCCCCGTGGCGAGAGTCGTGACCGCCAGCCCCTCGGCGGCGTGCTCCACCCGGGTGAGCGTTGCGGCCGGGCCCTGGTCGTCGCCGTAGGCCAGCGCCCGCAGCAGGCCCCTGAGCTGCCCCATGGCGGCGGCCGCGTTGCTGTCGTGGCCCACCACGTCGCCGATGACCAGCATCGTGGCGCCGTCGGGCTGCAGGAACGCGTCGTACCAGTCGCCTCCCACCTGCGCCTCGTGGGCGGCGGGCCGGTAGCGGACGGCGATCTGCAGGTGGTCCGGTTCCGGCGGCGGCGTGAGCAGCGACTGCTGCAGCCGGTCGGACAGCGCGCGCTCGGTGGCCGCCCGCGCGGAGAGCTCGGCCAGCTCGGCGGCCTGGCGCTGCGCGGCCCGCCGCTCGGTGAGGTCGCGGAAGGAGACGACGACGCCGGTCAGCACGTCGTCCTCGACGGTGGGGACGACGAGCATCTCCACGGGCACCGCCGTGCCGTCCCTGCGCCAGAACGTCTCGTGGTCGGCCGCCACGGTGCGGCCGGTGCGCAGGGCCCGCCAGACGGGGCACTCCTCCCGGGGGTAGGGGGAGCCGTCGGCCCGACGGCCGTGGATGAGTCCGTGCTGGTCGCTGCCCAGCTGCTCCTCGGCGCCGTAGCCGGTGATCCGGACGGCGGCCGGGTTCACGAACTCCACCCGCCCGTCGGCGTCCAGCCCGTAGATGCCGTCGGCGACGTTGTCCAGGATGCGCTCGGTGATCGCCAGCGCCCGGGAGAGCTTCGCCTCGATGGCCTGCAGTGCCTCCAGGTCCCGGGCCCGCGTCGCCGCGACCTGCCGGAGCGTGGACGCCTCCGCGCCGGCGGCACGGGCCTCGGCGGAGGCCCGCTCGGCGTCGAGGCGCTCGCTGATGTCCATCCCGGTGGCCAGCAGGTACTGCGGCTCGTCGCCCTCGCGCACCAGCTGGAACGTGAGGTCGGCGACCCGCGCGGTGCCGTCGGCGAGGAAGAACCTGGTCACCGCGCGCACCGGCCGGCCGCCGCCGGCGACCTCGAGGACCCAGGTGCGGACCTGCTCGGCGACCTCGGCGCTGCCCGCCCACCAGCCGGTGTCCCAGAACCAGCGGCCGAGCTGCTCGGACCGGTCGTAGCCGCACCCCTCGACGGCCAGCACGTTGGCGGCCAGGAGCCTGCCGGCGAGGTCGCACACGCCGGCGAACATGAAGGTGGAGTCGTGCAGCACCGCGTACCAGGACGGGGTCGCGGGCAGTGCCCGCCCCACCGCGGTCGGCGCCGTTCCGCCGGGGCCGGCCATCTCGATGTCTGCTCCTCCGGTTCCCGTCGTGGGTGCCCAGCCTCCCGCACACCGCGCGCGGTCACCACCGGCGCTCCGGGTCCATCGCGGTGGAGCGCCGGCCACCGGGTCCCACGGCTGCCTGCTCGGCAGCCGTCACTACGGTGGTTCCCATGGTCTCTGCCTGGATCCTGGTGGCCCTCTCGGCGCTGTTGGCGCTGGCGAGCGGGTACGGCGCCCTCCGGCTGGCCCGTCGTCCTCCGGCGGCCCGGCGATGAGCGGGCCCACCGAGCTGCCGGTGCCCGACACGGCGGACGTCCGCAGCGGCCCGGAGGTCTCCGAGCGGATCCTCTCGGTGCTTCCCCTGCTGGGTGAGTGGCACGGCGAGGGGCAGGCCGCCGGCACCGGAGGCGACCACCGGTTCGGCCAGTGGATCCGCTTCGCCCACGACGGCCGGGATTTCCTGGCCTACGAGTCGCGGACCTGGCGGCTCACCGACGACGGGCGGATCGTGGGCCCCGACGTCCGGGAGTCGGGCTTCTGGCGGCCCCGGGGCGACGACGACGTGGAGCTCCTGGTCGCCGGCCCCGACGGGCTGGTGGAGATCTACGTCGGCGCAGCCAGGACGACCACGAGCTGGGAGCTGACCAGCGACGTCGTCGCCCGCACGCCCGATGCTCCCGAGGTGAGCCGGGCCGTGCGGCTCTACGGCATCGTCGAAGGCGCCCTGATGTACGCCGTCGACCGCGCGATCGGCGACGGGCCGTTGCGGCCCACCATGTCCGCCCGGCTGGAGCGGATCCGATGACCCCGCCGTCGTCCACCGCCGCCACCACCCCGCGACAGGTCGCCGACGGGTACGTCGAGGCCGCCACCGAGCTCGACCCGACCCTGGGCACGGCGCTGGGCACCCGCCCGCGCGAGGACCGCCTGCCCGACACCAGCCCCGCCGGCCTCGAGGCGGAGGCGCAGCTGGCCCGGGACACGCTGGCCGAGCTCGACCGGGTGCTGGACGCCGACCCGTCCCTGCAGGACGACCCGGTCGAGCGCCGCTGCGCCCGGCTGCTGCGCGAGCGGCTGGAGGCGGAGCTCGCCTCGCACGAGGCGGGGGAGGGCTTCCGGTCGCTGAACAACCTGTTCTCGCCGGTCCACTCGACCCGTCAGGTGTTCTCGATGATGCCGGCGGCGACCGAGGAGGACTGGGCGGTCATCGCCCGGCGCCTGGCCCGGGTGCCCGAGGCCTACCGCGGCTACCGCGAGACGCTCACCGAAGGCGGGCGCCGCGGGGTGCTCGTGGCGCCGCGGCAGGTGCGCACGGTCGTCGCCCAGCTGGACGAGTGGATGGCCGGGCCGTACTTCGCCGGGTTCGTGGCCGCCGGCCCGGCGGCGCTGCGGGCGGAGCTCGACGCGGCGGCCGAGGCAGCCGATGGCGCCGTCGCGCAGATCCGCGACTTCCTGCGCGACGAGTACGCGCCTCTGACCCAGGGAACGCCCGACGCCGTCGGCCGCGAGCGCTACGCCCTGGCCGCCCGGCGGTGGACGGGCTCGGACCTCGGGGCCGGCCGCGGTCTGGAGGATGCCTACGCCTGGGGCTGGGCCGAGCACCGGCGGATCCTCGCCGAGCAGCGGATCGAGGCGGACCGGGTGCTGCCCGGCGCCACGCCGATGGAGGCGATGCGCTGGCTGGCCACCGAGGGCCCGGCCGTCGAGGGCGTGGAGGCGGTCCGCGAGCGGCTCCAGCAGATGATGGACGGCGCCATCGCGGCGCTGGACGGCACGCACTTCGACCTCGCCGAGCCGGTGCGGACGGTGGAGGCGATGATCGCCCCGCCCGGCAGCGCGGCGGCGCCGTACTACACGCGGCCGGCTCAGGACTTCTCCCGGCCGGGCCGCACCTGGCTGCCCACGCTCGGCCGCACCCGCTTCCCCCTCTGGGACCTCGTCTCGATCTGGTACCACGAGGGCGTCCCCGGCCATCACCTCCAGCTGGCGCAGTGGGCGTTCGTCTCGAAGCAGCTGTCCACGTACCAGACGTCGGTGGGGTCGGTGGGCGCGAACGTGGAGGGCTGGGCCCTCTACGCCGAGCGGCTGATGGACGAGCTCGGCTACTTCTCCGACCCGGGGGAGCGGCTGGGATTCCTCGACGCCCAGCAGCTGCGGTCGGTCCGGGTGGTCATCGACATCGGCATGCACCTCGGGCTGCCGGTTCCCGACGACGCCGAGGGATCGCTGGCCGAGCACCGCGGGCAGCCGTGGACGCCGGAGCTGGCGCGGACCTTCCTCGGCGAGCACAGCGGGGCCGACGTCGCCTTCCTGGACAGCGAGCTGGTGCGGTACCTCGGCCTGCCGGGGCAGGCGATCAGCTACAAGCTGGGGGAGCGTGCCTGGCGCGAGGGGCGGGAGGCCGCGCAGCGGGCTGCGGCACGACGGGAGGGCGGTGCCGGCTTCGACCTCAAGGCCTGGCACATGGCCGCGCTGTCGCAGGGATCGCTGGGCCTCGACGACCTCGCCGCGGAGCTCGCCCAGCTCTGACGGCCACCCCGCACCGCCGGGCGACCCCGTTCAGGGCACCGCCCTGAGCTTGCGAAGGGCGCGGAGGACGGGGTCCTCTCTCAGCTGCGCGGGGGCACCGGGTTGACCGGGTCGTCGGCATGGCCCACCCGGTGGTCCGGATGCGCCCGGACCACCTCCAGCCCGGGCGTGGCGAGCAGTTCGGAGACGCAGGCCGCGCTGCCGGCGACGTAGGTGCTCATCAGGTCGATGTCCGTGGCGACGCACCAGGCGCGGTCGGCCGGCCACCAGAGGTTGGCGCTCTGCTCGGACGGCTCGGGGGCCAGGTTGCGGACGGCGTCGGAGACCGAGCCCCGCACCAGCACGACGTCACGGGCCCGGGGCAGTGGCAGCCGGTGCACGGTGCCCAGGTCGGGCTCGTCGTGGCCCAAGCCGGTCCAGCGTCCGAACCAGCACCGTTCGGGGGTGGTCGTGTGCCGGGCGAGGACCGCGGTCATGCGCCGGGCGAGAGTCGTGGGGAGGTGCCCCTCGGCCGGGATGCCGTCCCAGGTCGGTGGCTGGCTGTCCTCGCTCAGGTACTCCCAGCCGCCGGTGACTGCGGGCCACTGCATCTCCGGATGGCGGGCGGTGCCGTTGAGCGCGGCCACGTCGGCCCACGGGATCTCGATGTCGTCGTCGCCGTCGTAGCGGTAGGCGGGATGCAGGACCCGCGCGTGGGCGGGGAAGCCGGCCGGCACGAGCGACCCCACGGTGCTCCGGTGCGCGCGGCCCACGGCCTCGGTGATCCAGGTGCCGACGGTGATGTCCGGCTCGACCGGCAGGCCGCCGAGCAGCACGTCGACCTCCCCGGGAAACGGACAACCCCCGGGCTGCTCCGCGGCGCCCTGCCCCTGTCGGGGGAGCGGCACGCGGGCCGACTGGACAAATGTCGGCAGCCCGGGGGTCGGGTGACTGTCCGGTTCTCGCTCGCCGCCGTGCGACGGACGGGCGATCATGCCGTCGTTCGGATTGCGGTCCGAACGGGCGGCCCATCTGGACGGCGGCTAGCGGACAGCCACCTCACGAGTCCTGTAGCTCAGCAAAGTTACGGACCACCTCCTCTCTCGTGTACCTCGACGGTACGACTGCCGGAGCGGGGCCTGCAACCGGATTTGTCAGCCCTCGGCGAACGGCCTGCTCGGGCCTCGTCGCGGCGTGTCGGTGGAGGCGTGACCGGGGGCCCGGTCCCCCCGGTCGTCGACCGGGTCCCACGCGTCGGGGATGCCGTCGCGGTCGGCGTCGGACTCCTCCGCCGCCTGCACCCGCTTGTAGATGCGGTTGCGGAACCGCAGCACCACGGTGGCGAGCAGGGCGGCGGTGATCGTGCCGACCAGCACCCCCACCTTCACGTGCTCGTCGCGTTCGCTGCCGAGCCCGAACGCCAGTTCGCCGATGAGCAGCGAGACGGTGAAGCCGATGCCGCCCAGCAGTGCCAGACCGACGACGTCCCACCAGCTGAGGTCCTCGGCGAGCTGCGCCCGGGTGAAGCGGGACACCAGCCAGGTGGCCAGGGTGATCCCGATGGCCTTGCCCACGACCAGGCCCACGACGATCCCCAGCGCCACCGTGTCGGTCAGCGACTCGGTGAGCCCGGAGAGCCCGCCCACGGTCACCCCGGCGGCGAAGAACGCGAACACCGGAACGGCGACGCCGGCCGACAGGGGCCGGATCCGGTGCTCGAAGTGCTCGGCCATGCCAGGACCGGCGCTGGGACCACCGGCGGCCTCGCTGCGGACCACCGGCACGGTGAAGGCCAGCAGCACCCCGGCGACGGTCGCGTGCACACCCGACTCGTGGACCAGGACCCACGTGACGACGGCCAGCGGCAGCAGCAGCCACCAGGAGCGGATCCGCTTCTGCACCAGGAAGCCGAACAGCGCCAGCGGGATCAGCGCCAGCAGGAGCGGCGTGACCGCGAGGGAGGCGGTGTAGAAGATCGCGATGATCGTGATGGCCAGCAGGTCGTCGACGACGGCGAGGGTCAGCAGGAACGTCCGCAGCGCGCTGGGCAGGTGGGTGCTGATGACGGCGAGCACCGCGAGCGCGAAGGCGATGTCGGTGGCGGTCGGGATGGCCCAGCCGCGCAGCCCGCCATCACTGCCGAGGTTGACCAGCACGTAGAGCAGTGCGGGAGCGGCCATCCCGCCGACGGCGGCGGCCACCGGCAGCGCGGCGCGGCGGACGTCGCGCAGGTCGCCGGCGACGAACTCGCGCTTGAGCTCCAGACCGGCGACGAAGAAGAAGATCGCCAGCAGCCCGTCGGCGGCCCAGGTGGCCAGGGACAGGTCCAGGTGCAGCGCGGACGGTCCGACCCGGGTGTCGCGCAGCGTCTCGTAGGACTCCGCCCACGGCGAGTTCGCCCAGACCAGCGCGACGACGGTGCCGATCAGCAGCAGCACCCCGCCGACGGTCTCCTTGCGCAGGACGGACGTGATCCGGTTCGCCTCGGTCCAGGAACCGCGGCCGAAGAGGCGGACGGAGGAGGTGCTGGGCACGGGGCGGCTCCGGAGATGGGGTTGGCTCGGGCCGTGCCCTCGACGGACACGCTGCCGACCAGACTTCCCGGCTCACCTGAGGTCCATGCTATCGGGCGAGCAGCTCCCGCACCCGCTGGGACAGCCCGGCATCGCCCCGCCGGACGCCGTCCAGCGTGTGCACGGGAGCCGCACCCCGGACGCCGGAGAGCAGCCAGACGGCGTCGGCGGCGTGCAGGTCGGCGACCGTGCCGGAGGTGGTGGCCGTGGGCCACCCGTCGGCCTCGGCCCGCGCGAAGAGCCGGGCCTGCGTGGTGCCGGCGAGGATGCCGGTCTCGGCCGGCGGCGTGTGCAGCGTGCCGGCGGCCGCCCAGACCACGGTCGACGTCGGCCCCTCGAGCACGCGGCCCTCGAGACTGGTGAGGACGACGTCGTCGGCCCCCAGGGCGTGCGCGTGCCGCTGTGCGGCCATGTTCACCGCGTAGGACAGCGTCTTCGCCCCGCCGAGCAGCCACGGGGCGCCCGCGCGGAAGTCGGCGGGCACGCCGAGCCCGAGGCTGACCACCGCGATGCCCTCGGTGCGCTGACGGAGGGTCTCGGCGGGAACGGGGGCCAGCAGAACCAGGGCCGTCGGTGCGTGCCCGTCGCCGAGCCCGCGGGTGAGGAAGAGCCGGCAGACGCCTTCGAGCTCCGCCGGCCAGTCGGCCAGCACCGCCCCGAGCAGCTCGCGCCAGACGGCGTCGGCGGGGGAATCGAGGGCGAGCAGAGCGGCGGAGCGGGCGAGGCGGGCGAGGTGGGCGTCGAGGTGGGGAGTTCCGGCAGCTACGACGGCCACCGACTCGAATACGCCGTCACCGCGGCCCAGCCCCTGGTCGAACGCCGTCACCACCGGCTGATCGGCCGGCACGGCCACCGCCGCACCGTCGCGCCAGACCGCCACCCTGTGCTGCTCCGTCACCGCTCCAGCGTGCCGCACCCCCGGCATAGGCTTTTCCCATGGGCCCGGACGACGCCGCTGCGCGCGGGGACGCCGCCGCCGCGCCGCTCGCCGAGCAGCTCCGCGCGCGCGGGCTGCGGCTGACTCCCCAGCGCGCGCGGGTGCTGGGGGCCGTCGCCGGCCTGGAGCACGCGACGCCGGAGGCCATCGGCGCCCGGTTGCGCGAGGAG
>Ga0196960_10000494_pt1 | contig 13536 bp, 10 predicted proteins | sample S3v_5metaG_FD_183187 | JGI IMG/M metagenome (GOLD analysis project Ga0196960, IMG submission 183187) | Soil microbial communities from Anza Borrego desert, Southern California, United States - S3+v_5 | ecosystem: Environmental > Terrestrial > Soil > Desert | place: USA: California | collected... | reverse complement strand
TCAGATGTCGTAGTACATCGCGAACTCGTGCGGGTGCGGGCGGAGACGGATCGGGTCGATCTCGTTCTCCCGCTTGTACTCGATCCACGTCTCGATGAGGTCGGGGGTGAACACCCCGCCGTCGATCAGGTACTCGTGGTCGACCTCGAGCCGGTCGAGGACCGCGTCGAGGGAGGCCGGCACCTTGTCGATGCCCAGCGCCTCCTCCGGCGGGAGCTCGTAGAGGTCCTTGTCGACCGGCGCCGGCGGCTCGATCTTGTTCTTGATGCCGTCGAGGCCGGCCATCAGCATCGCCGAGAAGGCGAGGTAGGGGTTGGCCGACGGGTCGGGCACGCGGAACTCGATGCGCTTGGCCTTGGGGTTGTCGCCCGAGATCGGGATGCGGGTGCAGGCCGAGCGGTTGCGGGCCGAGTAGACGAGGTTGATCGGCGCCTCGTAGCCCGGGACCAGGCGGTGGTAGCTGTTCACCGTGGGGTTGGTGAAGGCCAGCAGCGAGGGGGCGTGCTTGAGCAGGCCGCCGATGTAGTGCCGGGCCATGTCCGACAGGCCCGCGTAGCCGGTCTCGGCGTGGAAGAGCGGCTCCCCGCCCTGCCAGAGGCTCTGGTGGCAGTGCATGCCCGAGCCGTTGTCGCCGAACAGCGGCTTGGGCATGAAGGTGACGCTCTTGCCGTGCGCCCAAGCGGTGTTCTTGATGACGTACTTGAACAGCATCAGGCTGTCGGCGGAGCGCAGCAGCGTGTCGAACTTGTAGTTGATCTCGGCCTGCCCGCCGGTGCCGACCTCGTGGTGCCCGCGCTCGAGCTCCAGGCCGGCGTTGATCAGGTTGACCATCATGTCGGCGCGCAGGTCGCTCTGGTGGTCGACGGGCTCCACCGGGAAGTACCCGCCCTTGGGGCGGGTCTTGTAGCCCAGGTTCGGGCCGAGACCGTTCTCGCCGGTCTGCGAGCCGGAGTTCCAGGAGCCCTCGACGGCGTCGATGTGGTAGTAGCCCTCGTTGATGCCCGTGCCGTGCCGGATCGAGTCGAAGATGTAGAACTCCGCCTCGGCGCCGAAGTACGCGGTGTCGGCGATGCCGCTGCTGGCGAGGTACGCCTCGGCCTTCTTCGCGACGTTGCGCGGGTCGCGGCTGTAGGCCTCGCGCGTGATCGGGTCGTGGATGAAGAAGTTGACGTTCAGCGTCTTGTGCCGCCGGAACGGGTCGAGGAACGCGCTGTTGGCGTCGGGCAGCAGCAGCATGTCCGACTCGTTGATCGCCTGGAAGCCGCGGATCGACGAGCCGTCGAAGCCGAGGCCTTCGGAGAAGGTGTCCTCGCCGAACGTCGACGCAGGGATGGTGAAGTGCTGCATGACGCCGGGCAGGTCGCAGAAGCGGACGTCGACGAACTCGACGTCGTTGTCGCGGATGTAGGCAGCGACCTCGTCGGGACTGGTGAACATCGATCCTCCGGGTGTGGGCGGACGGCTGAACGGCACGCTACGAGCGGGGGATTGCCCCGCCGTGTCCCGAGTGTTTCGGGGCGGTAACAACGCGCGCGGCGTGTCGCCCGCGGGCGGCCCCGTGGAGGGCCCGCCGCGATCAGGCACGTGACGGATGGGGCACCACCCTCAGGGACCCGCGCCGGGCGTGCGGGGCGCGGGGAGACGGGTGGCCTCTCTCTACGCTTGGGGTCATGGTCGGGAATGCCGGACAACCCTCTCAGGCTCCGCAGCGGGGCGCCTCTCTGGGGTTGCCTCCCGAGGGGCCCGGTTCGCTGGCCCCCTTCGGGGCGCGGGCCGTCGCATTCGTCGTCGACGCCGTCGGCTCTGCGGTGATCGCCTGGGCCTTCACCGCACCCCAGCTCCCGGGCAACTGGAGCCTGCTGGTGTTCGGCGTCCTCACCGTCGTCACGCTGCTGCTGTTCGGGCAGACGCCGGGTCACCGCCTGCTCGGACTCCGGCTGGCCCATCCGCGGCCCCAGGCTCGGCTCGCACCATGGCGGGCCGTCGTCCGGACGGCCCTGCTGGTGCTCCTCGTGCCTGCGCTGATCACCGACGCCGACGGGCGGGGCCTGCACGACCGCCTGACCCGCACGGCGGTCGTGTCCGACAGGTGATCGTCCGCAGGGAGCGTCCGGCCGACCACGACGCGGTCCGCGAGCTGCACCGGCTGGCCTTCGGCCCACCGGCCGGGGGCGGGGACGTCGTGGAGGCGCGCCTGGTCGGCGAGCTGCGGGAGGACCCCGGGTTCCTGGCCCACCTGTCCTTCGTGGCCGTGGACGGCGACGCCGTGGTCGGCCACGTGATCGCCACCCGCGGCCGGCTCGAGCCCTCCGGGACGGCGGTGCTGGGCCTGGGCCCCCTCGGCGTCCGGCCGGACCGGCAGGGGCAGGGCATCGGCACCGTGCTGGTGCACGCGCTGCTGGCGGTCGCGGAGGCGACCGACGAGCACCTGGTCGCGTTGCTCGGATCACCCGGCTACTACCGCCGGTTCGGGTTCGTGCCGGCCGCCGAGCTCGGCATCACCGCGCCCGATCCGGCCTGGGCCGGGCACTTCCAGGCCCGGCTGATCCAGGGCGGGCCGTTCGCCGGCGTCTTCCGCTACGCCGACCCGATCAACCGTCTCTGACGGCCGCCCTGCAGGGACCCGCCGCGAGCGTGCGAGCGGTGGGGGGCAGGGTGGTCATTTCTCAGCGGCGGCGGACCTGCCGCTGGCTGATCGACATCTGGCGGCCACCGGGCAGCGGACCGCCGGGAACCGGCATGCGGGCGCCGCCGAGCGCGCTCATGCGCCGGCCGAGGGAGTTGACCTCCGCGGCGGACAGGTTGCGCGGCAGCTTCATGACGTGGGTGCTGAGCTTCTTGAGCGGCACCTGGCCCTCGCCGTCCCCGACGACGACGTCGTAGATCGGGGTCTCGCCGACGACGCGGGCGACCTTCTTCTTCTCCTGCGCCAGCAGCCCGCGCACGCGTGCCGCCGAGCCCTCGCCGACGAGGATGATCCCGGGCCGGCCGAGCACCCGGTGGACGGTGTCGAGCTGGGGAGTGCCGGCGACGCCGGAGCTCACCCGCCAGTCCCCGCGCATGCCCTCGAGCACCCAGGCCGCCGCGCCCGGCTGGCCCTCGACCTGGCGGTAGGCCGACCCCTGCGCGCGGCGGCCGAAGATGATGAGCGCCGCCAGGGCACCGAAGATCAGCGCCACCGGCAGGGCGATGAGCGGCGAGTCGAGCAGGATGCCGATCAGCTCGACCACGGCGAAGACCACGACGAACGCGATGAGCATGACCCACGGCAGCTTCGGGTCGTTCTTCCGCGTCAGCGAGTAGGCCTGCTTGATCATGCGGCCGTTGTTGCCGAGCTTCTTGAGCCGGCCGACCTTCGGCTGACCGTTCTTGCCGACCTTGCCTGCCTTCGTCGCCCCGGACGCCGTGGCACCCTTCGCCGCGGGCGCGGCCTTGCCGCTCCCGCCGGGGGAGGTCGAGGGGTCCGAGGACTTGCTGCGCGCCATGCCCCCAGTCTAAGGACCCGCTGCCCCCCACCACTCGCAAGCTCGCGGTGGGCCCCTGCAGCGGGCCGACGGCGGTCAGTGCGTCGGGGTGAGTCCGCGGGCCTCGATCGCCTGCTGGTAGAGGCGGCCCGCGCGGTAGGAGCTGCGCACCAGGGGGCCGGCCAGCACGCCCGGGAACCCGATCCGCTCCGCCTCCGCCTGGAAGCCGACGAACTCGTCGGGCTTGACCCAGCGGACGACGGGGTGGTGCCGCGGGGAGGGGCGCAGGTACTGGGTGATCGTGAGCAGGTCGCAGCCGGCGTCGTGCAGGGCCTGCATGGTCTCCACGACCTCGTGCGGCTCCTCGCCCATGCCGAGGATCAGGTTCGACTTCGTGACCAGGCCGGCCTCACGGGCGGCGGTGATCACGGCGAGGGACCGCTCGAACCGGAAGCCCGGCCGGATGCGCTTGAAGATCCGCGGCACCGTCTCGACGTTGTGCGCCAGCACCTCCGGACGGGAGGAGAAGACCTCGGCGAGCTGGTCGGGGTCGGCGTTGAAGTCCGGGATGAGCAGCTCGACGCCGCAGCCGGGCAGCTGGGCGTGGATCTGCCGGACGGTCTCGGCGTAGAGCCACGCGCCCCCATCGGCCAGGTCGTCGCGGGCGACGCCGGTGACGGTGGCGTACCGCAGGCCCATGGTCGCGACGCTCTCCGCGACGCGGCGCGGCTCGTCGGCGTCGAAGTCGGCCGGCTTGCCGGTGTCGATCTGGCAGAAGTCGCAGCGCCGGGTGCACTGGTCGCCGCCGATGAGGAAGGTGGCCTCGCGGTCCTCCCAGCACTCGTAGATGTTGGGGCAGCCCGCTTCCTCGCACACCGTGTGCAGACCCTCGCGGCGCACCAGCGACTTCAGCTCGGTGTACTCGGGGCCCGTCTTGAGCCGGGTCTTGATCCACTCGGGCTTGCGCTCGATGGGCACCTGGCTGTTGCGCACCTCGAGCCGCAGCAGCTTGCGCCCGGCGGGCCCGGTCGTGGAGTCCTGGGGGGTGCCTGGCTCAGGGATCCGCGTCGGTGCCTCGCTCATGATCTCCACGGTACTCGCGCGAACGACGCCGCCCCCGTCGCGAGGGCGACGGGGGCGGCGCTGCGGTGCTGTCGTGCTGCGGTGCTGTCGTGCGGGGTGCTGTCGTGCGGGGTCAGACCTGCCGGTCGTCCGGTCCGGCCGTCGGCCCCTGGTCGCTGCCCCCGGTGCCGGAGGTGAAGGGCTCGGGTGCGTCGCTGCCGTTGACGGTGGTGGTGTCGGGGCCGTCACCGTCGACGAACTGGGCGTCGCGGATGCCCATGTCCGACTCCGCCGGGGCGGAGTCGCCGGTGGTGTCAGCGGTGGAGACGGTCTTGCCTGCGTTGCTGTCGGAGTTGAACACGGGGTCCTCTCGGTAGCTGGGCACCGGGCCGTCGCCGGCCGGTGCTGGCGTCCACGCGTCGCCCTTGGAGCGGCGAAGGAGGACGAAGGCAGCGGTACCCGCTGCGAGGAGGGCGAACACCCAGGGCCAGCGCCGCGGAGGCTGGGCCTCCATGGCGGCCCTGCGCTTCACGGTCCTCGCGGTGGCGACGGCGGCCTTCTCGAACTGGCGGTGCTTCTTGTCGGCCGTCTTCCGGGCCTTCCGAGCCGCCCTGCGGGTCGTGCGGGAGGCCTCGGCCGCCGTCGCGACGAACTCCGCTCGACGTGCGTCGAGCTCGCTGCGGGCGCTGTCCACACCTGCGACGAGGGTGTCGCGGGCGCTCTCCAGGGCCGGGGCGACCACGTGGCGCGCGGCGGTCACCCGAGGGGCGGCGTAGGCGAGCGCGGCCGCCTGGGCCGCGGTGAGCCGGGGACCGACGTCCTCCGCCAGCGCCTTCTGCGCCGCGTGCTGGGCGGCGGTGACCCGGGGGACGACGTCGTCCCGGAGCGCCTTCTGGGCGGCCTCGACCCGGGGTGCCAGGTCGGCCGCGGCCTTGCTCGCCGCCGTCTGAGCGGCGAGGACGGCGCCGGCCACGGCCGGTGCCGCAGCCTCGCGGGCGGCCTCCACCCGCGGGCCGATGGCGTCACGGGCGGCTTCCACCCGCGGCGCCAGCGCCTCCCGCGCATTGGCGACCGCGGGAGCCGCCACCGCGGCCGCGGCGGCCACGCGCGGCACCACCGCCAGCTGGACCGCCTCCAGGGCCGGGGCGGCGGCCTCGCGGGCCGCCTCGATCCGGGGGCCGAGCTGTTCGGCGGCGGCGCGACCTGCCTCGGTCACCGCCGTTCCGAGGTGGGCAAGGCCCTCCTGCACTTCAGCGCTGATGACCTCACCGCGCGTCTGTCTGCGGAACACGAGCTGCACCTCCGAGTTGATCGTCTCGCGATCATCCTGCCCGGTCCGCGCGGTCAGCACATCCCGGGGGCGCGCGGCCGGTGCGCGCACGGGCGTGCCCCCGGTTACGGTCCGTCGGTGCAGCTGCGCATCTTCACCGAGCCCCAGATGGGCGCCACCTACGACGACCTGCTCGCCGTGGCGCGCCGCACGGAGGAGACCGGCTTCGACGCCTTCTTCCGTTCCGACCACTACCTGACCATGGGTGGCGACGGCCTGCCCGGCCCGACCGACGCCTGGGTGACCCTCGCCGGGCTCGCCCGCGAGACCAGCCGGATCCGCCTGGGCACCCTCGTGACGGCCGGCACCTTCCGGCTGCCCGGCCCGCTGGCGATCAGCGTGGCCCAGGTGGACCAGATGAGCGGCGGCCGAGTCGAACTCGGGATCGGCGCCGGCTGGTTCGAGGCCGAGCACACCGCCTACGGCATCCCGTTCCCGTCGCTGGGAGAGCGGTTCGACCGCTACGAGGAGCAGCTCGCCGTCGTCAACGGGTTGTGGCGCACCCCGGTGGGGGAGACCTTCGACTTCGACGGGCGCTACTACCGGCTGTCCGGCTCGCCGGCGCTGCCGAAGCCGGTGCAGGAGGGCGGCATCCCCCTTCTCGTCGGCGGCGCGGGGAGGAAGCGGACGCCGCGGCTGGCCGCTCGCTACGCGAGCGAGTTCAACGCGCCGTTCGCGTCCGCCGAGGACAACGCCCGGTTGTTCGCCGGCGTGCGCGAGGCGTGCGACGAGGCCGGCCGGGACCCCGCCTCGCTGGTCTACAGCTCCGCGCTCGTGCTGTGCGTCGGCCGCGACGAGGCCGAGCTGGCCCGCCGGGCGGCCGCGATCGGCCGGGAGGTCGGCGAACTGCGCGAGCACGGCGTCGCCGGAACGCCCGCCGAGGCGGTCGACACCATCGGCCGGTACGCCGAGGCGGGGGCCGAGCGCATCTACCTCCAGGTGCTCGACCTCTCCGACCTCGACCACCTGGACCTCGTGGCCGCGGAGGTGGCTCCGGAGCTGGGCTGAGGCCCCCAGACCGCCGGGCGGTGTCAGGCCCGGGCGGAGCCCTCGAGCACCGGGAGGAGCAGACCGGCCAGCTCGTCCCAGGACGAGACGACCGTGAGCACGCCGGCCTCCTGCAGCCGCTCGGCCCGCTCGGCCCGCTCCTCCGGCGGGAGGAAGGCGACGTTGCCCACGGTCGGGCAGCCCGCCGCGACGGCTGATCGCGCCCCGGCGACCGAGTCCTCGACGGCCAGACCCTGGTCCGCCGAGATCCCGAGCCGCGCGCACGCGTGGCGGTAGATCGCCGGATCCGGCTTGCTGGTCGGACGGTCCAGGGAGTCCTCCGCGCTGAAACGACGCTCGACCGGCAGGAGCCCGTCCAGGCCGGTGGCCCGGAAGCAGGCGTCCAGGCGGGTCAGGGCGCTGGAGCTGACCGCGGCGGGCACCAGGTGCTCGGCGATGGCCGTCAGGGCCGACCGGACCTGGGGATCGGGGCGCAGGGTGGCGCTCAGGTGAGCGGTGACCACCTGCTTCTCCTCGACCACCCACTCGTCCAGATCCGGGGCGTCGACCCCGGCGGCCGCGGCCAGGTCGCGTGCCGTCGTCCGGAAGTTCTTCCCGGTGAACTCCGAGCGCAGCTCCTCGGACGTGACGCGGCGGTCGATCCCGTGCGCGGCGAGGAACCGGTTGGTGACCTCGCTGGAGGCGTCGAAGGCGGGCGCCTCCGAGGGGAACAGGCTGTCGTCGGCGTCGCAGAGCAGCGCCCGGAGCCCGGTCAGGCGCCCAGGGTCCATGCCGGTCTCCGTCTGCAGCGGGGTCATGCGGGCTGCGACTCCTGGTCGTCCATGGCCGCGGGCTCGCCCGCCCGTTCGGCGTGGGCCGCCACCGTGGCCCGCACGCCCCGGGTGTCGAGCTCGTGCAGGAGCTGCTCGATCCGGGCGGCCAAGGCGTCGTCGTCGGCCAGGTCGCCGAACACGGAGCGGTCGCCGAGCAGCGGACGAGGATCCCCACCTGCCGTGTTCGCGATCCCGGAGAGCTCGTCACGTCGCTCGTCCTCGACCTCGATCGGCCGTCCTGCCTCGTCGGTTCCGCGGAGGTAGCGCAGCCACCCGGCCACGGCCAGGGAGAGCAGGTCGTGCGGCCGGTGCGCGGCGATGGCCTCCCGCAGGGACGGGAGCAGGTAGGTGGGCATCTTGCTGGATCCGCGGCGGCTCACCCGCTGCAGCCGGTCGGAGATGGCCGGATTGGCGAAGCGGCGCAGGAGCGTCCGCCCGTAGTCGTCGAGGTCGATGCCGTCGGGGCTGGGGAGCAGGGGGATCACCTCCACGCCCATCAGCCGGTGCAGGTAGTCGTGGAAGACGGGGTCGCCCACGACCTGGTCGGTGGTCTCCAGCCCCGCGACCTGCCCGAGGAAGCCCATGGCGCAGTGCGAGGCGTTCAGCAGGCGGGTCTTCATCAGCTCGTACCGGCCGACGTCGTCCACGTAACGGACGCCGACCTCGTGCAGCGGAGGGCGGTCGTTGCAGAACGAGTTCTGCACGATCCACTGCATGAACGGCTCGGTGATGACCGGCCAGCGGTCGTCGACGCCGAAGGTCGCGGCGATCGTGTCCCGCTCGTCGGTCGAGGTGTGCGGCGTGATCCGGTCGACCATGCTGCTCGGGAACGCGACGTGGTCGGCGATCCAGCGGGCCAGGACCTCGTCGCGCAGACGGGCGTACCCGAGCACCGCGGCCCGGGCCGCCTCGCCGTTGGACTGCATGTTGTCGCAGGACAGGACGGTGAACGGCGCGATGCCCGCCCGACGACGACGGTCGAGCCCTTCGACCAGGTAGCCGAAGATCGAGCGCGGTTCCTGCGGGTGCTCGAGGTCGGCGCGCGCCTCGTCGTCCGGCTCGAACGCGCCGCTGTGCGGGTCGATCCGGTAGGCGGTGCCGGTGACGGTCATCGTGACCAGGCGGGTGCGCTCGTCGGTCAGGATCTCGAGCACCCGATCGGGGTCCTCGGGCGCGTAGACGTAGTCGATCATCGCGCCGACCACGCGGGCCCGTTCGCCGTCGGCATCCCGCTCGACGACGGTGAAGAGGTTGTCCTGCGGAGCCAGGGCATCGCGCATCTGCGGCGAGTGCAGTCCGATGCCCACCACACCCCAGTCGGTGCTCCCGCGGTCGGCGAGCTCCTCGAAGTACACGAGCTGGTGGGCGCGGCTGAAGCCGCCCACGCTCATGTGCACGACCGACGGGGTGAGCGTGGTCCGGTCGTAGGTGGGCACCCGCACGCGGTCGGCGTGCGTGGGCAGGGTCGTGGCGTTCAGGGGAACTGGCTGAGCCATGAGCGGCGCGTCTCTCGGAGAGGTTGCCGGTCTCGTCGACGGGGCGCGGAGGAGCCAGGTGCGCACGGATCCGCCGTCCGCGCCGGGGCCGGTCGGTCCGCGGCGGGCACGGCAGTGGAGGCGCCGTCCAGCTCTGCCGCCCAGGAGCTCGAGAGCTGCGGCGGTAGGGATAGCGCTACCGTGCTGAACGCTGTCCGAGTGGTGCCCGGCACCCGACCGGACGAAACCGTCCCGGTTGGTGATCCCGTTCACCCCACGAGGTCGGACGCCTCCACGGACGATCCGCGCGGGAGCGCCAGCCAGGTGAGGAAGTCCTCGACGGGCATGGGGCGGGCGATGGCGAAGCCCTGGGCCACGTCGCAGCCCAGCGCGGCGAGCACCGCGCCGGTCCCCTCGTCCTCGACGCCCTCGGCGACCAGGGAGATCCCGAGGTCGTGGGCGAGCGCGACGGTGTGCCGGACGATCGCCGCGGCGCGCGGATCGGCGCCGACGTCGGAGGTGAGACTGCGGTCGAGCTTGAGCTCGTCGGCGGGGAGGTTCCGCAGGTAGGCGAGCGAGCTGTACCCGGTGCCGTAGTCGTCGATCGACGTGCGCACGCCCAGCCGGCGCAGGTCGCCGAGCACCTGGCGGCCGCGTTCCGCATCGGTCATCAGCGTGTCCTCGACCAGCTCGAGGGTCAGCGCGCGGGCCGGAAGGCCGTGCCGGACCAGTGCCTGCGCCACCTTGCCGGGCAGGTCGAGGTCGGTGACGTCCGCGGCCGAGAGGTTGACCGACACGGGCACGGCCCATGCGTGCCACCAGCGCTCGGCGGCGGTGAGGGACAGCTCGAGGACGGCGTCGGCGAGCGGCCGGAGCAGGCCGGCCTGCTCGGCGGCGGGCAGCAGGTCCGCGGGGGAGAGCAGCCCGCGCGCCGGATGCCGCCAGCGGACGAGGGCCTCCGCCCCGACGACCTCGCCACCGGGCAGGGCGACCTGGGGCTGGAGGTGCACCTCGAGCTGGTCGCCGTCCTCGAGCGCCGTCCGGAGCTGCTCCATCGTCCGCAACCGGTCGCTGCTGGAGCCGTCCGGGTCCGGGACGTAGACGTGCACTCCGGCGCGCGACGCCTTCGCCGAGTACATGGCGACGTCGGCACAGCGCAGCAGCTCCTCGACCGTCGCGGCGGGGACCGGGGCGCCGGCCACACCGATGCTGACCCCCACGTGCAGGCGGATCCCCTCGACGGTCACCGGCTGGAGGATGAGCGCGCGCAGCCGCTGGGCCAGGGCCTCGGCCTCGGCGAGCTCGGCGTCGGGCAGCAGGACGGCGAACTCGTCGCCACCCAGCCGGGCCAGCACGTCACCGGCGCGCAGGGCGGGCCGCAGCCGTGGGCCGATCTGGCGCAGGAGGTGGTCGCCGGCATGGTGGCCGAGGCTGTCGTTGACCACCTTGAAGCCGTCCAGGTCGAACAGCAGGAGCGCGGCCGGCCGGCGGGCAGTGGTCCCCTCGAGGACGCGCCGCGACTCCTCGAACAGGGCGCGCCGGTTGGGCAGCCCGGTCAGCTCGTCGGTGAGGGCCTGCTCCTTCACCTCGTGGTACGCGCGGACCTCCCGGAAGGTGATGGCCGTGCGGGCCAGCGCGGCGAGCACCGTGCCGACGGCCGACCAGCCGGCGATCGGCGAGACGGTGTCCCCCCAGCCGAGCGCCAGCACCAGGAGGGCGGCCAGGTTGCACGCGAGCGGCACCGCGAGGATGCGCCAGCAGCTCCGGGACGTGGTGCCGGTGTCGGGCTCGGACCGGTCGTCACCGGGCCGGCTGAGGTGCGCGGCGACGGCGATGAGCGTGACGCCGACGAGCCAGGTGAGGTCCAGCGGACCGCCCTCGACGTACACGCCCCGGGTGGCCAGGTTGAGGTAGACGACGTCGCCCGCGAAGCTGGAGAGGATGCCGAGGGCCAGCAGCACGAGGGCGCGGTCGCGGCGGATCCCGAAGATGGCGGTGACGGCCACGAGCAGCGCGAGCAGGAGGACGTCGGCCAGCGGGTAGGCCAGGCTGACGACGACGGCGGCCGTCGTCCCCTCGGTCAGCTCGAGCGCGGGGCCGAGCAGGACCGACGTGGCGACAGCGACGGCCCCGAGGGCACCGATCAGGCCGTCGAGCCACATGCTGGGGTGGAAGCGGGGCACCTTGGACCGGATCAGGCCGAACAGGAGCACGTAGACGCCGCCGTAGTAGGCCAGGTAGAAGGCGTCGGCCACCGAGGGGAAGGGCTCCACGGGCTTCGTCGCGATGAACGCGGAGTAGACGACGTTCGCCGTGATGCCCAGGACCAGCGCCGCGGACATCCCGTACCAGGCCACCCGCTCGGCGCGCCCCCGGCGGGCGGCGACGACGCAGACCCCGAGGGCGCCGACGTGGACCATGTTGTAGAGCACGAGGTCGTAGGCGACGTCCCACGCCTGGCCGTCCGGCCGCACCAGGACGCCGGTGCCGAAGAGCGCGAGGGCTCCCACGGTCACGGCGAGATGCAGCCGCGACCACGGGAGCCTGCTCCGGAACCGCTGTTCGGTGTGCACACCCCCTCGTCGGCCGGATCCGGGACCCACTGGACCCGGAAGGCCGGCTGCCACCCGCGCGAGGGAGGCAAAGGCACCCGGACCCACCGGGCCAGGGCAGTCGTTGCCGGTGGCGACGCGCGGTACGCTCGGCCCGTGACCGGGCGGACCCTGCTTTCCCGGCCGTGCTGATCTGATCCGCTCGGACAGCACGGCGACCCCTCCTGCGTGAGGGGTTTTCTTATGTCCGCCGTCGGTACGCACCACTGCCTGGAACCGGGAGCACCAGCGATGAGCAAGACCGCCGACCAGCCGCACGTCGAGCAGGGCCAGGCCGGCCCTGGCGACGGGGTGCCGCCGCACCGGTACACCCCGGCCCTGGCGCAGCGGCTCGAGCTGGCCTGGCAGGACCGCTGGGAGGCCGAGGGCACCTTCCACACGCCCAACCCGACCGGGCGGCTGAGCGCGGGATTCGAGAAGGTCGCCGACCGGCCGAAGTTCTTCGCGATGGACATGTTCCCGTACCCCTCGGGTGCCGGGCTGCACGTCGGCCACCCGCTGGGCTACCTGGGCACCGACGTCACCAGCCGGTTCCGGCGCATGGACGGCGACAACGTGCTGCACCCCATGGGGTACGACGCGTTCGGCCTGCCGGCCGAGCAGTACGCGGTGCAGACCGGGCAGCACCCGCGGATCACGACCGAGGCGAACATCGCGGCCATCAAGGCGCAGCTGCGCCGCCTGGGCGTCGACCACGACGACCGCCGCAGCTTCGCCACGATCGATCCCGGCTACTACAAGTGGACCCAGTGGATCTTCCTGCAGATCTTCGGGTCGTGGTTCGACGAGACCGCCGGCAAGGCGCGGCGCATCGAGGAGCTGGTCGACGAGCTGGACGCCGGCACGCGCGAGCCGGCCGAGGGCACCAATCCCTCCGGTCGCCCGTGGGCCGAGCTGGACGAGGTCGCGAAGCGGACCGTCGTCGACGCGCACCGGCTGGCCTACCTGAACGAGGCTCCGGTCAACTGGTGCCCCGGGCTGGGCACGGTGCTGTCCAACGAGGAGGTCACGCCCGACGGGCGCTCCGAGCGGGGCAACTTCCCGGTCTTCCGGCGTCCGCTCAAGCAGTGGATGATGCGGATCACCGCCTACGCCGACCGGCTGCTGGCGGATCTGGACCGGCTGGACTGGTCGGACTCCCTGAAGCTGATGCAGCGCAACTGGATCGGCCGCTCGACCGGGGCGAAGGTCCGCTTCGAGTGCGGCCCGGAGACGATCGAGGTCTTCACCACCCGGCCCGACACACTGTTCGGTGCCACCTACATGGTGCTGGCGCCGGAGCACCCGCTGGTCGAGACGCTGACCGCGGCCGCCTGGCCGGACGGCGCCGACCCGCGCTGGACCGGTGGGGCCGCGAGCCCCGCCGAGGCGGTCCGCGACTATCAGCGCCAGGCCTCCCGGCGCTCCGAGCTGGACCGCCAGGACGCCGGCCGCGAGAAGACCGGCGTCTGGCTGGGCGTGAGCGCCGTCAACCCGGTCAACGGCCGGGAGCTGCCGGTGTTCATCGCCGACTACGTGCTGACCGGCTACGGCACCGGCGCGATCATGGCGGTGCCCGGCGAGGACCAGCGCGACTGGGAGTTTGCGCGGAACTTCGGCCTGGAGATCGTCCCGACCGTCGAGCGGCCCGAGGGCTTCGACGACGACAGCGGCGCGTACACCGGCCCCGGCCGGATGATCAACTCCGCCAACGACGAGATCTCCCTGGACGGCCTGGACAAGGCCGCGGCCATCGCGCGGGTCACCGAGTGGCTGGTCGAGAAGGGCCACGGG
>Ga0196960_10000493_pt1 | contig 13563 bp, 12 predicted proteins | sample S3v_5metaG_FD_183187 | JGI IMG/M metagenome (GOLD analysis project Ga0196960, IMG submission 183187) | Soil microbial communities from Anza Borrego desert, Southern California, United States - S3+v_5 | ecosystem: Environmental > Terrestrial > Soil > Desert | place: USA: California | collected... | reverse complement strand
ATCCCCGCGGAAAAGGCGCCTGCTCGCTTCGGCAGCTTCGGAGTGCGGTTCGTCAAGGTCTCTCGCGACAGCTTCTTCGGCGTAGAGCCGGTCCTCGACTTCCCCGAGCCCGTGATCATGGCCAGCCCGGAGAAGGCCCTCCTGGACTCCCTGAGGAGGCCGGACCTCGCGGCGTCCTACCCGGTGATCGTCGCCGCCTTCGAACAGGCATGTGAGCGCGGCCTGATCTCCAGCGACCGCCTGGTGGCCTACACGACCCAGGCGGGAAGCGGCGCCCTCGCGCGGCGGGTCGGCTTCCTGATGGACAGGTGCGGGATGGCCGACTCTGAGCGCTTGCTCGAGCACATCGGTGCCCGGCGCCGGTTCGAGGCGTTCCGGCCAGGCGACGACCGCCGCCAAGGCGAGCCGGACAGCAAATGGCGCCTGCGGGTTCCGCCCCGCCTTCTCCTCACGGCGGAGCAACTGAAGTGAGCTTCAGGGGGGAGAGTTTCGCTGTCCCCAGCCTTAATATCTGTGCGATGCCCAAACTCCGTCTCAAGAGGCGACCCAACAGCATTCTCATGGGAGCGGGTGCGGTGCTGGGAGGCTTTGCGGCCCCCGCTCCGAACCCGGAGCTGCGCGATGCGCTTGCGCTGCACCGCGACCAGGTCGCCTTGGCGGAAGACCTCTGGGGGGCGATCGAAGTTTTCGACGCCACCCTTGAACCTGACATCGCAAACAGCCCAGAGGAACCCCTAGAGCAGAACGACTAGTGACCGAGCTGGACAAAGGCGCGCGGCAAGACCTGGCGCCTCAGCACGGCGAAGCAGTCGTTCAAGCTGTGCGGGTGAAGTTCAGCGGTCCGCTTCCCCACCCGCATCTGCTGGCCCAGTACAACAAGGCGGTCCCGGACGGGGCAGAGCGGATCTTGCGCCTGGCCGAGGGCCAGGTCGAGCACCGCCAGTCGATGGAATCGCGGGCTCAGGCTTTCACCTTCGCCCTCGCGATGGTGGCGCTTCTCGGAGGCATCGTGCTCATCGCCTTGGGAAATGGCGCCGAGGGCCTCGTCCCCCTCGTTGCCGCGATCACGGGGCTTGGAGGCCTCTTCCTCTACCGCGAGCTAAGCACCCGCAAAGGTGAGCAGGAGCTGCTCAACGAAAAAGACCCCGCCCGTACGGCAATCGACCTCGAAGATGGATCCAGGCGCTAAGCTACGCGGCGGGAGGTGTTTCGTGCTCGGTAAAGCAAACGGTTTGGTTGTTCTGGCCTACCAGTGGAATGTCTGGCCGTTCAATCGCCGTCCCAAGAAGTAGAAAAATCCAGTCTTAGGGGATCGCCTATGGCGCTTCGTCGCCGTAGGGATAACGATCCCCTGCGTGGGCAAGCTAGGGGTCAACCTGCGGAGCGCCCGCAAAAAGCTCGGGCTGAGTCAGGAGCAGGTGGCCGAGCGGAGCGGGGTGCACGCGACGGAGGTGAGCCGGATCGAGGCCGGCAAACGCGACCCGCGCGTCACCACGGTCGAACGGCTGGCCCGCGCGGTCGAGGTCAGGCCGGGCGAGCTACTCGAATAGCCCTAAAAACGGGCCCAGAAAAGGAAACGGGGACCGCGTCTCCACGATCCCCTTTCCTTGGCCGATAATGAGCAAGCATACTGAGTCTGCCTACAAGTTTGCGTTGCGACCCCCGGCGGCCGGCGATTTTCCGCCCCACCCGGCGTTGACTTCCAGTTAAGTCCCTGCTTGCAGGGGACTTGCCGGGGACCCCCTCGGATACGATCCACCCGCTGTTCCACCGGGTCGGAGGGGCCGGAGAGAACCTGAAAGCAAGCGACGATTCGTGGCTGCCAAACCCTTGAGCAAGGAGAGTGGCCCGACCACCGGTCGGGGGACTACCCCCGCGCGCATCGCGGTGATCGCGGCCCTCGCCGCCGCGGTGATCATTCTCGCGTTCATCCTCTTCACCGGCGGCGGCGGGCACAAGTACACCCTGGTCTTCCAGAACGCGGGCCAGCTCGTCCCCGACAACCAGGTTCTAATCGGCGGCTCCCCGGCCGGGACGGTCAAGAGCCTCGGCCTCACCGACGACAACCTCGCCGAGGTTCACATCGAAGTCGACCAGGAGCTGCACGAAGGGACGACGGCGACGATCCGCGCCACCTCCCTCTCCGGGGTCGCCAACCACTACGTCGCGCTCCACCCCGGCCCCAACAGCAACCCGCCGCTCGGCGACGGCGCCGAACTCGGCCTCGCCTCGACCACGACCCCGGTCGACATCGACCAGCTCTTCAACACCTTCCCGCCGCGAGTGCAACGCGGCCTCAGCAACTTCATCAAGGGCAACCGGACGATCTACTCCGGCCAGGGCGAGAACGCCAACGAGTCCTACAAGTACTTCGGCGTCGCCCTCAACCGCGCCGGCGCCTTCGCCCGCGAGCTCAACGCCGACCAGCGGCTGCTCTCCCGCTTCGTCGTCAGCTCCGCCCGCCTCACCACCGCCGTCGCCGGCCGCGGCGAGCAGCTCTCCAGCGCGATCGGCAACGCCAACACCGCCTTCAACGCGATCGCCTCCGAGACCGAAGCCTTCGACCAGACCCTGCGCCGCCTGCCGCCGGTGCTGCGCCAGTCGAACACGACCTTCGTCAACCTCCGCGCTGCCCTCGACGACCTCGAACCGCTGGTCAACACCGCCAAGCCGGCGACCAAAGACCTCGCCCCGTTCCTGCGCGAACTGCGCCCGGTCTTCCAGGACCTCGTCCCCTTCACCCGCAACCTGCGGCTGGCCGTCAACCGGCCCGGCCCGGCCAACGACGCCGCCGACCTGCTGGCGATCCTGCCCTCGGTCGAGCGGAGCGTCTCCCGGACCTTCCCCCACTCCGAAGCCGCGATCCGCCGCTTCCAGCCCAACCTGAACTTCATCCGCGCCTACACGCCGGACCTCTTCAACGCCCTCGGCAAGCTCGGGCAGGTCTCCGGCTACTACGACGGCAACGGCCACTACGTGCGGGCGGCCACCGCGGCGCAGAACCTCTTCCGCTACGAACCCGCCACCTCCCAGCTGGAGCCGATCCCGAAATCCGAGCAGTACGCGGCGTTCGGCGACACCAGCGTCAAGCGGCGCTGCCCCGGCGGCGCCACCCAGCCCGCCTCCGACGGCTCCAACCCCTGGGTCGGCGGCGCCAGCGTCGACCCCTCCGCCTGCGACCCCGGCGACGTGCCCCCCGGCCCATGAACGCGCGCCGGCTGATAATCGCGGCAGCGCTGGTGGCGGCGGTCGTCGCCGTCGTCCTCCTGGTCTCCGGCAGCAACTCCGACGACGGCTACCGGATCCGGGCGATCTTCGACAACGGCTCCTTCCTGGTCAAGGACGAGCAGGTGCGCGTGGCCGGCGCCAACGTCGGCGTCATCGAATCCGTCGACGTGACCCTGCCGGGCGAAACCGTCGCCTACGACAAAAACGGCGAGCCGATCGAAAAACCCGGCAAGGCGGTGATCGTCATGAACATCACCGACCCCGGCTTCCACGACTTCCGCCAGGACGCCACCTGCCTGATCCGGCCGCAGTCGCTGATCGGCGAGAAGTTCATCGACTGCCGCCCGACCCTGCCGCGCGCCCCCGGCAGCGAGCCGGCGCCGCCGCTGAAAGAGATCCCCGAGGGCGAGCCGGGCGAGGGCCAGTACCTGCTGCCGCTCGGCAACAGCGGCGCCAGCGTCGACCCGGACCTGATCAACAACATCCAGACCCTGCCCTACGCGCAGCGCTTCCGGCTGATCTTCAACGAACTCGGCGCCGGCCTCGCCGGCCGCGGCGAAGACATCGAGGTCCTCGTCAAGCGCGCCAACCCCGTCCTCCGCGACGCCGACCGCCTCTTCGGCATCCTCTCCGCCCAGCGTCGCGAACTGGCGCAGCTGGCCGCCGACTCGGAGGAAATCCTCGTGCCGCTGGCCCGCGAGCGCGAGCACGTCGTCGGCTTCCTCGCCAACGCCGGCACCGCCGCCCAGGCCAGCGCCGAGCGCGGCCCGGAACTGGAAGAGGCGCTGCGGAAATTCCCCACCTTCCTCCGCGAGTTCCGCCAGACGATGCGCAGCCTGCAGACCTTCTCCGACGCCGGCACGCCGCTCTTCGAGGACTTCGGCACCGCCGCCCCGGCCCTGACCGACGCGACCCGCACCCTGACCCCGTTCTCGGAAGCCTTGACCGTCTCCCTCAAGAGCCTCGGCGAGGCCGGCGAAGCCTCCGGCCCGCTCTTCGCCGAAGCCGACCCGGTTATCCGTAAGGCGCGCGACCTCGCCAAGTCCGGCGTGGTGCCGACCAACGAACTCGCGAAGCTGTTCATCAACCTCAAGCAGACCGGCGGCTGGGACAAACTCACCGAACTGATCTACAACACCACCGGCGCCTTCAACGGCTTCGACCAGTACGGGCACTTCGGGCGGACCTTGGCAACCCTCACGAACTGCGTCGACTACGAGACCAGCCCGGTCGGGGAAACCGGCTGCGCTGCTCTCTTTAATGGACCTAATGCGGCAGCGCCTGCGGAAACCAGCACCGCGGCCCTTTACGAGCTTCTCCAGCAGGAGTTGAACGAACGCGACGGCGGCACCGCCGCGAAACCCGGCCCCGCGATCGGCATCGGCCAGGCCGGCAGCACCCGCGCGGCCCCGATCCCGCAGTCGGCGGAAAACGAAGAAGAAGAAGAAGGCGAAGCCGGCGTCTCTGAATCGTCCAGCGCGACCGAGGGGACGGAGCCCCTCCTCGACTACCTCCTGGGGCCATGAGGAACCGCAGCGGCATCACCGGCGTGGCAAGCAACCCGATCCTGGTCGGGGCGGTGACGGTGCTCGTCGTCATCGTCGCCGTCTTCCTCGCCTACAACGCCAACAACGGCCTCCCCTTCGTCTCCACCTATGACCTGAAGGCGCGCGTGCCCAACGCCGACGCCCTCGTCAAAGGCAACGAGGTGCGGATCGGCGGCGTCCGCGTCGGCACCGTCCGCTCGGTCGTCCCGGTCCAGCTCAAGAATGGCGAGGTCGCCGCCGAGGTGACGCTCCGCCTCGACAAGAGCGCCGAACCGCTGCCGGTCGATTCGACCATCATGGTCCGGCCGAAATCGGCCCTCGGCCTCAAATTCCTCCAGATCACCCCGGGGGACTCCGACGAGGGCTTCGAGGCGGGGGAAACGATCCCGGTCGCCTCGGCCGAACCCGAACCCGTCGACATCGACGAGTTCTTCAGCATGTTCGACAAACCGACCCGGCAGGCGATCCGCCAGAACCTCGCCGGCTTCGGCAACGCCCTCGCCGGCCGCGGCCCGCAGCTGAACGAAGCGCTCGGCGCCCTCCGCCGCCTCGTCGTCAGCGGCCAGCCGGTCCTGCGCAAGATCGTCGAACCCAGCACCGACTTTGCCGGCTTCTGGCGCGCCCTCGAGGACCTCGCCGCCACCGTCGCCCCGGTCGCCGAGACCCAGGCGCAGATGTTCGTCGCCCTCGACGTCACCTTTGCCGCCTTCGCCCGCGTCTCCCGCCCCTACATCCAGGAAACGATCGAACGCAGCCCGGAAACCCTCGACGAGGTCAACGAAGCCCTGCCGGCGGTGCGGCCCTTCCTCGAGAACTCGGCCCGCTTCTTCACCGCCCTGCGCCCGGGCGTGCGGGCGCTGGCCGAGACCTCGCCGGTGATCGCCGACTCGCTCCACGCCGGCATCCCGGTCCTCAACTCCTCGCCGGTGCTCAACGCCCAGCTCGAGCCGACCGCGCAGGCGCTGGTCGACTTCAAGGAGGCGCCCGGCGTCTTCAACGGCCTCGAGCTGCTGACCGACACCAACCGCCTGCTCGAGCCCTCTCTCCGCTACATCGCGCCGAGCCAGACCGTCTGCAACTACTGGACGCTTACGTTCAAAAACCTGGTTCTCTCGACCAACGGAAGTAATGCCAACGGTCACTGGTTGAACTTCATTTCATTCACGCCTCCAACCGGGCCAAATTCGGAGAGCAGCCCCTCTTCGGCTCCTGCTAGCGGAGGTGATCGCGCTAACCGCCTTCACTACAACCCGTATCCGAAGACGGCGGCTCCGGGGCAGGGAGAAGTCTGTGAAGCCGGTAATGAGAGGTATGCCCCCGGAAGAAGGGTCATCGGCAATTCTCCGGAACTGCTGGGAACCGACACCGAAGGACAGGTCAAAAAATGAGCCGCCTCCCCGAGCGCGATAGGCGAGCGGCCGCGTCCAAGGGCGGGCGCTTCAGCTGGCGCCCCAGCAACGTCACGATCGCGATCATCTTCATCCTCATCTTCACGATCGGGCCTTACCTGGCCTTCACCAAACACGTCCCCTTCACCAGCCGCGGCTACGAACTGAACGCGACCTTCTCCAACTCGGCCAATATCGCCGTCAACTCGCCGATCCGCATCGCCGGCGTCGACGTCGGCAAAGTCGTCGGTACCGAGCGCGACGGGGACAACACCAAGGTCACCTTCACCGTCGCCTCCTCCGGCCGGCCGATCCACGACGACGCCTTCGCCGCGATCCGCCCGCGCATCTTCCTCGAGGGGAACTTCTTCATCGAACTCGACCCCGGCAGCCCCAGCGCCCCGGAGATGGACAGCGGCGGGACGATCCCGGTCAGCCGCACCTCGACCGCGGTCCAGCTCGACGAAATCCTCACCGCCCTGCAGTCGCCGGTCCGCGCCGACCTCAGCCGCCTGCTCGAGAGCTACGGCGAAGCCCTCACCCACGAGCCCACGGCTGAGGAAGACCTGACCCAGCTGCCCGAGGTCAAAGGCAAGACCGGCGCCGAAGCGCTGAACAACGTCTTCAAATACGGCGGCGACGCCGGCCGCTACAGCGCCCAGGTCACCAACGCCTTCCTCGGCACCGAAAAACGCGACCTCTCCCGCCTCGTCGCCGGCGCCGGCCGCGCCTTCGGCGCCTTCTCCAACCGCCAGCGGGACCTGCAGGGCTTGATCGAGAACTTCGACGTCTTCACCGGCGCCCTCGCCAACCAGTCGGCCAACCTGCAGGCGACGATCCGCCTCCTGGCGCCGACCCTGCAGGTGACCGAGGCCTCCCTCATCAGCCTCAACCGCACCCTGCCGCCGCTCCGCACCTACGCGATCGAGCTGGAGCCGGCGGTGGCCGAGCTGCCGGGCTTGATCGACGCCTCCAAACCCTTCCTCGCCCAGGTCCGCCCGCTGCTCACCGGCCGCGAGGCGGGCGGGGTCGTCAGGCTGCTGCAGGAATCGACTCCGCCGCTGACCCGCGCCGCCCAGGTCAGCAAGTCCAACACCCTGCCGCAGCTCAACCAGCTCAGCGTCTGCACCACCAAAGTCATGGTCCCGACCGCCAACCAGGTGGTCGAAGACCAGTTCAGCACCGGCGGCCCCAACTACCGCGAGTTCCTCTACAACCTCGTCAACTTCGCCGGTCAGGCCCAGAACTTCGACGGCAACGGACCCTATCTCCGTCTTCAAGGTGGTGGCGGGCCCCAGCTTGTGGGCGAAGAAAACCCCGCGGCTCCCTTGGCCAGCGAGAACACCCAATATGCACGCACCATCACTCCTCCTCAAGGAACTCAGCCCCAGCTCGGCGGCAAGCCGCCCCTGAAACCTGATGTCCGGTGCTACACCAACTCTCCCCCTGACGTGAACGGTCCTCTTGCCCAGGTTGGCCCTCCGTCTCCCCAGGCGGTGAGCCCATGACCGAGCCGACGAACAAAGTCAGCCGCTGGACCCACTTCCGCAACTGGCTGACGCGGCAGGCCCGTGGTCACCGCAAGGACACGATCGCGATCTTCGTCCTCGCGATCGCCGGCATCGCGATGATGCTCGGCATCTTCACCCAGCAGAAAGCCTCGCTGCCCGCCTGGCTGCCCGTCGTCGGTGAAGAGTTCGACCACATCTCCGCCGAGTTCTCGACCGCCCAGGCGGTCACGCCGGGTCAGGGCCAGCAGGTCGTCGTCGCCGGCATCCAGATCGGCAAGGTCACCTCGGTCGACCTCGAAGACGGCCACGCCGTCGTCGGCATGGACATCGAGCCCGAATACATGCAGCTGATCCACCCCAACGCCGAGTTCCTGCTGCGGCCGAAAACCAACCTCAACGACATGACCGTCGAGATCGACCCCGGCAGCGGCAAGAAGCACGTCGAGGACGGCGCCCACTTCCCGCTCTCCCAGACCCAGCCGAACACCAACCTCGACGCCTTCCTCGCCACGCTCGACGCCGACACCCGCCAGTACATCCAGCTCCTCGTCGCCGGCGGCGCCCAGGGCATCGGCGGCCGCGGCAAGCAGCTCAGCAACGCCCTCCGCCGCTTCCAGCCCTTCGTCCACTACACCGCCAAGCTCAACAAGGCCGTCGCCAAGCGCCGCGTCGCCCTCTCCCGCGTCATCCACAACTTCCAGGAGCTGACCACCGAACTCGGCCGCCACGACGCCGCCGTCGAACAGTTCGTCACCTCCTCACGGGGCGCCCTCGGCAACTTCGCCAACCAGCAGGAATCGGTCCAGGCCGCCTTCGAAGAATTCCCCTCCGCCCTGCAGGCGGCGCGGGCCGGCCTCGCCAGCTCCAACCGCTTCTCCCAGGCCGCCTACCCGACCTTGATCAGGCTGATCCCGCAGGCGCAGGCGCTGACCCCCGCCTTCCGTTCGACCGAACGCCTCTTCCGCGAAACCACCGGCCCGATCCGCGACCAGATCCGGCCCTTCACCCGCGAAGTCCGGCCGCTCCTCACCCATGGCGCCGAAGCGGCGGAACCGTTCGAAAAGACCGTGCGCAACTTCGGCAACTCGCTGCGCGGCTTCAACTCCTTCCTCAACGAGCTCTCCTACGACCCGGGAGGCTCCAAAGAGCCGTATCTCTTCTACCTGCCCTGGCTCAACCACAACTACAACGCCACCTTCACCATTCAGGATGCTCATGGACCCGTGCAGCGAGGGTTGGTGATGCTCACCTGTAACGCAGCAAACCTCGGTTGGGGATTCGCGAACACGCGGCCCTACTTCAAAACGTTGCTTGAGGTAGTGGCGCCTCCCCGGCCCAGCGAACTCCCGGTCTTCGAACCCACCAAAAAAGAACTCTCTGAAGGCAAGGTCGCTAAATGCGGCCCGACGACGACCCCATGAGCAAGCGCGCCCCCAGCACTACGCAACTCCTGGTCATCACTGGCTTCGCGCTGTCCTGCTTCGGGATCCTCCTCTTCCTCTGGGTCACCTTCGGCGGCCCCACCCCGTTCCGGGCCAAGACCTACGAGGTCAAGATCCCCTTCACCGAGGCCACCCAGCTGGCCGAACAGTCAGACGTCCGCATCTCCGGCGTCAACGTCGGCAAAGTCCAGCGCATCGAGCTCAGCCCCGACGGGGACCAGGCCCTGGCCGTCACCGCGATCGATGCCCAGTACGCCCCCCTGCCGGAGTCGACCCGGGCGATCCTCCGCACCAAAACCCTCCTCGGCGAGACCTACATCGAACTCACCCCGGGCTCCGAAGACGCGCCGGAGCTCGAGGACGGCGGCACCCTCTCCCAGGCCAACATCGCCCAGTCGGTCCAGCTCGACGAGATCTTCCGCACCTTCGACCCCGAAACCCGCACCGCCTTCCAGGAATGGATGCAGGAAGCCGCGGTCGCGATCAACGGCCAGGGCCAGAACCTCTCCTACGCGATCGGCGGCCTCGAACCGACCCTCACCGAGTTCGACCAGCTCTTCCGCGTCCTCGACACCCAGCGCGTCGCGGTCGGCCAGCTCTTCAGCAACGGCGCCACCACCTTCCGCGCCCTCCGCGGCCGCCAGGGGGAGCTGGCGGACCTGATCCAGAGCTCCAACGCCGTCTTCCAGACCACCGCCCGCCGCAACCGCGACATCGAAGCCCTCTTCCGCGCCTTCCCGACCTTCCTCGACGAGTCCCGCCTCACCCTGGACCGCCTCGAAGGCTTCTCCCAGAACGCCAACCCCCTGATGGTCCAGCTGGTGCCGGCGGCCGAAGAGCTCTCGCCGACCCTGATCTCCATTTCGAAGCTGGCGCCGGAAGCCAAAGCCTTCTTCGAAGGGCTACGGCCGGTGATCAAACTGGCGCCGACCGGCTTCCCGGCTCTGCGCCAGATCTTCCGCGACGAGTTCCCGCCCCTGCTGCGCGCGGTCGATCCGTTCCTGCGCAACTTGAATCCGATTCTTGTCGGGCTCAAGCTCTACAGGCGTGAGACCACGGCAGTCTTTGCGAACCTCGCCGCTGCGACCCAGGCGATTCTGCCAACCGAAAACGACAGGGGAGAACGCCTGCACTTCCTTCGTGCGATGGGACCGCTGAACCCGGAAACGCTTGCTGTCTATCCTCGCCGCCTGACCAGTAACAGGAACAGCGCCTACAGTCCTCCGAGCTGGGCGGAAGGTCTCGCCTCTGGGCTACCTAGCTTCGAGACCCGTCCCTGCACTACGGGCATAACCGCCACCCTGGATCCAGCAGATGCCAATAGCCCGGCTCTTCAAGAACGTGTTGTGCCGACCCTCACCAAAACTGACGAACAGGCTGCCGAAGACCTCTTCAAACGCATTCAGGAATATGCCTTTGCGGGTCAAGCCAGTACCTCTTCTGTGCCGGCCCCACCCTGCGTGCAGCAGCGCCCGTTCAAACCGATCTACGGCAGCGGCCCCGCCACGCAGTACCAGCACACCTTCGAACAGCCCCGGCCGTAGGCCCAGATCGGCCGCCTGAAGAGGCTGCAGGGGTCAGATCGGCCCTAGGTTCCTAGCTGACTCCTGAAAGCGTGCTTCCCTTGCGCACTCACTGGCTTACTCTTTGGGGGGCTGCACTCGTCGCAGCGCTTGGCGTTCGATGTGGAACTGGGGATACCACCGAGCGCGAATTGCAACAAGCACACGCTGGGGGCAAGGGACGTGAAGCCAAGCAGTGGGAGCAATTAGCCAATAAGGGACGGCGAGAAGTGCAGTCATCGCTTCTGGGACCTTGGCCATTCTCTGAGGTGAAGCGAGTCAAGAGAGGCATGCCTGATTCCCTGCAGAAGAAAGCCTTGGAGTTGCTCGGCGAACCAGCCCCCCTTGGACTCCGTTTCGCGGATGCGCGATACGCGGCGACGTCCCACCAGCTCAGCCTTTGGGTGGTTCCGGGCAATGGAGTGATCTGCGTATTCGAATCGGTGAAAATGGCCTCCGCCTGCACGACCACCGTGCAGGCGTACCATCACGGCGTCGTGCTTCAGACCTATACCGTGAGTAAGGGTAGTGGGGGTAGACCTGCCAAGTTCACGTCCTTTGGGGTTGCTCCGAACGGCGTCAAACGTGTGCCTGCGAAGGTTGGTAGCCGATGGACGGCTGTCGACGTGGTCAACAACACCTTTGTTATCGAGTCAAGACAACCGATTGGGATTCCTCCCGGGCTCCAGCGCCCGTCCCAGTAGGCACACACTTGCCGCTCTACGGCTTAAGACCGGCCACATAGGCCACGACACCATCAAGTACAAGCCGCCAGGATCATCAGCAACCAAGAAAATCTGCATCAAGGAGGTGGAGTACTGGTGGTAAAAATGAAGAAAACTGTTCTAGTCGCGTTTGCTGCATGTGTCGCTGCGCTGGCTCTAATGCTGCCGATGGCTGGGGGAGCGCAGGCCGCAGAACGGCAATTCTGCTACGGAGTCAACCTTGCGCCTTATGGAGGAGGATGTGGAAGTGGCGAATGGCGGCTGAATTCCGCATATGCAAGTAGCATGAATGGCAGCGTGTGCCTCCGGCTCATCGTGGGCGCATCTTACGACGTAGTTAAATGCTCTGGGGCGGCGAATCAGGGCGTATATCAGAACGCTGGGAGCTGTAATTACGGTCGGGCAGGTATGACCAACTACACTCCCTACTGGATAAAAGCCTACGGCGTGCTTTGGACCTGCTGACCCAGCGCTCCAGCCTGCGGCTCTCCCTCCTACTCAGGCGGGGGAGTCGCAGTTATTCCGAACCATCCTGAGTTCAAGCTCTGAACTCTCAGCGCAAGCTCTAGATCAGCGGCGCAGCTCTTCAAGCTGCAGCCAAGTAGTTCTTCGACAAGATCAATTCGCTTTTTCACCGTCTGCCGCTTCACCCCCAGCGCCTTGGAAGCAGAACTAGCCTGCCATTCAGCTGCAAAGTAAGCTCGGACAGCGTCATACAGATCCTTGCCTTTATCGCGTCGCCCCGCGCTAAGGGGCGTTAGATAAAGGTCTTCTAGGGATTCTCGGTGAAGATCGTTCTCCATGATCGCGGCGAGGCCTATCGCGCCTCTGTAGCGCGCCACGTGCTGGTCGCCTGCGATCGCGAGGGCTGCTTTTGCCTGACGGTGAGACCTACGCCACCCGATAAGACCTGAAAAAGGCTCGCCGAGGGCGACGCTAGCCGTTGACGGCAGTTCAGCGCGCAGGAACACCTCGGCCGTTTCAGTCGGCGTTTCTGCGCAGGTCCCAATCCACGCCCAGACCTTGCCCGGCGACGGCTGGACCAGCAGCAACTCCCCTTCGACCTGGCGCGCGAGCGCGCGAGCTGCCTCGGCAACCTCTTCGCCGGTGCCGACCAGGCCGATGTGGTGCTTGCTGAAGTCATAGGAGAGGTCCGGCGCCTCCAGCAGTTCGACAGACAGCAGCCCCTTGATCCGCTCCAGGCGTCGAGCTTCGGGGGAGCGGGCCTTCGTCCCGCGCTCACACTGGTACTCCTCGCCGACGATGCTGCTCAAGCGTTCGTAAGCGATGTTGTGCGACTGAGTGATTTTGTGAAGAGCTTCCTCGCGGAGGTCTCCGACGACCGCGAGTTCTCTCAGCACGAAGCGGCCGAAGACCATGTAGGCCGCGAGGTAGCGATCCAGCAGCCTCTGCAGGTCGACGGACGTCCAAGCGGCGCTGCGCGCGTGCGCGATGACCTCGGGAGGGGGTGGAGGGCAGTGCTGCTCTCCCAGCTCGATCGACGTGAACCCGTACTCCAGCGCCGGCCGGATGACCTTCCGCAGGCCATGCAGCCGATCGTGACTGCGGTCACCCGCCTCTTCCTCGAGCGCCCTGATCCGGTCGAAGACCAGCTGCTCGAGCTCGCCGGCGTTCTCACGCAGGCGGCTGGCCAGGGCACGTGGATAGCCCTCATTCACATGACGAGATTTAGCTGCACTGCCAGGCAAGTTCCCCCGCTTCCTTCCAAGTTGCTCCTATTCGGCCATAGGGGAAGTTACAAGAATGCCTCGATACCTCCAACACTCAAATGAAGGAAAAAATAGTTAAAACAGTGACAAAACTCTGTGTGGACGCACTGTGTACTTCGAGAGCAGCGCCCATATGGCTCCAGGTCAGGCTTGAAGCCCACGCAGCGGTCACAGCGTCAGCTACCCAAACCGCCCTGCAATCTTTTGTCCGAGACAGCAGCTACCGTCGCAAGTACACGCTGCTGTCGGACCTCGAGGCCGAGGAGACTCCCCAGAAAGAGGAGTAGCGGTTAGCCGGCGCTGGCTGACTCAAAGCCGTGTCACTGTAGATCCACAATTTTGACTTTGTGCGCGCCACACGTGCGCCGGGCCGACCTAGCGTCGTCGGCACATGGCGGAGGCAGAAGAAATCGTGCGGCGGGCGTGGCAA
>Ga0196960_10000492_pt1 | contig 13571 bp, 9 predicted proteins | sample S3v_5metaG_FD_183187 | JGI IMG/M metagenome (GOLD analysis project Ga0196960, IMG submission 183187) | Soil microbial communities from Anza Borrego desert, Southern California, United States - S3+v_5 | ecosystem: Environmental > Terrestrial > Soil > Desert | place: USA: California | collected... | reverse complement strand
ATCCCGGAGCCTCCGCGCAGGACAACTGAACACAGGCACCCGTAGCTCAACGGATAGAGCATCTGACTACGGATCAGAAGGTTAGGGGTTCGAATCCCTTCGGGTGCACGTCTGGTTGAGACAGCGACGAGGCCCCGATCCGTTACGTGGATCGGGGCCTCCTCGTTCATCCCGAGCGGCCTGCTCTCGTCACTCCCCGTCTCGATCCAGCAGCGGAAGTGGTAGGCAGGCGCGTGCCGCCTGGTTACCCTCGGAGTATTCCTCGGATCCAGCCGGGTTCGAACGACCAGCCGCAGGGACGACTGCCCTCGGGATGTCACAGCGAGGGAGGATGCGTGCGCCAGTACGCCGTCATGAGCCGTTTCCTGGTAGCCGTGGGATCGGCCGCGCTGGCCGCTTGCCTGTCGGGATGCGCGGGCGACGCCGGAGCGCTCGAGCGGAGCGAGCCGACGGGCGCACTGTCCATCGTCGTGGGCGCCCACGCAGCCGCACCGGCCCCCGGCCTCGCCGGCTACGCGGCGAGCGCCCGGGACATGGCGGTCACCCAGCAGTCGTTCTTCTCCGTCGTGGTGGCGGACGGCGCGCCCTACGTCTCGGCGTCCGGCGCGCTGGATGCCTCCGGAGAGACGGACGAAGCGCGGCAGGAGTCGCGCGAGGCCAACCGGGAGCTCATCGACGACGCGGTCACCGGCGCGCGGGCTCGCACACCGGAGGTCGACCTCCTCGCCGCCCTCCGGGTGGCCGCCGACAGCATCCGCGACCAGCCCGGTCACCGCAGCATCGTCGTGGTGGACCCCGGCCTGTCCACGACCGGCGCACTGGACTTCCGTCAGCCGGACCTGCTCGACGCCGTTCCGCAGGAGGTGGCGGATGCCCTCGGCGCGCGGCAGCAGCTGCCCGGGCTGGCCGGCATCTCCGTCCGTTTCACGGGCCTGGGCCGGGCCGCGGAGCCGCAGGCCGAGCTGAGCCCGATCCGGCAGGCCCAGCTCGAGGATCTCTGGACGGTGATCGCCCGAACGGCGGGCGCGTCGTTCGTCGAGGTGCAGCCCTCTTTCGCCGAGGGCGAGCCGGCAGCCGACCTGCCCCCCGTGAGCACGGTGGCAGTTCCGCTCGGATACGCCTGCAGGGGCAACGTCATGACAGTCACCGGGGGAGAGCTGGCATTCGTGCACGGCACCGACGCCTGGCTCGACACCGAGACGGCCGAGCGGATCCTGGAACCGCTCGCCGACCAGATGAACACCCGGCAGCTGTCAGCCGTGCTGCGCGGGACGACCGCCGACATCCGCGACGTCGACGAGCAGAACATGCTCAGCTACCTGCAGGCCCAGGCCATCGCCAACCTGTGGCTCGAGAACGACGTGCCGCAGCAACAGCTCACCGTCGTGGGGCTCGGCAGCAACTTCCCCGGCCGGCTGCCCGAACGCGATGCCCAGGGCAACCTCGACCCGATCGCAGCGGCCGCCAACCGTGCCATCACCATCACGTTCTCCGCTCCCGTCACCTGCTGATCCACCCCTGCTCGGTCTTTCGTTGCCCGGGCGTCACCCGTCGGAGCGATTTTCGTCGTCCGAGCCCTCCGCCATCGCGTAATCATCCGTAAGCGGTGGGTAAGGTCGCCTGGCCGGCGTGGGCCGGGCGACGAAGGGTGGCGGCGATGAGCGAACTGCTCGTGGCAGCGGTGACATGGTTGGCTCTCCTGCTCGTGGCCGGCTTCTGCCTCGGCCGCCTGCTCCGGTCCATCGACCGGGTGGAGGAGGAGCAGCGGCTGGGAACGGCCGCGTTCCGGTCTGCGGGCCGACCGTGGCGGCCGCCTGTCGGCGCCCGTGGGGGCCGAGGGCTCCTGAGCCCGTTCGTGCGCGTGCGACCACCGCAACGCGACACGCCTCGCGCGCGCCGCCCCCGCCTTAGGGTGACCGGGTGATTCCGAGTACGTCGTGGGCCGCCCGATGAGCCAACCGCAGCTGGTGGTCGCCGCCTCGTACGGACCCACCGGGGCGAGCACCCGCGTGCGTGTCCTCGAGTGGCTGAGCGTCCTGGGTCTGGACGCGGAGATCCTGGACTACCTGGGTACCTCCGACGTCCGGCCCCGCACCCTGGCCCGCAGGCCCCTCGAGGTGCTCCGGGCCGAGCGCCGGCTCCACCGCCTCCGCTCCCGGCCGGCGTTCGAGCGGCTGCTCGTGTCCCGCTCGATGGGCCCCTTCACCGGGGGACGGCTCGAGGCGACGCTCCTGCGGCGTGCGGACTGGGGCGTCTACGACTTCGACGATGCCCTCCATGCCGACGAGCGCGGCGGCATCCACCGGTTCTTCGGCGAGAGCGCCGGATGGGCACCCGCCGTGGCCGGCGCGGACCTGGTCATCGCGGGCAACAGCTACCTGGCCGACGTCGCGGCCGAGCACAACGACCGCGTGGAGATCATCCCCAGCTGCGTCGACCCGGCCGGGTACCCGCAGAAGCAGCACTACGAGGTCGGGCCGGTGCCCCGGATCATCTGGGTCGGTTCGCCGTCCACGGAGGGCTACCTGCAGGCGGTGGCGCCGGCGCTGCTGGAGGTCCACCGGCTCACCGGGGCCCGGCTGACGGTCGTGAGCGCGGGGGACCGCCCGCTGGGGGACCTCGCGCCGATGACCGATCGCGTGCAGTGGGACGGCGCCCGTACCGACGCGCTCCTGGCGCAGGCCGACTGCGGCATCATGCCCCTCCCCGACACCCCGTTCACCCGCGGGAAGTGCGCCTACAAGCTCCTGCAGTACGGCGCCGCCGGGTTGTCGGCGGTCGCCGCTCCGGTCGGGGTCAATGCCTCGGTCATCCGGCAGCTCGACGGGTACGCCGCGGTGGAGGTCGACGACTGGGTGGACGCCCTCGTGGCCCTGCTGGAGGAGCCCGAGGCCGCCCGCCGCACGCGCGGGCTGGCCGCCCGCCGTGCCGTCGAGGAGCACTACAGCTACGCGGCCTGGCGGCCGGCCTTCCGGCGTGCCCTGCGGCTGCCGGATGACGGGATCGCCCGGGACACCGCTCAGGAGGGGTCGGCCGAGCCCTTGAGGTAGACCGACTGCAGCCCCGACCAGATCGTCGTCGGGCGGAAGTCGCGCAGCGCCCGTTCTCGCGCGGCCCGCCCGGCGGCGCGCACGCCCTTCCGGTCCTTCTCGCAGGCGCGGATGGCCTCCACCAGCTGCGGGATGTTCCCGGCTTCCACGAGCCACCCCGTCACACCGGGAACCACCGAGTCACGGGATCCGGTGGCCGTCGTGGTGATGGTGGGCACTTGGGCCAGGGCCGCCTCCAGCACCACGTTCGGGAAGCCCTCGCGGCGAGTGGGCAGGCAGAGGACGTCCATGCCGGCATAGGCCTCGTAGGGGTCGAAGGTCCAGGCGTCGACGCGGGTCACGTTGCTGTCCAGCTCGGCGACGGCCGCACCGAGCGCCTCGTCCTCGACCGGACCGAGCAGCATCAGCTTGACCGGCACGTCGTGGAGGAGCGGGAAGGCGGCGAGCAGGTCCTGGACTCCCTTGTCGTAGGAGATCCGCCCGACGAAGCCCACCACCAGGTCCTCCGGCTCCACCTTCCACTCCGCCCGGACGGCCTCCCGGTCGACGCCGGCCAGGCCGGGGTCCCAGCGCTCCGGGTTGACGCCGTTGCTGCTGCCGTGCGCGATCACGATCGGCCGGTCGCGGCGGCCGAAGAGCCGCCACCGCACCGCCTCGTCCCGCAGGCTGTGGCTGACGCACACCACCTCGGTGGCCAGCAGCACGGTCAGCCGCTCGGCCAGCCAGAGCACCGCCAGCTGCGGTTTGGACCGGGCGCCCTCCAGGCGCAGGCCGCGCAGGATGTAGACCCGCCGGGGCACTCGGGTGAGCCATCCGGCGATGCTCCCCAGCAGCCCCGCCTTGGGGGTGCCGACGTTGAGGACGTCGGGGCGGAGCCGGCGCAGCAGCCGGATCCACCGGAACAGCGCGACGGCGTCCTTCGCCGGGCTCGTGTCCCGTTCCATCGGCAACGGGTGGATCGTCACCTTCTCGCGTTCCGCCACCGTGTCCAGCGGACCGCCCGGAGAGGTGACGAGGTGGACGTCCCAACCCTGCTCCCGGAACCACCCCAGCTGCCCGCGCAGCAGGGTCGCCGACGACTCCGGCACCGTGATGCCGTAGACGATCCGGCCCGGACCGGCCACCGCCGGCTCGTCGGGACGCTGCACCGAGTTCATCGAGCTCCTTGCCACTGTGCGAGCCAGCCTTGGAAGACCAGCAGGTTCCAGATCTCGTGGGTGTGGTCGCGCCGGCCGCTGGCGTGACGCGCCCATGTGCCCCGGACCGCCTCGACGTCGAGGAGGCCCTGGCGGCGCAGCGTTGCGGGGGAGAGGAGGTCCTCCGCCCACGCCCGCAGCGGCCCGCGCAGCCAGTCGCCGAGCGGTGGGCCGAACCCCATCTTGGGCCGGTCCATCAGATCGCCGGGAAGCACACTGGTGAGCAGTCGGCGCAGCACGAGCTTGCCCACCCCGCCGGCCAGCTTGTGCTCCAGCGGCAGTGACCAGGCCAGCCGGTACACCGCCGGGTCCAGCATGGGGATGCGGGTCTCCAGCGAGACCGCCATCGCCGCCCGGTCGACCTTCACCAGGATGTCGTCGGTCAGGTAGCCGATGGCGTCCCCCAGCATGAACGACTCCGTGGGGGTGCCGATCGAGGGCAGGATCGCCGGTCGCGGAGCGACGTCGCCCAGCACGTACCGGCGATCGGTGACCGAGGTGAGCCTGCCGTAGAGATCCTGGGCGTCCGCGAAGCCGGCGATCGCGCCGAGCTTGTGCATGCGGGGGCCCAGACCCCCCATGGGTGCCTTCATACCGGCGGCCCTGCCCACGGCGTCCCAGGTGGAGGGGCTCACCCGCAGCGCGGTGGTGCCGGCGAACCCGCGGAGCGAACGAGGCACGCGAGCCAGCGGTCCGTACAGCCGCTCGGAGGTGATGTGCCGGTTGTACCCGCCGAAGAGCTCGTCGCCGCCATCACCGGACAGGGCGACCGTGACGTCCTCGTGCGCGACCCGGGCCACCAGGTGGGTGGGCAACTGGGACGCGTCGGCGAACGGCTCGTCGTACATCGTCGGGAGATCGGGCACGACCGCGAGCACGTCGTCGGCGGACAGGGACACGGTGGTGTGCTTGGTGCCCAACGCGACGGCCACGGCCGAGGCGTAGGCGGACTCGTCCACCGAGGGGTCGTCGAAGCCGATGGTGAAGGTCCGGATCGGCTGGGCCGACGCCTCCTGCATCAGCGCCGTCACCACGGTCGAGTCGATCCCGCCCGAGAGGAAGGCGCCGATGGGCCGATCGCTGATGGTGCAGCGCTGGACGCTGTCACGCAGCTCCCGGTGCACGGCGTCCACGGCGTCCTCGAGTGAACCCTGGAACGGCGCCATCCGGGCGCGGACGGCCTCGCCCACGGCATCCCAGTGCACGTGTGCGCCGATGTCGGGGTCGCTGATCCGGCTCCCGAGCTCGACGGACACCGCTCCACCAGCAGGCACCTGGTGCACGCCCTGGTAGATGGTGGCCGGCTGGGGAACTGCGCTGCGGGACAGGAAGGTGGCCAGGGAGACCGGGTCGAAGTCGGGGCGGTGGTCGGTGAGCGCGGCGAGAGACTTCAGCTCGCTGGCGAACGCGACCGACCCCTCGTGGTGCGACCAGTACAGCGGCTTCTCGCCGAACCGGTCCCGGACGAGCCACAGCCGGCGGCGCCGGCCGTCGACATAGGCGAACGCGAACATGCCGCGGGCGCGCCGCGCCGTCTCGACCGGACCCCACCGGCGGCAGGCCGCAAGCAGCACCTCGGTGTCGGAGCTGGTGTGGAACCGGTCTCCGCGCCGTTCCAGCTCCGCGCGGAGCTCACGGAAGTTGTAGATCTCCCCGTTGAAGGACAGCGCGTGCTCGCCGTCGTCGAGGGTCATCGGCTGGGCGGCATCGGTGGTGAGGTCGATGATGGCCAGGCGCCGGTGGCCCAGGGCGACCGGCAGGGACGGCGAGGTCCACCGTCCCTCCCCGTCGGGGCCCCGGTGCCGGAGAGCGGCCAGGCTGATGCCCAGCCGGTGGTCGAGGTCCTCGGGGGACCGGTCGGCCAGGGCCCCCGCGAGTCCGGCTATTCCGCACATGTTCCGGAACGTAACTGTGCCGCGGCGGGAGCGGAACCGCTCCGGGTGTGATCTGCCGCCGGTCGTGCTGCGGGATCACGCCATGGGGGGAAGAAACCGTCCGTCGAGTCGGTGCCGGACAACTCCAGGTACCGCTCCTGGTCGTGGACGAGCTTGGCGATCCGGAACGTCAGGGGCGCGTTGGCGGGATCGAACCGGCGCTTGAACACGAACAGGGGCGACTCCGAGCTCCCGCCTACTCCGCCGCCGAGGTGGAAGCCGGTGATCCCCCGGGCCTGCGCCCACTCCGCCGTCGCGAAGAAGCAGTGGTTCGAGGCGCCGGTCGTGCGGGCGAGGTCGGCCGAGGCGCCGAGGTGGTAGTGCAGCCACGGCCCCTTCGCGAAGCACAGCAGCGACGCGACGAGCTCGCCGTCGATCCGGCCCTCCACCAGCACCGGCTCCAGATCGCCGGCGTGCGTGAGCAGCGCGTCCCAGTACGAGGTCGGGAAGAAGAAGAAGGAGTGGGCTCCTTGGCGACGCATGGTGGTCTCGTAGAGCTTCCGGAAGCCCTCCAGCGAGGAGGGAGCCGGGTCGATCGACACCTCCAGGCCGGCCTGCGCGGCCCGGCGGGTGGCGCGGCGGTGGTGCGGGTGCATCTGCGCCATCAGGTCCCGCCCGGGGGACAGATCCCAGGCGACGGTGGATCCGAGGGCGACCACGTCGGCGGTCGGGGGAACCAGTCGGTCGTTGCCGAGCACCGGGTGCAGCCGGAGGAACGTCGCGACCACGCGGTTCGCGCGGGCCCACGCGTCCAGGGCCCGGCCGAATGCGCTCGGATCCCGGACGCTCCCGGCGACGGGGCCGCCGTAGCCGTACGGCGTCGTCGCGTCCCAGCCGCTGCCGTCCGGCAGCGGCCGGAGCAGGAGCGGCAGTGCCACCTCCCCGTCGGGCAGGCGGAACCGGAGGAAGACCGGCATGGTCCCCGGCGGCTCCAGGAGGGCGGAGGCCTGGTGATAGGCCGCCAGCAGGTAGGTGTCGGACCCGCCGAGCGCGGCCACCAGCGCGTCCCACTCGGAGGCGGGGACGACGTCGACGTTCCCGACCGGTACCAGAGCTGCGGAAGGCGTGATGGTCACGATGCCTCCACGGGCGACGGGGTGGCGGGAAGTGTTTCGCCGTGGCGGGTGAGGCGGGCGCGCGCCACGGCGGCCATCACGACGTAGGCGAGCACCACACCGCACCCGATCCCGACGGTGTCGAGGACCAGGTAGCCCACCGCCGTCGTCGGCACCAGCGCGATGCACCCCACCAGGGCGCCGAGGGCACCGGTGCGCAGGTCGCGGAGCCCGGCGCAGGCCGCGGAATCGACGTGGTAGCTGGCGTAGGGCACGGCCGCCAGGCAGAGGACGGGCAGGACGTCGCGCGCCGGGGTGAACGTGTCGCCGAGGAGGAACGGGATGACGAACCAGCCCGCGATCGCGACGCCGACAGCCAGGACGGCGGTGAGCCCCAGCACCCGTAGGTACATCTGCCGCCATGCATCGAACGTGCCTGACGCGGCCGTGCGGCGGGTCAGCATCGGCGCCAGCGCCACCGGGGCCACCCAGGAGATCTGGGCCAGCGACGACGCGGCGGCGTAGATGCCCACCTCCTCCGGTGAACCGAGGGTGGCCAGCACGAGCCGGTCCCCGATGACCACGAACGATGTTCCGAGCACGGCCACGAGCGCGGCCCGGCTCATCATCAGGAAGGCCTTCGCCTCGCCCCACCACTCGGCCAGGCCGGCCCGCGGGCGGGTTCGGCTCGCGGCGTCCGCGATCCGGCCCACGAGGACCTGAGCGGTGATCGCCCCCGCATAGCAGACCGCGCCGGCGTAGAGCGCCGTCCCCGGGCTCAGCGCGCCTGCCGCGTGGAGCCCGGCGATGAGCAGCAGTTGCATGCTCGCGGCAGTGACGTCGATGGCCATCGTCGTCCGGTGCCAGCCGAGCCCGTGCAGACCCTCACGGAGCAGGTGGACGCTCAGCGCGGTGGCGGAGTAGACGAGGAACGGGACGACGATCGTGGTGTCACCGGTGGACAGCCGCAGGAGGACGGCGATACCCAGAGTCGCGCTGAGCACCACGTGCGGCACGGTGAGCAGGCCGGCCAGTCCCAGATACCGGGGCCACGTCCACCAGCGGCCCGGCTCGGCGAGGACGACGTGCGAGGCCTGGCCGGCGCCGAGGCTGCTCACCAGGAGCACCAACGTGGCGACGGTCGTCGCCAGCACCAGGTCGCCGCGGTCGCCGGGGCCCAGCCATCGCGCCGACAGCAGGGCGACGCCCATCTGGACGGCCATCTGCGCCGCCGACCAGGCGGGCAGCTGCAGCCCGCGCAGCAGCGGACGGAGGCGCCCCCCCGGCTGCGGCGCGGGAGGTGCGCCGCCCAGTGGGGCGGTGACGTCGCCGGACACGGACGTCACGATGGTTCTCCGGCGGGTCGTCGCCGGGTCATGCAGCATCATGCCGGGCGGTCGTGGTGCCGGGGACCTCCTGCTCGTCCGGGGGGCCGGGCGTGACGTCGGGGGCCTGCTCGCTACCGGTGAACAGGTGCATGGTGGCCGTCCCGGGGGCGGAGATGCCCTGGCGCCGCAGCACCGTGACAAGGGTGGCCAGCAGGATGCGGGCGTCGAGCGCCGGACCGAGGTGGTCGACGTACTCCACGTCGGCCGCGAACTTCTCCTCCCAGGTCAAGGCGTTCCGGCCGCGCACCTGGGCCAGGCCGGTGACCCCCGGGCGCACCTCGTGCCGGCGGAACTGCTCCGGCGTGTACCGGTCGAGGTACTCCATGAGCAACGGACGGGGCCCGACGAGGCTCATGTCCCCGCGCAGCACGTTCCACAGCGTCGGCAGCTCGTCGAGGCTGGTGCTCCGGAGGCGACGGCCGAAGGGGGTGAGGCGCTCGCCGTCGGTGTCGACCCCGTCCGTGTCGCTGACGGTGCGCATCGTGCGGAACTTGACGAGCTCGAACGGCCGGCCGTCCCGGCCGGGGCGCAGCTGGCGGAACAGGACCGGGGAGCCCAGGTCGCGCCGGACGGCCAGCGCCACCGCGGCCATCACCGGTGCGGTCACCAGCAGCCCGGCCCCGGCCACCACGACGTCGACCGCCCGCTTGACCCTCGGGTAGGCACCGCGGCGCGCGCTCATCGGTGCCGTCCGAGGAAGGAGCCCACGCACGACATGACCTCGTCGATCTGGTCCGGGGTCAGCGCGGACCCGCTGGGCAGGGTGAGACCGGTGGCGAACAGCCGGTCCGCGGCGCCGGACAGGAACGAGCGAGCGTCGGCGAAAACCGGTTGCCGGTGCATCGGCTTCCACAGCGGCCGCGACTCGATGTCGGCGTCGTCCAGTGCCGTCCGCAGCTCGTCGACCGACCAGCCGGCCTGCTGGGGATCCACCAGGACGGCGGTCAGCCAGCAGTTGTCGGCGTCGTCATCCGCCCGCTGGAAGATGCGGACACCGGGCACTCCGCCGAGCAGCCGGGCGTACTCCTCCCGCAGGTGGCGGCGGCGCCCGATCATCTCGTCCAGCCGCTCCAGCTGAGCCAGGCCCAGGGCGGCCAGCACGTTGCTGAGCCGGTAGTTGTAGCCGATCTCGGTGTGCTCGTAGTGCACGGCCGGCTGACGGGCCTGCGTGCTGAGGTAGCGCGCTCGTCGGGCGATCCCGGCGTCGTCGGTCAGCAGCATCCCGCCGCCGCTCGTCGTCATGATCTTGTTGCCGTTGAAGGACAGCGCCGCCATGAGCCCGAACGACCCGGCCGGGCGCGACGCGTGGGTTGCACCGAGCCCTTCGGCGGCGTCGGAGATGACGGGAACGCCGAAGCGCTCGCAGACGGGGAGCAGCCGGCTGTAGTCGGCGCACCGGCCCAGGAGGTCGACCGGGATCACTGCGGCGACCCGGGTGCCCTCGGCCCGCAGGGCCTCGAGCGCCTGCTCGAGCAGTGCGGGGTCGAGCAGGCCGAACTCCTCGTCGCAGTCGACGAACACCGGCTCGGCGCCGGTGTACGCCACGGCGTTGGCCGTCGCCGCGAAGGTCAGGGTCGGGACGACGACGACGGAGCCGGGACCTGCGCCGACCTGGAGGAGCGCCAGGTGCAGGGCCGCGGTTCCCGAGGACAGGGCGACGGCGTGCTGCCGACCGCACCGGGCGGCGATCCGCTCCTCGAAGGCGTCGACCATGGGGCCCAGCGGTGCGATCCAGCCGGATCGGATCGCTTCGCCGACCAGCTGCTCCTCGCGCGTGCCGACGTCCGGTGAGGACAGCAGGATCCGTCCGCGCCGCCGGGTGTCCACCGGGCTCATCGCGACACCGACGGGGCGGGCCGGCGCGAGGTGTCGGCGATCGGACGGCCGGTGGTCTCCTGGTCGGTCCAGACCTCGTCGACCAGCTGCGGCACCTCGAGCTCGGTCAGCGCCTCGGGCGTGAGCGCGGGCACCCGGACGTGGCTGATCATCGGGTGGACCGGGCGGTCGCCCTGCTCGGCCGCGCCGAAGAGGTCCTCGTGCAGCTTCTCGCCGGGACGCAGGCCGGTGAACAGGATGTTGATGGGGCGCCCCTCCATGTTGATCAGCTGCGCCGCGACGTCGGCGATGCGGACCGGCTCGCCCATGTCGAGGACGAGCGCCTCGCCGCCGTTCCCGATCGCGCCGGCTTGGATGACCAGCTGCACGGCCTCCGGGATGGTCATGAAGTAGCGCGTGACGTCCGGGTGGGTGACGGTCACCGGCCCACCGCGAGCGATCTGCGCGGCGAAGGTCTCGAGGACCGATCCCCGGCTGCCGAGCACGTTGCCGAAGCGCACCGACAGGTACCGGCCGTCAGTCCGCTGGGCGTAGGTGGCGGTGAGCTTCTCCGCCATGCGCTTGGTCCGCCCCAGGACGTTCACCGGGTCGGCGGCCTTGTCGGTCGAGACGTTGATGAAGTGGCTGACGCCGACCGAGGTCGCAGCCGCGAGCACGTTCCGCGTGCCGAGCACGTTGGTCTTCCAGCCCTCGCCGGGGTACTGCTCCAGCATGTTGACGTGCTTGAGCGCGGCGGCGTGGAAGACCACGTCGGGCCGCCGCTCGGCGAACAGCTGGCGGAGGGCCTCGGCGTCCCGGATGTCGGCGAGGATCGCCTGCGGGAGGTCGAGCCGGGCCTCACCGAACATGGTCAGCTGCAGCGCGTGCAGGGCCGATTCGTCCCGGTCCAGCATCATCAGCTCCGCCGGGCCGAACGTGGCGATCTGACGGCACAGCTCCGAGCCGATGGAACCGCCTGCTCCGGTCACCAGCACCCGCTTGCCGGTCAGGTAGCCGGCGATCTCGGAGATGTTCGTGTCGATCTGGCGGCGGCCCAGGAGGTCGGCGACGTCGATGTCCCGCACGTCCCGGATGCCCACCCGACCGTCGAGCAGGTCGACGAATCGCGGCACGACCTTGACCGTCAGCCCGGACTCGGTGGCCAGACGGGAGATGTCCCGGACGAGCGCGGAGTCGGCCGACGGCAGCGCGATGACCAGCGTCTCGGCACCTGTGGCGGCGACGGCTGCGGCGATGCGGTCCCGACCGCCGAGCATGCGGACGCCACGGATCCGCGCGTGCCGCTTACCGGGGTCGTCGTCCAGCAGACCCACCGGCAGGTACGGGCTCTGCGGGTCGCTCAGCATCGAGCGGATGAGCTGCTCAGCGGCGTCGCCGGCCCCGAAGACCAAGGTGGGCTGGCCGGTGCGGGGTCGCACGGCTCCCTCGCGCTGGCTCCGGATCACCAAGCGGACGGCCATCATCAGGGCCAGGGACAGCACAGCCGCGATCGGCGGAACGCTGAGCGGGAGCAGCCGCGGGCTGCCCACCGCCAGGTCGACGGCGAGGATGGCGACGGCCGTCGCGCCGACGGCCACGCCGAGCGCCTTGAGCTCGTCCGCGCTGCCCACGCCGTAGCGCCCCTGGTGCAGGCGCAGCACGGCCGACGCCGCGGGGAAGAGCGCGGTGGCGACCAGCATGCCCATGAGGAGGCCCGTGGCGTCCGAGTCCTCCAGCGACCCCTCGTACCGGGCGGCCGTGGCGAGAACCAGGCCCGCGTGCAGGGAGAGAACGTCCACGACCAGCATCAGGCAGCGAACCAGCCGCCAGCGGACCGTGACGGTGGACTTGCTCATGCCGACCTCCGATCGGGTGTCATCGTCGAGGAGGCCGTGCGAGGAGTCCATCGGGCAGCGCCAGTCATGCCGGACCGCTCGTCAGCGCCGACGGCTACGAGTACGTGTCGCACTTCCAGATTCCCCCGCTTCCATCGGTGAAGCTCGCAGGTCGTCCCCACTATGCTCCACACCCCCGTCTCAGTGACCACGGAGGGTAGTGCTGTAGCCCCTCATGTTGAGTGAGTTACGGCGCGCCAATTTGGGGCCGAAACAGTTCAGAACTGTGGCCATCTCGTAAAATACCAGGTCATCGGCGTCTCTCGTCTGTGGTCAGATTTTGTCTACTGAGAGTAGCTACGGCCTGTCGATCCGCTTGGTAAAGGGATTAGCTACAGTGAGTCACCCCCCGAACGGGTGACGTCGGTCTCCATCGTCGGCTCGACCCGGATCGATACTGTGCTCAACGACGCCGAAGCCACGGACGGACTGCGGTGGTCACGCACTGTGACCCCTACTCGGAGTCAGCAGACGCCGCTAGCCTCGCTCGACGACGCCGTCGGCGGTCGTCCGGAGGAGCCGGGCGTCGCTGCGTCGTCCTGGCCACCGGGCAGTCCCGGCGGTGCAGCAATGCTCGAGGAGGAATTCATCGTGACCGTCCTGATCACCGGCGTAGCAGGGTTCGTGGGCAGCGCCCTGGCCCGGAGCCTCCTGGCGTCCGGCGAGCGGGTGGTGGGCGTGGATTCGCTCACGGACTACTACGAGCCCGCCCTGAAGAAGGCGAACGTGGCGGCCATCCCGACCGAGGGCTTCTCGTTCGTGAACGAGGACCTGAACACCGCGGACCTCGACGAGCTGCTCGCGGGCGTGTCGGTGGTGTTCCACGAGGCCGGGCAGCCCGGTGTCCGGAAGTCGTGGGGTGAGGACTTCTCCACCTACGTCGACGCCAACGTGCTGGCCACCCAGCGCCTGCTCGAAGCCGCGCGCCGCTCGACGGATCTCCGACGGCTGGTGTACGCGTCGTCGTCGTCGGTGTACGGCAACGCGCTCACCTATCCCACGACCGAGGACGACGTCCCGCGGCCGCACAGCCCCTACGGCGTCACCAAGCTAGCCGCCGAGCACCTGTGCACCCTCTACGCCGACAACTTCGGTGTCCCGGCCGTGTCGCTGCGGTACTTCACCGTCTACGGCCCCGGTCAGCGGCCGGACATGGCCTTCAACCGGTTCATCCGCGCCACGCTGGCCGGCCGGCCCATCGGGGTGTTCGGAACCGGGGAGCAGATCCGCGACTTCAC
>Ga0196960_10000491_pt1 | contig 13572 bp, 10 predicted proteins | sample S3v_5metaG_FD_183187 | JGI IMG/M metagenome (GOLD analysis project Ga0196960, IMG submission 183187) | Soil microbial communities from Anza Borrego desert, Southern California, United States - S3+v_5 | ecosystem: Environmental > Terrestrial > Soil > Desert | place: USA: California | collected... | reverse complement strand
TCGCCGGCGGCGCGGCCCTCGGTGAAGGCAGCGCGGACCAGGAGCCGCGCCGACTCCAGCGTCCCGGGATCGAGCTGCGCGGTGTGCGCCACGGTGACTGCCGCCATGGGCGCGATCCTGCCCCGGTCCCCCTTGCCGGGCGGCCCCGGTGCAGGGCCCCGCGCCGAGCCTGCGAGGCGTGGGGTCAGGCCCCGTCCCGGGTACCGCCCTGAGCCTGCGAAGGGTGGGGAGGACGGGGTCCTTCTGCCTTTGTCAGTGGGCGGCGTCGTCCCAGCTGGCACCGAAGCCGACGGAGACCTCCAGCGGCACCGACAGCTGCGCGGCACCGGCCATCTCCCGGCGGACCAGCGCCTCCAGCGCCTCCCGCTCCCCCGCTGCCACCTCGAGCACGAGTTCGTCGTGCACCTGCAGGAGCATCCGCGAGCGCAGCCCCTCCGCCTCGATCGCCCGCTCGACGTTGAGCATCGCCACCTTGATGACGTCGGCGGCCGAGCCCTGGATGGGCGCGTTGAGCGCCATCCGCTCGGCCATCTCCCGGCGCTGCCGGTTGTCGCTGGTCAGGTCGGGCAGGTAACGGCGCCGGCCGAGCGTGGTCTCGGTGTAGCCGGTCTGCCGGGCGTCGTCGACGACGCCGTCGAGGTAGTCGCGGATCCCGCCGAAGCGCTCGAAGTAGGCGTGCATCTGCCCGCGCGCCTCCTCCGGGGTGATCCGCAGCTGCGGGGACAGCCCGTAGGCCGACAGCCCGTACGCCAGCCCGTAGCTCATCGCCTTGATCCGCCGGCGCATCTCCGGGTCGACGTCGGAGATCGGGATGTTGAACGCCCGGGACGCGACGAAGGAGTGCAGGTCCTCGCCCGAGGTGAAGGCCTCGATCAGCCCGGCGTCCTCGGACAGGTGCGCCATGATCCGCATCTCGATCTGGCTGTAGTCCGCCGTCATCAGCGACTCGTAGCCGGCGCCCACGACGAACGCCTGCCGGATCCGCCGGCCCTCCGCACTGCGGATCGGGATGTTCTGCAGGTTCGGGTCGGTCGAGGACAGCCGCCCGGTCGCCGCGATCGTCTGCTGGTAGGTGGTGTGCACCCGCCCGCCGTCGTCGACCATCGGGATCAGTCCGTCGATGACCGTGCGCAGCCGGGTGACGTCGCGGTGCCGCAGCAGGTGCTCGAGGAACGGGTGCCCGGTGGAGGCCAGCAGCGAGGTCAGCGCGTCGGCGTCCGTGGTGTACCCGGTCTTGTTCTTCTTGGTCTTCGGCAGCCCCAGCTCGTCGAAGAGCACCGACTGCAGCTGCTTCGGCGAGCCGAGGTTGATCTCCTTGCCGATGACCGCGTACGCCTCCTGCGCCGCGTCGCCGACCTCCGCGGCGAACTCCTTCTGCAGCTCGTGCAGGAAGTCCAGGTCCGCGGCGATGCCGCGGTACTCCATCGCGGCGAGCACCCGGGTCAGCGGCAGCTCGATGTCGCCGAGCAGGTGGTCGCCGCCCTTCTGGCCCAGCACCTGCTCGAGGGCGTCGGACAGGTCGTTGACCGCCACCGCCTTGAGCACGTCGGCCTTGGCTGCCTCGCGGGCGACGTCGTCCTCGCTGGGACCCAGGCCGTCGAGGGTGAGCTGGCCCTCCTGCTCGGCGGCGTCCTTGAGCTCGCGCCGCAGGTACCGCACCGCCAGGTCGGCGAGGTCGAAGGAGCGCTGGCCCGGCAGGGCCAGGTAGGCGGCCAGCGCGGTGTCGCTGACCATGCCCTGCAGGTCCCAGCCGCGGGCCCAGACGGCCAGCAGCGGCCCCTTGACGTCGTGCACGACCTTCTTCGTCGCCGGGTCGGCGAGCCAGGCGGCCAGCGCCTGCTCGTCGGCGGCGTCGAGGTCGGGGCCGAGGTCGACGAAGGTGGCGGAGTCGTTGGCCGCGGCCAGCGCGAGGCCGGTGAGCTGGCCGGTGCCCCGGCCCCAGGTGCCGCGGAAGACGACGCCGGTCGAACCGGTGGCCGCGTTCGTCGCCAGCCAGTCGCCCAGCCCGCCGGCCGACACGTCGTCGAGGGCGACGTCGAAGCCGCCCTCGACCTCCGGCTCGGGCGCGGACAGCGTGGCGAACAGCCGGTCGCGGAGCACCCGGAACTGCAGGTTGTCGAAGAGGGTGTGCACCTCGTTGCGGTCCCAGGACTGGACGCCGAGGTCCGTCGGCCCGACCTCGAGCGGCACCGCGCGGTCGAGCTCGGTGAGTCGCCGGTTCTGCAGCACCGAGGAGAGGTGCTCGCGCAGCTTCTCCCCCACCTTGCCCTTGACCGTGTCGACCTGGTCGACCAGCGCGTCGAGCGAGCCGTACTCGCGCACCCACTTGGCGGCGGTCTTCTCCCCCACGCTCGGGATGCTGGGCAGGTTGTCGCTGGGGTCGCCGCGCAGCGCCGCGAAGTCCGGGTACTGGGTGGGCGTCAGGCCGTACTTGGTCTCGACCTCCTCCGGCGTGAAGCGGGTCAGGTCCGAGACGCCCTTGCGCGGGTAGAGCACGGTGACGTGCGGGTTCACCAGCTGCAGTGCGTCCCGGTCGCCGGTGCAGATGGCGACGTCCATCCCCTGCTCGACCGCCTGCACGGTGAGCGTGGCGATCACGTCGTCGGCCTCGTAGCCCTCGGCGGTGATCACCGGCACGCGCAGCGCGCCCAGCACCTCCTGGATCAGGCTGACCTGTCCCCGGAAGTCGGTCGGGCTCTCGGCCCGGTTCGCCTTGTACTCGGCGAAGATCTCGCTGCGGAAGGTCTTCCGCCCGACGTCGAACGCGACCGCGAGGTGGGTCGGCTGCTCGTCGCGCAGCACGTTGATCAGCATCGACGTGAAGCCGTAGACGGCGTTGGTCGGCTGACCGGTCGTGGTCGAGAAGTTCTCCACCGGCAGGGCGAAGAACGCCCGGTAGGCCAGCGAGTGGCCGTCGAGCAACAGCAGCCGCGGCCGGCCGCCGGAGGCGGTCGGGGCGGAGGCGGCGGACGGGGCAGCGGCGGGAGCGGACATCGCCAGCGATCGTAGATCCGCCCACCGACATCCCGGTGCCGCCCGCCCGGGTCGGCTCCCGCGCGGCGGCGCCGCAGCTAGCGTGCGGGGGTGAGCACCCCGCGCCCCGGATGGCTGCCGACCGAGACCCAGGGACCGTTGGACGACAAGCTCGGCATCCGGATCACCGACTTCGACCCCGACCGACTGGTCGCCACCATGCCGGTGGCAGGCAACGAGCAGCCCTTCGGCCTGCTGCACGGCGGGGCGACCTGCGCCCTGGCCGAGAGCATCGGGTCGTGGGCGGCGATGCTGCACGCGGGCCCGGGCGGGAACGTGGTCGGCATCGAGCTGAACGTCAGCTACCTGCGGGCCGCGACCTCGGGCCTGGTGACGGCGGTCTGCACGCCGGTGCGCCGCGGCCGCACCCTGGCCACCTACCTGATCCAGGTCAGCGACGAAGCGGGCCGGCCGACGGCCAGCGCACGGCTGACCTGCCTGATCCGCCCGGCCCGGCGGACGGCGTAGCCGGGCCGCCACGCCGACGGCGGACCCCCCTGTCGACCTGCGTCGGCGGCGGTGGCACACCGGCGTGTCGCAGAAGGGTCACAGTGCGTCGCAGCAGGTCGTTGCACGTAACAGGCGTGGGTTACTGTCCCCCGTCAACCAACGGCTGGGAGGTCGAGTGACGCACGCGCCGCAGCGCACTCCAGGGCACGGCGAAGGCAGGACCCGCGACCGGGGACCGGCCTCGCCGTCCGTACGGGGTCGCCTGCCGGGACTCCGGCGCAGCGGCCGGCGGCCGCTCGTGCTCGCGCTCCTGGTGGCCGCCTTCGCCATGGCCCTGGCGACGCTGGTCCCGGGAGTCGCCAACGCTGAGGGCGAGCGACTCGTCGGCACCCTGCAGACCAGTCGCAGCGGTCCCATCGAGGGCGTCGAGGTCACCGTCGAGACCGCGGCCGGCGACGAGGTCGACTCGGTCGAGACCGACGAGGACGGCCGCTTCGCCATCGACCTGCCCGGCGCCGGGCAGTACACCGTCAGCGTCGACGCCGAGGCCCTCCCCGAGGGCGTCTCCCTCGGGTCCGGCGAGACGCGGGACGTCACCGTCGGGGCCGGTCGCTCGCAGCCGGTGAACTTCGGGCTGGTCGACAGCGAGGGTGGCGGCGGCGGAGGCACCGTCCGCGCCGTCCAGCTGCTGGTCGACGGACTCCGGTTCGGCCTGCTGATCGCCATCTGCGCCGTCGGCCTGTCCCTGATCTTCGGGACGACGGGACTCACCAACTTCGCGCACGGCGAGCTGGTCACCATCGGGGCCGTCGTCGCCTGGTTCATCAACGTCCGCGGCGGTGTCCCGCTGATCGCGGCCACCGCGATCGCGCTGGTGATCGGCGCCCTCGTCGGCGCGCTCAACGAGCTGGCCCTCTGGCGTCCGCTGCGCCGCCGGGGCACGGGGCTGGTGGCCGCGCTGGTCGTCTCGATCGGCCTGTCGCTGCTGCTGCGCTACGTCGTCCAGATCTTCTACGGCGGGTCGTCCAACCCCTACGGCGACTACCAGAGCCAGCGCGCCGTCGACTACGGCGTCTTCACGCTGACCAACCGGTCACTGGTCTCGATCGTCATCTCCGTCGTCGTCCTGGTCCTGGTCGCGGTGATGCTGCAGCGCACGAAGATCGGCAAGGCCATGCGAGCGGTCTCGGACAACCGCGACCTGGCCGCGTCCTCCGGCATCGACGTCAACCGGGTCATCCTCGTGGTCTGGATGATGGGCGGGGCCCTGGCGACGCTCGGTGGCGTCCTGCTCGGCCTGTCCGACCAGGTCCAGTGGGACATGGGCTTCCGGCTGCTGCTGCTCATGTTCGCCGGCGTCACCCTCGGCGGGCTGGGCACGGCCTACGGCGCCCTGGTCGGCAGCGTCATCGTCGGTGTGTTCGTGCAGATGTCCACGCTCGTGATCCCCAACGACATGAAGTACGTCGGAGGACTGCTCCTCTTGATCATCATCCTCGTCATCCGGCCCCAGGGCATCCTGGGCAGCCGCGCCCGGATCGGCTGACCGCGATGTCGGAGATCCTCGACGCCCTCGCGATCGCGGGGAAGGCCGCCTTCGGCTTCCAGGCGATCTTCTTCGCGCTGCTGGCCATCGGCATCAACGTGCACTTCGGCTACACCGGGCTGCTGAACTTCGGGCAGATCGCGTTCGCGATGCTCGGGGGCTTCGGGATCGCGGTGTCGGTGTCCCAGTGGGGCCTGCCCTTCGGGGTGGGCGTGCTGGTCGGCCTGGCGGCCGCGGTGGTCCTGGCCCTGCTGCTCGGCCTGCCCACCCTGCGGCTGCGGGCCGACTACCTGGCGATCGTCACCATCGCCACCGCCGAGGGGCTGCGCCTGGTCTTCCGGTCGGTGTCGGCCACGCCGGTGACCGGTGGCACCCGGGGTCTGTCCGCGTTCAACGCGGGCTTCATCGACCTGTCCCCCTGGGACCCCCAGGGCCGGCACCGGATCCTCGGCACGACGTGGAGCGGCGGCGAGCTCTGGGTCACGCTCGTCGGGTGGGTGCTGGTGATCCTCACCAGCCTGCTGGTCTGGCAGCTGATGCGCAGCCCCTGGGGCCGCGTGGTCAAGGCCATCCGGGAGGACGAGGACGCCGTCCGCGCGCTGGGCAAGAACGTCTACGCCTACAAGATCCAGTCCCTGGTGCTGGGCGGGGTGTTCGGTGCGCTCGGCGGCATGGTCTACGCCGTGAGCACCGGGTCGGTGAACCCCGACCAGTACCAGAACGCCAACACGTTCCTGGCCTACGCAGCGCTCATCCTCGGTGGCGCGGCGCGCGTGCTCGGCCCGGTCATCGGCTCGATGATCCTGCTGTTCGTCCTGCAGTTCGCCGACACCCTGCTCCGGGCACTGATCGCCAACGGGGTCATCCCCGAGGCGCTGCTGACCTCCACCGACGTGGCGCAGATCCGCTTCGTCCTGGTCGGCGTGGGGCTCATGCTGTTGCTGGTGTTCCGACCCCAGGGCATCTTCGGTGACCGACGAGAGGTGATGCTCGATGCCCGCTGAGCCCGCGGCCCACGGCGCGCACGTGGCCGGACCGGAGGAGGTCCCGGCCGCCGCCACGGCGGAGTCCGCCTCCGGGCGGGTCCCGCAGCGGCTCGCCCAGGCGGCCCTCAAGGACCTGCCCTGGGAGGTCGGCGTCGCCAAGCCCGACGCGGCGGTCGTCGTCGACGGGGTGACCCGCACCTTCGGCGGTCTCACCGCGGTGTCGGTGGACCACCTCGAGATCCAGCGCGGCGGCATCACCGGGCTGATCGGGCCCAACGGCGCCGGCAAGACGACGCTGTTCAACCTGCTCACCGGCTTCGACCAGCCCGACACCGGCACCTGGTCCTTCGATGGCAGGTCGCTGGGCAAGCTGTCCCCGCACCAGGTGGCGCGGCTCGGCGTCGTCCGCACCTTCCAGCTGACCAAGGCGCTGTCCCGGCTCACCGTGCTGCAGAACATGTTGCTCGGTGCTCAGGGGCAGAACGGCGAGAGCTTCCTCAAGGCGCTCGTGCCGGGCACCTGGCGGCGCCAGGAGACGGCGAACACCGAGAAGGCGATGGACCTGCTCACCCGGTTCAAGCTCGACGCGAAGAAGGACGACTTCGCCGGCATCCTCTCCGGCGGCCAGCGCAAGCTGCTGGAGATGGCCCGCGCGCTGATGAGCGACCCGAAGGTCGTCATGCTCGACGAGCCGATGGCCGGCGTGAACCCGGCGCTCACCCAGAGCCTGCTCGGGCACGTCAAGGACCTCCGCGAGGACGGCATGACGGTGATCTTCGTCGAGCACGACATGGACGTCGTCCGGGACATCAGCGACTGGGTCGTCGTCATGGCGGCCGGCAAGATCATCGCTGAGGGACCGCCCGAGTCGATCAGCCAGAACCGAGCAGTCGTCGACGCCTACCTCGGCGCGCACCACGACGCGCCGCTGACCGTCGACGAGGAGGACCGCGTCCTCGCCGAGGCCGAGGCCGAGATCGCCCGGCAGGACGGATTCGACGCGATCACCAGCGACGGGACGAGGAAGAAGCCATGAGCGAGCCGAAGGCCCCGAGTTCCTCACCGGAGGTGCGTCCATGAGCGAGCCCGTGTTCCAGGTCGACGAGACCGGGGAGGACCTCACCCGCGCCGACACCGCAGCCACCGGCGAGCTCTCCCCCGCGGAGAAGGCCGCCACCCGGGAGGAGCACCAGCGGCTGGCCGAGGGCGCGCTGGTCCGGGCCGACGACCTGGTCGCCGGCTACGTGCCCGGGGTCAACATCCTGCGCGGATGCGACTTCTACCTGCAGGACGGCGAGCTGGTGGGCATCATCGGGCCCAACGGTGCCGGCAAGTCGACCCTGCTCAAGGCGCTGTTCGGGCTGATCCCGGTCCGCTCGGGCGCGGTGACGCTGCGCGGGGAGGACATCACCTCCGCTCCGGCCCACCGCCTGGTCCAGCTCGGCGTGGGTTACGTGCCGCAGAACAACAACGTGTTCCCCTCACTCACCATCGAGGAGAACATGCAGATGGGCGTGTACCTGCGCCCCAAGTCGTTCAAGGAACGCTTCGACTACGTCATCGACCTGTTCCCGCTGCTCGGTGAGCGGCGCAAGGGCAAGGCCGGGTCGCTCTCCGGCGGCGAACGGCAGATGGTCGCCATGGGCCGGGCACTGATGATGGACCCGTCGGTGCTGCTGCTCGACGAGCCCTCGGCCGGTCTCTCCCCCGCCTACCAGGACGAGGTCTTCATCCGCTGCCGGCGGATCAACGCCACCGGCGTCTCGATCATCATGGTCGAGCAGAACGCCCGGCGGTGCCTGCAGATCTGCGACCGCGGTTACGTCCTGGACCAGGGTCGCAACGCCTACACCGACACCGGGCAGGCGCTGATGAACGACCCCAAGGTCATCGAGCTCTACCTGGGCACGCTGGCCAAGGCGCAGTAGCCCGCACCCCGCTGCACTGCTCACACCGGTGCGCGCTGCCGCTTCGCCGGCTTCCCCCGCCAGGCGAGACTCTGCGCGTCGAGTTCGCGCACCAGGGGGTCGCCCTCTGCGGCGACCCGCTCGGCCATCGCCACGGCAGCCGCGAGGTGCTCGTCGTCGAGCTGGGCGAAGGCCGGCGACCTGCGACGGTCCAGCACGTCGTACCACCGGCCCTGCACGGCGTGGTCCAGGAGGATCCGGCCGAAGCAGTGGTCGGCCGTGACCACCCAGCCGCTCGCGCGTGCCTGCCGGGGCAACTCGTCGAGCACGAGTTCGCGGTAGCGGGTCAGCAGTCGAGCGCGGTCTGCCACCCGCTGAGTCTGCGGGGTCGCGTCGACCGCCGCACTCCCGCCCGGCGCCTCCGCGGGAGCCCGCCCCGAACAGCACTGCGGCCCGGCACCCCGAAGGGTGCCGGGCCGCAGCCTGAGCAGGTGGTGCGGTGGATCAGTCGCGAGCCGGGCCCACACCCTGGGCGTTGAGGCCCTGGATGATGCGCGAGGACTCGTCGAACCCGATGACCACGACGCCGTCGGGGTTGAAGTCGGTCATCTGCTGGACCTCGGAGTCGAAGTTCGCCGCGGTCGGGTCGTAGACGATCTTGTTGATCGAGTCCTGCGGCAGCCCGTCGGCGATCAGGTTCGCCTCGAGGTTGTCGGCCAGGCCCGTGCCGTACGAGTCGTTGCGGGCCAGGATGCCGACGGTGTTGTTGCCGTCCTCAGCCAGCAGGTCGGCCAGCGCCCGGGCCTGCAGCGTGTCCGGCGGCGCGGTACGGAAGTACAGCCCCCGGTCGTTGTAGGTGGTGAACTGGTCGGAGGTGTTCGCCGGGGAGAACTGGACCACACCGGCACCGACGATCTTGTCGATCACGGTCAGGCTGACCGTGGAGGACGCCGCACCGATGATGGCGTTGACGCCGGCCTGCAGCAGGCGGTCGACGGTCTGGGTGGCGATGTCGGTCGACGCGTCGCCCGAGTCACCCTGCTCGAGCCGCACCTCGCTGCCGAGCACGCCGCCGGCCGCGTTGATGTCCTGGAGCGCCCGCCGGGCGCCGGCGATCTCCGGGGGGCCGAGGAACGCGAGGTCGCCGGTCTCCGGCAGCAGCGTCCCGATCACCAGCGGGTCGCCGGTCGCGCCGGGCGCAACCGGGGCCGGCCCCTCGTCGGTCGCGGCGTTGGTCACGTCGCCGGCGAGCACGTACCGGGTCGCGGCGTTGTCGATCTTGTTGTCCTCGCCGAACTGCTGGATGCCGAAGCTGGCTTCCGCCGGCTCGCCTGCGTCGGCGAAGCTCTGCGGGCCCGATGCGCCGTCGTAGTCGGGGTTGCCCCCGGCGTTGAGGATCTCCAGGCACGCGGCGAAGGAGTCGCACTTCTCGCCGCCGAAGGTGACCCCGTTGATGTACGGGGCGAAGACCGTGGCCTGGTTGCTGCCGGCCATCTGCGCGGCGAGCGCGGTGATGACGATCGCGTCGTAGGTCTCACCGGCGTAGTTGAAGGTGGTGCCGAGCCCGGGGTCGACCTCGAGCAGCCGCTCGGTGAAGTCGCCGGACAGCTCGGTGAGCGGCAGGGTGCCCTTCATGCCGGCCAACGAGCCAGGCTCCTCGAAGTCCTCGCCGAGCGGGTCACCCATGTTGCCGTCGGTGCCGTAGTAGTTGACCAGCTTCTCGCTGCTCGCGTCACCGCTGCCGCTGCCGCTGTCGCCACCGTCGTCGCTGCTGCCGCCACAGGCGGTCAGTGCGAGCAGGGCGGCACCGGAGAGGGCGGTCGCGCGGGCGAAGGTGCCTGTGCGCATTCAGGAACTCCCAGGGATGTGAGTACTTCTCCATCAGCTCGACAGGCCAGATGGCCCGTCGGCTTTTGCCGATCAGTGCGCAGAACCTAACCGCGCGCGAACCGGCTGGAGCCCCCGTCGGGCGCACCGTGACGGTGTTGTGACCCTGCCGACCCCCTCCCGCCACACAGTCACCGCCGCGTCACACGTCTGGAACGTGCCGTGGTGACGCGCCGGTGGTGCCGGCGGACGGGTCGCTCAGGAGCCGGCCGGCGTCGCCTCTCCCGGGGCCGGGGCCTCGGAGGCGAGTATCGCCTGGGCCAGCGCCTTCATCGAGGTGCGCTCGTTCATCGCCGTCCGCTGGATCCAGCGGAACGCCTCGGCCTCGGTCATCCCGCGCTCGGCCATCAGCCGGCCCTTGGCCTGCTCGACGACCTTGCGGGCCTCCAGCCGCTCCTTGAGGTCGGTGACCTCGGCGTCCAGGGCGTGCATCTCCTGGAACCGGCCGACCGCGACCTCGATCGCCGGCACCAGGTCGTTCTTGGAGAACGGCTTGACCAGGTAGGCCATGGCGCCGGCGTCCCGGGCCCGCTCGACCAGCTCGCGCTGGCTGAAGGCGGTCAGCACGATCACCGGGGCGATCCGGGCCGCCGCGATCTGCTCGGCGGCGGCGAGGCCGTCCAGGACGGGCATCTGCACGTCGAGGACGACGAGGTCCGGGCGCAGCTGCTGGGCCTGGTCGACGGCCGCCTGCCCGTCGCCGACCTCGGCGACGACGACGTACCCCTCCTCCTCGAGCATCTCCTTGAGGTCGAGGCGGATGAGGGCCTCGTCCTCGGCGATGAGGACACGGGTCGGCTGGCTGCTCACGGGGGTGAGCCTAGCGACCGCAGGTGACTCCCGGCCTGCCGATAGGGTGCTGGTCGCCCGGCCCCCGTACCCCAATCGGCAGAGGGAGCGGATTCAAAACCCGCGCAGTGTGCGTTCGAGTCGCACCGGGGGCACCGTGTACATCGCGGTCCTGACGGACCGCACCGCCGTGCACATCACGACCCTGACAGGCCGCACCACGGCCAGGAGCCGGCCCCGACGGCCGCTGAGCCGCTTCGCCGTTCGGTCGCGGGACCCTCCGGGCCCCACTCCGCACGATCCCCAGCAGTCGGCTCACCGACACAGAGCCCCCGCCCGCCGTGGCTGGAGGGCGGAGTCAATACGGTGACCCGGTGACCGGCCACATGACCCCTGAGCAGTTCCGCGAGCACGGCCACGAGGTGGTCGACTGGATCGCCGACTACTGGACCCGCATCGGGTCGTTCCCGGTCCGCTCCCAGGTCTCCCCCGGCGACGTGCGGGCCTCGCTGCCGACCTCACCGCCTGAGCAGGGCGAGCCCTTCGCCGCCGTCCTGGCCGACCTGGACCGGGTCGTGCTCCCCGGCGTCACGCACTGGCAGCACCCCGGCTTCTTCGGCTACTTCCCGGCCAACACCTCCGGCCCGTCGGTGCTCGGCGACCTGGTGTCCGCGGGCCTCGGCGTGCAGGGCATGTCCTGGGTGACCAGCCCGGCCGCCACCGAGCTCGAGCAGCACCTGATGGACTGGTTCGCCGACCTGCTGGGCCTGCCGGCGTCCTTCCGCTCCACCGGCACCGGCGGCGGCGTCGTCCAGGACTCGAGCTCCGGCGCCAACCTGGTCGCCCTGCTGGCTGCCCTGCACCGCGCCAGCAAGGGCGCCACGGTGCGCCAGGGCGTGCGGCCCGAGGACCACACCATCTACGTGTCCGCCGAGACGCACAGCTCGATGGAGAAGGCCGCCCGCCTCGCCGGGCTCGGCAGCGACGCCATCCGGGTCGTGGAGGTGGACGGCGACCTGGCGATGCGCCCCGGCGCGCTGGCCGCGCGGCTGGAACGGGACGTCGCCCGCGGCTACACCCCCGTGCTGGTCTGCGCCACGGTCGGGCCGACGTCCACCACGGCCATCGACCCGCTCGCCGAGCTGGGCCCGATCTGCCAGCGCTTCGGGGTGTGGCTGCACGTGGACGCCGCCTACGCCGGGGTCAGCGCGGTCGCCCCCGAGCTGCGCGAGCTCCAGGCCGGCGTCGAGTGGGCCGACAGCTACACGACCGACGCGCACAAGTGGCTGCTCACCGGCTTCGACGCGACGCTGTTCTGGGTCGCCGACCGGGCCGCCCTCACCGGGGCGCTGGCGATCCTGCCCGAGTACCTGCGCAACGCCGCCACCGACGCCGGCGCGGTCGTCGACTACCGCGACTGGCAGATCGAGCTGGGCCGCCGCTTCCGGGCGCTCAAGCTGTGGTTCGTGCTGCGCTGGTACGGCGCCGAGGGGCTGCGGGAGCACGTCCGCGGGCACGTGGCCATGGCCCAGGAGCTGGCCGGCTGGGCAGCGGCCGACGATCGCTTCGACGTGGTCGCACCGCACCCGCTGTCGCTGGTCTGCCTGCGCCCCCGCTGGGCGGACGACGTGGACGCCGACGTGGCCACGATGACGCTGCTGGACCGGCTCAACGACGGCGGCGAGGTGTTCCTGACCCACACGACGGTCGACGGCGCCGCGGTGCTGCGGGTGGCGATCGGCGCCCCGGCGACCACCGCCGAGCACGTGGCCCGGCTCTGGGCGGTGCTGTGCGAGGCCCACGACTGGCTGGCCAACGACTTCGCCGAGGCGGCGCGGGAGCGCCAGGAGGCCGAGCGCCGCGAGCGCGAGGCGGCCGCGGAGCAGACCCGGGCAGCGCGCGAGGCGGCCGAGGAGCAGGCGCAGGCGCAGGCGCAGGCGGCGGAGCCGGCCGCGGCCGCCGGGGCGCCGGTGGTCGAGACGCCGGCCGCCGGCGACGAGAGCGTCACCCAGGCCGACGCCCAGACCAGCCTCGAGCCGCAGTGAGTGTGCGGGTGCCGGGCTCTGGGACGTCGGCCCAGCCCGGTACCCGCACGGCCGGCGAGGCGGCCGGCGGCGCTCAGCCCAGCGAGCGGAGCAGGCCCTCCTGGGCCGTCGTCGCCACGTGCGTGCCGTCGGCCGCCCAGATCTGCCCGAAGCACAGCGCGCGGCCGCTGGCCGCCGCCGGGCTGTCGGTCTCGTAGAGGAACCACTCGTCGGCCCGCAGCGGGCGGTGGAACCAGACGGCGTGGTCGAGGCTGGCGCCGACGGTGCCTCCGCCCCAGCCGCCGCCGACCCGGGTGAGCCCGGCCGACAGCAGCGTCAGGTCGCTGACGAAGGTGAGCGCCGAGGCGTGCACCCGGTCGTCGTCGGGCAGCCGCCCGGCCACCCGGAACCAGCCCCGGGTGGCGGTGTCCGGGGGCAGCCGCGGCTCGGGGTCGAACGGGTCGGCGAGGTAACGCTGCTCGACGACCTGCGCCATCGGCAGCATCCCCGCCGCCTTCTCCGGGTGCGCGGCCTGCACCTCGGCGATGCCGGGCAGTCCCTCGGGGCCGGGCACGTCCGGCATCGGCAGCGAGTGCTCCACGACGGCGCGCTCCCCGGCGGTGAAGTCCGCGGTGAGCGCGAAGATCGCGTTGTCGGACCCGTTGCGGGTCTGCCGGGCGATGACCCGGCGGGTGCTGAACGACCGGCCCTCACGGATCCGGTCGACCTCGTAGCGGATCTCCTCGGTCGGATCTCCCGGACGCAGGAAGTACGAGTGCAGCGAGTGCACCGGCCGGTCGGCGGACACCGTCGCCGAGGCAGCGCTGAGCGCCTGGGCGGCCACCTGCCCCCCGAAGATCCGCTGCAGGCGCGTGGTGGGGGTGGTGCCGACGTACAGGTCCGGTCCGCGCTCCTCGAGGTCGAGGACCCCCATCAGCTCCGCGGCCTGC
>Ga0196960_10000490_pt1 | contig 13590 bp, 8 predicted proteins | sample S3v_5metaG_FD_183187 | JGI IMG/M metagenome (GOLD analysis project Ga0196960, IMG submission 183187) | Soil microbial communities from Anza Borrego desert, Southern California, United States - S3+v_5 | ecosystem: Environmental > Terrestrial > Soil > Desert | place: USA: California | collected... | reverse complement strand
CCGCCGACGACTGGTACTCCGCACCGGCACTGGCCACCTCTGCGGCCGCCCCCGGCGTCCTGGTCGCCGGCGAGCGGGACGTCAGCCCAGCCACCTTCGCCGTGTACGACGTACGCACCGCCATTGCCCACCGCACGGCCGAGCGGCGGCTGCACGAGGCCGGCGACACCCAGGACCTGACCTTCACCGCCGACGGCAAGAACATCATCCTGGCCAGCGGCAGCCCCTACTACCACCAGGTGCTGCGCGCCTCCGACCTCACCGACGCGGGCCGCTACCCGGCCGCCGCCTACCCCAACGCGGTGGCCGTCGCCGCCGACGGAGCCGTCGCGGCCGGGGTGGACAGCAACTACGGCTCGGACGTCTTCATGTTCAAGCCGGGCGCCGGCCTCTCGCACGGTGTCTTCGAGTTCGCCTCCGGAGACTCCTCTCCGCTGCTGCTGCCCGCCGGCCTTGGCTGGGCGCCGGACAACCGCCGCCTCTTCGCCGTCACCCGGGAGACACGCCAGGGCGCTCCGGTCATCCTGCGGGTGCTGACCACCCCCGGCAAGGCCGCCACCGAGACCGTGCTGCACATACCCTCCACGACACCCTCCGGTACCCGCTCCCTCACCGGCCGTCTCGCCTCCGACCTGCCCTTTCCAGCCGGCACCACCGTCACCCTCACCCGCCTGGACCCCGGCGCCACCAAGCCGGTGACGCTCCCGCCCACCACTCTTGCCGCGGACAAGACCTTCGCCCTCACCGACCGCACCACCGCCCGTGGCTACCTCACCTACACCGCGTCGTTCGCCGGTGACGCCCTCCATCTGCCGTCCAGTACCAGCATCGAGGTCTACATCCGCTGACCGCCGCTCCCCGGGCATCCGTACACGCCGGCACCCGCTATGACGCCTACCTTCACGCCCGGCCGTCCGCCGGCCCGGCCCCGTGAGCGCGTTTCCATTTCAGCGTGGCTTTGGCAGGGAGCTACCGGGAAACCGGCATCCGCTGCCTACAAGGTGAAGGGTGTTTGAGACCATCTACAGGTCGGACCGGCGATCACTCCTCGCCGGTCCGGCTTTCCTTTTCTGCCGTGCGGGGACGGGTTGGACGAAACAGGGGCGGAGTTCTAGGAGGGGCTGGCAGGCTGAGTGGATGACTGGGCACACACGACCGCGGATCTACGGTACTGACTGCGACGACGCCGCCTCCTGCACCACCGACCCGAGCCGTGAGTACGTCGAGCTGGACGGCGGTCCGCTGGAGGGGCAGCTTTTGGATGTCACCGGTCTCACGGCTGAGGAACGTACGATCGGTGCGTTCCTGATCACCCCTCACAGCGCATACGGGCCGGGCGGGCGTGCCTCGTACGCGCCGGCCTTCAGCAATCCTGAAGGCCGGTGGGTGTGGGAGGGAGATGTGGCCTGACCCTCACCACTACGGCTCCACGAAACCGCTGCTGTACCTGGGCGCCGCCTTCCGGCGGCCGCGCAGCGGGGCCGACACCGTCCGGCGGGTTCGCCCCGCACAAATTCGTCGCGATTCTCGGCACTTGTGCTTGAAGTCCTCCTGCTCGGCCGCGTGCGAGCCCGTACTTCTTACCAGCTGGTCAGGTCGATCACGCGGGCGCAGTGGGGGTCGGATGCGTCCGTCGCCCAGCGTTCCTCTTCTTCCACGAGAGAGGGCAGGGCTGCCAGCAGGGCGGTGAGAGCGCCGGTGGTCCGTACGTCGGCCGCGATCAGGCCCGCGGCCTTCTCGACGGCGAGGTAGAGCCGCATACTGTCCGGCCCTGTGAAGAAGAATCCGCAGAGTGCCGGGCTGGGCGGGCTTTCCACGAACGGCCAGGCCAGCGTGCGCAGTACACGCAGCGTCCGGTCCGCCCGGACGGGGGAGGCGGGCTCGAGAGCGGTGGTATCCACCAGGACGAGGGGCATGCCCATCACGGTCGTGTGCGTGCGGGGGGACGGGCCGGCGAGGAGCGTGCGGGTCCAGCCCAGCACCAGCGGGGCGGTGACCGCCTCGTCGTCCTCGTCCGCCAGCGGGATCTCGTAGGCGACCAGCTCGTGGGCCAACACCGCATCAGCGCCGCCGGTCACGATCCGCACCGCATCCCGCGTGGGCAGGACACCGCGCAGGAGGACTCCCTCGGCCATAGGCAGTGCTGTGTAGTCGAGAAGGAAGCGCGTGAGGTAGGCCTGCTGCTCGGCAGTCTCCCTGTAGGAAAAACTCATTCGTTGACCCAGTTCGGGCACTTGTTCATGCCCTTGCAGTAGGCGGTGACGACACCGATCTTGTTTCCCTTGCCCGCGTCGTACACACCGTCACCCGTGCGGCGGGCGTACTGCACGATGACCACGATGTTGACCAGCTTGGCCTGGTTGCGGGCAACCCCGTAGTACTCGAGTCTTCCCCCGCTCTTCTTGTCCACTTTCCCGGCCAGGGCCGCGTCGACCACCCGGCACTTCTTGATGTTGTGCTTGCCGGAGAAGTGGTTCCAACCCAGATCTCCGTTGCCGTAGCGCGTGGGGATCCTCCGCCCCTCGGGATCATTCTGCTCGCACTTCACCTTCTTGTTCCAGTACCGCTGCGCCGATGCGTCGGACACCGGTGTGAGAACGAGACACGCGCTCATGACTCCCGCTGCCACCATGCTGATCATCCTCATGGCCGGACCGTGCCACCCCGCCGCACGACCTATGCCTGCTCTGCGGGCAGATTCGTTTCCCCTCCCCCGAACGGGGAGAGCGGGGGTCTGCTTCCACGTCCTGGCCCCTGCTTGGCCTGGGGGGTACGGCGAGGACACGGGCATTTGGCCTTGCGTCGCTGGCCCCCGTGCACGCCCTCCAGGCCGACGCGCTGCTGGAGGGCGTGTCGCCTCAACGGCAGTACGGGCAGTATCCGTCTGCGGGGTGCGGGCGCACGAGCGCGATCAGTTGTTCCCATGGTGTGATGCGGGGGCCTGTTTCCACCAGTGCGTCCACCGCGGCGATGAGCGAGTCGTTGGAACTCGGTGTCAGGCCCACGACCAGTGTGGGTGTTCCGGGATGCCAGAGGGCGTGCTCGATCGCGGCCGCGAGATCTGCGGGGCTGCCCTGGGCCGGGAGCAGGAGAATCTGGTCCTGGTCGGTGACCACGAATCCGATGGCGGGAGCCTGCTGCCCGTAATCTCCACCGGCCTCGGTGCGCAGCAGCACAGTCTCCAAAGGGGCGCCGGTCGAGGGTTCAGCGGGCATGACGCGCGGGACGTGCAGGGCGGCAAGCCTGGTGCCGGGCGAGGTCGCGCACCAGGCCGGGCCGGCCGGAGCCGGCCAGGCGCCCAGCACCGGGCCGGCGGCCGAGTCGGGATGGGCGTCCAGAGCGTCCAGAACTCGCTGCGCCCGGTAGCTGACGGGTGCCTCAGCGGGGGTGAGGTGATTCGTGAACAGAGAACGCACCGGGTCGGGGAGCCGGCCGGTGTCCACGAGTACGGTTCCCGCGCTGCCGGGGTCGCCGAAGAAGCGCAGAGCGTCACGTGCCAGACGCTGGGACGGGGCATGCTCCATGGCCCACTCCAGCCCCTCCCAGAAATCACCGGTTGTAGCGGGGGCGGGCGGCAAGTTGAACTCGACGGCGACCTGCCAAAGGGACGCATCGCCTTCTTTGGGCAGCGCACCCTGGTTCAGTGCCCCCTCGCGGCGCCATCTTGAAGCGGCGCTGTTCCATAGGGAGGTGCCCAGCTCCAGCACGGAGGCGCGCAGTGTCCCCTCCAACTCGGCGGCGGCGCTCTCACAGCGCCGGAGGAACGCCTGCGCCTCGGCCAGCGGCGGCGGAACGTGTTCGGGGGCGCGGTGTGTATCCGGCGCCCAGCCGGCGACGAGAGCCGGGGTAGCACAGCCCGGCGGCCACCACGGAAGCCGGTGCCCCAGGGCCTGGACGAGATCACCCAGTTCCTCATCGGCAGAGTGCATCCGGCGCAGGAGACTGTGCAGGGCTTCCTCGGTATGGGTGCGGCCCTCGGTGTCGGACCAGTACAACTCGAGCATGCGCACGTTCCCCAACAGGAAGCTGGAGCTGTACTGAGCCTGGGCGTGGGTGGGCAGCAGCACCAGCGTGCCCAGAAGGCCGGCGTCGGTGAAGTGATCAGGTTCAACCACGGCGAGGATCTCGTGCACCAGGTGCCCGAGCGGGCTTTCGTGGGGCCAGCCGGGAGGCCAGCCGAGCAGGCGGCTCATCTCACCCGGCGCCAGTACCGTCGCCAGCCACACCGAAGGTCCACGCCCGTCGGCAGCCACGTAGTGGGCGACGTGGACATCGATCGCAGGCCGTCCCAGAGCGGGGTCGCGCCTTACCTCCTCCGGCTGACACAGATGCAGCGTCTGCTGACTCTCACGGCGCAGATGCGGCCCGTCCGGCCCGGGCAGCAGCCATGACGCGGTGCGTGCCGGAAGACGCCGGCCGGTGCGCGCGCACCAGCGCGCCACGGTGTCACCCCGCCATGTGGGGCGTGCCTCGGTGCGGCCCACACCATCAGGCGCGGGGAGCGCCTCGGGCCCGTCGGCGGTGCGTAGTTGAGATACCCGTCCGCGTGACAGGCCGGTCAGCCGTGCGATGTCGGCGCTGGAACAGACGTCGGGGAGGGGGCGGTTGGTACGCGTCCAGGGAAAGGTCACCACCCCAGACTAAACGAAACGTTTAGCAGCGTTATCGTTTTTCGCGCATCGGCGAGCACCGCTGCCCCGTATGCCGCGCCCAGCCGGCTCCGCGCCGACGCCTTCGACGGCCGCGACGAAACCGCTGCGCGACACACACGCCGCCGACGATGAGTGACGGGCGCATGCCCGGTGGCGGGGCGGGCCTCACTTCCCTCCGCGTGAGCCCTTCGCTGCGGCGGACCGAGGACCGAAACGCTGCAGGGCCTGTTCTGTGTTTACGGGCCCGGATTCTCCACTTTCCCACCCCGGGCACACCCAGTTTGAGAGTCTGCTCGTGCAGCTGTGACAGACAGGCATGGGAATCGGGGAGTAGCGGGATGGCAGCGGGGGGCCGACGGGCGTCGGTGGAGAGCGTGCGGCAGCGTCGGTCGGCCGCCGCGCGCAGGCGCGTGCACAAGAAGGCACTCGTCGAGGTGCGTGGCTGTCTGCGGGACTGGGACGACGACCGCGACGCGGCCCGCGAGGCCAAAGCCATCATCGATACGATCATCACACCCGAGTACGAAGGCCGGGCGCTCATCGAGTTGCTGCAGAACGCCCACGACGCGCATCTGGCCGGCGCCTGCGACGGACGTATCGAGATCCGGCTGGACGAGGACGAGGGTGAGCACGGCACCCTCTATGTGGCCAATCAGGGCAAGCCGTTCAGCGGCAAGAACTTCAAGGACCTGTGCAGCATCGCCCTGTCCCGCAAGCGTGCCGACGCCGGAATCGGCCACAAGGGCGTCGGGTTCAAGAGCGTGCTGAACCTATGCGGCGCCCCCGAGGTCTACAGCGTCGACAGGGAAGGATCCCGGGTCCCCGACGGGCTCACCTTCCGCTTCGCCCGGCTCGACGACTACGACGCGCTCGCCCGCGAGGTGGCACCCGAACGCACGGATTTCCCCGACTACCTGAAGGCGAACCTGCACACGCTGAAGGTGCCGGTCTTCCTGGAGGAGGCACCGAAGACCATCCACAACTTCACACGCCGAGGCTTCGTCACCGTCGTCCGCCTGCCGCTGAAGTCCGCCGACGCATACTCGGCCGCAGCCGCGCAGGTGCAAGAGCTCATGGACGACAGCGCCCCGTTCGAGCTGTTCCTCGACCGACTGGAACGCGTCCAACTGGAGTGGCGGGCCGCAGGGAAGACCCAGCGCAGGACGTACGACCGCCAGGTGGAGGTGCTGCATCAGGCCCGTGGCCTGAAGGTGCAGCAGGTCACCTTGCGCCGGAGGATGCGACTGATCGTCGTCTGCGGGAAGGTCGACCCGGACCGCGCACGGGAGGCGCTCACCGCGTCGATCGAGAAAAACGGGATGCGGCACGACTGGATGGCCTGGGAGAAGAAGGCCGAGGTACGCATTGCCGTACCGGTCGCCGACCCCCTGCCCAAGGGGCGGCTGTACACCTTCCTGCCGATGGGCGAGCAGATCACAGCCCCTCTGCGCGGCTTCGTCCATGCCCCGTTCTTCGCCGAGATGAACCGGCGCTCGTTCAACGCGTGGGTGCCGTGGAACGGCCTGCTGCTCGACACCGTGGCCGAGACGTGTGCCCGCGCGGTGCTCGCCACAACGGAGGGACGCGCCCCCATTTCCTCCGGGGTGCTGGTCGACCTGATGTGCTGGCGGTCGCCAGTGGCTCTGGGCCGGCTCACCGCGGCGTTCGGGCGGCTCGGTCACGGCATCGCTGAGGTGCCGTTCATCCCGGTAATCGCCGCGGTGTCCGGCGCGCGTACCTCCCTGCACCGGGCAGTGCTGTGGGAAGGCAAGAAGCACGCCACGGCCTTCACCCCGCACGCAGTCGCCGCCACGGGGGTCACCGATCTCCTCGACCCGCAGCTGCACCCCGTACGGCTGCGGGAGCTGGTGTCTTTGGCGAAGAGTGTGGGAACGCGTCTCGTACCGTCCACGGAGCACCTCGCCTTCTGGGCCGAGCGGCTCGCCGAGGCGAGCGCCCGCGCCCCCTTCGACCCCGGATGGTGGGCGGACTTCTACCACGACCTCTCGCAGGAGTTCCCTGACGGTTCGGACGTGGCCGGCAAGCGCATCATTCTCACCTCCGGGCCGGCGCTGGCACCGGCCGCCGCGGAAGGCGTCTTCTTCGACCGGGAGTCCCCCCGGGGCGGCTCCCTTCCAGCTCTGCCCACCGGGCTGTCGGACAGGCTGCACTTCGTGCACGAGGACATCGCCTGGACCGGCAAAGACCGCAAGCGCAGAGCGCAGGGCCGCACCTGGCTCAAGACCTTTGGCCTCGTCCACGACTACAGCGCCGACCAAGTGCTCGAGGTCGTGGCCGCGGCCCTGCGCGCGGACGCAGAGGGTAAAGACGACAACAACGTGCGCATGGCCTGCCTCCGCTACGCCTGCGCGGTGTCCCACGCCCTGGAGAAGGAGGGGCGCAAGCCTCCGCGGTTGCGTGGTCTCCGGGTCCCGACACGGGGCGGCTGGCAGAACGCGAGCTTTGCCATGTTCGGGCCGGGATGGCCGGGAGAGTACTCCGCGATCGATGACACCCTGACCCGGTTCCTGGAGCATGTCCGAGAACTGTCGCCCACACTCACCCAGACCGAGCAATGGCTCCTTCCGCGCCCCGAGGAACTGTGCGGGGGCACAATCTCCGTCGAGGTCATGCTGCGCTTCCTCGAACGGCACCGTGTTGCTCACGGCCTTCGCCCCCGCTACGAGATCTTCCACACCAAAGTGCGAGGTGAGGACCTCAACCGGCCCGCCCGATTCTGGGCCCCGGGCAGGCAGGGTCTGTTGCCACAGTGGCGGACGGCCGCCGAGTACTGGCCGAACCGGCGGCGGGTCGGCTTTATCAGCGTTGAGTACCACTCACGCTCCGATACCGCAGTCGTGCTGCCCGGACAGGAGAAGTACGCCGCCTTCAGCGAGGAGGACCGCAGGCTGTATGCGGAACTCATCGTGCACGGCCTCGCCTTCGCCTGGCTCGACTCCGCGCTGGAGATGCACTTCGTACGCCACACCGACTCCGCCGGAACCCCGTGGCCCACCCCGCTGGCCGCCTTCCTCACCCACGCGCCGTGGATCCCGCAGACCACAGTCCCGGGCGCCCCCACGCAGGAACCCGTGTTCGCGACCGCGGGCCGGGCCTGGTGGTGGCAGGGCACGCAGTCTCCGCCCCCGTTTCTCAGCGTGGCGCCCGCGGCCTTGCGCAGCAGGCCGTCCCCCAAGCTCGTGGCGCGCCTGGGCCTGCTCGGCATCCGCTCCTGGGACGATGCCGGCACCGCGCTCGACCGGCTCGGCTACCTGCCCGACCTGGTGCGGGCCGGCCCGCACCTGCGTGAAGGCAGGTACGCGCACGAAATCAGGCGGGAGTACGAGAAGGCGTGGGCTCAGCTGCTGCCCGCCGAGGGCGGCACACGCACTGCTGACAACAAGCCCGCCACACCGCCGCGCCGGCTGCTGGGCCACCGAGCCGGTGTCCTCGAACCGCTGGATTCGGCGCAGACGGACGAGACGGTCTTCGTTCCGGACCCTGATGGGGCCCAGAACCGGGTCCTCCTGGAGCGCGTCCCGGTGCCCGTCATCCCGATCGGGGACAAGGCGCTGGGCGCCCGGATCCACGCCTTCCTCGACCAGGGGGCGCCGTTCGATGTCCAGCGGTGCAGCGATGCCGCACACGACATCCAGGCCGACGGGCTGCCCGTCCGCGAGGCGGTACGCCTGCCGCTGATCCAGTATGCGGGCCCCTGGCTGCTCACCCTGGTCGCCGCTCTGCTGGAATTCGACGAGGAACGCGTATCCCGCACGGAGCCCATGACCGTGGCAGAGGCGACCGGCCTGCTGCGCCGCTGTGAGGTGACCGTGGCCGACGAGGCCGTCGTCTGGATCGCCGGACACCGTCTCACCGAGAACGGTGCGGACCGCGCCCTGCTCCACCCGCATCCCGACCGTCCCTGTGTCGTCGTCGTGCGCAGCGGGTCGCACACCGCCTGGCGGGTACTCCGTACCGCTGCGCCCGCCCTGGCCGCTCTCATCCGTGCCCCCTACCTCAAGGACATCCTGTGGAAGGCGCTGACCCGGCTGGAGGAACGGAACCTGAAGACGGACGACGTTTCCGAGGAGGATCTCGCGGACGTCCTGGAACTGCGGCAGCACCAGCTGCGCGCCGTACTCGCCGAGCGGGCCTCGCAGCGCTCCGGCAGCGTGCGGCTCGTGCCGCTGCTCGCCTGTCTCGATCTCGACCTCGCGGAGGAACTTCAGCAACGCGTCGAGGACTTCCCTGACCGTGCCGCCCTTCTGGCCTGGCTCACCGCCCGGGTCGGCGCACCGGACACGGAGCTCCTCATGCGGCTCTTGGACGACGACGATCCGGAACGGCAGCTGAAAGCCCTGTCCGTAACTCTGGCCGAGGCCAACCGGGCCTGGCGTGCACTGGGCCTGCCGCAGATCGACAACACAAACCGGCACGAACGGCAGTTCGCGACCTGGCTCCAGCGAAACCGTCCCGCACTCGCCGAGCGGATCAGAAACGCCCACGCCGACGTGTACCGCTCCGGCAGGTCCCTGACCGCCTACGTGCGGCTGCGTGCCCTGCCCGCTCTCACACCGGACCCGGCTTGGCACACGGCCCTCTGGGACCTCACCGACCAGCTCCTCCAGGATCACGCGGATTCCTGGCTGGCCCGATCGCTTCCCGCGCAACTACCGACGGCCCGCGTGTTGTCACCGCTCACCGAGGTCCGCGAGTCATCCACTGCTGCAGTCCACCAGCACCTGCCCCGTCTACGGCAGCTGATCGAGGACTGGCAGCATCAGCACCCGACGAGCCGCACCGTGGTGCCGTCCCCGCAGGAGGTACTGCGAGCGCTGGACGACCAAGGGCTGCTCGACTTCGAGATCCTGTCCAAGAAGGCACTGATCACCTGGCTCAGCGACCACGGCCACTGGCCGGCGGGCATGCCGCTGTCGGACCGGCCGACCCAACGCGGGCTGCCCCCGACGCACTCACCGGTACCTGCCGGGAACAGCGGCGCGGCCGCGGGCACCAGCCGACCCGGAGCGCCCCTGCCGGGCCCCCAAGTGGTCCTGAACGGCAGGTCCGTCCCGGCAGGCCCCGACGACCTGGCGGCGCTGGCCCGTGAGGTGGCCGCAGACCTGACGCCGGAACAACGCGCCACCTCGGCCACGGCCGTCACCGCACTCGCACCGCGCCTTCCCCGGCCGCGCACCCCCTCACAGCCCGCCACCGGATCCCAGGGGGGCTCCTACCAGGCCGCGGGCAACGACCAGGACCGCACCGTGCCGGTGGGCCTCGCAGGGGAGGCGGCGGCAGCCGCGTGGCTGCACGAACAGTTCGGCGTCGAACCACAGGACTCGTGGAAGTCGAGCCTGCGCGTGCACGGACTCACCGGTGCTCAGCCCGGGGACGACCGGCTCGGCTACGACTTCCTCATCCACGACGGCGAGGCGACCTACCTCTACGAGGTCAAGTCGTCCACGGGCAACAGCGGAGAGATCATCCTGGGCGAATCAGAGGTGCGACGCGCTTCCCGGCTGGCTCCGGAGGAGACGTACTTCCTCGTGTACGTCTCTGACGTCATGGACCGCGACCGCCGCAACATCACCGTCCTGCCCAACCCATTCGGCGCCCCTGACCTCGCCGGCTACGAACTGGTCAGCACCCAGATGAGGCTCCGATTCAACCTTGGCTGAATCAAGGGGACTTCCACAGTCGGCGCGGACCAGAAAAGGGGAAACGGGCTGGCCGCGAATGTTATCCAGGGGTGTTGGTCGATCAACGCAGCTCAGAAGGGGCGTCGACATGTCAGGCAAGTGAGGCACGGACCTGGAAACAGTTCGGTCGAACCGTTTCGCGGTCTCGTAATCAAGAGTGGCGTGAAGGCGGGTCGCGCCCCGCAAAGGGGACTTCGGCAGCTGGCACCCCTCCCTAAAAGATGTCACAATAACTGTGACATCTTTTAGGGAGGTTCCCATGCCTGTGGTCCACGCCAGCATCCCGGAGACCGCAACCCGCATCCGCATCGGCGGACGCGGAAGAACGTACCTGGACGCCGCCTCGGCCCGTGACGCTCTGGAGCGCTACCCCCATCTGCGCGAGCTGGAGATCACAGCAGACTGCGGACCCGTCCCGCTCCACATGAAGACCGGCGCCGGCCACATCGTCGGGTGGACCGCATGGTCGGACGGGCAGATCGTGCGCGGCCCCGTTGAACCCCGGCCCACGGACCTGCCCTCCCGGCTGTCTGCGGCCGAGGAGCTGGTGGGCCACATCATCCGCGAGGCGCGTCCCTGGCAGAAGGACGGACACGCCGTGCCCGCCGACATGTGGACGCGCTGGCTGGACGCAACCGAGTTGAGCACCGAGCAGATCAGCCTCGCCGTGGATGAGCGCGCCGTAGGCCCCGACCGGATCGCAACGCGCATCGTGGGCCTCACCCGATACACCGTGCACTGCGCGGACGGGGCGGACGACCCCGTATGGGTCTTCCGCGAACAGGTGCACCTGCCCGATGCGCCGTACGGCCCCCGGCGCGCGTTCGGCCTCGGCGCGATGGCTGCCACCACCCGTGTCCTGGACGACGAGGCAGCTGCTCTTGCCACCGTCGCCGACCGCAACGACCACCGTCCACCCGTCGTCACCAGCACGGAAGCAGCCGCGATTCTCGGCACCACGCCCGACGCGCTGCGTCAGGCGATCTCCCGTGCCCGCAGGGACGACAACTCCTTGAGCCCCCACTCCGAGAGCGTGGGACGCACGAACTGGTACGTCATGGACCACCTCAGCGAGATGTGGCGCACCCGCCCCGGCCACGGCCCCGGCCGAGGACACACCCGGCCCACCGAGTGAAAGATCACAGGCCGACATCCGAGGAAGGTAAGTAAGGCACGTTCCGGGGGCACTGCCGGGGCGGCTGCCTGTCAGTGAGTCTGCGCGGCAGTGCGCGTTCGCACTCCCCTCAGACGTCGGGGGCTTGGAGGAGGTCGGTGAGGGTCCGGCGCGAGGTAGACAGGGCGCTCGCGGCCGTCGTGGCGTTGCCGTCGTGTGCCAGGTACACCGTCCTGGCGGCGTTCCGTCGGCTGGTGCGGATCTCCTGCTGGACCGTCTCGCGCACGAGGGGGCCGATGACGCGGGTGGCGTGTTTGTACACGGTCGCCACGTCGCGCGCCTCCCAGCAGGCCGCCGCCTGATGCTCGGGATCCGGCCCCGGGTCCGGCGTCTCGAAGCTGAGCAGGTCCGTGAGGTCACGGGCAGCGCGGGCCAGCAGCGGCAGTTCGGCTTCGTTCGCCAGCAGCGAGCAGTGAGCCTGGTAGATGAGAAGAGCGGCATGTTGGGAGGTGCACTGCGCCCACTGGTCCGGCTCGCTCTCGTACTGCGAGGTGGTGGACAGCAACCACTGGCCGCGCTGGGTCACCCACAGGCTGAATGCGCGCCTCTCCTCGCGCAGCGCCTCGTCGTCCTGGTCCAGGACTCTCTGGGTGGTGCCGAGATCGAACCACCGCGCTTTCCGCCAGGGGAGGTCCTCCGCCACGGAGGTGACGTCATCCACGGTGCCAGTGATCACGGCCCACTGGACGTCGTCGCCGGGCAGGGCCGGTTGCCCCTCCTCGTCCGGGATCGAGTAGTCCGCCGTGGCGAGCAGAGCACGCGTCGCCTCGTCGTCCAGCTCGTGGCCGTCGGTGAAGCCGGCTGCATCCTCCCAAGTGAGCCCGGTCAGCTTCTCCGACAGTGCCAGCCCGTGGTGCACGTGGCAGTCCCAGCCGTCCTCTCCGAGGACGATCGCGGTCTCGCCGTGCCTGCTCCCACGCTCAAACAGCTCCGTCAGCAGCTCGGCAGTGATGGTCAGAGCCATGGTGCGCCCCCAGGGAAGTTGAAGTGTCGGGGTACCCCGACAGTGGCGCAAGAGGCGGCCGACGCGCCTGGTTGTACGGTGCCACCTGAACTCCCAGGTCCCCGCAGGCTTGCAGGCACTTCTTGGTCACCAGGTCTTCCGCCGCGCATGACAGATCGGCGTCGTCGTAGAAGAAGAGGTCGCGCTCCCTGATCCCGTGGTTGAGGTCATCGAGGCCGGGTGTGGCGTTCGGGCCGGCGAGCGCGGCCTGGTGGAAGTGTCCCTGACCGGTACACAGCTGATGGACTACCTGGGGCAGTTGAACACCGACATCGATCCGCCGGATCACCGGGCACTCCATGCGCCGCGGCTGCATCCAGGCCATGCTCGACGCCGGGAACCCGCCCGAGGCGGTCGCCGTCCATTCCCGGCACTCGCCGCGCTCCACCGCGTTCGACGCCTACCACAACAGGAAGCTCACCTGGGACCAGAACCCCACCGCCGCCCTCGGTCTGGCGGCCTGACTCGCCAACTACTCGCAACCGGATTGATTGAGGCGGGAGTTCGGCTCTGATGCAGATTTGCTGAGGGGGAAGGGCAAACTGCGGCATCCGCTGGTCGGGGTCCGTCATGATGTGGAGATGACTACGCACCAGGCGTTGGGCGCGGACCCGCGCTTCCCTTCCTCTGCCCAAGCGCACCACAGAGGAGGTACGGACACTCAGCGGGCCGCAGTTGCGGCTGCCTCGGTCGATGAGCTGCAGCCGGAGGCGGAGGTTGAGTTCGAGTGCTCCAGGCATGATCCCCGCGTGGGGCTCCGTGACCCGCGTCTTGTGCTCTCGTACGCGGTTTTGGTGGGCGTACTCGGCGTGGCTACCGTTGCCGTGATCGCCGTGATCCGGGCAGAACCCCGTGATCTGGCCAGGGTCTTGAAGGCAATGCCGCGCTTCCCGGCCGGCGAGTCCAATTCTTCATGACGTGGCCTGCTTCTTCTTCCGGGTGAACTCCGGCGCGGGCCGTAACCTGGATGCTGAGGTGGACGTCTTGCAGGCATGGGAGACATCGTTACGGCACATCTGTCCAGGCCCGGCATGGCCTACGTCGACATCGTCGGCGTTG
>Ga0196960_10000489_pt1 | contig 13641 bp, 17 predicted proteins | sample S3v_5metaG_FD_183187 | JGI IMG/M metagenome (GOLD analysis project Ga0196960, IMG submission 183187) | Soil microbial communities from Anza Borrego desert, Southern California, United States - S3+v_5 | ecosystem: Environmental > Terrestrial > Soil > Desert | place: USA: California | collected... | reverse complement strand
TCCGCAGCCGGGGCAGACGGTGCTGGTCAACGGCGCCTCCGGTGGCGTGGGGTCCTTCGCCGTGCAGTTGCTGGCCGCCCGCGGGGTGACGGTGGTGGCCACCGGCACGTCTGCGGATGCCGAGCGGCTCACCGCGCTGGGGGCCACGACCGTGATCGACCACACCGCCGGCCCGGTGGCCGAGCAGGTCCGCGCCGCCTACCCCGACGGGGTGGACGCCCTGGTCAGCCTGTACGGCATGGACCCCTCGGGTACGCCGATCGCGGCGGTGCGTTCCGGTGGCAAGGTCGCCGGGGTGGCCGCGGTGCCCGATGAGGAGACCCTGGCCGCGGCCGGGCTCACCGGTACCTCGGTGATGGCGGCGGCGACCCGTGAGGTCGTCGCTCCGCTGGCCGAGCAGGCCGCCGCCGGAACCCTGCAGGTGTCGGTCGCCGAGGTGCTGCCGCTGGACCAGGCCGCCGAGGGTCTGGGCCGGCTGGCCTCCGGCGGCGTCGGCGGCAAGCTCGTCATCACCCTCGACTGACCCCACCCGTCGCCCGGGCGGGCCGGCAGACCCGCCGACCCGCCCGGCGACGACACGGCGGAAGCTCTCACCGACGCGACGTCCGACCGACCCGTTCCTGATCCACCACAAGCACCCTGGAGAACCGCCATGACCACCGCCTCCAACCGCGACACCCGCGCGGTGTCCTGGAAGTCCACCGCCACCGCAGCGGCCATCGCCGCCGTCGGGGCGGTCGTGATCAACGGCCTGATCGACCTCATCGGCAGCGCCCTGTTCGACATCCCCTCGGAGTTCCAGCCGCTCACCCTGCCGGTCTACGGGTTCCTGACCGTCATCGGCGTCATCGTCGCCGCCATCGTGTGGCACCTGATCGTCGCGCGCAGTCGCAACGCCTCCGGCGTGCTGCGCGTCCTCGTTCCCGTGGTGGTCGTCCTCTCGCTCATCCCGGACCTCATGCTGCTGGGCGGCGACTCGCAGCCGGGAACCACGACCGCAGGCGTCGTCACGCTGATGCTCATGCACGTCGCCACCGCCGCGGTGGCGGTGCTGGTCTTCCGCCGATTCATCCCGCCGCGTTCCTGACGTTCTCCCGTCCCCGGTGCCCGGTCCCGCCTCTGGCGGGGCCGGGCACCGGTCGTTCCCGTGCCGGTGCGTCCGGGATGCTGATCCGGCCCTGACCTGCCAGGGCGTGCCGTCGACCCGTCCGACCGTCTGGAGCGGCCCATGACCTCCCTCCGGCCCATCGCTGTCACCGGCGCCACCGGGCGGCTCGGTGGGCGCATCGCCCGTCGCCTCGCCGCCTCCGGCGTGCCCCAACGGCTGCTCGTGCGTGATCCGTCACGGGTGCCGCCGTTGCCGGCTGCGACCGTCGTCCGCGCTCCCTTTGCCGACGGCGACGCCGTCCGGGAGGCGCTGACCGGCCTGTCCACCGTGCTGATGGTGTCGGCGTCGGAGACGGCGGACCGGGTCCAGCAGCACCGCACCTTCGTCGACGCCGCCGCAGCCGCCGGCGTGGAGCACCTGGTCTACATCTCCTTCTACGGAGCATCCCCCGACGCCACCTTCACCCTGGCCCGCGACCACTGGGCCACCGAGGAGCACATCCGTGCCCGGGGATTGACCGCGACCTTCCTGCGCGACAACCTCTACGCCGACTTCATGACCGCGCTGTGCGGGGAGGACGGCGTCATCCGCGGGCCGGCCGGGGACGGGGCGGTGGCCGCGGTCGCCCTGGACGACATCGCGGACGTCGCCGTCGCGGTGCTCCGGGATCCCGCCGTCCACGCCGGGAGGGTCTACTCCCTGACCGGGCCGGAGGCCCTTCCCCTCTCCGAGGTGGCGGCGGCGATCACTGCGGTCAGCGGCCGATCGGTCACCTACCGGCCCGAGACGGTCGAGGAGGCCTACGCCTCGCGCGCCGGCTACGGAGCGCCGGACTGGCAGGTCGAGGCCTGGGTCTCGACCTACACGGCCATCGCCGCCGGCGAGCTCGCCGGCGTCACCACCGCCGTCCCCGACCTGACCGGACGTTCCGCGACCAGCCTCGAGCAGGTGCTGCGCGGACAGGTCCGGCCCTGACCGCCGGGACCGGGGCCGGGCGGCGTCGTCAGCGCTTCCTGCCCTCGCGGAACAGCGCCAGGGCCTTCTCGATCCGCCGCTGACGGGTCTCCGGGGTCTTGGCGCTGGTCACCTGATCGACGTGGTAGCGCTGCAGGCTGTTCGACAGCCCGGCGAAGAACGGCCCGGCCTGCTCGTCGGCCGCGAGGGCGGCGGCGAGATCCTCGGGCATCTCCACCTCGCGAGGCGTGTCTGCCACGGTGAGGGTCACGCGGACCGGATCCCCGCCGGCCAGCCCGGTCGCCTTGCGGATGGCGGCACTGATGCTGAGCATCGACCGGCCGCCCATCACACCGGCGGTGGTCCGGTACTCGTAGCCGTCGAGGTCCACCACCACCGGTGGCCGCTTGCCGGCGCCGAGCCGCTCGAGGACCTCTTCGGGCACCACGATGCCGGTGTTGTTGCCGACCGCGGTCACGGTCGTCTCGAAGGTCGCGCTGCGGGGCTCGGTCATCGGTTCCTCTCCGTCGGGAAGCCGGCGGCAGTCTGCGGCACGGGCCCCGGTGTGTCGCGTCCCCGGGTGTGAGATCCCGCCACCGGGCGGCGCGGGGAGCGTCCTGGTGCGCATGCTGGCACGGTGAGCCGGGGGAAGGAACTGCTGCGCGAGCCGTGGGTGCAGCGAGGCGTGCGGGCCGCACTGGCCGCCGGGTTGGCGTGGCAGGTGGCCCTGCTCCTGCCGCCCGCGCTCGCGCAGTACGCCTACTACGCCGCTCTCGGGGCGGTCATCGCGGTGCACCCCACCGTCGCCGACTCCGCGGCGGCTGCGTGGCGCACGGTGCTGGCCATCCTGGTCGGTTTCGCGCTGGCGGTGGGCGTCCTCGAACTCGCCACCCCGGTCCCCGGTGCCCTGACCATCGCCCTCGTCGTGGCCCTGGCGATCGTGGTCGAGCAGTGGCGCATCCTGCAGGAGCACGCGAGCTGGGTCAGCTTCGCCGCCGTCCTGATGGTCACGGTCGGCGCCACCGATCCCGCGCGGTACGCCCTCAGCTACGGCGGCCTCACGCTGCTCGGCGCGGTCATCGGCGTCGGGGTCACCACGGTGCTGTTCCCGCCCCTGCAGCTGACCACCGCCGTCCGCCGGATCGACTCGGCCCGTTCGCTGCTGGCCGAGCACCTGCGGGGGATCGCCGCCGGGCTGCGCCGCGGCGAGGTGCCGTCACCGGGGGAGTGGGAGGCCCGCGGCCAGGAACTGGCGACTGCCCTGGACCGCATGCGGGCCGCCGAGACTGTCGTGGAACGCGCCCGGAGGGCCAACCCCCGGGCCCGGCGATGGGGAGGGTCGGCCACGAGGATCCGTGAGCAGTCGCGCGCCCTGGACCGGGTCGCCGTCCTCATCGACGACCTGACGACGCTGGTGGTGGAGTTCCAGCCGCACCGGCGGGGGATCGACCGGATCGAGGGCGGCACCGGCTGGGTGCTGGCCGATGCGCTGGACCGGCTGGCCGGCGTGGTGTGCACCCCGTACGCCACGGTCACCCGCGACGGGGTCCCGAGCGATCGGGAGGAGGCCATCGGCGCGGCGGAGGCGGCACTGCACCGGTTGACGACCCTCGTCCGGACGTCCGAGATCGCCGACGACGAGGGCTACTTCGCCCTGGGAGCGGTCACCGTCGGGATGCACAGAGCACTCGACACGCTGCGGGACCGCGGAAAGGAGCCGCACGTCACGTAGGCGTTCCGCACCCGCCGTCATCCCCGCAGGTGATATCAGGTTTCGCCTCGGCCGTGATGACCAACTCCGGACGTGACTCAAGACTAGGGGTCTCCACACGGCGGTCCACCGATCCCGCTGCCGACCGGCTGCGAGCACGCGCTCGCGCCGCCGCCCGCGGCCGGTGCCAATCGGCCCGCACGCACGAAACGGAGGGCACCTCCAGGGGTGCAGCACCCATCTGTGACGACCACACCGACTCCACCGCCGGGCCGGAACACCCCCCGCCCGGACCGCGCCACCACCGGCACCACCTCCGGCACCGGTCCGGGCACCGACGAGCACCCGGCCATCGCCTCGCCGCCCCGGGCGGCCGCCGACGCGACGGGCGCCCTCGATCGCGGGATCTTCGCCGTCTCGGCGGTGCTCGCCCTGGCCTTCGTCGCCTGGGGGTTCCTGTCGCCCAGCGGTCTCGGATCGGCCAGCGGGTCCGCCCTGATCTGGATCGAGGAGAACCTCGGCTGGCTGTTCGTGACGCTGGCGTCGGCGTTCGTCGTCTTCGTCCTGTGGCTCGCCGCCAGCAGGTACGGCCGCATCCCTCTCGGCCGGGACGACGAGGCGCCGGAGTTCCGGACCGTCTCCTGGATCGCGATGATGTTCAGCGCCGGTATGGGCATCGGCCTGATGTTCTACGGCGTCGCCGAGCCGCTGGCCCACTACGTCTCGCCGCCGCCGCGCAGCGTCGCGGCCGAGACCCCCGAGGCCGTCCAGACGGCGATGGCGACGACGCTGTTCCACTGGACGCTGCACCCGTGGGCCATCTACGCCGTGGTCGGTCTGGCGATCGCCTACGGCACCTTCCGCCGGGGCCGCAAGCAGCTGATCAGCGCCGCCTTCGAGCCGTTGTTCGGCAGGCGCCGCACCGAGGGGACGGCCGGCAAGCTGATCGACGTCCTCGCCATCTTCGCCACGCTGTTCGGCTCGGCGGCCTCGCTCGGTCTGGGTGCGCTGCAGATCGGCAGCGGCCTGGAGATCCTCGGCTGGGCAGGCGACGTCGGCAACGGTCTCCTGGTCGCGATCATCGCGGTCCTGACGGCCGCGTTCGTGGTCTCCGCCGTGTCGGGCATCGCCAAGGGCATCCAGTGGCTGTCCAACCTCAACATGGTGCTGGCCGTCGTCCTGGCCCTCTTCGTGTTCGTGGTCGGGCCGACCGTGCTCATCCTCAACCTGCTGCCCAGCGCGATCGGCAGCTACGTCGCCGACCTCGCTCAGATGGCCGCCCGGACCGAGGCCAGCGGTGGCGACGCCACGGCCGAGTGGCTGCGCGGGTGGACCGTCTTCTACTGGGCCTGGTGGATCTCGTGGACCCCGTTCGTCGGCGTCTTCATCGCCCGGATCAGCCGCGGCCGCACGATCCGCCAGTTCGTCACCGGCGTCCTGCTGGTGCCGAGCGTGGTGACCCTGGTGTGGTTCGCGATCTTCGGTGGCGCCGGCATCGCGGCGCAGCGGGACGGCGCCGACGTCGCCGGTCAGGCGACCTCGGAGGCGCAGCTGTTCGGCGTCCTGGAGCAGTACCCGCTGGCCACCGTGATGACGGTCCTGGTGATGGTCCTGGTCGCGATCTTCTTCGTCTCGGGCGCCGACGCGGCCTCGGTCGTGATGGGGTCGCTGTCCGAGCGCGGCACGCTCGCGCCGAGCCGCGGAACAGTGGTGTTCTGGGGCGTCGTGATGGGCGCGGTCGCCGCGGTGATGCTGCTCGTCGGCGGGGACGAGGCCCTCACCGGCCTGCAGAACCTGACGATCATCGCGGCGCTGCCCTTCGCGCTGGTCATGGTCGGCCTGGCGGTGTCGCTGGCCAAGGACGTGCGCTCGGACCCGATGGTGCTGCGCCGCGCCTACGCCACCGAAGCCATGGAGCAGGCGGTGGTCGAGGGGATCACCCGGCACGGGGACGATTTCGTGCTCGTCGTCGAGGCCGGGGAGAACGGCGACGGCTCGCACGGCACCGCGACCGACGGCCGGTCGGGCCGGAGCGGATAGGGCGCCGACGCCGGCGCACGGCGGCGGGCGGCCCGGGCGACGAGCACGCCCGCCGCCACCGCTCCGGTCGCGTTGAGCACCGCGTCCAGCGGGGAGACAACCCGGCCCAGGGGCAGTGCCCACTGGAGCAGCTCGATCGCCGTGCCCCCGGCGAGCGACAGGGCTGCGAGCCGCGGGATCCGGCCGAGGGAGGGGCGCAGCAGCACGGCGAGCGACACGGGAACCACCAGGAGTACGAGGTTGCCGAGCAGCTGCAGCACCGTCGCCTCGGAGCCCAGGCCGGTGGCGTACCAGCGCAGTTCGGTCATCGGGGAACCCCAGTCCCACCCGGCGCCGACGGGCAGCAGCGTCAGGGCGGCCACCGCCGTGACGGAGGCGACCAGCGCCGCGCGGACGGCGGATCGGGCTGTGGCCAACGGCTCCTGCGTGCGGTGCTGCTCGTCCATGCCCCCACGGTCCCGGCCGGACCTCCGACGAGGCTGGTGGCCGCCTGGACGTCGGCTGGACGCGTGCGCCGGTCCACTCAGGGGACGAGGGGGGCGCTCCGAGGCGCCGTCACCGGCGACGGGGAAGTCCGGTCCGCCTGGCCCGGCCGGCCACGGCGGTGGCCACGAGGAGGACGGCCCCCAGGACGGCGAGCCAGAACAGCCCCTCGACGACCGCGCCGACGACCGTCAGCACCAGCCAGAGGACGAGCAGCAGCCCGAGGAGTCGGAGCACGGAGTTCCTCCCGGGGAGTCGGCGAGAGCCCCGAGCTTAGGACGCTTCCCTCCCGGACCGGACCCGTGCCGACCGATCCACAGGGGAAGCGGAGCGCGGGCACAGCTTCGTCCCAGGTTCGGCCTGGACACTCCTCGGAACGGCCGGAGAAGCCTCCGGCCCCTCAGAAGGAGTGCATCGTGCGCAAGAAGATCATCATCGCCACGACCGCCGGCGTGCTGAGCCTGACCGGTCTCGCCGTCGCGGTCCCGGCCCTGGCCACCACCGACGGGGCCGGCGCGAGCGCGTCCTCCGCCGTCGAGCGCATCACCGAGGCGCTGTCGGGCCTGGTCACCGACGGGTCGATCACCCAGGAGCAGGCCGACGAGGTCGCCGCGACGCTCAGCGAGGCCGGCGTCGGGCGCGGCGGCCACCACGGTGGCGGCATGGAGCTGTCCGTGGCCGCGACCGCGCTCGGCATGACCGAGGACGAGCTGCGCACCGCCCTGGAGACCGACGGCACCACGCTGGCCCAGGTCGCCGAGGACCAGGGCGTGGCGGTCGACGACCTCGTCGCCGCCCTCGTCCAGGCGCAGGAGGAGCGGCTCGCCCAGGCCGTCGAGGACGGCCGGCTCACCCAGGAGGAGGCCGACGAGCGGCTCACGGACATCGAGGAGCGCGTCACCGAGCGGGTGAACAGCGAGGCTCCGGTGCGCGGCGACGGGCACGGCCCGCGCTGGCACCATGGCGATCGCACCCCCGACGACAGCACCACCGGTGACGAGAGCACCCCCGAGAGCGCTGAGCCGACCGAGTGAGGCCCTCGGCGCCGTCGCCCCTGGCACGGGCGACGGCGCCCCCGCCGTCCCCGGGCGGGAGCCGTAGCCTGCCGCCATGCCGACGGAGGTCATCGAGGTCCGGTCCGCGCACGACGTCCCCGTCACGGTCTACCGGTGGAATCCGGCCGGTCCGCCGCGGGGCATCGTCCAGCTCACCCACGGCATGGGCGAGCACCTGCTCCGCTACGAGCCGCTGGCCGCGGACCTGACCGACGCCGGCTTCGTCGTCGTCGGCCAGGACCACCGGGGTCACGGCGCGACCGCCGGGAAGGGGCAGTGGGGCGAGCTCGGCCCCGGCGGGTGGGAGGAGCTCGTGCGCGACATCGGCCGGGTCGGCGACCTGGTGCGGGCCGACCTGCCCGACCTGCCCCTGGTGCTGCTCGGCCACAGCATGGGCTCCTTCGCCGCGCAGCAGTACGTGCTCGACCGCAGCCGGGAGCTGGCCGGCCTGGTGCTCACCGGCACCACCGCGCTGGACCTCCTGGAGCCCGTGCTCGACCTCGACGGCCCCACGGACCTGTCGGCGTTCAACGAGCCCTTCGCGCCCGCCCGCACCGACTACGACTGGCTCTCCCGCGACGAGGCCCAGGTCGACGCCTACGTCGCCGATCCGCGCTGCGGCTTCGGGCTCTCGGCGGCGGACAACGAGCAGATGTTCGTGTCGGCGCGCCGGCTGGCCGACCCCGAGCAGCTCGCACAGGTGCGGACCGACCTGCCGGTGTACGTGGCCGTCGGTGACGCCGACCCGCTCAACGGACAGCTGGCGCTGGTCCACGCTCTCGTCCAGCGGCTGCGCGAGCACGGGGTGGACGACGTCACGCTGGCGGCCTACGAAGGGGCCCGGCACGAGGTGTTCAACGAGACGAACCGGAACGAGGTCGTCACCGACCTCCTCACCTGGCTCGACCGGGTCGTCCCGGCCCGCTGAGGACCGTGGGCGCTGGACACGGCGACGCCACCGCGCCACCCTTCGACCATGAGCGAGAGCCCGTACGCGATCCCGGTCGAGGACCTCGTGGCCAGTGCCCGGATACCGCGGACCGAGCAGGTCGAGATCCAGGGCGAGGCGCCCCGGCCGGAACCGGACCGTTCGGGCGGCTTCCTGCGTTACGCCGACGGGGCGGGTGGCGACGCCGACGGGGAGTGACCCGCCGGTCGGGCGGGATCCCCCCGACCGGGGGCGGAGCGGGCCGCCGTCGGAAAGGATGGGCCCATGCCCTATGCCGCAGCCGACGACCGCTACGACTCCATGCAGTACCGGCGGACCGGCCGCAGCGGCCTGGACCTGCCGGTCATCAGCCTCGGGCTCTGGCACAACTTCGGCGACGACGTCCCCTTCGACCGGCAGCGGTCCATCCTGCGCCGCGCCTTCGACCTGGGCATCACCCACATCGACCTGGCGAACAACTACGGACCGCCCTACGGCTCGGCCGAGGAGAACTTCGGCCGTCACCTGGCCGGCGACTTCGCGCCCTACCGCGACGAGCTGGTCATCTCCACCAAGGCCGGCTGGGACATGTGGCCGGGCCCGTACGGCCAGGGCGGCGGGTCGCGGAAGTACCTGACGGCCAGCCTCGACCAGTCGCTGCGGCGCCTCGGCCTGGACTACGTCGACATCTTCTACTCCCACCGGCCGGACCCGACGACGCCGCTGGAGGAGACGATGGGCGCCCTGGACTCCGCCGTCCGCTCGGGCAAGGCGCTCTACGCCGGCATCTCCTCGTACTCACCGGAGGACACCGCGAAGGCCGCGGCGATCCTGGCCGACCTGGGCACACCGCTGCTGATCCACCAGCCGTCGTACTCGATGCTCAACCGCTGGATCGAGACCGAGGGGCTGCTCGACACCCTCGAGCGGGTCGGCGCGGGATGCATCGCCTTCTCGCCGCTGGCCCAGGGGATGCTGACGGACAAGTACCTCGGCGGGGTGCCCGAGGGCTCGCGCGCCAGCCAGGGCAAGTCGCTGTCGACGGACCTGCTCACCGACGAGGCGCTCGAGCACGTCCGCGCCCTGGACGACATCGCCCGGCAGCGCGGGCAGCGCCTGGCGCAGATGGCGCTGGCGTGGGCGCTGCGTGACCGGCGGGTGACCACGGTGCTCGTCGGCGCCAGCAGCGTGGAGCAGCTGGAGCAGAACGTCGGTGCGCTGGCGGCGCTGGACTTCTCCGCGGACGAGCTCGCGGCCATCGACCGGCACGCCGTCGACAGCGGCATCGACCTCTGGGCGGAGGCCCGCACCGCCTGATCATGCCGGCGCGGTGCCCGGAGGTGACGACGGTCCGCTGAGTGGGCATCCTGGCGCGCACCGGCCCGGAACGCGAGCGGCCGACCCGAACCCCTCGAGGAACGGAGCGACGGACATGGCAGCGCGCTACGAGTACAAGGTCGAGGAGCTCCGTGAGGGGCTGGTCGGCGGCAAGATGTCCGGCGGCAAGCTGGAGAAGGTGCTGAACGAGCACGCCCGTCAGGGGTGGCAGCTCAAGGCGATCACCTCCGTGGAGGTCAAGGGCCGCATCGGCCCGGGTGGGGTGGAAGGCATCCTGGTCACCTTCGAGCGTCCCGTGGCATGACGGTCCCCTTCCGCAGCGGCGACGCGTGGCTCGCCGCCGCTGCCGGAGGGATGTCCCGCGACGAGGCGCTGGCCGTGTTCGACACCTGCCCGCCGGTCGCGGTCGATGAGATGACCGGCCGGTGGCGGGGGAGCGGTGTGCCGACGGGGTCACCCCTGGACGGCCTGCTGGAGGCCTACGGCTGGTACGGCAAGGAGTTCCTCGACGCCGAGGCGGTGCACCCGCTGCTGTTCGGAACCCGATCCGGTCCCCGGCCGGTCGACCCGGCGCTCATCCCGGTGAGCATGGTGCGCGAGAGGCCGGGGCTGGCGCACGCGCGCGCGGCACGGGTGGCCTTCCGCGTCGTGCGCCCGCTGCTGACCACCTCCAGGCCGCGGGCGCGCCTGCGGGCGGTGGAGCACCGCGGCGTCGTCACCGCGGCCCTCGTCTACGACCACCTGCCGATCATCGACGTCCTCCGGCGGGTGACCGGCAGCGTCGTGCTCGGGCTCATGGACCTGCGGGGCCTGGCGGACCCGCTGTTCTTCGCGCTCAGGCGGGAGAGCTGACCCCGAGCTCGGCCAGCAGGCCGCGGATGCGGCGCTCGATCTCGTCGCGGATGGGGCGGACGGAGTCCACGCCCTTGCCGGCCGGGTCCTCCAGCTGCCAGTCCAGGTAGCGCTTGCCCGGGAAGACCGGGCAGACGTCACCGCAGCCCATGGTGATGACCACGTCGGAGGCCTCGACGGCGTCGGTCGTGAGCACCTTCGGCCGCTGGTCGGAGATGTCGATGCCGATCTCGGCCATGGCTGCGACCGCCGACGGGTTGATCCGGTCGCCGGGCAGGGACCCCGCCGAGCGCACCTCGACGGCGTCGCCGGCCAGGTGCCGGAGCCAGCCCGCGGCCATCTGGGAGCGGCCGGCGTTGTGCACGCACACGAACAGGACCGAGGGCGTGCTCATCGGGGAACCTCTTCCGGGAAGTAGCGGCGTCGCGCCCAGAGCGCGACGTAGACGAGGGCGACCAGCACCGGCACCTCGATGAGCGGCCCGACGACGCCGGCCAGCGCCTGGCCGCTGGTGACGCCGAACGTGCCGATCGCGACGGCGATGGCCAGCTCGAAGTTGTTGCCTGCCGCGGTGAACGCCAGCGTCGCGGTCTTCGCGTAGCCCAGCCGCAGCCGCATGCCCAGGAGGAACGAGCCGCCGAACATCAGCGCGAAGTAGGCCAGCAGCGGCAGGGCGATGCGGGCGACGTCCCAGGGGCGGGAGGTGATCGCCTTCCCCTGCAGCGCGAAGAGCATGACGATCGTGAACAGCAGGCCGTAGAGCGCGATCGGGCCGATGCGCGGCAGGAACGTGCCCTCGTACCAGTCGCGGCCCTTCCGCCGCTCCCCGAGCGTGCGGGTGAGGAAGCCGGCCAGCAGCGGGATGCCGAGGAAGACCAGCACCGAGACGACGATGGCCCACACGCTGAACTCCGCCGAGGTGGTCGACAGGCCGAGCCAGCCGGGCAGCACCTGCAGGTAGAACCAGCCCAGCGCGGCGAAGGCCACGATCTGGAAGACGGAGTTGATCGCCACCAGCACGGCGGCGGCCTCGCGGTCACCGCAGGACAGGTCGTTCCAGATCAGCACCATGGCGATGCAGCGGGCCAGCCCGACGATGATCAGGCCGGTGCGGTACTCGGGGAGGTCGGGCAGCAGCAGCCAGGCGAGGGCGAACATCAGGGCCGGGCCCAACAGCCAGTTGAGCGCCAGGCTCGCGCCGAGCAGCTTCCGGTCGCCGGTGACCCGGTCGAGCTCGGAGTACCGGACCTTGGCCAGCACCGGGTACATCATCAGCAGGAGCCCGATCGCGATCGGCAGGCTCACGTCGCCCACCTCGACCGCCGACAGCGCGTCGTCCAGACCGGGGACCCACGCGCCGAGCGCCAGGCCGAGCGCCATAGCGGCGACGATCCAGACCGGCAGGAACCGGTCGAGCGTGGACAGCTTCTGCAGGACCGGCGCGTCGGCGGGGACGTCGGTGCGCGCGGTCTCGCGGACGGCGTCGCTCATGCGGGCACCCGCGCGGTCTCGAACAGGCTGGCGACGGCGCTGAGCGCGGCCGGCCGGACGGCGTAGTACACCCAGACCCCCCGCTTCTCCCGGTCCAGCAGGCCGGCCGAGTGCAGCACCTTGAGGTGGTGGCTGATCGTCGCCTGGGTCAGGTCGAAGGCGTCGTTCAGGTCGCACACGCACGCCTCGCCGCTCGCGCTGGAGGCGATGAGGCTGACCAGCCGCAGCCGCACCGGATCGGCCAGCGCCTTGAGCAGGGGCGCGACCTGCTCGGCCTGCTCGACCGACATCGCCGTGCCGGACAGGGGCGTGCAGCACGCCAGGCCGGGCTCGCTCATCGTCGTCTCCTCGGTATCGGACATCGGCGCCATCGTAATGATCGATGTCGTATTGACAACCATCGATGTCAGGTGTTCATTCTGCGGTCAGACATCGATGACCGTCGATGTCTTCGTCGAGAGGATGCCCCCATGTCCCGTGTCCAGCTCGCCCTCCGTGTCGCCGACCTCGACGCCGCGGTCGACTTCTACAGCCGTCTCTTCGACGCCGTCCCGGCCAAGCGCCGGCCGGGGTACGCCAACTTCGCCATCGCCGAGCCGCCGCTGAAGCTGGTGCTGCTCGAAGGGCAGCCGGGGGAGCCCACCCGCATGGACCACCTCGGTGTCGAGGTGCCCTCCGGGGAGGAGGTCGCCGCCGCGGCCGCCCGGCTGGCGGAGGCGGGGCTCACGACCCGGGTCGAGGACAACACCACCTGCTGCTACGCCGTGCAGGACAAGGTCTGGGTGACCGGCCCCGGAGGTGAGCCGTGGGAGGTGTACACCGTCGTGGCCGACGTCCGCCCCGACCTCGAGGGGCGCACGGAGCCGGAGCTGTCCGACGTCGCCGGTGACGCGAGCTGCTGCCGGCCCACTGGCGCGGCCACCGACGCCCGCCTCGCCGCGACCTGCTGCTGAGCGGCGAGCGCGACGGACCCGGGGCGATCGGGAGCTGATCGCCCCGAGTCCGTCGCAGTCGGGCAGGCTAGGGCGCGTGGAGTTCGACGACGTGGCCGACGAGCTGTACGCGGTCCCGCCCGACGACTTCATCGCGCTGCGCACGACCCGGCAGGACGGGGCCAAGGACGACGGCGACCGCGCGCTGGCCAAGGCGATCGGCGCCCTGCCCAAGCCGTCCACCGCCGCCTGGGTGTGCAACCTGCTGGTGCGGGCCCGGCGCGAGGAGATCGAGGGGCTGGTCGAGCTCGGCGGGTTGATGCGCGAGGCGCAGGAGAACCTGGCCGGCGACGAGCTGCGCGCCCTCAACAAGCAGCGCGCCCAGCTGGTGAACGCCCTCGGCCGGGAGGCGGCCGCGCTGGCCCGCGAGCAGGGGCACCGGGTGAGCACCGCGATCGCCGGCCAGGTCGAGGACACCCTGCGGGCCGCGATGGCCGACCCCGCCGCGGGCGAGGCGCTGCTGTCGGGCCGGCTCACCTCGGCGATGTCCTACAGCGGGCTGGGCACGTCGAGCGGGCGACCCGACCTCCGGGTGGTGCGCTCGCCGGAGCCCGACCGGACGCCCAGCCCGACGCCCGCGCGCAGGGGCGACGCCGAGCAGCGCCGCCGGGAGCGGGACGAGGAACGCCGCCGGGCGGCCGAGGAGAAGCGGCGCCAGGAGCTCACCGCGGCCCGCCGCGCGCTGGAGG
>Ga0196960_10000488_pt1 | contig 13664 bp, 12 predicted proteins | sample S3v_5metaG_FD_183187 | JGI IMG/M metagenome (GOLD analysis project Ga0196960, IMG submission 183187) | Soil microbial communities from Anza Borrego desert, Southern California, United States - S3+v_5 | ecosystem: Environmental > Terrestrial > Soil > Desert | place: USA: California | collected... | reverse complement strand
GCGCCGAGCCCGTCCGCACGGCCAGCGCCACCCGCCGGGAGGGCGCCGGGTCCATGAAGTAGCCGGTGGACAGCGCGTCGTTCCGTCCGGTCTCCACCGTCACCGCCGTACGCGGCAGCAGCGTCACCCCGAGCCCGCCCGCCACGAGCTGCACGAGCGTGGAGAGCCCGGCCGCGGTCGTCGTCACCGTCGCCCCCTGGGTGCGCCCCGCCTCCCGGCAGATGTCCAGCGCCTGGTCGCGCAGGCAGTGCCCCTCGTCGAGCAGCAGCAACGGCAGATCGCTCAGCGTCTCGCGCGGCAGGCCGGTGCGCCCGGCGAGCCGGTGCCCCTTTTCCATCACGAGCACGAAGTCCTCGTCGAACAGGGGCAGTTCCGTGACACCCGGCACCCCGAGCGGCACGGCGAGCAGCAGCAGGTCCAGCCGCCCGGCCGCCAGCCCGTCCAGCAGGGAGGAGGTCTGCTCCTCGTGCACCTGGAGATCCAGGTCCGGATAGCGCTCATGGACCAGCTTGAGCACGGCCGGCAGCAGGTACGGCGCGACCGTGGGGATCACGCCGAGCCTGAGCGTCCCGGTGAACGGCGCGCGCACCGCCTCGGCTTCGTCCAGCAGTTCGCCGAGCGCCTCCAGCACCGCCCGGCTCCGCACCGCGAGGCGCTCCCCCGCGGGCGTGAGCAGCACCTTGCGCGTCGTACGCTCGATGAGCTGGGCACCCAGTGCCACCTCCAGCGCGGACACCGCCCCGGAGAGCGCCGGCTGACTCATCCCGATTGAGGCCGCGGCGTCCCGGAAGTGCAGATGCTCCGCCACGGCCGTGAAGGCGCGTAGCTGCGAGAGGCTGGGCTGCTTGACCCTAATAGTCTGATTTACATACGCCACTGATAGGCACCTCCGATCATCCCGGCCGAGTGTAGCTATTTCCGTGATCAATGCACTGTGTGCCAGGGTGGTGACCGTCCACCCCCCGGGAACGCCCTCAAAAGGGGATTTCCTACGCAGCAAGGAGTGCGCGTGCTCACTGTCGGTGACAAGTTCCCCGAGTTCGACCTGACCGCTTGTGTGTCGCTGGAGAGCGGCAAGGAGTTCGAGCAGATCAACCACAAGACCTACGAGGGTCAGTGGAAGGTCATTTTCGCGTGGCCGAAGGACTTCACCTTCGTGTGCCCCACCGAGATCGCCGCCTTCGGCAAGCTGAACGACGAGTTCGCCGACCGTGACGCGCAGATCCTCGGCTTCTCCGGCGACTCCGAGTTCGTGCACCACGCCTGGCGCAAGGACCACCCGGACCTGACCGACCTGCCCTTCCCGATGCTGGCCGACTCGAAGCACGAGCTCATGCGTGACCTCGGCATCGAGGGCGAGGACGGCTTCGCCCAGCGCGCCGTCTTCATCGTCGACCAGAACAACGAGATCCAGTTCACGATGGTGACCGCCGGTTCCGTGGGCCGTAACCCCAAGGAGGTCCTGCGGGTCCTCGACGCCCTGCAGACCGACGAGCTGTGCCCCTGCAACTGGACCAAGGGTGAGAACACCCTCGACCCGGTCGCCCTCCTCTCGGGCGAGTGAGCTGATACGACATGGCACTCGACGAACTGAAGTCCGCCGTACCGGACTTCGCCAAGGACCTGAAGCTGAACCTCGGTTCGGTCATCGGTAACAGCGAGCTCCCCCAGCAGCAGCTGTGGGGCACCGTCCTGGCCTGCGCGATCGCCTCGCGTTCGCCGAAGGTGCTCCGCGAGCTGGAGCCGGAGGCCAAGGCCAACCTCTCCGCCGAGGCGTACGGCGCGGCGAAGTCGGCTGCCGCCATCATGGCGATGAACAACGTCTTCTACCGCACCCGGCACCTGCTGTCGGACCCCGAGTACGGAAACCTCCGTGCGGGTCTGCGGATGAACGTCATCGGCAAGCCGGGAGTGGAGAAGGTCGACTTCGAGCTGTGGTCGCTCGCCGTCTCCGCGATCAACGGCTGCGGCCAGTGCCTCGACTCCCACGAGCAGGTACTGCGCAAGGCCGGCGTGGACCGTGAGACCATCCAGGAAGCCGTCAAGATCGCTTCGGTGATCCAGGCGGTCGGCGTGACCCTCGAATCCGAGGCCGTGCTCGCCGAGCAGTGACCCGCAGTATCTTTGTACGAGAAGGGCCCCGTCGACGACCGACCGTCGACGGGGCCCTTCGTCGTCGTCCTACCGCTTCCGGTCGTCCGGCGGGTCCGCTCCGGCGCCCTCGCCCCGGTCGTCCCCGTCCTCGGCGACGGGACCCGGCCCGGGGTCGTCCGCCGCCGGGAGGGGCCGGGCGGCGGGCGGTTCCGCCGGAGCGGCCGAGACCGCCGTGGCGCCGTGGGGCCCGGGGCCGTGCAGCGCGGCTGTGCCCGGCCCGAACGAGCGCAGGTAGCCGACCGCCGTGTTGGTCACCGCGACCAGGGGCACGGCGACGACCGCACCGCCGATCCCGGCGACCATCCCGCCCGCCGCGACCGAGAGCACCACGGCCAGCGGGTGGACGCGTACGGCGCGGCCGAGGATGAAGGGCTGCAGGATGTGGCCCTCGATCTGCTGCACGGCGAGCACCACGATCAGCACCATCAGCGCGGTGAACACGCCATGGGTGACGAGCGCGACGACCACGGCCAGGGCGCCGGAGATCACGGCACCGACCAGGGGGATGAAGGCGAAGAGGAAGATGAAGACGGCCAGCGGGACCGCCATCGGCACATCCAGGAAGTAGATCCCGAGCCCGATGAAGATCGCGTCGATCAGCGCCACGATCACCGTGCCCCGGACATAGGCGGTCAGCGTCCGCCAGGCACGCGGTCCGGCGCCCGCCACGCCCGGCCGGGCCTGGGAGGGCACCAGCTTGAGCACCCACTGCCAGATGCGCTTCCCGTCGTAGAGCAGGAAGAGCGTCGAGAACATCGCCAGCAGCAGCCCGGTGAGGACCTCCACCATCACCGTGACGCCCTGGAGTCCGGCGGTGGTGATCTCCTCGGTGTTGGTGCCGATGGTGTCGCTGAGGTTCTTCGCGATGTCGTTGATCTGCGACTCGGTGACGTGGAAGGGGCTGTCCAGGAGCCAGCGCTTCAGCTCGTCGATGCCGTCACGGACCCGGTCCGAAAGGGTGTCGAGATTGTCCATCACCTGCCAGACGACGAACCAGCCGACGAGCCCCATGACGACGAAGCCGAGCACCGCCGTGACCGCGGTGGCCAGCCCCCGCGGCAGCCCGAGCCGCCTCAGCCGTACGACGGTCGGCTGGAGCATCGCGGTCACCAGCAGGGCGCCCACGAAGGCCAGGACGACCAGCTGCACGGCGCTGATGACCCGCATGAGCACCCAGAGCGTGCCGGCCAGGACCAGCAGCCGCCAGCCCGCCTCGGCTGCGACACGCATCCCCCAGGGGACGGCGGCCACCGGATCGGGCTTGGCCGCGACGGAAGGGGCGTAGGCGGGTGGACGCGGCACCTGTTCGGCGACGGCCGTGGAGAGTGTCGACGAAGAGACACTCACGGCATCCGCGTCGGCACGGCGCTCGTCCTCGGCGCGCCGCTCTTCCAGGCGCGCCCCGATCTCGGTCAGTTCGGCTCCCAGCCGACCGAGCCACCCCGGAAGTTTCGACATGGATTTTTTCCTTCCCCCGAACACCCCGCGCACGCCCCCGGTGCTGTCCGGAAGACCGTACACGCGAGAAGCTCCGCACCGTAGGACGGTGCGGAGCTTCCCGGAGTTGCGAGCGGAACCTCGTGAGGTTCTAGTACCAGTGGTTGGCCTGCCAGAACGACCAGGCCGCGCAGGGGCTGCCGTAGCGGTCGCTGTTCATGTAGCTGAGGCCCCACTTGATCTGGGTGGCCGGGTTGGTCTGCCAGTCGGCGCCCGCCGACGCCATCTTGGAACCCGGCAGCGCCTGCATGATGCCGTAGGCGCCGGAGGACGGGTTGGTCGCCCTGTAGTTCCAGCCCGACTCGCGCTCCACGATGTTGCTGAAGCACTGGAACTGGTCGGCCGGCATCATCGCGCGGGCCATCGCCTGGACGTCGGCCACGCTGTAGGAGCCCTGCGCCGAGAAGGAGGAGGCGTCACGGACGGAGGACCGGCTCGCACGCTCGGCCTCCTTCTTCTCCTTGGCCTCGCGCTCCGCCTCCAGCCTGTCCTCGGCCGCCTGCTTCTTCGACTTGGCGTCCTTGGCGGCCTGGAGACGGGCCGTCTCCTCGGCCGACTTCTTGGCCGCCGCGTCGGCCGCGGAGGCCTGCGCGTCGGCCTGCTGCGTCAGCGAAGCGGTCTGAACCTGGGCCTGCTGGCCCGCGGGGATGTCTGCGAGCAGCGTGGTGTCGGCTGCGGCCGCCTCGAAGTTGTTGTCGTCGGCAGCGGGAGTGCTGCCCGACGCAACGCCTACGACGGCGCCTACGGTGGTGACCGCGGTGGCTGATGCCACGGCGAACCCCCGGACCGAGATCCGGCTCACACGGTGTCCTTCCAGCATCGCCCGCTTAGGTGACCTCGCGGGCGCAATCGTGCCCCTGACACTGGCCTCCCTACTGCTTGGGTCACGGGAGGCACGGGCCCGGTGGGCGACTTCCCTGCGGAAGTGCCGCGTGGTGCTCGCGGGCGGCATACGGACGGCGATTGTTGAGTTGTGTGGTGCGGGCGCCTCTGGAGGTGCCCAAGTGCCGTATGCGGGGCCTGACGGAAGCAAGACTCTGCCGGAAGGACACGGCGCGTTGCAATTCTGTGTTGCGTGGGAAAGCTCACACCTCGTTTGGCGCACGACTTTTTCGGAAATGACAGCGCAGCACAATGCCGCCCGGCTAAGCTCCTTGGCTCGCCGGGCGGCATTTATGGGGTGTAACGGGTCAGATGTGACCGTCCTCCAGCATTTCGGTCACCAGCGCGGCGATCGGCGAGCGCTCGGAACGGGTGAGCGTGACGTGCGCGAAGAGCGGGTGTCCTTTCAACTTCTCGACCACGGCGACGACTCCGTCGTACCGGCCGACCCTGAGGTTGTCCCGCTGCGCCACGTCATGGGTGAGCACCACCCGTGAATTCGTGCCGATACGGGACAACACGGTCAGCAGGACGTTCCTTTCGAGGGACTGCGCCTCGTCCACGATCACGAACGCGTCATGGAGCGAGCGGCCCCGGATGTGGGTGAGCGGCAGGATCTCCAGCATCCCGCGTCCCAGCACCTCTTCGATGACCTCACGTCCGGCGACGGCGGACAGCGTGTCGAAGACGGCCTGCGCCCAGGGGCTCATCTTCTCGGCCTCGCTGCCGGGGAGATAGCCGAGCTCCTGGCCGCCGACCGCGTACAACGGCCGGAAGACCATCACCTTCTGGTGCTGCCGGCGCTCCAGCACGGCCTCCAGGCCCGCGCACAGGGCCAGTGCCGACTTGCCCGTGCCCGCCCGGCCGCCCATCGACACGATGCCGACGTCCGGGTCGAGGAGCAGGTCGAGCGCGATGCGCTGCTCGGCGCTGCGGCCGTGGATGCCGAAGGCCTCCCGGTCGCCGCGCACGAGACGGACGTTGCCCTCCGCCGTGACCCTGCCCAGCGCCTTGCCCCGCTCGGACTGGAGCACCAGCCCTGTGTGCACGGGGTATTCGGCGGCTTCGGGGATGTACAGGCTCTCCTCACCGAACAGCAGGTCCACCTGTTCCGCGGCGACGGGAAGCTCCGCCATGCCGGTCCAGCCGGAATCGGTGACGGCGAGTTCGGCGCGGTACTCCTCGGCGAGGAGACCTACCGACGACGCCTTGATCCGGAGCGGCAGGTCCTTGGAGACGACGGTGACGTCGTACCCCTCGGCCTGCAGATTGCGTGCGACCGCGAGGATCCGTGAGTCGTTGTCCCCCAACCGGTAGCCGGCGGGCAGGACGCCGGGGTCGGAATGGTTGAGTTCGACACGGAGCGACCCGCCCAGATCCCCGAGCGGGATCGGGGCGTCCAGCCGGCCGTACCGGACCCGGAAGTCGTCCAGCAGGCGCAGGGCCTGCCGCGCGAAGTAACCGAGCTCGGGGTGGTGCCTTTTGGCCTCCAGCTCCGTGACGACGACGATCGGCAGCACGACTTCGTGCTCGTCGAACCGGGTCATGGCTTTGGGGTCGGCCAGCAGGACGCTGGTGTCGAGAACGTAGGTGCGCCTGTCGGGCATGCGGCGCTTGGTGCTGGTCACCACGGAAGGACGTACCCCCTCGGACGAGGTCGGGGAGTGCGACGGAGGTCGCGGAACTTCCCGAAGGGAGAGGACGGACCGGGTTCGGGCCCTGTGCGCGGGCCGAACACCGGCCCTCCGCGTCGGCCGCACGGTGTGCGGTCCTTCGTGTGCAAAGGGCCTCCCGGGCGAGCGGGCTGGGTGCCGCTCATCTGGCTGCGACGTCCGCCTGGTTGCTGACCGGACGTCGACCTGAGAGCTGTATTCCCTCGAACACGCGAAGCCATGCCGCTGCCTGCGACAAGGTGGGTCCGGCCGGACCTCCCGCCCCGCGCCCGCGCCCTCCGGGAGGGCCGGGCGCCCTCAGGTCCCGTAACGCCGGTGGCGCGCCGCGTAGTCGCGCAGGGCGCGCAGGAAGTCGACCTTGCGGAAGGCCGGCCAGAAGACCTCGCAGAAGTAGTACTCCGAGTGAGCGCTCTGCCAGAGCATGAAGCCGGACAGCCGCTGCTCCCCGCTGGTGCGGATCACGAGGTCCGGGTCGGGCTGTCCGCGGGTGTAGAGGTGCTCGGAGATCAGGTCCGTGGAGACCACCTCGGCGAGCTCCTCGAAGGTGGTGCCCTTCTCGGAGTGCTCCAGGAGGAGGGAGCGGACCGCGTCCGCGATCTCCTGGCGGCCGCCGTACCCGACGGCGACGTTGACGATTATCCCTTCGACGCCCGCCGTGGCCTCCTCCGCCTCCTTGAGGACGGCCTGGGTCCGCGACGGCAGAAGGTCGAGGGTGCCGACGTGGTGGACGCGCCACCGCCCGTCGGAGGCCAGCTGGCGCACGGTGTTCTCGATGATGCCGAGCAGCGGGATGAGCTCCGCCTCCGGCCGGTCGAAATTGTCCGTGGACAGCAGCCAGAGGGTGACGACCTCGACATCGGTCTCGCTGCACCAGCCGAGCAGCTCCGAGATCTTGTCCGCCCCGGCCTGGTGTCCCTGCACGGCCGAACCGCCGGATGCCTTCGCCCACCGCCGGTTGCCGTCGAGGATGACTCCGATGTGCTTGGGCACCTGATCGTGATCCAGGCGGCCTTCCACCCGGCGTGCGTAGAGCCCGTACACCAGGTCGCGCAAGTTCACTGAGTTCACCCTCTCGGTTCCGTACGGGCCCGTGGCCCGCCCTCCCCCACGCGGGGGTCCGGGGCCGCCCCCCGGGGGGATCGCCGCGCGGTCCGCGCACCGCGCTCTCGCGCCGCGGACCGGCATGTCCCGAAGCGGCCACATTACTGCGGAGGGGTCACAGGGGCCCAACCCGGTCTGTCACAAGTCCGTGATAAGGAGTGAAACGTGACTGATTCCCTCTCCTACCTCGCCGACGAGTCGCGCTACGACTCCATGGAATACCGCCGCACCGGCCGCAGCGGGCTCAAGCTGCCCGCCGTGTCGCTCGGCCTCTGGCACAACTTCGGCGACGACCGCGCCCTGGGTTCCCAGCGGACGATCCTGCGCCGCGCCTTCGACCTCGGCGTGACCCATTTCGACCTGGCCAACAACTACGGCCCGCCGCCGGGCTCCGCCGAGCTGAACTTCGGCAAGCTCTTCCGCCAGGACTTCGCCCCGTACAGGGACGAGCTCGTCATCTCCACCAAGGCCGGCTACCGGATGCACCCGGGCCCGTACGGCGAGTGGGGTTCGCGCAAGTACCTGCTGTCCTCGCTCGACGCCTCCCTGAAGCGGATGGGCCTCGATCACGTCGACATCTTCTACTCCCACCGCTTCGACCCCGCCACCCCGCTCGAGGAGACGATGGGTGCGCTCGCCTCCGCCGTGAGCCGGGGCAAGGCGCTCTATGCGGGCGTGTCCTCCTACAACGCCGCGCAGACCGCCGAGGCGGCGCGGATCCTGGCGGAGATGGGCGTGCCCGCCCTGATCCACCAGCCGTCCTACTCGATGGTCAACCGCTGGGTGGAGGCCGACGGGCTGCTCGACACGCTGGAGACGGCCGGCATGGGCTGCATCTCCTTCGCGCCGCTCGCCCAGGGGCTGCTCACCGACAAGTACCTGACGGGCATCCCCGAGGGCTCGCGGGCCAGCCAGGGCAAGTCCCTGGACCCGGGCCTGCTCTCCGAGGAGATGGTGCGGCGCCTGCGCGGGCTGAACGACATCGCGCGGGGCCGTGGGCAGTCCCTCGCGCAGCTGGCGCTCAACTGGGTCCTGCGTGACAGCCGTATGACCTCGGCCCTGATCGGCGCGTCGAGCGTGCGGCAGCTGGAGGAGAACGTGGCCGCGCTCGCCGCTCCCGCGCTGACGGCCGCCGAGCTGGAGGAGATCGACATCTTCGCCGTGGACACCGCGAGCACCAACATCTGGGCCGACCGGGGCTGATCCCGCCGCTCCGCCGCCTGCTCCGTGTACGCCGCCCGGGGCCCGGCACCAAGCCGTCACCGGTGCTGCACACGGGCCGCACATCCGGAACACCGTCCGGGCACAAAAAACGGGCCGGTCCGTGGGGGGGGTTACGGACCGGCCCGAGGGGGGGTTTCCACCATAACCCTTCGTAAGTGCTGATGGGTGCCACGCCACGAAATAATTACTCTCCGAATTCGGTGGACTGCGCTGCGGGCACGCTTCCGGGCGCCTGGAGGAGTGGGTCACGCGCAGGGCGGGGTGGAGTGGGGCGGGGCGGGGCGGGCTGGGACGGGGGCTGGGGTCAGCAGGACGGGGCCGGGGCCCGGCCGGGCTCAGCAGGACGGGGCTGGGGCCCGGCCGGGCTCAGCAGGACGGGGCTGGGGCCCGGTCGGACTCAGCAGGGCACGAAGCGGATCGCCACCGTGTCGCCTCCGATGACCACGAAGTCACCGTTCTCGCACCGGAACACCGCCTCGCGCACCTCACCGTGCTCGTCGCGCCGCTCCTGCGTGCCGGTGACCGTCCAGGCCCCGCCGTACGGAGGGGGCGGCAGCCGGCTCAGCTGCTCGAACTGCCACTGGCCCGCGGGCACGCACCAGTCGGGAAGGCCGGGCCAGGCGCCCGGGGTGATGCTCAGCGTGTGGTCGGAGGCGCAGGTCAGCAGGACCGACTGCCCGCCCTCCAGCACGAATTCGACGGCTTCCGGCTCCCCCGCGCGGCCCTCGGGCCGGTAGAACAGGCCGTGGACGGCGGTGACCCGCGCGCCCGTGAGCCAGTCGGCCTTCCCGTGCCGCGGCCGGCCCGCCGACGGGCCGGTCTCTCCACCCGGCGTTTCCCTTCCCACCGACATGACCTGCTCCTTCGTTGTGCGCTCAACTACCAGGGTCGCACTACTCATGGGTAGGACGGAGGAACAGGTGCTGCCGTTGCACCTGCGGCCCGTGAAGCCGCCCTCAGCGTAGGTCCGTCGGTGGTTGTCACGGCTTGTGCGCCTCGATCAGGAAACGGGAACTGTGCGCGACGAACGGCCCTTGCTCCTCGATCTGCCGGTGGAGGGACCGAAGTCGGGGCAGGTAGGCGCCGACGGTGAATCCCGGCACCATCCAGATGACCTTGCGCAGGAAGTGGACGACGGCGCCGATGTCGAGGAATTCGACGCGCAGCCGCTCGGCACGCAGGTCCGTCACCTCCAGCCCGGCGGCCTCCGCGTCCGCCCTCGCACGCTGCGGGTCCCTGGCGGCGCGCTGCTCGGAGGACAGCGGCCCCAGGAAGTACTCGATGAGCTCGAACACGCTTTCCCGGCCGACCTGCTGGGAGAAGTACGTGCCTCCGGGGGCCAGCACCCGGGCGATCTCCTCCCACCAGGTCGTCACCGGATGCCGGCTGACGACCAGGTCGAAGGCGCCGTCGGCGAAGGGCAGCGGCGGCTCGTCGGAGTCCGCGACGACGACGGCGCCGCGCGGGTGGAGCAGGGCCGTGGCGCGGGCGACGTTCGGCGGCCAGGACTCGGTGGCCACGGTGAGCGGCGCCAGCACCGGCGCGGAGGCGAGCACCTCCCCTCCCCCGGTCTGGATGTCGAGCGCGGCCCCGGCCCGTGCCAGCCGGCCCGCCATGGCGCGTGCGTACCCCCAGGAGGGACGCTCCTCGGTCGCCCGCCCGTCGAACCACGAGAAGTCCCAGCCGTCGACGGAGACGGCGCCGGCCTCCGCGACGAGGGCGTCGAAGCGGGCGTCGGAAGCGACGAAAGCGTCGGAGGCGGAAGGGACGAAGGGAGTGGACGATCCGGTCATACGGGGAGGGTGTCAGGCCGCCACGGTCCGGCGCGACCCCATATTCCGTACGTTCGTTCGTCGGGTGAAGATCAGGCGGCGAGGCCCCCGAACACCAGACCGACCAGCGCTCCCGTGATCATGAACGGGCCGAACGGGATGCCCGTCTTGCGTCCGGCGCGCCGCGCCAGCATCAGCCCCGCCCCGTACAGCGCGCCGAACAGGAACCCGGCGAAGCCGCCCGCGAAGAGGACCGCCCAGCCGTACCAGCCGAGCGCCACGCCCAGCGCGAGGGCGAGTTTCACGTCGCCGAAGCCCATGCCGTTCGGGTTGATCAGGAAGAGCAGGAAGTAGAAGCCGCCGAGCGCCGCTCCCCCCAGCAGCGCGGAGGTCCAGGACCCGCCGTGCTCGGGCAGCAGGGCCGCGCCCCCCAGGAGCACGGCGGTGGCGCAGGCGAGGGGCAGCGTCAGCGTGTCGGGGAGCCGGTGGACGCGGCGGTCGATGACGGCGAGGAGCACCGCGACGGGCGCCAGCAGCAGCCAGACGACGGCCTCGGGCCGGGCCCCCGTGGCGGCGGCGAGGGCCGTACAGGCGAGCGCCGTGACCGACGGGACGACGACGGCGGGGGCGTAGCGGCCCCGCCCGGCCGACGCGGGGGCCTCGGGGGCCGCGCCTCCCGGGAGCGAGGGGACGGCCACGGCGCACACCGCGCACCTGGCCGAACCGAGCCAGCCCCGGGCCGGGCCGGTGAGCGCGTGCCCGGCCGGGCAGGTGTCCCTCCAGGGCTCCTCGGGCTCGACGGAGAAGCGGTAGGCGGCACGCGGGAGCAGCAGTCCGGCGGCGGCGCCCCAGAGCGCGGCGACCGCAATCAGTGTGGCGTCCACGGATCCGACCCTAATCCGGTCCGTGCGGCGGGTCTTGGGCCCTGGGGCCCATCGCGGGCCGTTCGGGGCCCACCCGGCGGCCGGGAGGTCTACGGTCGAGTCCCATGGGGAAATGGCGTGACGGCAGCGGAACACTGACGGTCGGGACGGACTCCGGGGTGCGGGAGGTGCCGCTGCGCATCGCCGCCTCGTACCGGGCGCGGGCGCGTGGGCTGCTCGGCGTGGACGGCGTGGAAGGTGCGCTGCTGATCACGCCGTGCGGGAGCGTGCACACCTTCCGGATGCGGTTCACCATCGATGTGGCGTACCTGGACCGCTCGTTCAACGTCCTGGCGGTCCGCACGATGAAGCCCGGCCGGCTCGGCCTGCCCAGGCTCCGTGCCCGCCATGTGGTGGAGTCGGAGGCCGGGGCGATGGAGCGGTGGGGCCTGCGGCCCGGGACACGGGTACGGGTCTCCGTACCCGTCACGGAAGTTTCGCCGCCTGTGCGGTGACGAGTGCGGCCGGTACCTCCGGTGTCCTCGCCGTCAGGAAGTCGGCCGCGTAGAAGGTGACGACCGTCGAGCCGGTCCGTACGAGGTGGAAGACGAGCGGGACCCTGGCTCCCGCCAGGCTGCCCGTCACCTGGTAGGCGAACGACTCCTGACCGGCCTCGGCTGCGGGCAGCGTCCTGACCTCGGTGTAGGTGGACGGCCCGTCCTCGCTCGTCGTGCGGAACCCGTCGGCGCAGTCCCGCACCGCGTCACGGACCGAGCGCAGCAGTTCCTCGGCCCCGCCCTTCGGGTGCGAGGTGAGGATCTCGGTGACCACGGTCTGGTCGTCCTTGCCCTCCTCCGCCGTGTCCGTCGCCGTACGGAAGACGGTGGCGGCCGGGGCGGGTTCGGGTGAGCCGTTGATGATCGCGGCGATCGGCCGGCAGGCCTCGTCCTCGGGCTCCTCGGTGCCGCGTTCGTCGGTGCCCTCCAGGGGGGCGATGGCGTAGCCCGGCACCTCGTCCGTGGTGAGGACCACCTTCGCGAGCTCGGCCTCGGTGAGGGTCCTGCCGTGGCTGGTGGGCATGGGGGCGGGAGCGGAACCGGCTCCGGGTGCGGCGGCGGTGGATTCCGCGCCGGAGCCGGCGGCCGGGGTCTGTGAGGCGGTGGCCTTCCCACCGGCGCCCTTGCCCCCGCCGTCGTCCGGCCCGCAGCCGGCGGCCGCCAGGCAGAGGACGAGCGTGCCCGCCGCCACGACAGTGGTCCGTACCTTCATCGCTCACCGCTCCTGACCCGCTGTGCACTGGATCAGCACGCTAACAACCGGGGTGCGCCCGGCGCGTGGGCCCGTGGGCCCAACTCACGGCGGCCCCGGCCCCAGCAGCGTCCACGCCCCGTACGCCGCCGAGCCGACGGCGAGCACGGCGACGACCGTACCTGCGCGTACCGTCGTACGCAGCCCCGCCAGCGCGACGGCCGGGGGCAGGAGCAGGGGGAACGCGGGCATCATCAGGCGCGGACGGGAACCGAAGTACCCGGAGCCGATGAGCGAGATGACGACGACGGCGATGCCGTACACCAGCACGGGGAGCGGCTGCCGCTGCCGCACGCACAGGTACACCAGCCATCCCAGCAGCCCCAGCGCGGCGCAGAGCCCGAGCGCGGCGGGAAACGGCAGCCCGGCGATGAAGGCGGCCAGCGCCCTGCCCCCGTCGATGCTGTTGCCCCACTGCGCCTGGACATCGAAGTACGCGAACGGGCTGCCCTCCCGTACGGCGACGAACACCACGTAGGCCAGCCATCCCAGCGGTGCCAGGCAGACCCCCAGCAGCATGCGCGCGTTGCGGCCGGCCGGATCCCGCCGATCCCCCGCCCGCCACTGGCGTACGAGGACGGCGGCGGCGGTGAGCGCGAGTGCCGCGATGAGCGCGGCCGCCGAGGGCCGCGTCAGCCCGGCGAGCACGCACAGCGCGCCGGCGACGATCCAGCGGTCTCTGAGGACGGCGTACAGGGACCAGGCGGCGAGCGCGGTGAACAGGGTCTCGGTGTACGCCATCGACTGCACGAACGCCGTCGGGTACGCCCCCCACAGCGCGGCCAGCACCACGCCGGCCCGCCGCCCGTACAACCGCGCGCCCACGGCGAAGATCCCCCAGGCGGCGAGGAGCCCCGCCAGCCAGGCGACGGCGATCCCGGCGCCCTGCACGGTGAACGGGGTGACCGCGGCGAGAGCGCGTTCCATGGCCGGCAGGAGCGGGAAGAACGCCAGGTCGGGGTGGACTGTGCCGTCGGGGAGGGTGACGGTGTAGCCGTAGCCGTCCTCGGCGATCCGCTGGTACCAGACGGAGTCCCAGCGCCCGCCCAGCAGGTGCAGGGCGTCCTTCCCGGCGGCCGGCGCCGACACCAGGAGCACGAGGAGCCCGACGGCCCTGACCGCCGCGTAGGCGCCCAGCGCGGGGACGGCGGCGGTGAGCAGGGCCAGGGCGCGGTGCCGGCTGCTGCGGG
>Ga0196960_10000487_pt1 | contig 13695 bp, 11 predicted proteins | sample S3v_5metaG_FD_183187 | JGI IMG/M metagenome (GOLD analysis project Ga0196960, IMG submission 183187) | Soil microbial communities from Anza Borrego desert, Southern California, United States - S3+v_5 | ecosystem: Environmental > Terrestrial > Soil > Desert | place: USA: California | collected... | reverse complement strand
GTGGATACACCCGCGTCAACACACCCAAGGCGATCCGGTCCGACAACCGTTCACCCGACGACTTCACCTGCCCAGGCCTTGGCACAACACATCCAACGACCAACACACCTCAAAGTCACCGGTATTGGTACTAGGGCGTGTGTCGGAAGTGCTTTAGGTTGGCTGACGTGAGTGCGCGGGGGCAGAGTTACCGATATGTCGGACCGGTTGAGCTGAAGGCTGCGGTCCGGCCTGGCAGCGGCGGGTGCCGGATAGGCTCGGCGGCTGACTTCGACGGCTGGATCGCTGGGCGATCGGCGGCAGAACTGACCGAACCGTTCACCTTCGTGGTCGGCATGGATGGTGTCCTTCGGCTGGCGCCGCGGCGGAGCGAGCACGTGGCCTGCGCCGGCGGGGACATGGTTCTGAGTGCCGGCGAGATCGGCTTCGTGCGTGAGGCGGACCGGTGGACCGTGGACGAGGTCAGCAACCAGTCCACCGGTTACTGCCCGGACGTGACCTCCTGGTCGGCAGTCGCCCGTGCTCTGGACCGTGTAGAGCTTGGGCGGCCCTCCGGCTTCACCCATGAGGTGGTGTTCCGGCGGTGCCCTGACTGCCAGGAGCACAACATCGTGCGCGAGGACGACTTCGTCTGCGTCTTCTGCGGCAGCGATCTGCCGGAGAGGTGGAACGTGGATCCCACCGCGTAACGGTCGAGGGTCACAGCCACTCGTTGATGGCAGCGACAAGCACAGTAGCCTCGTAGCGGACCGCGAGCTTGTCGTATCGCGTGGCGACATCGCGGTGCCTCTTGAGCCGGTTGATCCCGCACTCGACCGCGTGACGTTCGCGGTAGTCGACCGGGTCGAAGTGCGGCGGCCGGCCGCCGCGAGAGCCGAGCTTCTGGCAATTGCGCGCCTGGTCGGCCTTGTCTGGGATGGTGCAGCGGATTCCGCGGCGGCGCAGGTAGGCACGGTTCCTGCGGGAGGCGTACGCCTTGTCCGCCCGCACCCGGTCGGGGCGGACGCGTGGCCGGCCCGGCCCGAGGCGGGGCACGCGGACCTTCTCCAGCACCGGTTCGAACTGCGGCGAGTCCCCGCGCTGCCCTGCCGTGATCACGATCGACATGGGCTTCTGGCCCTGTTCGACGGCAAGGTGCAGCTTGGTGGTGAACCCGCCGCGCGAGCGTCCCAGCCCGTGATCACGTGGCTCGGTGAAGACACCGCCCGGTGGATCCTTTTGCAGATCGCCCTGCTTGCGGGCCCCGGCCGCATGCTGATGGGCACGGCATACCGTGGAATCGGCGCTCAAGTCCCACGTGATCGCCCCCTTCGCGTCGGCCAGGGCCTGGAGCCGGCTGAGGATCCGCTGCCAGGTGCCGTCCCGCTGCCACCGGCGGAACAGGTCGTAGACCCGGCCCCACGGACCGTACTCGACGGGCACGTCCCGCCACGGCACACCGGTCCGGACCCGGAACCGTATGCCGTCGATCAGCAGCCGCCGGGGCCAGACGGGCGGTCGCCCCGACTTCTTCCCCTTCGGTAACAACGGCTCCAGCACCGCCCACTGCTCGTCCGTGAGATTTCCCCGACCCATGACCTGTGATCATTCACAGCCCAAGATCCACTTTCGACACACGGCCTAGCTTGATCTTTAACCTCGGAGCCCGAACGGCTCGTCGTACTTGATCACTCGGACTGGTAACTGCCGTGCGTGGGGGCGGCCTTCGGCTGAGCATGTGATCCGACCAAGGAACACACAAAGCCCAGCACGAAGGCCGTGGGGATGAGTCTGTCGCATCATGCTGTCCGGCAGGATCCGTTTGCGGGACTGTCACGCTTCCGGGGTGAGTTCTATTCCTGTCTGACCCGACGTGCGGATGGACTGTTCGAGCTCGTGGACGCGGTGTTGTGCGCGGACAGTCCGGTCCGGACGCTGGTGGAACTGTCGCTGGTCGGTGAACACCGGCGCGGGCACGGCGGGCTCTACGACGCCCTGTCCGCGGGCCGGGTCGATGTCGCCCGGCTGCGACGGGCCCTGGCCTCGGTGCCTCTGCCGCGGGCGGCGGACGGCCGGCTGGTCCTGGCCGCCGACCTGACCTGCTGGCTGCGGCCCAGCGCCCACACCTCACCGCAGCGAATCCTGTGCCACACCTACGGACGCGGCAAGGACCAGCACATTCCTGTTCCCGGCTGGCCGTACTCGGTGATCTGCGCGCTGGAGACCGGCCGCAGTTCCTGGACCGCGCCGCTGGACGCACTACGTCTGGCACCGGGCGACGACGCCGCGACCGTCACCGCCGGGCAGATGCGCGAGCTCGTCGAGCGGCTGATGACGGCCGGGCAGTGGAAGGGCGGAGATCCTGATCGTGGTGGACGCCGGATACGACGTGCCACGTCTGGCCTTCCTGCTGAAGGACCTGCCGGTGCAGGTGCTGGGCGGGATGCGCTCGGACCGCGTCCTGCGACGCACGGTCCCACCCGTGAGCCCGGTGTCCGAGGGCGGCCGCCCCGCCACGGCGGCGAGTTCGTCTTCGGTGACCCGGCCACCTGGAACACACCCAACGTCCAGACGGCGACCGCGACCCGCCTTTACGGCACCGCCGTTGCACGGGCCTGGGACCGGCTCCACCCGAGACTGACCCACCGCTCGGCCTGGACCGCCGAGCTGGGCGCCCTGCCGGTCATCGAGGGCACCGTGATCCGCCTGCAGGTCGAGCACCTGCCCAGCGGCGCGACACCCAAGCCGGTGTGGCTGTGGTGGTCGGGCACCGACGCCACCGAAACCACCGTCGACCTGCTCTGGCGGGCATTCCTGCGGCGCTTCGACATCGAGCACACCTTCCGCCTGTTCAAGCAGACCCTGGGCTGGACCTGCCCGAAGATCCGCAGCCCCGAAGCCGCCGATCGCTGGACCTGGCTGATCCTCGCCGCCTTCACCCAACTCCGGCTCGCACGCCCACTGGCGGCAGACCTCCGACGGCCGTGGGAAAAGCCGGCCCCGCCCGACAGACTCACCCCCGCACGAGTCCGACGCGACTTTCGACACCTCCGCACGAAGGCCGCCTGCCCAGCCGGCGCACCGAAAACCACCCGGCCCGGACCAGGACGCCCACCCGGCCGCAGGAACGACCAGCCCACTACCCGCTATGACGTGCACACAGTTGGCAAACCAGGCTCCGCGAAACGACGCACGAAGAAGTCAACGACTCCACGACCCCGCCGCGCAAGTTAAAGATCAAGCTAGGGCCTGGGCGCCCTCGCTGAAGTCGGCCCGCGCGGTGCGGGTGGCAGCGCTCAAGATAGTGACCATGCCGGTGAGCTCGGGGTGGCTGACGATCTGGAGGCTGGCGTCGACGTCGTCGAGTACGTCGTCCCGGCGCTCGGTAAGGAGGGCGTGGCGCTCCTCGCGGGTGCTGAGGGGGAGCAGGGCTTTGACGATCTCGGTTCGTGGCGCCCACGCGAGGGATAGTCCGTCGTCCTGGCCCAGGTCCAGGATCGTGTAAAGGTCCTCGGTGTCGAGCCCGCTGAGGTTCGCGGGCAGGAAGAAGGCCGCCGCGGCGGCGAGTTGGTCCAGTAGTGCGCGGGGGAGCGACATGCTGCGCATGACGTCGTCGATACGTCGGTGCCAGTCGTAGATGTCGCTCAGGTCGCTCTGCAGTGCCTGGACAGGCGCGGCGATCGCCCGGTACTGCCGCTGGGCGTCCAGTGCAGCTTGGTAGACCGCGTTGCCCGGTCCCATGACGCTGTCGATGGCCCGGCGGGTGGACTCCAGTGCTCGGATCTGGCGGCAGGCGGGCTCAAGCATCTTGTCGATGGAGTTGAGCCAGGCCGCGGTCTGCTTGGCGGACTTCATGAAACCGGACAGGTCGATGTCGGCGTCGGCATCCTGCTGCGGCTCCGCTTCTTGATCGAAGTCTTCTTCGCCGTCGTCGGCGTCCGGGGTGTCCAAGTTGTTCATGTATTCATGATCCCGGCTTCGGCGCGGGCGGGCACTCTCATTTGCGGCTGCCGGGACACAGCGCGAGGCCGCCCTCGGTTGTTGTGCAAGAGTTCCAGTCTGTAGTCGATCAGGACGGCGTCCATGTGTGCCTGTACGGGGACGCAGCACCACTGCCTGCCGAATTCCGTGACGCCCAGCGAGTGAGGGGCGTCGTGCGAGCACGCTAGACGGCCCTGGCTGCTGTTTCGTGGGTGTGCTCGAGTTATGCGCGCCGTGACCAGCACCGGGCAACGAACCGCGAAGTGACAGCATGTCTATGGCGATGAAGCGGCGGATGGTGTGAGTGGGCTGTACGGAGTATCCACCGTCGATTGCCAGGGGGCCGTCGGAGTGCCGTCCGGGTCCATACCGTGTGGCCATCGCATGCGGAGCATCGATGCCCAGGCCGTGTGCTCGTATTCGCCAGAGGCTCCGCCGTAGTCGGCAACTTCCCGGGCCAGGATTGTCGCGTTCGCCCGGTCCCCGGCAGACTCCCGCATCACCGCCAGTTGGCTCAGGACGTCGGTGTCGCCGTGATCGGCGGCCTGCCGGGCCAGGGTTTCCGCGCTTGCCCGGTCCCCGGCAGACTCCCGCATCACCGCCAGTTGGGACAGGGCGATGGTGTCACCGCGGTCGGCGGCCTGCTGGCTCAGCGCTTCGGCGCCATCCCGGTCTCCGGCTTTCTCCCGCATCATCGCCAACTGACGCAAGGCATCGGTGTCGCCGTGGTCGGCGGCCTGCCGGGCCAGGGTTTCCGCGCTTGCCCGGTCCCCGGCAGACTCCCGCATCAGCGCCAGCCGGCACAGGGCGATGGCGTCACCGTAGACGACGGTCTTCCGAGCCAGGGCTTCGGCACCGTCCCGGTCCCCGGCGAGTTCGTGTGTCACCGCCAGTTGGTGCAGGGCGTCGGTGTCGCCGTGGTCGGCGGCCTGCTGAATCAACGCTTCGGCGCCGTCCCGGTCCCCGGCTTCCTCCCGCATCTCGGCCAGTTGGCGCAGGGCGTCAGTGTCTCCGAGGCCAGCGGCTTGACGAAGCAGGGCTTCGGCACCATCCCAGTCCCCAGCGAGTTCGCGTGTCACCGCCAGTTGGCGCAGGGCGTCAGTGTCTCCGAGGTCGGCGGCCTGCTGAATCAACGCTTCGGCGCCGCCCCGGTCCCCGGCTTCCTCCCGCATCTCGGCCAGTTGGCGCAGGGCGTCGGTATCGCCGAGGCCGGCGGCTTGACGAAGCAGGGCTTCGGCGCCGTCCCGGTCCCTGGCTTCCTCCCGCATCTCGGCCAGTTGGCGCAGGGCGTCGGTATCGCCGAGGCCGGCGGCTTGACGAAGCAGGGCTTCGGCGCCGTCCCGGTCCCCGGCTTCCTCCCGCATCCTCGCCAACTGGCGCGAGGCGTCGGTATCGCCGAGGCCGGCGGCTTGACGAAGCAGGACTTCGGCACCATCCCAGTCCTGGGCGAGTTCGCGTGTCACCGCCAGTTGGCGCAGGGCGTCGGTGTCTCCGAGGCCAGCGGCCTCCTGGGCCAGGGCTTCAGCACCATCCCGGTCCCCGGCTTCCTCCCGCATCTCGGCCAGTTGGCGCAGGACGTCTGTGTCGCCATGGCCAGCGGCCTGCCGGGCTAAGACTTCGGCGCCGTCCGGATCCCCGGCCTCCGCACGCATCACCGCTAGTAAGGCCAGGGCCACAGGGCTTCCGTGGACGGCGGCTTGGTGGCGCAAGTGGTGAGCCCACTGCAGCCGAAGGCGTTTCTCGGCTTCATCCGCGATGCGGTTCAGGTGATCGGGGTGAGCGAGATGGGTAAGGGCGGCATGCCAGAAAGACGCAGGTGGGCACAGGTGACGGCGGCTGGTGCGGCCGTGTTGCTCGAGGTAGTCGGCGAGCCGGAACTGAGGTCCCTTCCCTGCCTCTGCACCCGTGGTGGCGGCGGAGGCAGGGGCGGGCGGGCGTCGCACGGGGCGGGGGGAGGTCTGTCGTAAGGGAGCTTGTTTGCCGTGGACAGGCTTGGCGAGTTCGGCGTATGCCTGTTCTGCCCAACCGTCGGAGAGCTGGTCGTAGTCGCTCTGGCTGAGGTAGTCAGTGGCGGCATCAGTGAGGAAGGCCTGGGGAAGGTGCAAGCCGACGCCGAGGCGGCGCGCGTCCATCGCGGCCTGCAGCACTGCCTTGGCGGCTGGACCGGCATGCTGGTAGCGGTTGAGGAGCTCGGGAGCACCGGCCAGGTCCTGGGTGATCCGGCCGTCGGCGTGTGCACGGGTGAGGGCGTCGGCCAGCAGCCAGTCGCCATCCTTGGCGAGGGCCCTGGCCGCGGCCAGGGCCGGGGCGTCAAAGGCATCGGGTACTGCCAAGAGGTGGCCGGCGAGTAATTCTCGTACTCGACTGTGCAGATCCGGCTCGGCCGGTGTGGGCAGAGCCGTGTATTGGGTGGCGTACTCGGGCCAGAGCGTGCCCAGCACCAGCACGGGCCCGCGCTCCCGGCTGACCAGTAGACGGTGCACGGCTGCTGCGATCTGCTCACCTACTGCCCGGTCGCCGAGGTAATGCTGGGCCTCGTTCAGCCACACCACCGTGCGGGGCCCGACGCGGTGCAGCTGCTCCAACGCGGCCTGCGCTCTGGTCGGGTCGAAGGGATGCCACAACCGCCATCCCTGATCGGCTAGGGGTTGGACGGCCTCCCAGCAGGCCCGTGTCTTGCCCGTCGAGGAGGCGCCCACCAGCACCATGATCCGACTGCGGCCGGCCATGGTGTCGTCGACTGTTTTGTCCAGCACCCGGTCATGCTCGCGACGCACATAGGCGGGCCAAGCCCGCTCTGCAGACATGTCGGAGCCTGCGGCCGTCGGGCCGGGTCCGGCCCGGTGGACCTCCAGGTCATGCGGCGCCCACTCTCCAATGGGGCGGCCAGGCCCTTCTGTCGTACTTGTGCCCGCTTGCTGCACCGCGGTGCGCTGCAACGCCAGCATTTCTGCCTCGGGCAGCCGCAGCGCGCGTGACAGCGCCGCCACCGTCTCCGCGGACGGCACCGGCTTCTGGGGAGAGAGCGCCTCCGAGACGGTGGTCCGTCCCAGACCCGCCCGCCGGGCCAGCTGGGTCTGGTTCAACCGGGCCCGGGCCAGCCCGTCGGCCAGTCTCCCGCGCAGTTTGGTTAGTTGCGGGCTGTGGCCGGTCTGCTCGTCCATGCACCTTCCCCGGGGCCCCGATGTGTTCGCCGGTGTCCATTCTCGTCCCGGCGAACACCGGCGAACACCGGTTCCATGACCTTCGACCACGTCAGCACTTCACCACTTCCCGGGAGTCCTCGTGGCCGTCGTCCTTCTGTCCACCGCGTTGGTGATCGTCGTCGCACTGTTGGCCGCCGCTGGCGCGGGCAAACTCGCCCGCATGGAGGGGGCCACGTACCCCACCGCGCTCACCCGGGCCGCTGTCGCCTTCACAGCGGTCCTCACTCTCGCCGCGACCGTGACCGCGGCCCTCGCAGCACTGCTCGTCTGAATCGCCAGACGGATGTTGTCCTACTCGTACGGAGCACGTACAGCTCCAGGCCAGCACGCGGCATCCCTGCGATTCGCGGAGAACGGTCCGTTCACCACGGCGCACGCAGTGGATGCGATGGACTGGAAAGACGTGGACTGGCCATTTGCCCACGCCGCCGCGATCGCCTGGCACGCGGCAAAGGCGGGCGAGCCGCTGACGCTCCTGTCGCTGGAACCCGAGTCGTACGCAGGGACCGACATCATTCCGCTGATCCCCATCTGACGCGTCGGCCTCGCACGCAGGGGGCGTTTCCCGCGGAGGAAGCGGCTTCAGCACCTTTGGTCGATGCGCGTCGTGCAGGTGCGCCCGGGTCGTGCCGGGCCGCATCGCGCGGCGGACCATCCGGGCGCCAGCAGCTTGCCCGCCTCGGGCTTCCCCAGGACGTAGACGGCGCGCGGCTCGTCCCGGGTGACGATGCAGTCGAGGAGGACGGGACGATCAGCTCGTCGAAGACCCACCGGTGCTCCGCGGCGTAAGAGCCGGTGGTAGTCGACGCCCGGGGCGCACCGTCGGAGCTGGGTGATGCGGCGGACCGACGGCGAGCGCGGCGTCCCGCCGCGCGTTCCGTACGACGGCCAGGCGCTCGTCCTCGCCCGGCACGTCGCGGTGCACGCGCACCTCGGCAAGGGCTATCTCCTGCTGGACACGGCCGTCTCCCGGGCCGTCCAGGCGCGCGAGCGGCCTCGGGCGATCGTCTTGTCGGCGGCGGGCCGGCGCCGCCACGCGCCGTCGACGAGCTCGTTGTCGTACAGCACCGTGCCGTGGCGGGTCACCACGGTGATGCGGTCGGCGAGCTGCTCGGCTTCGATGACCGCGAGCGTCGTGAGCATGTTCTTCGCGCACGAGTCGTGGTTCGCCCAGGTCACGAACCGTCCGCCCGCGCCGACGGAGGCCTCGGTGAGGAAGCGGTCGATGATGCCCAGCTGGCTTAACGCCTCGGGCGTCGCGAGCGCGACGACCTCGATCCGGTGCTGGGAGCGGCGGGGCGCCTCCGACGACGCACGGAAGTCGTCCGGGTTGGCGAGGGCGGATTCGACGACCGCGTCCAGGCCGTGGTTCCGGACGTACTCCTGGACGGCTGCCTGCCAGGAGCTGGTGTCCGGCCGGACCTTCGAGCCGGCGGTCCGGACGTCGGCGGCCAGCGCTGCGGCGTAGTGGCGGTGGGCGGCCTTGTAGAGGGCGCGGCCGATCCGCACGGAGCCACCACGCCGCCCGAGTGCCGCCTGGACCAAGTCGGCGACGTTGGTCTTCCCGGCCCCCGGCTGGCCGCCGACAAACACCACGACCGGACGGGCCTGGGGCACGGCGCTCGCGGCGGCTGCAGGCAGGATCACCCGCCGCAGCACGGCCCGGCTCTCGCGGGCCGGAAGCACGGCGTAGCCGTCCACGTCGTCCACAGAGCCTCCAGTGCTTCCCGGTCTGGATCGTCCCGGGAGACCACAGCGCAATGAGCAATCCATGTGAAATCCAATGTAAAATCCGACGCGCAATTGAGGTATGGTGTGTTGCGGAGGTGAGCTCTGTGCCCACTGAGAACGAGCTGTTCAGCGCCGTCGATGCGCTGCTGGAAGAAGTCGCTCAGGACGATCTCCCGACACCCGAGGAGCGCAAGCGTCTGCGCGAGGCCGCCGGGCTGAGCCAGGAACAGATCGCCAAGGCCTTGAAGAGCCGGCGGGAGACCATCGGGAACTGGGAGTCAGGCGAGACCGAGCCGCGACCGCCGAAGCGCGCCGCCTACGCCCGGCTCCTGGAGGGCCTCGCCGCCCGCTTCCCCGCCACCGCCGACGACGCGCCCGCCGCTGCCCCGGCGCCGACAGTGCCGGAGGCATTCACTGGCCCCGCGCCCGTTCCCGCCCCGGCGGCCGAAGCGCCGGCGCCCCCGGCCCCAACTACTGCCGTACGCCCGGCGCCCGCCGCGTCGTCGCGGCGCCCGGGTGTGAAAAAGGCGGTGGCGAAGAAGGCCACGGCGGCCGCGACCGCCGACGTCGACCCGCGCTTCGAGAACGGGCCGCTCGCGGTCATCGACTGCGAGGACGGGCAGGTGTCGGCGTACTGCGTCGGCGGCCTGGTCCTGGACGTGCCCGCCAAGACGATCCCGGCGCTGGTCGACTGGACGCTGACCGAGGCCCGGCTCGGGCAGGCCCGGCTGCACCGCAACGGCCGCGACGCCGACCCGATCCTCGTCCTCACCGCGGCCGCGCTGGAGCGCTTCGGCCTGCCGGTCGCCCTGTCGGAGCAGGAGCGGCACGCGGGCCGCATCCCGGCCGGCCACAAGGTGGTCAAGCAGATCGGCCGGGCCGGTCTCAAGATGAGCCAGCGCGGCTTCGGCCCGTGGGCCCGCCTCTACCGCGACCCCGAGGGCTCGAAGCGTCGCTGCGTCCAGCTGTGCATCCTGCCGTGGAACGCCCTGGACGCCCGCGAGTGGGACAAGAAGGACAACCCGCAGCTGCCGACGATGCACCCGGCCGAACTCGTCCAGTACCTCGGTCTGTACGCGGCCCGGGTCATCACGCCACGCGGCAGCACCGCGACGACCGGCCTGGAGCTGATGACCGCGCTGCGCCCGCCCACCCGCGCCCAGAAGGACGAGGCCACCGGCGAGTTCAAACCGGCGTTCAACGACGACGCGATTACCGCCAAGTACCCCGTCGTTCCGTGCGAGGTCCCCGATGAACACCCGATCCTGAAGGACGCGGGGTTCGCCCGGCATCACCTGCGGACCCCGGCAGAGATGCTGATGGAGGAGCCCTACGACTGGTGCCGGCCGCTCACCGATGAGGAGTGCGCCAACCCCTACCTGGTCGTCGTCGACATCAACATGAGCTTCGCCGCGGCCGCGAACGGACTCACGGTCGGACTGAACGGGCCGACCCACCTGGAGAACAACCCGAAGTTCGACCCGGCGCTGCCCGGCTCGTGGCTGGTCGACCTCTCCCACGTCGACCTCTCCCGCGTGCGGGTCAACGGCCGTACGGTCGACGGCTCCCGGCTCCCGAGCCCGCTCACGCCGAAGGGCGACCGTCCCAAGGGCCCGGCCTGGTACGCCACGCCCACCGTGCAGTACGCGGTGGAGCTCGGCTTCGACGTCGCGCCGATCGAGGCGTACGTGCGCACCCAGACCGGCCGCTACCTCGACTCCTGGTACAAGCGGCTGCGCGACGCGTACATCGCGACGATGGCCGACATGGGCGTCACCACCGACCTCCAGGGCGAGGAGTTCCTCGAGGCGATGGCCCGGCGCAAGCAGGTCGACCCGACGATGGCGCTGCTGGAGACCGCGATCAAGGCGACGGCGAAGGGCGCGATCGGTAAGCTGCGCCAGCGCTCGCGGGGTCAGGTGCCGTACTACGAGCACTATCCGGCGCTGGACCGGTGGACGTGGCGCCCGGACATCCGGGCCGCCGTGCTCGCGAACCAGCGCACCGGCCTGCACCGCAAGCTGATGAAGACGGCGGCCGCCGCCGACCTCTACCCGGTCGCGATCGGCACCGACGCAATCGTCTACCCCTCGTCCGGGCCGTCCCCGCTGGACGTTCTGCCGTACACGCCCGAGGGCAAGCCGGCGCCGGGCACGTTCCGGCTCGGGGTCTCGCCCGGGATGGTCAAGCACCAGGGCACGCAGACCGTCCTCTGGGCGGAGCAGCAGTTCGAGGAGCGTGGCGAGGTCTTCAACATCTCCAACCTCATCAAGACTGACCAGAGCGTCGGAGAAGGGGAGTAGACCGTGGTCGACTCGCTCGGGGACAGCCTGGACCGCGCGCTGGAGGGGGCGTTCACCCGCCGCATCCCCCAGAGCGCCCAGGCGCAGATGAAGTACCTCGTCAAGCAGCTCAAGGGCACCAAAGCCGCCGCCCAGGCGCTCGGGATCTCCCAACGCACCGTGGAGCGGTACGTCACGGGCAAGCTCAAGCGCCCCCGCCAGGACCTGCGTGGCCGCCTGGAGCGCGAGGTCAAGAAGCGATGGCAGCCGCAGATCCGCGCGAAGGCGCGGAAGCAGGCGGCGTCCACGGGCGGGCTGGTCGTCTCCACCCGCGCCCGCTTCGGCTTCACCGCCGCCTCGGGCACCACCGACGACGCCCGGATCCGGGACATCACCCAGGCCCTGCCGCCCCGGTACGCCGACCAGTTGTTCACCGCGCGGGAGCAGGGCAAGTCCGAGGACCAGCTCCGGCAGATCGCTGCCGACGGCCTGGCCCAGATGTACTTCCGGGCCAGCGACACCCGCGCGCACGGCCTGGGCGTGGAGTTCACCGACGTGGAACGGCTCGACATCGAGCTGTAGCCAGACGCCCGACCCGCAGGCGGCGCGTCCCAGTGTGACTGAGCGCTTCAGTTGGCGAGTGAGCGTGCGAGTTGGCCGGTTGAGTATTCCGTGTCGATATTGGCTGAGCTGCTCGGCTTGGACGTCGAGGAGGAGCTTCGCGGGACCACCCGGCCTGCGCGGGAACTTATTCCCCGCGCGCCGTCTACATCTTCGTTCGTCGGACTGGTCGGCGCGCTTGTACGACCTGCGGTACAACGGTTGCTCACGCAACTGGTGCCTGCTGGGGGGGGGAAGAGCATGGGACACACGACAGCCACCTTCGTCCGCTATCGAGCAGGCCGGTCCAACAGAGTTCTACGTCTGGCCTTGTGGGAAGCGTGGGATTCGAAGTGCTATTGGTGTACCAAGCCCGTGGAGTTCAGCTTCTCCGAGATTGACCACATCATCCCCAAGGACGTCACCGAAGCGGGCCTGGCAGAGCTCAAGACGGCCTACGGACTACGGGCCGATTTCGACCTCCATGACCCGCGGAACCTCGCCCCGATCTGCCGCCCGTGCAACGGAGTGGAGGGCAAGAGCAACTCCGTACGCCAAGCGGGCATCACGATGAGCTATCTGGCCGGCGCGGAGAAGCGCCGTCCTGCCGTGCTCAAACGAATTCAGAACCTCGGCAGGTCGGGCAAGGTGGCCGCCCACATGCTTGCGGCTGCCACCGCCGATCTCAGCCAACCCGACCTCCGGCGGGAGTTCCTGGACACCGCCCCCGCGGTCGTCCGGGTCCTGGCAATGACAGGACAAGGCATCGGCGACTACCGGTCGTTTCGGGAGGCAGAGGTCTGCATCGGCGACGAAGATGGGCTGTGGCAGCGCATCGAAGTGGCACTGGACGACCGAGGACGGCTCACGATCGCTCTCCTGGAGGACCTGTGCGCCGCCGAACTGGAGGACGTTCTCCAGGATCCGATGGAGCAGCTCATCCAGGAGATCCGCAGCCGCGTCACAGCCGGGTTCGAGACCATGGATACGAGCGACCCGATCACCGCCGGGCCGCCCACCAGCGACTTCATCACCCTCAACATCGACTCTCTCGACTTCCTACGCCACGCCGGGCAGGTCGAGTTCACCTTCCAGGGTGCTTTCGAAGCAGGCTTCGCAGCGTCTGTGGTCCGCAGCAGCTCGGACGGGGGCGGGACGGACGACCTGCAGGGCGACGCTAGGGTCAGCGGAACGTTCTCCTTTGTGGCCGGCTGGGACCTCGCCGATGACCTGGCGCAGGTACACACAGGCGACTGCACCATCGAGGACTGGGATGCGGACCTCAACGTCGGGTAGCGCGATGTAAGTCGGGTCGGCGGGGCCGCGCACTGAACGGCACAACGCCACGCTCAACTGGCCAACTGAGTACTCAGTCACACCCAGCTGCTGGGAATGGCTTTGCCGTAGCGGGTGAGAAACGCAAACGAGCCGACAGCTGGTGCTGTCGGCTCGTTGCTGCGGGCCCGGAGCCCACCAGGGCCCGCATGGTGTCCCTGATCAACCTGGTTGGAATTACGCGGCGGTGCAGGGACTTAGCAAAATCGTCCCAGCGGCGGGGAGCTGAGGGCAACCCAAACTGGTTTACGTCTGGGTGTTTACATGATCATCTGCGCCGTTGTGGCGTTCTGCTGAATTGGTACTGGCGAGCGACCCTGAAGCCAGCCTGATCGAGACCTTCCTCGTTACACAGCGTGTCCACCCTTTGGCCAATGGTCTGCCCTGCGGTCCTCTCGAATCAACCCCACGCACCGAATTCGAGGGTGGGGTGGGATGCACGCGAATAAAACATCTCGATCGGTCATGACGCATGGTCATGGAGTGACAGCATTTCCGTTACCGCGGCCGGTGAGCCAACCGCCCAGCGGCACAACCTGGTTGGAAGCAGGAACACCTTCCTGCACACGCGATCAAAGGAA
>Ga0196960_10000486_pt1 | contig 13726 bp, 16 predicted proteins | sample S3v_5metaG_FD_183187 | JGI IMG/M metagenome (GOLD analysis project Ga0196960, IMG submission 183187) | Soil microbial communities from Anza Borrego desert, Southern California, United States - S3+v_5 | ecosystem: Environmental > Terrestrial > Soil > Desert | place: USA: California | collected... | reverse complement strand
CCGCGCTCGCCGCCGGAGCCCGCCCGCGCCGTGCCCGCACGAGCGGCGCCGCGGCGCTCACCCCCGCCGAGCGGCGCACCGCCGAGCAGGCGGCCGCCGGGCTCAGCAACCGCCAGATCGCGCAGGCGTCCTTCGTGACGGAGAAGACCGTCGAAGGGCACCTCTCCAGCGTCTACCGCAAGCTCGCGATCGCGTCCCGGGCGCAGCTCGCGGCGGCGCTGGAGCAGGCCCGGGACGCCTGACCGCGGCGGTCTACTCGCAGACCAGCCGGTCCTTCGCGGTGAGCGGGACGTCGTTGAGGACGTAGGTCGCCGAGAACGTGATCGGCTTGCAGGCGCGCGGCGCGCGGATGTACGGCTTGCGCGCGACCTTCCCCTTGCCGCGGAGCTTCAGATCGAGGCCCGTGACGGTGAACAGCGCCGGCGGCGTGCCCGGGGGCGGCGTCGGGGCCACGCCCACCAGCAGCAGCGTGCCCTGACGGAAGAAGTCGACGGAGTAGTAGGCGTCCACCCCGGCGGCGGACACCAGCGCGAGCAGGCCGGACCGCGGCACGACGGTGCCGTCCGGCGCCACGGGCTCGAGGATGCCGTTGACGATGGTCACCTTGCCGGTGAGCGGCTGCGGGACGGTCGGCCGGGCGTCCACGATCGCGGTGCCGGTGCCGACGACCGACCCCTTCGGGCAGTTCGCCACGGCCGGCTTCCCCTTGGGCGCGAACACCGACTCGCGGCACTGGACCTGCGCCTTCGGGTCGAACGACACCCCGGCCCCGAGCGTGAACTGGATCGTGTTGAGCGTCTCGGGCGGCCGCTGGCCGTCGGCGCGGACGAGGCTCGTCTTCAGCTCCAAGTCGGCCGCCATGCGGGCGCCCTTCGCGGCGGCCTTCTTGACCGTCAGGCCGGTCTCGAACGTCAGCTTGTTGGGTCCGGCGGTCGTCGTGTCGGCCGCGGCGGGCGTGGTCGACACCGCGAGCGCGAGCGCGCACGCGGCGACGACGCGAGGGAGGGAGTGCTTCACGCGCGCCACTCGAGCAGACGGCGGTGCGCAGCGCAGCCCCTCAGGGCCAAGACCCGTGGAAAGACCAGGGGTCGTGGCAGCTGCCCGGACGGTCCGTCCGTCCCGCGCGCGAAGCTCCCGCGCCGATGAGCGAGACGGTGGACCGGATCTGGAAGCTGCACGGCGACGGCCGTGCCGTGCGGGAGGGCGCCGTCGTGCTGCCCGAGGAGCGGCTGGCGTGGCCGGCGATGATCGGCCTCGGCGGCCAGCACGTGCTGGCGATGTTCGGGTCGACGGCGCTCGTCCCGGTGCTGACCGGCTTCCCCGTCACGACGACGCTCTTCTTCAGCGGCATCGCGACGCTGCTCTTCGTCCTCATCACGCGCAACCGCGTGCCGTCGTACACCGGCTCGTCGTTCGCGTTCATCGCGCCGGTCGTGGCAGCGAAGGCGGACGGCGGGATCCCCGCGGCGCTCGGCGGCATCCTCGCCGCGGGCGTCGTGCTCTTCCTCGTCGGCCTGCTCGTCGACCGGCTCGGCTACCGGGTGATCGAGGCGATCCTGCCGCCGGTCGTCACGGGCGCGATCGTCGCGCTGATCGGCCTCAACCTCGCGCCGGTCGCGAAGGACCAGTTCGAGTCGCAGGCGGGCGTCGCGCTCTTCACGCTCGTGGCGATCCTCGTGCTCACCGTCGGGCTGCGGGGGATCAGCGCGCAGCTGAGCGTCTTCCTCGGCGTCGCGGCGGGCTACGTCTTCGCCGCGATCGCCGGCAAGGTCGACTGGACCGCGGTGGAGCAGGCGGACTGGTTCGGCCTCCCGGACTTCACGACGCCGACCTTCCAGCTCGACGCGATCCTCCTCATCGTCCCCGCCGTGATCCTCGTGCTGATCGCCGAGAACGCCGGGCACGTGAAGGCCGTCGGGACGATGACCGAGCGGAACCTCGATCCCGAGATCGGGCGGTCGCTGATGGCCGACGGCGCGGGCACGGCGCTGGCGGGCGCGTTCGGCGGCTCGGGCACGACGACGTACGCGGAGAACATCGGCGTGATGGGCCTCACCCGCGTCTACTCGACGCTCGCGTACCTCATCGCCGGCCTCTTCGCGATCGCCCTGGCGCTGCTGCCGAAGTTCGGCGCGATCGTCGGGGCGCTGCCGGTCGGCGTCCTCGGCGGCGCGGTGACGGTGCTCTTCGGCCTGATCGCCGTCCTCGGTGCGCGGGTGTGGATCGAGCACGGGGTCGACTTCCGCGACCCGGTCAACCTCACCACCGCGGCGGTCGCGATCATCGTCGGCGCGGGCGACTACACGCTCGTCTGGGGCGACTACACGTTCGCCGGCATCGCGCTCGGAACCGTCGCCGCGATCGTCACGTACCAGGTGCTCAGGTTGCTCCGCCGCGACGACGCCCGTCCGATCGGCCCCGCCGGCGATCCGACATGAGGGTGAAAACCCGGCGGTGATCTTCCGACCGGGTGGACGGGGTCCGGCAGGCGCGCGCGGCCGATCATGGTGGACGTGTCTGGAACCCGTCCGCTCATCGGCATCTCGACCTCGGAGCTGCGCAGCTCGCCCCAGCGCGACCACGAGGAGCACGGCGACCCGCAGCGCCGTGAGCTGGCGCTGGGCCTGAAGTACCTGGACGCCGTCGACCGGGCCGGCGGCGTGCCGGTCATCCTCGCCCCCATCGCGGCCGAGGCGCTGGACGCGCTGCTCGACCGGCTGAGCGGGATCGTCCTCAGCGGCGGGCCGGACCTCCACCCGTCCGCGTACGGCCACGAGCCGCACCCGGAGCTGGGGCCGACGGAGCCGGACCTCGACCGCTTCGAGCTCTCCCTCGCCCGCCGCGCCGACGCGCGCCGGATGCCGATGCTGGGGATCTGCCGCGGCGCGCAGGTGCTCAACGTCTCGCGCGGCGGCACGCTCCACCAGCACCTGCCCGACCACCGCCAGACCGAGCCGGGCGACGAGACGACGCACACCGTGCGGCTCCAGCAGCGCTCGACGACGTCGTCGCTGCTCGGCGGCCGGACGCAGGTGGACGTCAACTCGTTCCACCACCAGGCGGTCGCGCGGGTCGGGGACGGGCTACGCGTCGCGGGCCGCTCGGAGGACGGGCTGGTCGAGGCGATCGAGGACCCCGAGCGCGACATGTGCGTCGGCGTCCAGTGGCACGCGGAGTGCCTCGTCGACGACCCGACCCACATGAAGCTCTTCACGGCGCTGGTGAGCGCGGCGCGGCTGCGGGACCACATGATCCCGGTGTCGCGCGTCGCGGTCGCGGTGGCCTAGAGGAGCGCCTGGGAGCCGGACGGCGGGGTCCGGAGGCCCGCCGTCCAGCGCCCGTTGGGGCGGGCGACGTCCACGTCGAGGCCGAAGGTGCGCGAGACGTTCGCGCTGGTCAGCGTGTCCTCGATCTCCCCCGCCGCGCAGACCCTGCCCTCGGCGAGCAGGAGCGCGTGCGTGGTGGAGGGCGGGATCTCCTCCAGGTGGTGGGTGACCGTGACGGTCGGGAGGCCGGGGCGCGCGCGGGCGGTCGCGACCATCGCCTCGATCAGCCGCTCGCGCGACGGGAGGTCCAGGCCGCTGGTGGGCTCGTCGAGGAGGAGCAGGTCGGGGCGGCCTATCAGCGCGCGGGCGAGGAGGATCCGCTGGCGCTCGCCCTGCGAACAGCGCTCGTACGTGCGGTCGGCGAGCTGCGCGGCTCCCACCAGCTCGAGCAGCTCGTGCGCGTGGGCGCGGTGCTCCTCGGTGATCCGGTGGCGCTGGAGGGCGACCGCGCCGAAGAGGCCGGTGAGCACGACCGCGTGGGCGGGCATCGCGCCGCGCAGGCCGCGGGCGACGCGCGCGTCGACCATCCCGATCCGCTCACGCAGCGCACGCAGGTCGGTGCGGCCGAGCCGCCGGCCGAGGACGTCGACCGTGCCCTCCGACGGGTGGTCGACCGCGCCCGCGACGTTGAGCATCGTCGACTTCCCCGCGCCGTTGGGGCCGAGGACGACCCAGTGCTCGCCGGGCTCCACGGTCCAGTCGATGCCGTCGAGGAGCACCTGGCGGCGCGTGCCGTCCGGGCGCCAGACGGTGACGCCGGCGAGCTGGAGCGCGGGCGTCACCCGGCGGCGGGCTCGGTCTCGAGCGCGCCCGAGCGGCGCAGGTAGAGCCACACCCCGGCGACGACGCCGACGGCGGTGATGAGCGACCACGCCACGCCCTGCCCGAGCTGCGCGGCGACCGGGCCGGGGCAGACGTTCGCCACGCCCCACCCCGCGCCGAAGAGCAGCGCGCCGGTGACGTGGCGGCGCTCGGGCTGGTCGGTCGTGAGCGTGATCGGCTCGCGCGTCACCACCGCCCGCCGCTGCACCCGCGCGAGCACCCGCACGCCGATCGCCGCGGTCAGCACCGCGCTCGCGAACATCCCGTACAGGTAGGCGTCCTGGAAGAGCAGCGCCTCGCGGATGACGGCCGGGTCGGCCATCCCGCTCCACGACATCACGACCCCGAAGACGACGCCCACGAGCGCGCCCGCCACCGCCGCGCGCACCGTCAGACCACCGCCTCGACCGCGAACGCGACGACGATCGCGGTGGCGAAGAAGGTCGCGGTCGCCACCAGCGACGCGGGCGACAGGAGCGACGAGCCGGTCAGCCCGTTCCCGCTCGTGCAGCCGCCCGCGGTCTTCGCGCCGTAGCCGACGGCGACGCCGGAGATGAGCAGGATCGCGGCGATGGCGAACGCCCCGCCGCTCCCGTCGAACGTGTCGGTCAGCCACCCGTAGCCGTCCACGCCCGCGCCGCCGCGCACGAGCGCGAAGAGCAGCCCGCCGCCGATGATCCCCAGCGCGAACCAGCCACGCCAGTCGAAGCGCAGCGACCCGCGCCCGAGCTGCGTCACGAGCTCCGAGAACCCACCCGTCACGCCCAGGCGCCCGTTGAAGAGCGCCCGGCACGCGACGACGCACAGGCCGAGCACCGGCCCGGCGACGTACCACGCGAGCTGATCGTCCATGGCGCCGAATCTAGCCCGGTCCGGTCTAGAACGCCCGCGCGTACTGCGGCGGGACCGGGAACTCCTGGTGGAGGGCCTTCGCGGCGTGGAGCGGCCAGTGCGGGTCGCGAAGCAGCTCGCGCGCGAGGAAGACGAGGTCGGCGCGGCCGTTGCGGACGAGCTCCTCGGCGTGCTCGGGGGCGGTGATGAGGCCGACGGCGCCGGTGAGGATGCCGGTCTCGCGGCGGATCGCCTCCGCGAACGGCACCTGGTAGCCGGCGCCGACCGGGATCTCCGCGGCCGGGACGTTGCCGCCGGTGGAGGTGTCGATGAGGTCGACGCCGGCGTCGCGCAGCAGCGCGGCCAGGCGCACGCTGTCCTCGCCCGTCCAGCCGCCCTCGACCCAGTCGGTCGCGGAGATGCGGACGGCGAGCGGGCGGTCGCCCCACGTCTCGCGCACCGCGGCGACGGTCTCGAGCAGCATCCGCGTCCGGTTCTCGAACGAGCCGCCGTACTCATCCGTGCGCGCGTTGGAGATCGGCGAGAGGAACTGGTGGAGCAGGTAGCCGTGCGCGGCGTGGACCTCGACCCAGTCGAAGCCGGCCTCCCCCGCGCGCCGGGCGGCGGCGGCGAACGCCTGCTGCACGTCGCGGATCTCCTCGACGGTCAGCTCCATCGGGACCGGGTACCCGTCGGCGAACGGGATCGGGCTCGGGCCGAGCGGCTGCCAGCCGCCATCGGCCGCGCCGACCGGCCCGCCGCCGTTCCACGGCTGGGACGTCGACGCCTTCCGCCCGGCGTGCGCGAGCTGCGTGCCCGCGGCGGCGCCGTTCGCGTGGATCGCGTCGACGATGCGCACGAGCGGCGCGATCTGGTCGTCGCTCCACAGGCCGACGTCCTGCGGCGAGATGCGCCCCTCGGGCGTGACCGCCGTCGCCTCGGTGAAGACGAGCCCGGCACCGCCCACGGCGCGCGCGGCGAGGTGGACGAGGTGCCAGTCGGTCGCCTTGCCGTCCTGGGCGTCGACCGAGTACTGGCACATCGGCGAGACGACGATGCGGTTGCGCAGCGTGACGCCGCGGACGGTGAGCGGGGAGAAGAGGCGCGCGTGCGGGGCGCCGTCGAGCGTGTCGGAGCCGCTGGCCGTCGAGGTCGCGCCCTCGGAGGCGCCGTGCGGGGTCGTGATCGTTGATGCCACAACTACCACCGTACCCCGACCGTCCGGCGGCGATCTGTGAGCTACAGGTCGTGCTGCACCATCGCCCCGCGCTCGTGCACGGAGAACTGGAGGAGCGGCGTGTCGCCGACGTTCTCGAACCGGTGCGGCGTGTTCGCCGGGACGACCACGACGGTGCCGCCCTCCACCACCGTCCGCTCCTCCCCCGCGGTGAACTCCGCCGTGCCCTCGAGCAAGCAGAAGACCTCCGCGTACGGATGGACGTGGAGCTCGGGCCCCTTGCCGGGGAGCGTCTTGACCAGGAACCAGGCGATGTCGGCGCCACCGGCCGCGTCGGCGCCCTCGAAGCGGAAGGCCGTCGGGCCGGTGGCGAACTCGTCGAGCTTGTAGGTGGTGACCATGCTGCACCGCAGCCTCGCGCGAGGCGACGCGGCGCGCAACCGCTCAGCCGCTCCTCCCCCTCCGCCTGCTCGCCTGGTCGTCGAGCCCGTCCAGCTAGGGCTTGAAGACGATCTTGAAGGCGCCGTCCTGCTTCTTCTGGAACGTCTCGTAGGCCTGCGGGGCCTCGTCGAGCGGGACGTGGTGGGTGGCGAACGTGTCGACGCCCAGGGGGTCGCCGTCGCCGGTGAGCAGCGGCATGATGTCCGGGATCCAGCGCTTGACGTTCGCCTGGCCCATCCGCAGGTTGATCTGCTTGTCGAACATCTGCAGGAGCGGCATCGGCGAGGCGGCGCCGCCGTAGACGCCCGAGAGCGAGATGGTGCCGCCGCGCTGGACGATCTCGATCGCGCTGTGCAGGGCGGAGAGGCGGTCGATGCCGCCGGTCGTCATGACCTGCTGCGCGAGCTTGTCGGGGAGCAGGCCGGCCATCCGGTGGGCCATCTTCCCGACCGGCGAGCCGTGCGCCTCCATGCCGACCGCATCGATCACCGAGTTCGGCCCGCGGCCGTCGGTCAGCGAGCGGACGTAGTCGGGGAGGTCGTCCTCGTGGTCGTTGAGGTCGATCGTCGTCACGCCGTGCGCGGCGGCGCGCTGGAGCCGCTCGGGGACGAGGTCGACGGCGAGCACCTGGTAGCCGCGATGCTGGGCGATCCGCGCGGACATCTCGCCGATCGGCCCGAGGCCGAGGACGAGCACCGTCCCGCCGTCCGGCACGTCGGCGTACTCCACGGCCTGCCAGGCGGTCGGCAGGACGTCGGAGAGGAAGAGGAAGCGGTCGTCCGACGGGCCCTCGGGGACCTTGATCGGGCCGTAGTGCGCCTGCGGGACGCGCAGGTACTCGGCCTGGCCGCCGGCGACCTGGCCGTAGAGCTTGGTGTAGCCGAGCAGCGACGCGCCCGTGCCCCACTCGTGGTTCTGCGTGGTCTCGCACTGCGTCTGCAGCCCGTTGCCGCACATGAAGCAGTGGCCGCAGGAGACGTTGAACGGGATCACGACGCGGTCGCCAGGAGCGATGTGCGTGACCTCGGGGCCGACCTCCTGCACGATGCCCATCGGCTCGTGGCCGAGGATGTCGCCCTCGTCGATGAAGGCGCCGAGCACCTCGTACAGGTGCAGGTCGGAGCCGCACAGACCCGAGGACGTGACCTTGATGATCGCGTCGGTCGGCTGCTCGATGGTCGGGTCCGGGACCTCGTCCACGCGGACGTCGTGGTTGCCATGCCAAGCGAGTGCCTTCATGAGGAGGCCGTACCCAGTGCAGGGACGAGCAACCACGACGCCGGTGCGGCGGTCACTTCGTGAAGGCGCCGATGCGGCCGGTCACCTCCTTGCCGGTCTTGGATGCGCGGTAGGCGCGCACGGTGACGTGGCGCTTGCCGACGTAGTCGCGGTCGAGCGCGGCGAAGCCGACGCCCGAGCCCTGCGGCGTGCCGAGCCCGCGGATCGTCTTGCCCTTCGGCGCGCGCAGGGTCAGCCGGACCTCCTGCTTGCCCTCGAGCGTGACGTCCTTGAAGACGAGGACGCCCTTCGCGCCCATGTAGTCGCCCTTCTTGACGCCCGTGCCGGGGATCGTGAACGGCGCGGCGCCCGCGAGCGACTGCTGCTTGGTGACGATGGGGGCGTCGGCGGCGGTGGCCAGGCCGACGGACGAGAGGGTCAGCGCGGCGGCGGTGGCGGCGATGGTGCGGTGCAGGTTCATGCCCCTCGAACGACGCCTCCGCAGGAAGGTGCCGCCCCTCGGAGCAGGCAGGGGGGATCTCCCCTATACGGCGTGCTCGATCGGCAGACCCGCGGCGCGCCAGGCCTGGAAGCCGCCGTCGAGGTCGGTGGCGCGCGTGAACCCGAGCTGCTGGAGCGTCGCGGCGACGAGGCTCGACTGGTAGCCCTCGTTGCAGACGACGACCACGGTGCGGTCGAGGTCGCGCGAGAGCGCGGGGTCGTCGTGGCCGGACGCGGGGTCGGCGCGCCACTCGACGACGTTGCGCGGGTGGAAGAGCGCGCCGGGGATCAGGCCGTCCCGCTCGCGCTGCAGCTCGGAGCGGATGTCGAGCAGGAGCGCGCCGCCGTCCTGGACCGCCCGCGCGGCCTCGTCCGGCGCCACCCGCTTCAACCCCGCGCGGGCGTCGGCGAGCAGCTCGTCGACCGTCCGCCTCATCCGAGCCGCGCGAGCTCGTCGGCGCTCAACTCGAGGTGCGTCGCCGCGGCGGAGTCACGGATCGTCTCCGGGCGGGAGGAGCCGGGGATGGGGATCATCCGGTCGCTGAGCGCGAGGAGCCAGGCGAGGCAGACCTGCTGGGGCGAGACGCCGTGGTCGCGCGCGACCGCCGCGAACTCGGGGTTCTCCCCCAGGCCGCCGAACGGGCTCCACGGGAGGAAGACGAGGCCGAGCTCGTCGCAGACGTCGACCTCCGGCAGCGACGTGCGGAAGGTGGGCGAGAGCTCGTTCTGCACGCTGACGAGCGCGTCACCGAGGATCGCGTGGGCCTCGCGGATCTGGTCCGGGTCGGCGTTCGAGATGCCGGCGCGGACGATGAGCCCGTCGTCGTGGAGCTCCTTGAGCGCCCCGATCGACTCCGCCCACGGGGTCTCCGGATCCGGGCGGTGGAACTGGTAGAGCGCGATCGCGTCCACGCCCAGCCGCTTCAAGCTCGCCTCCGCCGCGCCGCGCAGGTACGCGCGCGTGCCGTCCAGCCCCCACCCGTCGTCGGGCGTCCGCGTGTGCCCGCCCTTCGTCGCGATGACCACGCGCGCGACGTCGGCGTCGCCGCGGTAGGCCGCGATCGCGCGCGTGAGCAGCTCCTCGCCGTGGCCCATCTCGTCCGCGTGGATCGCGTACGCGTCGGCGGTGTCGAACAGCGTCACGCCCGCGTCGAGCGCCGCGTGCACGGTCGCGAACGCGCGCTCCTCGTCGGGTCGCGGCGCGTGCGAGAGGGGCATCGCCCCCATTCCGATCGCGCCGACTTCCAGGTCGCCCAGCCGTCTCGTCTGCATCGCCGCGATGAGTTTCCCCGCCGCGCCCCGTCCCAGTCGTTGGCATGTCCGCCGCAGAGCCCCAACCCCGGCCCACGCTCGTGCTCCTCGTCGAGAACGGCCGCGAGGTCGTGGTCGAGCGCGTCGACGGCCGCCGTCCGACGATGCCGCTCGTCGAATCGCTCCTGCGGCTCCAGCTGGAGGCGCGGCGGCGCGGCGGGCGGATCGAGCTGCGCGACGTGCCCGCCGAGCTCCACGGCCTGCTGGAGCTCGTCGGGCTCGCGCGGGTCCTAGGCCTCGAGCCGCGCGGGCAGCCCGAACTGCTCGAACAGCTCGGGGTAGATGAAGTGGTGCAGGCCCGCGATCCGCCCGTCTGACATCTCCGTCACCACGAGCGCCCACGGGTCGAAGCCGCCGTCCGGCGACGGGTTGTAGATCGCGAACGCCGGGCCGCCGTTGGCCTCGGTGGTGAGCACGCGCGAGCCCTCGCACTTCGCGCCCGTGCCGAGCATGAAGTCGTGGATCGCCTCGGGGCCCTCGACCCACAGCGGCCACGGGGGCATCGAGAACGCGGCGTCGTCCTTGAGCAGCGTCACGAGCGAGGCGATGTCGTACGCCTCGAACGCGGCGACGTACTTGCCGAGCAGCTCCTGCTTCTCCGCGTCCTCCATGGTGGACGATGCGGTCGCGGTGGCGTCGGCGTCCAGCGCCTCGATCGTCGCCCGCGCCCGCTGCAGCGCGCTGTTGACCGACGCGACGGACGTGTCGAGCAGCTCCGCCACCTCGGTCGCCTGCCAGCGCAGCACCTCGCGCAGCACGAGCACCGCGCGCTGCTTGGGCGGCAGGTGCTGGAGCGCGGCGACGAACGCGAGCTTCAGCGTCTCGCGCTGCTCGGCCAGCGCCGCGGGGTCGGCCTCCTGCGGGAGCACGCGCGCGTCGGCGACCGGCTGGACCCACGTCGTCTCGGCCAGCTGGGCGCCGAGCGCGCCGTCCGCGGCGCTCGACGGCCCCATGTCCATGGGCGTCGCGCGGCGCTGCACGGACTGGAGCTGGTCGAAGCAGACGTTGCTCGCGATCTTGTAGAGCCACGACTTCAGCGCGCCGCGGGCCGTGAGCTTGTCGAGGTTGCGCCACGCGCGGACCATCGTCTCCTGCACGGCGTCCTCGGCCTCCGAGCCCGAGCCGAGCATCCGGTAGCAGTAGCCGGTCAGGGCGCGGCGGTGGCTTTCGAGCTCCTGCTCGATCGTCGTCTTGTCCAGCGTGGTCGACACGCATGTGAGCATACGCTCACAAGCGGCCGGCGTCGAGGGTCAGACCGCTCCTTGGGCGGTTCGCGGGACGCCGGGGCTCGCGGCGCGGCGGGTCTTCAGCCAGTAGGCGCCGAGCACGACGACGACCGAGATCGCGCTCGGGATGAGCTGGGAGCGGACGTCCTCCACCAGCGCCATCGAGCCGATGATGACCACGATCGCGACGATCGACGCGTACGTCAGCCACGGGTAGAACCACATCTTGAGCTTCAGCCGCTCGGGGTCCTCGCGCTCGAGCACGCGCCGCATCCGCAGCTGCGAGATCGCGATGAGGAGGTAGACGACGAGGGCGATCGCGCCGCTGGAGTTCACGAGGAAGAGGAAGACCGTGTCGGGCGAGAGCGCGGCGAAGATCACCGACGCGAAGCCGATCGACGTGGTCAGGAAGATGGCCTTGACCGGCACGCCGCGCGCGTTGACGTCGAGCAGACCCTGCGGCGCGTCGCCGCGGCGGGCGAGCGCGAAGAGCATCCGCGAGCCGGTGTAGAGGCCGGAGTTGAGGCAGCTCAGCACCGCGGTGAGGACGACGGCGTTCATCACGTCGGCGCTGCCGGGGATGCCGATCCGGTCGAGCGCGGCGATGAACGGCGACTCGCCGACGACCGTCTTGTCCCACGGGACGATCAGGACGACGAGCAGGATCGCGGCGACGTAGAAGGTCAGCACGCGCACGACGACCGAGTGGACGGCCTTGGAGACGTTCCGCTCGGGCTCGCCCGACTCGGCGGCGGCGATCGTGACGATCTCCGCCCCCACGAACGCGAAGATCACGATGACGACGCCGGCGAGCACGGTGGTGACGCCGGAGGGGGCGAAGCCCTCGTTCTCGGTGAGGTTCGCCAGGCCGGGCGAGTCGCCGCCGCCGATGCCCAGCACGAACCCGAGGGCGATCGCGATGAAGACGATGATCGCCGCGACCTTGATCGACGCGAACCAGAACTCGAACTCGCCGAACGACTTGACCGAGAAGAGGTTCGTGGCCGTCAGCGCGGCCATCAGGACCAGGGCCATGAGCCACATCGGCGCGTCGATCCAGCGCTGGAGGATCTCCGCGCCGGCGACGGCCTCGATGGCGAGGACGATCGCCCAGAAGTACCAGTAGAGCCAGCCGGTGGCGAAGCCGGCCCAGTCGCCGATCGCGCTGCGGGCGTACTCGGCGAACGAGCCGTTGGCGGGCCGCGCGACGGCCATCTCCCCCAGCATCCGCATGACGAGGACGATGAGGAGGCCGGCGAGGGCGTACGAGACGACGGCCGCCGGGCCGGTCTGGTTGATCACCGCGCCGGAGCCGACGAAGAGCCCGGCGCCGATGACGCCGCCGAGGGAGATCATCGTCATGTGGCGGCGCTTGAGGGTGCGCTGGAGCTCCGGCGCCTGGGCTGCTGGCTCGGCCATGTGCCGGTTGGTACCCGCGCGCGCGTTGGCGCAGCCGCACGCGCGGGCCCGGCGGGGCGATCAGGCGATCACGCGGGCTGCGCGGCCATGTCGGCCGGGCCCGCCTCGACGGCCTCCTGGCTCATCCACATGACCTCCCACAGGTGGCCGTCCGGGTCGTTGAACGAGCGGCCGTACATGAACCCGTGGTCCATCGGGTCGTTCGCGACGGTGCCGCCGGCGTCGAGCGCGGCGTCGGCGAACGCGTCGACGCCCTCGCGCGAGTCGGCCGAGACGCACAGGATCGCCTCGGTCGACGCCGTCGCGTCGGCGATCGGCTTCTTCGTGAAGTCCGCGAACCGCTCCTTGGCGATCAGCATCACGTACGCCTGGTCGCTCACGACCATGCACGCGCAGCTCTCGTCGGTGAACTTCCCGTCGAACGTGAAGCCGAGCGCGCCGAAGAAGCGCTGCGACGCCTGGACGTCGGCGACGGGGAGGTTGACGAAGATGAGACGGGACTGGGCGGACATACGGCGGCTCCTGAGGGCTGCGGCTGGGTTGACGTGGGCTAGGACGGAGCCCGTCGCCGGAACTCATCGGCCGGCCCGGAAGACCCGTCAGGTCCGGATCGGGAGGCGCAGCGTGGGCGCGTGGATGAGCGGGCGGTCCGGGTCGTCGTCGGCGAAGACGGTGAGGTCGAAGTCGTAGAACGCGCCCGGGGCCGGCGGCTCGACGTCCGCGGCCCACGCGCGGATGGTCCGCTCGACCTCCGTGACGAAGCTCGACGGCGTGAGCTGCGCGTCGGTCGCGGGGTCGAACTCGGCCGTCGTGGTGAGGAGGACCCGCACGGTCACGTCGGCCGCGCCACCGCCGTCCTCGAGCTCGACCGCGCCGGTGCGGACGGCGGCGAGGCGGATCGGGACCGTCGTGCCGGCGGGGAACGCCTCCGGCGGGAGCAGCTGCGCGAGGAACGTCCCGAGCGCCTGAGCGATGCCGCCGCCGGGGAGCTCGATCGGCCCGGAGCCGAGGATCGACGCGCGTGCCGTCGTGGCGAACGTGGTCGTCGGCGTGCGGGACAGGAATGCGGGCGCCGTGGTCCGGCCGGGCACGAGCTCGTGGTTGCGCCAGACCGCCGCGCCGGCGCGGACGCTCCGGTGCCGGAGCACGTCCACCGGGCCGACAGCGAGCCGCAGCGTCGCCGGCGACTCCCCCGGGAGTCGGAGGACGACGCTCGTGGCGGTCGGCGTCCCCACGTGCGCGAGCGGGGCGTCGAGGCCGTCGGCGAAGACGTCCGGCCAGCGCGTGAGCGGGTTGGGCCGCGGCGTGCCGTCGGCCGGGTCGACCGACGTGATCGTGAGCCGGCCTTCCGCGTCGCCGGACGGGGCGGTGCGCTGGAGCAGGTACGCCGCTGTCGCCCCGGCTGCCGGAGCGGACGACGCCGGCGGTGCCGCCGGGCTCTGCGGGCTGCCGAA
>Ga0196960_10000485_pt1 | contig 13734 bp, 16 predicted proteins | sample S3v_5metaG_FD_183187 | JGI IMG/M metagenome (GOLD analysis project Ga0196960, IMG submission 183187) | Soil microbial communities from Anza Borrego desert, Southern California, United States - S3+v_5 | ecosystem: Environmental > Terrestrial > Soil > Desert | place: USA: California | collected... | reverse complement strand
TGATCGGCGAGCGCCTGCGCCAGCAGCGCGGCGACCGCCGGCTCGTCGGCCATCAGCGTCGGCGCGCCGTCGGTGGTGTCGACGGTCGCGACGCCGACGATCTCGTCCCGCGCGCCGTTCCACCGCGTCGCGACGACCGACCAGCGGCCGCCGCGCTGGAAGCGCAGGCCGCGGCGCACGTCGAGGTCGCCGGTGCTGACGCCCATGCGGGCCAGGAAGCCGGTGATCTCGGCGCGATCGCTCGTCCGCGGGAGGCGCAGGCGCACGCGCCCGCAGCCGGGAACGGCGTGATGTCGGTCGAGGTACGTGGAGGGCATGACGGGATCAGCCTCGCAGCCGTACCCCGCGCCCAGGTGAACCACTCGTTGCCCGGTTCGAATCCGACGAACGTCCGGAACCCGGTCGATCAGGCGTGCGCCCGGGCCTGGTCGAGGTGCCCGTCCTCCCACTCCCACGCGTCGAAGTGGTCGTTCAGCTTCGCGATGATCTCCTCGGTCTCGCCGGCCAGGACCGTGTCGTCCTCCAGCACCACGACCGGGACCGACTCCTGCCCGGAGATCTCGCGGAGCTTCTCGCGGTCGCCGCGCTGCGGCTCGACCTGGCGGATGACGTAGTCGACGCCGAGCTCGGTGAGCCGCTCGCGCACCATCGCGGAGAACGGGCACCACTCGGCCTGGAACACCTGGATCATGTCGGCGGGGCTACCCGTCGTCGCGCCCGCGTGCGCGCCGGATCCGGGCGAGCCGCTCGCCCAGCTCCCGCTCGGTCGCGGTCGGCACGTAGAACCGCTGGCCGACGACCTCGTCCGGCAGCAGCTCCTGTGGCGCGACGTGGCCCGGGCGGTCGTGCGGGTACTCGTAGCCGCCGTCCTTGCGGGTGGACGAGCGCAGGTAGTCGGGCGGGAGCTGCGCCCCGTTCTCCCGCACGTACGCGCGCGCCGCGTTGAGCGCCTTGTACGCCGCGTTCGACTTCGGCGCGAGCGCGAGGTAGACCGCGCACTGGGCCAGCGCGTGCGCCGCCTCGGGCAGCCCGACGTGCTCGACGGCCTGCGCCGCCGCGACCGCGACCTGGAGCGCCTGCGGGTCCGCGTTCCCGATGTCCTCGGACGCGAGGATCACCATGCGCCGGACGATGAAGCGCGCATCCTCGCCGCCCTCGAGCATCACCGCGAGGTAGTAGAGCGAGGCGTCCGGGTCGCTTCCGCGCGTCGCCTTGATCCACGCCGACGCGTAGTCGTAGTGCTGGTCGGCGGCCTTGTCGTACCGGATCGCGCGCCGCTGGAGCGCCTGCTCGGCCCGCTCGACGTCGATCCGCCCTTCCTGCTCGGCCGCGATCTCCAGCGCGCCGAGCGCGGTGCGCGCGTCGCCGCCCGAGCGGGCGGCGAGGAACGACCGCGCGTCCGGATCGATGTCGATGCCGGTGCGGTCGATCAGCGCCTCGAGGTCGTCGTCGGGGAGCGGCTGGAGCTCGTAGACGCGCACGCGGCTGAGCAGCGCGGAGTTGACGCTGTAGTACGGGTTCTCCGTCGTCGCCCCGATCAGCGTGATCAGCCCCTCCTCCACCGCGGGGAGGAGCGTGTCCTGCTGGGCCTTGTTGAAGCGGTGGATCTCGTCGAGGAAGAGCACCGTCCGCTCGCCGGACGCCTTGCGCCGGTGCTCGGCGCGGTCGAGCACCTTGCGCACCTCGGGCCGGCCCGCCTCGACGGCGCTCAGCTCCTCGAACGCCGCGCTCGCCGCCGCCGCCACGAGCCGCGCGAGCGTCGTCTTCCCGGTCCCCGGCGGACCGTGGAGGAGCATCGAGTGCGCCCGCCCCTCCGCGATCGCCCGCCGCAGCGGCTGGCCCGGCCCGAGCAGATGCTGCTGGCCGACGACGTCGTCGACGGTGCGCGGCCGCATCCGCACCGGCAGCGGCGCGTCGGACTCGGGGACGCCGGTGCGCGTCCGCTGCGGCTCGTCGCCCGCGGTCTGGAAGAGCTGGTCCATCTGACCGGCCAGCATCGCACCCGGTCAGGCGGCAGCGGGGACGGCGATCACCTGGAGGTCCTCGATGGCCGCGAAGTCGTCGGGGTTGCAGGTGAGGAGGGGGAGCCCGTGGGCGAGCGCCACCGCGGCGATGAGGAGGTCGACGGCCCGCCGGCCGCGCGCCTTGCGCCCCGCCGCCACGACCGAGGCGTACACGCGGCCGTACGCGCGTGCCGCCGCGGCGTCGAACGGCAGCGGGTCGAACGTCGCCTCCACGCGCTGCAGCCGGTCCTGACGGCGTGCGCGCTCGGCGGCGTCCCCGGTGGCGTGCGGCCCGGCGGCCAGCTCGGCGAGCGTCACGGCCGAGACGGCGAGCTCACGCGGGAGAACCGCCGGGTCGACGGTCTCCAGGGCGATGACGACGGAGGTGTCGAGCAGCCCGCGCTCAGGCACGCGGCGCGGGGTCCTGGTCCAGGTCTGCGTCGATGTCGGCGCGGAACCGGCCCGCGTCGATGGGCGGCGCGCCGTCGAAGGCTGCCAGCGCCTCGTGCGCGTCGACGAACCGGCGCGGGCGGACCGGCGAGAGCTCGCCGACCGGCACGCCGTTGCGGGTGACGACGAAGCTCTCGCCGCGATCGAGCCCGCGCATCACCTCGCCGCTGGCGTTGCGCAGCTCGCGCTGGGTGATCGACCGGGTCACGCCGCGAAGCGTAGCACCGGTGCTACAACGGGTGCTAGTCGCGCCAGGAGGCGCCGAGGACGCGGTGCCAGTTGCCCCAGGCGATGGCCTCGATCTCGGGCTCGGTGAAGCCGTCGGCGGCGAGGGCGTCGAGGAGGCGAGGGAGGCCGGTGACGTCGCCGAGCTCGGCGGGGACGGGGGCGCCGTCGAAGTCCGAGCCGAGCGCGACGTGGTCGATGCCCGCGACCTCCGCGACGTGGCGGACGTGCTCGACCAGCACGCGCAGCGGCGTATCGGTGTCGTCCGCGCCGTCCGCGCGCAGGAAGGGCACCGCGAAGACGACACCGACCAGGCCGCCGGTCGTGGCGATCGCGCGCAGCTGCTCGTCGGTCAGGTTCCGGGAGGACGGGCAGAGGGCGTGGGCGCCCGAGTGGGAGGCGACGAGCGGCGCGCTGGAGATCCGCGCGACGTCCCAGAAGCCGTTCTCGTTGAGGTGCGAGAGGTCCACCACGATCCCCAGCGCGTTGCACGCGCGCACGAGCCGCTCCCCCGCCGCGGTCAGTCCCGGCCCCGTGTCGGGCGAGGAGGGGAACCGGAACGGCACGCCGTGGGCGAAGTCGTTCGGCCGCGACCAGACCGGCCCGATCACCCGCACGCCCGCCTCGTACCAGTCGTCCAGGCCCGAGAGGTCGCGCCCGATCGGCTCCGCCCCCTCCAGCCCCAGCACGGCGGCGAGCCGCCCGTCCTCCAGCGACCGGTCCAGGTCGGCGGTGGAGCGCACGACGCGCACCGCGCCCATCGCCTCCAGCGTGAAGAGCCGCGCGGCGGTGCGGGTGGCGGACGACAGCGCGTCCTCGTGCGGGAGCGGCGCGGGCAGCGGGATGTCGTAGCCGTCCGGGCCGAACACGACGTCGCCGAACGCGTCGTCCTCCGATTCGCAGAAGACGGCGAAGATCCCGCCGGCCAGCCCGCCCGCGGCGGCGCGGGCGACGTCGAGGTGCCCGTCCTCCCGCCCCCCGGCGATGGCGACCGCCTCCGCGGCGGTGAGCGCGTCGTTGTGTCCGTCGAAGACCGGCGGCATGTCGCCCGAGACGATGTCACACGTACGATCGGGGGATGAGCGAGGACAAGCTGCGGCTCGGCGGGATGGCGCTGCGCAACGGGCTGCTGGTCCACGGGCCGACGCACTGGGCGGCCGCCTGCCGCCGCAAGGACGGCACGATCGGCACCGCGTCCGGCCGCAAGCCGCGCGTGCACCTCTTCGACGACGTCCCCGGGCTGCGCGGCGTCGTGCGCCTGGGCGAGGCGATGGCGGTGATCCCGCTCGTCAAGAAGGGCCTGCCCGAGGCGCAGCTCCCGTTCGAGGACGCGAAGGTCGCCGGCGCCGCCGCGTCCGCGTCGCTCGCCAGCTCGCTGATCCGCCGGCGCACCGCGCGCAAGGGCTCCGCCGCCCGGGGCGAGGCCGCGGCCGCCGCGCTCTCCGTCCTGCCCACCGTGATCGCGCTGCGCTCCGGCGACCTCGCCGCCTACCACGGCGCCGAGCACATGGCGATCGGCGAGTACGAGTCCGGCGGCAGCGCCACGAAGGAGCACGACCGTTGCGGCAGCCACCTGATGGCGCCGCTCGTCGTCGCCAACATGGCCGGCGCCGCGCTGCTCAAGCGGCTCGTCAGCAAGCCCACCGCCCTGCACGGCGGCGTGGTGGCGCTGGGCTCGATGGCGTTCGCCGTCGAGGTCTTCGGGTGGACCGAGCGCCACCCCGACACCGCCGCGACCCGGGCGATCAAGGTGCCCGGGTTCGAGCTGCAGCGCGTGCTCGGCACGCGCGAGCCTTCCGACGACCAACTCGAGGTCGGCCGCGCCGCCCTCGCCGAGATCCTGCGAGTGGAGCGTGCCGATGGCCGAGACGCGTGAGCGCCTGAGTCCCGAGACCTTCCGACTGCCCGTCGACCGGATCAGGTCCGGCTACTACGCCGACGCGTACTTCGTCTACACGAAGGACCTGCTGGAGAAGGTCGGCCGGCACCCGCACGTGCTGATGCAGGTCTTCCAGCGCAAGGACTCGGTGCTCGGCGGGATCGACGAGGCGATCGCGATCCTCAAGGCCGGCGCGGGGCGGATGGTCGACGGCGAGTGGGTCCCCGGCTGGGACGAGCTGAAGGTGCGCGCGCTGTACGAGGGCGACGAGATCTCGCCCTACGAGCCGGTGATGACGATCGAGGGCGACTACCAGCTCTTCGCCCATCTGGAGACGATCTACCTCGGCACGATGGCGCGGCGCACGCTGATCATGCGCAACGTCAAGGGGGTCGTGGAGGCGGCCAACGGCAAGCCGATCTTCTATTTCCCGGCGCGGCACGACCACTGGCTCGTGCAGACCGGCGACGGCTGGGCGGCCCACGTCGCGGGCTCGGTCGGCGTGTCGACCGACGCGCAGGCGTCGTGGTGGGGCGGCCTGGGGATCGGCACGGTCCCGCACGGGCTGATCGCGGCGTACGGCGGCGACACGGTGCTCGCCGCGAAGGACTTCGCCAAGCACTACGCGTCGCAGATGAACATCACGGTGCTCGTCGACTGGGAGAACGACTCGACGCGCACCGCGGTCGAGGTCGCGGACGCGCTGGAGGGCGACCTGTGGGGCGTCCGGCTGGACACGAGCGGGACGATCGTCGACCGCTCGCTCTGGCACGAGATGGAGGCCGCCAAGCCGTTCAAGCCGACGGGCGTCAACGAGATGCTCGTGCGCAAGGTGCGCGCCGCACTGGACGACGCCGGCCACCGCGACGTGAAGATCGTCGCGTCCGGCGGCTTCACCGCGGACCGGATCACCGAGTTCGAGGAGCTGGACGTGCCGGTGGACGCCTACGGCGTCGGCTCGTCGCTCATCCGCGGCGACAACGACTACACGGCGGACATCGTGCGGGTCGACGGAGCGCCGTGCGCGAAGAAGGGCCGGGGGGAGTGGGACAGCTCGCGGCTGTCGCCAGTGGACTGATGGACGGTTGAGGTTTAGGCCCGGATGGCCGAACCTCAACCCTGATGCAGTGGCTCCAGGACTGGGCGTACGACTGGCAGGGCTTCATCAGCATCGTCTTCATGGTGGTGCTGGTGGTCGTCTTCTTGAAGATGGCCAAGGGCCTGCCGAAGACCAAGCCCCAGCAGATCAAGCCGGACACCAAGCAGGCGATCGCCTGGGAGGACATCGCGGGCGCCGACCAGCCGAAGGCCGAGCTGCAGGAGGTCGTCGACTTCCTGAAGGACCCGAAGGCCTTCCAGCGGCTCGGCGCCAAGGCGCCCAAGGGCGTGCTGCTCCACGGCCCGCCCGGCACCGGCAAGACGCTGCTGGCCAAGGCGGTCGCGCACGAGTCGGGCGCCGAGTTCTTCGCGCAGTCGGCCTCCTCGTTCGTCGAGATGTTCGCCGGCCTGGGCGCCGCGCGCATCCGCCGGCTCTTCCGCGAGGCGCGCAAGGCGTCGCCCGCGATCATCTTCATCGACGAGCTCGACGCGGTGGGCGCCGTGCGCGGCTCGGACAACTCGTCCGAGCGCGAGCAGACGCTCAACCAGCTTCTGGTCGAGATGGACGGCTTCCCGGACTCGGGCGACATCGTGGTGATGGCCGCCTCGAACCTGCTGGAGAAGCTCGACCCCGCGCTGCTGCGCCCGGGCCGCTTCGACCGCCAGGTGTACGTGGCGCCGCCCGGCGTCGAGGGGCGGCGGGAGATCCTCGCCGTGCACACGCGCAACAAGCCGACGCGCGACGTCGACCTCGACCTCGTCGCCCGCCAGACCTCAGGCCTGACCGGCGCGGACCTCGCGAACCTCTGCAACGAGGCGGCGATCCGCTGCGCGCGGCGCAAGGGCCACGCGCTGGTGCAGGACGACTTCGAGAAGGCGCTGGAGCGCGTCGTCGCGGGCGTGGAGTCGTCGCGCCGGCTGACCGACCACGAGCGCCGGGTCGTCGCGTGGCACGAGGCCGGGCACGCGCTGTGCGGCGAGCTGCTGCCGTCGGTCGACCGGCCGCACAAGGTCTCGATCGTCCCGCGCGGGAGCGCGCTGGGCTTCGCGATGTCGCTGCCGGAGGAGGACCGCTACCTCAAGACGCGCGAGGACCTCATCGACTACATGACGGTCCTGCTCGGCGGGCGCGCGGCGGAGCAGCTCGTGTTCGGCTCGGTCACCACCGGCGCCGCCAACGACCTGCAGAAGGTCGCGGAGATCACGCACGCGATGGTGCAGCACTACGCCATGGGCTCGTCCGCGACCGGCCCGCGCGCGTGGCTCGACCTGGAGGTCGCGTCGGAGACGTCGCGGCGGATGCGCGACGAGGAGCAGCGCGAGCTGGCGCTCGAGGCCGAGCGCGCGGCCGCGGCGATCCTCAGCGCCCACCGCGGCAAGCTCGACGAGCTCGCCGCCGCCCTCCTGGAGCGCGAGGTCCTCGAGCGCCACGACCTCGACCGCATCCTCGGCGACGTCCCGCGCCTCAAGCGCAGCCCGTCCACGGCCCTCCGCCTCGCCGCCGCCGACCCGACGCCCCCTTCGAAGGACTAGCCGCGCCGCGCGATCGCGCGGGCGATCCGGTCGACCTGGGGCTTGGAGGAGCCGAAGACGGCGAAGGCGACCTTGCGGCCGCGGGAGGTCGTGCAGAGGCCGGCGAGGTTGGCGACGCCGGAGAGCGTGCCGGTCTTGGCGCGGCACTTCGTGCCGGTGAGGCGGCCGCGGAGGGTGCCGGTGCCGGCGCGGGTGAGGAGGATGTCGCCGCCCGCCTTGCGCAGCGCGCGGAGGGTGGAGGTGAGCGCCTTCGCGGTGCCGGTGTCGCGGCGGTCGAGGCCGCTGCCGTCCACGAGCGTGGTGCCGGGGCGCTGGATCAGCCGCGCGCCGGCGGCGGTGGAGCCGGGCAGCTGACCGGCCGCTGCCGCGATCCGCTTCGTGAGCATCTCGGCGAAGAAGTCGTCAGACAGGGCGAGCATCGTCGACAGCAGCTTCGCCATCGTCGGCGAGGGGACGGCCGCGATCTCCGTGCCGCCCGCGATCGGCGTCGTCGTCGTGCCCGGCCGGTTCGGCAGCACGATCCCCTTCGCCTCGAGCTTGTCGTCGAACTTCGCGGCGGCGAGCGGGAGCGGATCCGCGCTGACGGCGCCGCCCGGCGTCTGCTGGCCCAGGTCGTAGGAGAGCGCGCTGAGCGGCGCCTCGAGCTCGGGATCGAACCCGCCGCCGGTCGACGGCCCGCCGCGCACCGTGTCGAAGAGCGACTCGTCGGCGATCACCGCGCCCGTGACGCGGCGGACGCCGGCCGCGTAGACCTTGTCGGCGAGCGTGAACGCCTGCGAGGTGCCGAAGGTCGGGTCGCCGTCGCCGTGGAGGATCAGGTTCCCGTGCACGGTGCCGGCGGTGTCGATCGGGCCGGTCGCCAGCACGGTCGTCCGCAGGTGCGCGGTGCGCCCGCCCAGCGTCTGCAGCGCGGCCAGCGTCGTGAGCAGCTTCGCGGTCGAGGCGAGCGGCCGCTTGACGCCCGCGCGGCGCGCGTAGAGCGTGCGCCCGCTCTGCGCGTCGGCGACGTGGACGGCGACGGAGCCGCTGCGCGTCAGGCGGGCGAGCTCCTGCGTGAGCGACTGGCCGTGCGCGGCGGACGGCGCGAGGAGGGCCGCGGCGAGCGCGACGGCGGGGACGGTGAGCTTCCGGGACATTGCGCAGTCCACGCTACAGGGCCGATCCGGTGCGCAACCATACGGTTGCGCTACAGTGCGGCGCAGCTCATGACCAACCGATCTCCCGAGCCCGTCGTCTAGCCTCCCGCCTGCATGTTCGCCCGGATCGACCATCTCGGCGTCGCGGTGACCGACCTCGACGCCGCCATCGCGCTCTACGAGCAGACGTACGAGATGAAGCTGGTGCACCGCGAGACGGTGACCGAGCAGGGCGTCGAGGCCGTGCTCCTCGACGTCGGCGAGAACCACGTCGAGCTGCTGAAGCCGCTCTCCGAGGACACGCCCGTCGGCAAGTTCCTCGCCAAGCGCGGCCCCGGCCTCCACCACGTCGCCTACCAGGTCACCGACATCGAGGCGACCCTGGCGAAGCTGAAGGAGGGCGGGACGCGGCTGATCGACGAGACGCCGCGCACCGGCATCCGCGGCTCGTCCGTCGCGTTCCTGCATCCCGCCTCGTCCGGCGGCGTGCTCACCGAGATCGTCCAGCCCGCGGAGGGTGCTCACTGATGGCAGCAAGCGTGCAGCGGATCAGCATCGGCTTCCAGGCCAGCCCGCCGGTGGCCCTGCGGGTCGCCGACGCCGAGCTCGAGCGCCTCCAGGGCGCCCTCGGCGGCGAGGGGTGGCACGAGGTCCAGTCCGAGGACGGGTCGCTCCGCCTCAACCTCCAGTTCGTCCTGTGGGTGCGCGTCGAGAAGGACGAGAACAAGGTCGGCTTCGGCATCGGCTGACGCGCCCGCCGAGACCACGTCTTCACCGAAGGGCCGGCGCCGCGCGCCGGCCCTTCGTCGTTCCCCACCCATGACGTCTGTCATGGCGAGCCGGTGACCTGCGGGACTACCGAGCGGGCCGATCCCGCGCGACGGTGGATCCATGTCCACCAACGCAGGCTCCACCAGCGCCGTCCGCGTCCGCGGGCTGCGCCGGACCTACGGGCAGGGCGCCTCGGCGTTCGAGGCGGTCCGCGGCGTCGACCTCGACGTCCGGGCCGGCTCGATCACCGCCCTGCTCGGCACGAACGGCGCCGGCAAGACCTCGACGCTGGAGGTGCTCGAAGGGCTCGCTCCGGCGACCGCCGGCGAGGTCCGCGTGCTGGGCCTCGACCCCGTCGAGGGCCGCGCCGCGATCCGCCCCCGCGTCGGCGTCCTGCTCCAGCGCAGCGGCTTCTCGGGCGACCTGACCGTCCGCGAGACGCTGCGGCTGTGGAGCGAGACGCTCACGCGCCCACGACCGGTCGACGAGATGCTCGCGCTGCTCGACCTCGAGCACCGCGCCGGCGTCCACATGACCGCCCTCTCCGGCGGCGAGACGCGCCGCGTCGACCTCGCGTGCACGCTGATGGGCTCCCCCGAGCTCGTCATCCTCGACGAGCCCACGACCGGCCTCGATCCCGAGAGCCGCCGCGCGGTGTGGCGGCTCGTCTCCGGGCTGCGCGACGAGGGCGCCACGGTGCTCCTCACGACGCACTACCTGGAGGAGGCCGAGACGCTGGCCGACCGGCTGGAGATCCTGCACGCCGGGCAGATCGTCCGCTCGGGCACGCCCGCCGAGATCGCGCAGGGCCACCCGTCGACGATCGAGTTCGCCCGCGTGGACGGCGTCCCGGAGCAGCTGGCCGGCGCCCGCCGCATCCTGCACGACCACGGCCGCACGACGGTGGAGACCGACGCGCTCCAGCGCTCGCTGACCGACCTGCTCGACTGGGCGGCGCGCCACGACGTCGCCCTCGACGGCCTGGAGGCCCGCAGCCCGAGCCTCGAGTCCGTCTTCCTGTCGATCGCCGACGGCGGCGACCCGGTCGAACCGGTCGCCGCGGAAGGAGCCGTCCGATGACCGACCGCATCTCGCTGCGCCGCACGCTCGGCCTCGCCCGCTGGAACGCCGTCCTGCTCACGCGCAACCGGCTCGCCGCCGTGTACGCCGTCGTCCTCCCGCTGCTGCCGCTCCTGCTCCTGCTCGCGGGCGACCGTGGGGCGGAGGCGACGGGCGCGGGCGCGGTCGTCACCATGTTCCTCGTCACCGCGCTCTTCCCCGTCTACTACAACGTCCTCGCCCAGTTCGTGAACCGCCGCGACGAGCTCGTCCTCAAGCGGATGCGCACCGGCGAGGTCCGCGACGCCGAGCTGGTCGCGTCCATCGCGCTGCCCGGCGTGCTCTGCGCGCTCGTGCTGACCGCGCTCGCGGTGCCGATCGCCGCCGCGCTCGGCCAGTCGCTGCCGGTCAACCCGCTCCTCTACGCGGTCACGGCGGTGCTGGCGGTGGTCATGTTCACCGCGTTCGCGTACTGGACGGCGGCGTGGACGCGGAGCGCCGAGGCCGCGCAGCTGACGAGCATGCCGATCATCGTCCTCGCCTCCCTCGGGCCGCTGGCCTCCTCGATGCCGGAGATGTCCGAGCGGCTGCGCGACGCTCTGTCGCTGACGCCCGGCGCGGCGATGGCCGACCTCGTGCGGATCGGCTGGTTCGGCCTCGACGGGCCGGGCGCCGACCAGGCCACGCTCTCGTTCGCCGAGACGTGGGGCCAGGCCGGCCAGCCGCTCGCGGTGATGGCCGTGTGGGCGTGGATCGCGATCACGCTGGCGCGCCGCTCGATGCGGTGGGAGCCGCGAGGCTGATCGCCGTGCGGGCGCCCGGGACGCGGCGGTGGGGGGAGCTGACGAGCGCCGAGCGCGTCGGTCTCTACACGCGCCAGTCGCTCTACTTCGTGCTGCTGTCGTTCAACACCGGGCTGCTGCTGAGCGCGGCGGTCGAGCTCGACGGTGGCGGCGGCGAGCTCGCCCTGCTGGCCGGGGGCGGCGCCGTCGTGACCGCGCTCGGCTTCGCGGTGATGCATGCGCTGCTGCGGCGGTACCCCGAGCCGCGGCCGCTGCCGTGGGCGCTGATCGCCGCGTTGCTGGTCGCCGTGGCCGCGTTCTCCGTCGCCGGCGTGGCGGCGTTCGAGGGCCCGGCGCGCGGGACGGTGGTGTCGGTCGCGGTCGCGAGCATCGTCCTGCCGCTGGGGCTGCTGCCCGACCCGCGGCTCTCCGCGGCGCTCGTCGCCGGCTCGGGCGCGCTGGTCGGGGTGAGCGGCGGCGCGCTGGTCAACCTCGGTGCCGGCCTGCTGCTCGGCGCCGCGCTCCTCTTCACCGCGCGCGCGTCGATGTGGATGTACGGGATCGTCACCGAGCTCGACGCCGCGCGGTCCGCGCAGGCGCAGCTGGCGGTGGTGGAGGAGCGGCTGCGGTTCTCGCGCGACGTCCACGACGTGCTCGGGCGGCGGCTGTCGACGATCGCGGTGCAGGCCGAGCTGGCGGCGACGCTGGCCGGGCGGGGCGACGAGCGCGCGGCCGAGCGGATGCTGGAGGTGCGGGCGGTGGCGCACGAGGCGCTGCGCGAGGCGCGCGAGCTGGCGCGCGGCTACCGCTCCACCGACGTCGAGCAGGAGCTGGAGGGCGCGCGCTCGCTGCTGCGCTCGGCGGGGATCGACGTGCGGCTGGACGTGGACGCGATGCCGCGCGCGTGGCACGAGGCGGCCGGGTGGGTCGTGCGGGAGAGCGTGACGAACGTGCTGCGCCACTCGCGCGCGGGGGTGGTGGAGATCGTGTGGGCCGGCGGGGAGCTGCGGATCGTCAACGACGGCGCGAGCGGGGCGGCTGCGGCGGACGGCGCGGGTCCGGCCGACGGCTCCGGCCTGCGCGGGCTGCGCGAGCGGCTCGCCCCGCTCGGCGCGTCCCTGACCGCCGGGCCCGACGGCGCGGACCGGTGGGCGGTCGCCGCGCGGATCCCGGGCACCGGGCCCTTGAGCGCCGCCGCCGACCGCGAGGGAGCTGAGCGGTGAGCGCTCCGATCCGCGTCCTGCTCGCCGACGACGAGCACCTCATCCGCACCGCGCTCGCGCAGATGCTCGACCTGGAGGAGGACCTGTCGGTCGTCGCCGAGGCCGCGCGCGGTGACCACGCGGTGACGCTGGCAGTCAGTCATGCGGTCGACGTCGCGGTGCTCGACCTCCAGATGCCCGAGCTCGACGGGATCGCCGTGGCCGAGCGGCTCGCCGAGCAGCTGCCCACGTGCGGCTGCGTGATCGTCACGAGCCACGGCCGCCCCGGCCACCTCAAGCGCGCGCTGGCCGCGGGGGTGCGCGGCTTCCTGCCCAAGACGACGTCGGCCGCGACGCTCGCCGCGGTGGTCCGCACCGTGCACGAGGGCGGGCGCCACGTCGATCCGGAGCTGGCGGCCGAGGCGATCGCCGCCGGCGACAGCCCGCTCACGCCGCGCGAGGCGGACGTGCTGGAGCTGGCCGCGAGCGGCGCGCCGGTGGACGAGATCGCCGACCGCGCCGCGCTCTCGCCCGGCACCGTCCGCAACTACCTCTCGAACGCGATGGCGAAGCTCGGCGCCGCCAACCGGCACGAGGCGGTCGCGATCGCGCGGCGGTACGGCTGGATCTGACGCGCCCGCGTCCTTGGCACCGCTGTACGTCTTAAGATACGTTTGTACGCGATGACGAACGCAGCGGACATCTTCGACACCCAGGCGGAGGCCTACGACGCCGCCCGCCGGCGGCTGATCCCGCCCTTCGACGCCTTCTACGGCACCGCCGTCGCCGCGGTCCCGGCCAAGGCGAAGACCGTCCTCGACCTCGGCGCCGGCACCGGCCTGCTCTCCCGCATGGTCCGCGCGGCGCGGCCGAACGCGCACCTGACGCTCCTCGACGGCGCGCCCGCGATGCTCGACCAGGCGCGCGCGGAGCTCGGCGACGACCGCACGGCGTACGTCACCGCCGACCTGACCGACCCGCTCCCGGGCGAGCCGGCGTCCTTCTGCGCCGTCGTCTCCGCCCTGGCCATCCACCACCTCGACGACGCCGGCAAGCGCGACCTCTTCGCCCGCGTGCACGCGCAGCTCAAGCCCGGCGGCGCCTTCGTCAACGCCGAGCAGGTCGCCGGCCCGACGCCCCACCTCGACGCCCTCTACCGCGCCTGGCACGAGGCGCAGGCGCGCGCGGCGGGGAGCGACGACGCGGAGTGGGACGCAGCGGAGGAGCGGATGCGCTTCGACCGCTGCGCGACCGTCGAGGACCAGCTCGGCTGGCTCCGCGACGCGGGCTTCAGCGACGTCGACTGCCGCTTCCAGGACCACCGCTTCGCGGTGCTCGTCGCCCGCAAGGGGTGACGCGGCGTCGCCGGGGCGGCATCATGCCGCCCCGTGCTCTCCCGTCTGCGCCTCCACCTCACCTACGCGAACGTCGTCGCGACGCTCGCGCTCCTCTTCGCCGTCTCCACCGGCGGTGCCTACGCGGCGTCGAAGATCCGCGGGAAGGACATCGCGCGGAACACGATCACCAGCGCGAACGTCAAGAACGGCACGCTGGCCCGCAGCGACTTCAAGCGCGGGGTGCTGCCGACGGGCGGCG
>Ga0196960_10000484_pt1 | contig 13756 bp, 12 predicted proteins | sample S3v_5metaG_FD_183187 | JGI IMG/M metagenome (GOLD analysis project Ga0196960, IMG submission 183187) | Soil microbial communities from Anza Borrego desert, Southern California, United States - S3+v_5 | ecosystem: Environmental > Terrestrial > Soil > Desert | place: USA: California | collected... | reverse complement strand
CTGCGGCGGCGGCCAGCGCGACGGCAGCGGTCAGCGACCGCCGGGCAGCGCGAAGCGGCCCGCGCGGCGGGTGGTGGGACATCCGTTCTCCTCCATCGGCGGGCGTTGGGGCGCGCCCGCGTGTGCCATGTGAGCCGCGTGCGTTTCGGCACGCGGCGACCCGGCGCGGGAAGATAGACGCATCCGTACATGGACGTCAATGCATCTGGGGCAACTTCGTACCGATCCACGGAACTGACCATCAGCGACGCTGTCGGCGCGCAGACGCTTCCTTACCGGGCGGGTCGTGACCGCATTCCGTGGGAGGGTCCGCTCATGCCGAACATCACCAAGCTGGACTTCGTGGGGATCCCGACCCAGGATCCGGCCCGCTCCGCCACCTTCTACGGCGAGACGCTCGGGCTGCGCAAGGACGAGAAGTCCGAGTACGAGTTCTGGGCCGGCGACACGTGCCTGGGGATCTGGGAGCCGGAGAAGCAGGGCATGCCGTTCCAGGCGCAGAAGAACGCCCACCTCGCGCTGCACGTCGAGGACGTCGCGGCCGCGCGGGCGGAGCTGGAGGGCAAGGGCGTGCAGTTCGCCGGCGACACGTTCGACACCGGCGTCTGCCACATGGCGCTCTTCACCGACCCGGACGGCAACGACCTGATGCTCCACAGCCGGTACGCGCCGCAGAGCTCGTGAGCGCGGCGACCGCCGAGCGGGAGCTGCTGGCCGCGGCGAAGGAGGGCGACGAGCGCGCGTTCGAGCGGTTCGTCGCCCCGCACCGCTCCGCGCTGCACGCGCACTGCTACCGGATGCTCGGCTCGGTGCACGACGCCGACGACGCGCTGCAGGACGCGATGCTCCGCGCCTGGCGGGGGCTGCCGGGGTTCGAGGGACGGTCGTCGCCGAAGTCGTGGCTCTACCGGATCGCGACGAACGCGAGCCTCGACACGATCGGCAGGCGGCCCAAGGCGCGTGTGCTCCCGCTCGACCACTCCCCGGCCACCGGCGCCGCGGACGGCCCGGGACCGCCGCTGGCGGAGACGGTGTGGATCGAGCCGTACGCCGACGCGCAGCTCGCGCTGGCCGACGGCCTGCTCGCGCCCGACGCGCGGTACGAGCAGCGCGAGAGCGTCGAGCTGGCGTTCGTCGCCGCGCTCCAGCACCTCGCGCCGCGCCAGCGCGCCGTGCTCATCCTCCGCGAGGTGCTCGGCTTCTCGGCGCGCGAGGTGGCGGAGCTGCTCGACACGACCGTCGCGTCGGTCAACAGCGCGCTGCAGCGGGCGCGTGAGACGGTCGACGGCAAGCTGCCGGACCGCTCGCAGCAGGCGACGCTCCGCGCGCTCGGCGACGACCGGCTGGAGGAGGTCGTACGCGGCTACCTGGACGCGTGGGAGCGCGGCGAGGTCGACGAGATCGCGCAGCTCCTCGCTGAGGACGTCGTGCTCGCGATGCCGCCGATGGCCACCTGGTACCGCGGCGAGGAGGTCTTCGTCTTCCTGCGCGAGTGGGCGTTCAACGGGCGCGTGTACGACGCGCTCGGCCACCGCCGCGTCCGCGTCCTCCGCACGTGGGCCAACGGCCAACCCGCGCTCGGCGTCTACTCCTGGGACGACGACGCCGGGGAGTACCGCCCCACCGTCCTCCAGGTGCTGACGCTCGGCGACGACGGCAAGGTGCGCGAGGTGATGGGCTTCGTGACGCCGGCCTTCCACCCGCGCCACGGCCTGCCGGAGGCGCTGCCGGGCTAGAACCCGGCGAGCCGTGCCTGGAGCCAGCCCTGCCGCTCGCCGTAGCCGAGCACGTCGGCGGCGGGGACCACGGCGAAGTTCGGGTGGCCCGCCAACCCGGCGAGCGCGCGCATGCCCGGCGAGTCGTGGCGCTGGATGAACTCCCAGTCGCCGATGAGGTAGAGCCGCTGGCGCATCCGCGTCACGGCGACGTTGAGGAGCTTGGCCGCCGACGCCTGGCGCGCGTCGCCGTGGACGTCGGCGCGCGCGGCCCAGCGGGGCCGGGAGTCCTGCATGAGGTCGACGATGACGATGTCGAACTCGCGCCCCTGGATGCCGTGCGCGGTGCCGGTCGGGATCCGCAGGTCCCACTGGATCGTCCGCTCCCGCGCGCGCTCGCGCTGGGCCCGGTACGGCGTGACGTACGCGATGTCCTTGCCCTGCCGCGCGAACGTCGTCCCCACCACCGCGAAGAGGTCGACGCCGAGCGGGCTGCGCCACGAGCCGGCCTCGGCGACGAGCTCGCGGTCGTCGCGGGCGGAGGTGTCGATGAGCGTCACCGTCGCGCCGTCCGCGTCGCTCGACGCGCGCTCGCTCTCGAGCAGCCCGTCGTAGCAGAAGCCGTTGACCAGCTCGGCGATGACGGAGGGGAACCGGTACTGGCGGCGCAGCGGGACGCAGCGCGGGTGCGCCTCGGCGGACGCGCGGTCGCGGATGCCGGCCAGCGCGTACACGTCCTCGCGCAGCCAGGGCGACGCCGGCTCGTCGTCCGGAGCGGTCGCGCCGCCCGCGCCCGGCAGCGGCTCGTCGGTGATCGGCGCGTTCTGGAGGAAGTCGCCGACGATCGCGAACGTCCGCTTCGCCCGCGCGCCCGCGACGACGAGGTACGGCGGCTCCACCGCCGCGGCCTCGTCCACGATCACCACGTCGAACTTGCGCTCGCGCTGCGACACGAGCGACGCCAGCGTGCACGCGACGACGTTCGCCTCCTTGAGCAGCCGCACCCGCGCCTCGCGGATCTCCTCGTCGAGCTCCACCCGGTCCTGCCGGATGTCCTTGAGCTCCTCCTCCAGCTCCGGCGTCCGTGCGGTCTGCGCCTGGTTCTCGGCCTGCCGCGCGTCGATCTCCGCGCGCCGCTCGGGCTCGCCCACCACCGCGCCGGCCGCCTTGTCGTGGAGGAGGAACTCGTGCTCGCGCACGCGCGGCGACACCTTCTCGACCGTCATCCGCGTGGCGACGCGGATCGCCTGCCCGGGCTCCAGCTCGCCGCCGTCGAGCAGCCCCTCCAGCACGTTGTCCACCGCACCGTGGGTGTGCGAGGTGATGAGCACGGAGCGGTCGTGCTCCAGCGCGTCGCGGACCGCCTCGGTGATCACCTTCGTCTTGCCGGTGCCGGGCGGGCCCCACACGAAGACCGAGCCCTTGCGGGTGAGCGCCGCGAACGCCTGCTGCTGCCCCTCGTTGAGCTGCACGCCGCTCGTCGCGTTGCGCGGCTTTGGGAGCGGGTCATCGCCCCACAGCCCCTCGACCAGCCGACCGCTCTCCGCGGCCTGCAGCGCCCGCCGCAAGGCCTCCGCAAGCTGCACCTTGATCTCGTCGATGGCGAAGACGCGTACGGCCCGCACGTCGCGCAGCGCGGCGCGCGCGGCCGGCTCCAGCGTGAAGACGAGCGTGTTCTTCACCGCGCGCACGAACTCGAGCGGCACCCGGTCGTCGACCGTCCCCGCCCCGCGCTCGACGTCGACCGCGTAGTACTGCAGGTCCCACCAGCGGCGCCGCTGCGTGCTCACGACCTCCAGCCGCTGGCCGAGTGCCGGCACCGGGCTCGGGTCGCCCGCGACGGCGGTGCCGCGCAGGCCCTCGCGGGCGAAGCGGTCGAGCTTCTCCTCCACGGCGTCCACCGCGAGATCGCGGATCGCGCGGAAGGTGAGCGGCTCGGCGACAGTCACGCAGTCAGTATGGGAGCGAGCCCGGCGACTCGCCCCCCACCGGCCTTATTTCGTGATCGCCTTGCGGTACTTGGCGACCGAGAGCGGCGCGAAGACGCCGATGATGATGAACGTCCAGAGGAACGCGCCCCAGACGTCGTTGCCCGCGGGCGTGCCGAGCCAGAGCGCGCGCATCGCGTCGACCACGGTCGTGAACGGGTTGACGTCGGCGAACCACTCCAGCGCCGCCGGCATCGAGTCGGTCGGGACGAACGCGGACGAGATGAACGTGAGCGGGAAGATCACCGTGAAGCCGAGCGCCTGCCCGGCCTCCGGCGACGACGCGGTGAGCCCGACGAGCGCGAAGACCCACGAGAACGCGTAGCCGAAGAGCAGCAGCAGGACGATCCCGCCGACGATCTCCAGCACGTTCGCGTTGAAGCTGAACCCGGCGATCATGCCGACCGTGATGAGGATCGCCAGCGACAGCGCGTTCGTCGCGACGTCCGCCAGCGTCCGCCCGGTGAGCACCGCGGCGCGCGACATCGGCAGCGAGCGGAACCGGTCGATCAGTCCCTTGCGCAGGTCCTCCGCCAGGCCGAGCGCGGTGACGAACCCGCCGAACGCGATCGACTGGACGATGATGCCCGGCATCAGGAAGTCGACGTAGTCGAAGCCCGGCGTGTTGATCGCGCCACCGAAGACGTACACGAACAGCAGCACGAACATGATCGGCTGGATCGTGAAGCCCATCAGCAGGTCGGGCTGGCGCGGGATCCGCTTCAGCGACCGCTGCGCGAGCACGATGGTGTCCGAGAACGTGTCGGCCAGAGAGCTCATGCCGCCTGCTCCTCCTCGCCGCCGTCGGTGGCGGCCTCCTCGGCCGGGCGGCCGGTCAACGTCAGGAACACGTCGTCGAGCGTCGGGCGGCGGACCTCCAGGTCGTCCACCCCGACGCCCGCGGCGTCGAGCCGGCGCACGACGTCCACGACCGCGCCGCGGCCTGCGGGCTTGGGCAGGCCGACCACCGCGCCGTCCGTCGAGACGCCGTCGGAGGAGAGCGACTCCAGCGCGGCGACCGCCTGCGGGGCCTGCGACGGATCGCTCAGCGTCACCTCCAGCCGCTCGCCGCCGATCTTGCCCTTCAGCTCGTCCGCGGTGCCCTCGGCGATCACCTCGCCGTGGTCGATCACCGCGATGCGGTCCGACAGCCGGTCGGCCTCGTCGAGGTACTGCGTGGTGAGGAGCACCGTGGTGCCCTCCTTCACGCGGTCCTCGATGACCTCCCACAGCGCCAGGCGCGAGCGGGGATCGAGGCCGGTGGTCGGCTCGTCGAGGAAGATCACCGGCGGCTCGGCGACGAGCGACGCGGCGAGGTCGAGCCGGCGGCGCATGCCGCCCGAGTAGCCCTTGACCATCCGCGCGCCGGCGTCGACGAGGTCGAACCGCTCCAGCAGCTCGTCCGCGCGCGCCCGCGACTTCGGACGGCCGAGGTGGTAGAGCCGCCCGACCATCTCGAGGTTCTCGAAGCCGGTGAGGTTCTCGTCCACCGCCGCGTACTGGCCGGCGAGCCCGATCTTCGAGCGCAGCGCGTCCGCGTCGCGCTCGACGTCGAGCCCCGCCACGCGCGCGCTCCCGCCGTCCGGCTTGAGCAGCGTCGCGAGGATCCGCACCGCCGTCGTCTTCCCTGCGCCGTTGGGGCCCAGCAGTCCGAGGACCGTCCCCTCGCGCACCTGCAGGTCGACGCCCTTGAGCGCCTCCAGGTCCCCGTAGACCTTGCGCAGGCCCTCGGTCTCGATCGCGTTCTCCCCAGCCATTCGGCGAGCGAACCTATCGGAAGGAAGTGGTCGCTCACCAGGGCCGGTTCGAACCTTCAGGACACTTCCTGTCCGCCTATCGCGATGTCGCCTGGCGGATCGGCCGCGGGCGGTTCGAGCCGGGCGCGCATGACCGCCACCGCGTCCGGGTTGCTGTCGATGAGCACGTACCGCCGGCCGAGCTTGCGGCAGACCGCGCCGAGCGTCCCCGAGCCCGCGAAGAAGTCCAGGCACCACCCGCCCTCGCGCGACGACGCCTGGACGATCCGCCGCACGACGCCCTCGGGCTTCTGCGTCGGGTAGCCCGTCCGCTCGCGCCCGGTCGTGGTGACGATCGTGTGCCACCACGTGTCGGTCGGGAGCTTCCCGCGCGCGGCCCGCTCGGCGGAGCGCTGGAGCGTCGGGGCCATGTACGGCTCGCGGTCGACCGCCTCGGCGTCGAAGTGGTAGGCCGCCGGGTCCTTGACGTAGACGAGGATCGTGTCGTGCTTGGCCGGCCACCGGCGCTTCGTGCGCGCGCCGTAGTCGTAGGCCCAGACGATCTCGTTGAGGAAGCACGCGCGGCCGAAGAGCCCGTCGAGCGCGACCTTCACGTAGTGCGACTCGCGCGGGTCGAGATGCACGTAGAGCGTCCCGTGCGGCGCGAGCAGCCGCTTCGCGTGCTCCAGCCGGGGGAGCAGGAACCCGACGTAGTCCGCGTACTCGTCGGCGAACTGCGCGCCGCGCAGCGCCCGGACCTTGCCCGTGTTGAACGGCGGATCGATGTAGATCAGGTCGAACGCGCCGTCGGGCAGCGCGGGGAGCAGCTCGAGGTTGTCGCCCTCCAGGATCAGGTCGTCGTCGAGCCGCACGAGCGCGCGACTCTGCCAGGCGCGCAGGACGGCTGCGCGCCGCTGACCGGCGCTTGAGGCGCGTTTGCCACCCTGGACGGCGATGGCCGTCCGCCCCGCCGCCCGCCGCCGCGTCCTCCTGATCCTCGCCGTCGTCGCCCTCGTCGCCTGGGGCGCCGCGACCCTCCTCGGAGACCGCCTCCCCGGCAGCGACGGCGGCCCGCGCCCCTCCCCGCTCGTCCCCGCCGCCGGGGCGGACGACCCGTTCGCGTACAGCGCGGACGAGCGTGAGGCGTTCGAGCGGCGCGCCGCCGCCGGGCTCTCCCACGTCCTCTACGCCAAGTCGCCCGGCGGCGCGGTGGCGAGCGCGGCGCGCGTCGCGCGGTACCGCGCGCTGATCGAGGACGCCGCGCGGGAGGCCGGCCTCGACGCCGACACGATCGAGGGGATCGTCCTCCTGGAGTCCGCGGGCCGGCCCGACGCGCAGGCGAGCAACGACCCCGCGGGCGCCGTCGGGCTCACGCAGATCCTCGCCGAGACCGGCCAGAACCTGCTCGACATGCAGATCGACACGGCGCGCTCCAAGCGGCTCACGCGCCAGATCGGCCGCGCCGAGCGCCGCGGGCAGGCCGCGCGGGTCGAGCGGTTGAAGGCCCAGCGCCGCCGCGTCGATGAGCGGTACGACCCGCCGAAGGCGCTGAAGGCCACCGCGAGGTACCTCACGTTCGCCAAGGGCGAGCTGGGCGGGCGTGACGACCTCGCGGTCGCCAGCTACCACATGGGCGTCGGCAACCTCCAGAACGTCCTGCGTGACTTCGGGGCGGACCCTGACGACGGCGACACGCCCTACGCGGAGGTGTTCTTCGACTCCAGCCCGCTCAGGCACAAGAAGGCGTGGAGCCGGCTCGCGTCGCTCGGCGACGACTCCTCCACCTACCTGTGGCGGGTGCTCGCGGCGAAGGACATCATGCGCCGCTACCGCGAGGACCCGCGGGCGCTCGGCCAGCGCGCGGTGCTGATGACCCGCAAGAACTCCGCCGAGGAGGTGCTCCAGCCCGAGGCCGACACCGCGGTCTTCGAGGAGCCGTCGGCGATCGAGGCGGCCGTCGACGCGGGGCAGCTGACGCCGCTCCAGACGCGCGAGCTGCGCGCGGCGGGCGTGCGGATCGACCGCGGGATGGGCGAGCTGGCGCCCCGGCTGGAGCAGCCGAAGTCGCGCTACCGGGCGCTGCGGCCCGAGGCGCTCGCGCTGCTCGTCTACCTCGCGCGCGGCACGGAGGAGATCTCCGGCGACACCCCGCTGATCCTCACCTCGACCGTCCGCGACGAGGAGTACCAGCGGCTGCTGACCGCCCGGAACGTCGAGGCGACGCACGGCTACTCGCTCCACACCACCGGCTGGGCGATGGACATCGAGCGCACGTACGCGTCGCGCAAGCAGGCGCTCGCCTTCCAGTTCATGCTCGACCGGCTCCAGGCGCTCAACCTGATCGCGTGGGTGCGCGAGCCCGCCGCGATCCACCTGACCGCCGGCCCGGACGCGCGCCGGCTGCTCGGCTTCCTCCAGGCGCAGAAGCCCTCAGGCTGAACACCGGCATTCCGGTACGGTCACCGCATGGCCCGCCGCGCCGACAGCTACCTTCGTCGCATGCCTCGCCGCGCGACCGTCCTGGCCTCCGCCGTGCTCGCCGGCGCCCTCCTGGCCGCCGTGCCGGCCCCGGCCTCCGCCGCCGGGGAGATCATCACCGGGACGAGCAACGACAAGCGCTTCGGCAAGGTGACCCTGACGTTCACCACCGACCCGAGCATGGTGCGGCTGACGCTCAGCGAGAAGCTGGCGCGGACGACGGCCAAGAAGGACTTCGACGTCGAGTGCCGCACCAACGGGCGGTACAAGCTCGTCGCCGGGTTCCGCCTGCTGGGCGACGGCTCGCGGCGCCTGACCGCGCCCGCCCAGGTGCCGCTGAAGGCCGACCGGTGCGTGGTCCGCCGCCGGGCCTGGACGACGCAGGCCACCGCGGACCAGCAGGACGCCCCGGTCGTGGCGCGGATGACGATGCGCCGCCGGGACTCCTAGAGGAGCGCCCCGGGGCGCGGCGCGCGGTCGTCGCCGCGCGCCGCACCGCAGAGCGGGCCGGGGTCAGCCGAGCAGCTTGCGGGCCTGCTCGGCGACGTTGGCCGCCGTGAAGCCGAACCGCTCGAGCACCTCGGTGCCCGGCGCCGACGCGCCGAAGCGGTCGATCGCGACCTGCGCCGCCGCGTAGCGGTCCCAGCCGAGCGAGATGCCGGCCTCGACCGAGAGCGTCCGCTCGCGGTCGGTGAACACGCTCTTGCGGTAGGCCTCGTCCTGCTGCTCGAACAGCTCCCACGAGGGCATCGAGACGACGCTCACGTTCAGCCCGTCCTTGGCGAGCTGGTCGGCGGCCTCGACCGCGACCCACACCTCGCCGCCGGTGGCGACGAGCGTGCCGTCGGCCCCGTCACGGAGCTTGTACGCGCCCTTGCCGACACCCGGGCCGGAGCCCTCGAGCACCGGCAGGTCCTGCCGCGAGAGCGACATCGCGGCCGGGCCCTCGAGGTCCTCGAGGATCACGCGCCACGCCTCGGCGGTCTCGGCCGCGTCCGCCGGGCGCAGGTAGACCAGGCCCGGGATCGCGCGGAGCGACATGTGGTGCTCGACCGGCTGGTGGGTCGGGCCGTCCTCGCCGAGCGCGACGGAGTCGTGGGTGAAGACCCAGGCGACCGGCAGGCCGGTGAGGGCGCTCAGCCGGATCGAGCCGCGCATGTAGTCGGCGAACTGGAGGAACGTCGAGCCGTACGGGCGCACGATGCCGCCGTGCGCGGCGAGGCCGTTGACGGCGCCGCCCATGCCGTGCTCGCGCACGCCCCAGTACACGTTGCGGCCGCTGGCCTCCTTCGTGAACTTGTCCGAGGCCGGGAAGATCGTCTTCGTCGACTCGGACAGGTCCGCCGCGCCGCCGACCATCGTCGGGACGGCGGGCTCGAACGCGGCCATGACCTTGCCGCCGGCGCCGCGGGTCGCCATCTTCGTGCCGACCTCGTACTTGGGCAGCAGCTCGCCGACGGGCTTGGCCGGACGTCCCGCCCACGCGGCGTCCCACTCGGCCGCCAGCTCCGGCTTGGCCTGCTTGAACGCCTCGTAGCGCTCCTGCCACTCGGCCTGGAGCCGCGCGCCGCGCTCGGGCGCGAAGCCCTCGTAGACGCCGTCCGGCACGAAGAACGACTTGTCCGGGTCCCAGCCGAGGTTGGTCTTCGTGGCGCGCACGTTGGCCTCGCCGAGCGCCTTGCCGTGGACCTCGCTCGTGCCCTGCTCGGGCGAGCCGTAGCCGATGATCGACTTGACGGAGATGAGCGTCGGGCGGTCCTGCTCGGCCTGGCCGGCGGCGATCGCCTTGCGCAGCGCGTCGAGGTCGTTCGCGTCCTCGACGATCTCGGTGTGCCAGCCGTACGCCTGGAAGCGCTTGACGCGGTCCTCGACGGAGAACGAGAGCGACGCCGCGCCGTCGAGCGTGATGTCGTTGTCGTCGTAGAGGTAGATGAGCCGGCCGAGGCCGAGCTGGCCGGCGATCGACGCCGCCTCCGACGCGATGCCCTCCATGAGGTCGCCGTCCGAGACGATCGCGTAGACGTGGTGGTTCTGCAGGTCGGGGCCGTACTGCTCGCGCAGGAACTTCTCCGCCATCGCGAGGCCGACGCCGTTGGCGAAGCCCTGGCCGAGCGGGCCGGTCGTGACCTCGACGCCCGGCGTGACGTGGACGCGGTCGCGCTCCGGGTGGCCCGGCGTGAGCGAGCCCCACTTGCGGAACTTCTTGAGCTCGTCGAGCGGCAGGTCGTAGCCCGCCAGGTGCAGCGCGCTGTAGAGGAGCATCGACCCGTGGCCCGCCGACAGGATGAACCGGTCACGATCCGGCCACGTCGGGTCCTTCGGGTTGTGCTTCATCACCTCGGCGTACAGCAGCCACGCGATCGGCGCCATCGCGAGCGGCAGGCCGGGATGTCCGGAGTTCGACTCCTGGATCGCGTCGATCGACAGCGTGCGGATCGTGTCGATGCAGAGCTGCGGGTCTGCCTTGGTGCTGGTGGCCATGCGGTCCTCTCTCGAAAGTTCTCCCTCTGAGAGTATGCGCGGCCACCAGCGAGCCCAACCGTGGTTCAGCCGCGCTTGCGCTTGACCAGCCGAAAGGTCGTCTCCCACTGCCACGTGACGACGTGGCGGGCGTTGTCGTCGCCCGTCCCGGTGAACGTCTTGGCGCCCCGGATCGTGAACTGCTTCGTGCCGTAGAACTTCGACGGCGACGCGGCCGCGGTGACGTCCATCAGCGACGGCGACTCGTCGTTCTGCCACTCGATCGTCGCGTCCGGGCCGCTCGGGCAGCTCTCGCGCCCCTCGTCGACGATGACGCTCGGGTAGACCTTGGAGCGGTCCCTGAACGCGAGGTTCCAGTCGAGGTCGATCGTCTTGACGCCGCAGCCGGAGGTCGGCGCGTCGCGGCGCGGGTTCGCGTTCTGGCACTTCGCGCTGCCGGTGTGGAGCTCGACGTCGGTGCCCTCGCGCTTGGCCGGGCCGCGCAGCTCGACGCCCTCGCCGGTGCCGACGTTGAGGTTCGGCAGGCGCCCGCCGCTCCCGCGCATGACGAGCACGCGCTTGGGGCGGCGGCTGGAGAGGGAGATCGAGGCGGTGCCCTTGCCCTCCTCGGTCACCGTGCACGGGTCCCACGGCGTGCCGATCTCGCCCTTGGACGCGTACGACCACTCCTCGGTCATCTGCGCCTTGACGGTCACGTCGTACTGCCACTCGGACGCCTTCGCGGCGTGGGCGGCGGAGGGGATCAGCGCCAGCGCGAGGAGCGCGGCCGGGAGCGTTCTGCGGAGCATGGCGGCGACGCTACGTGCGCCGCCGCCGGTGCGAATCGGGGAACCCCCTAGGGCGTGAGCTGCTTCTGCTCTCCCTCGCCCGGCTCGAGCCCGGGCTCCGAGCGCGCGGCCCGGAGCTCGTACGCGCGGCGCGCGTTCGGGTCCGCGTCGAAGAGGACGCGGTCGGCCTTGATGAGGCGCGAGACGCCCTCCTGCGCGCGGCGCGGGAGCAGGCGCGTGACCGTGCCGATCGCCTTCGTCGACTTCGGGACGTGCACGTCGACGATGCCGAGCTGGAGCGCCTCGACGATCGCGTCGGCGACGTCGCTGGGCTGGACCGCCTTGACGCCCGCGGTCTGCGCGGTGCCGTGGCCGAGCTCGGTGTTGACGACGACCGGGCAGACGTACGACATCTGGATGTCGTGGCCGGCGAGCTTCAGCTCCCCCCGGATCGCCTCGGTGAGCCCGACGACCGCGAACTTGCTCGCGCTGTAGGTCGCGCCGCCGGGCGCGCCGTAGAGGCCGGCCTGCGAGGCGATGTTGACGATCGCGCCGCGGTGGCGCGGGATCATCCGGCGCAGCGCCGCCTTCGTCCCGAAGATCACGCCGTGGAGGTTGATGTCGACGATCCGCTGCGCGGTCGCGTCGTCCTCGTCCCAGAAGTGCGACAGCGGCATGATGCCGGCGTTGTTGACGAGGACGTCGACCGGCCCGAGCTGCTCCTCGGCCGCGTCGAGGAACGCCTCGATCGACGCCTTGTCGGTGACGTTGAGCTCCAGCGCGACGACGCCCCGGCCGAGCTCCTCGGCGGTGCGGCGGGCCTCCTCGACGTCCAGGTCGCCGATCGCGACCTTCATCCCCTGACGCAGGAACGCCTCCGCCGTCGCCTTCCCGATGCCGCGGGCGGCGCCGGTGATGGCGGCGACCTGACCCGACAGGACCTTCGGCTGCTTCGCCATGGTGCGGACCCTCTCCTCCTCGAAACGTGACGCAGGCGTCACCTTACACGAGGTGCGACAGGGCGTCAGGTGCGCGAGGGATCGCCGGCGACCGTGGTCGCCCGCCCGGCCCGCTTGGCCTGGTAGAGCGCGCGGTCGGCGCGGTCGAGCAGCTCCTGCGGCTCCATGTCGTCCTCCGTGTAGAGGACGACGCCGGCCGACGCGGTCTCGCCGCCGGGCGTCGCCGCGCGGACGCGGTCGATGACCTCGCGCGCCAGCTCCAGGTCGCAGCTCGGGAGCAGGACGCCGAACTCCTCGCCGCCGTAGCGGGCGAGCACGTCCATCGTGCGCAGCTCGCGCCGCCACGCCGCCGCGGTGCGGCGCAGGTGGGCGTCGCCGGCCGGGTGGCCGTAGGTGTCGTTGAACGCCTTGAAGTGGTCGAGGTCGAGCAGCGCGAGGCAGAGCGGCTCGCCGGTGCGGTCGGCCCGCGCGATCTCGCGGATGAGCGCCTCGTCCCACGCGCGCCGGTTCGGCAGCGCGGTCAGCTCGTCCGTGCGCGCCTGGCGCTCGAGGAGCGCCTGGTGGTGGTCGCGCTCGATCGCCTGGCCGGCCTCGGCGGCGAGCGCCTCGACCAGCTCGGCGCGCATCGCCCCGATCGCGCCCTCCGCGTCGCGCCAGCCGAGCCCGAGCACGCCGACCACGTGCTTGCCCTTGCGGATCGGCGCGAGGTGGACGGAGCGGATGCCGCGCTTGGCCGCCGCCGGGTGGCTCGTGAGGTTCGGGTGCTCCTCCAGGTGGGTCGCGTCGAGCGCGGTCCCGAGGAGGAGCGTGCGAGCGATGAGCGAGCGGTCCGGGTCGGCCGGGAACGACGCGCCCTCCAGCTCCTCGACGCCGTGCGCGGCGGTGACCACGACCTCGTCGCCGCGGCGGTTCGGCTCGGCGATGAACGCGCCCTCGGCGCCCCCGATCGCCTTGGCGGCGCCGCACACGCGCCCGCGCGAGGTGCCGTCCTCCGACCAGGCCTTCGCGAGCTCCACCACCGCCCGCTCCGCGGCATGGAGCCGGCGCGCGCGCCGCTGGGCGACGACGAGGAGCACGGCGGCCGCGACGAGCGCGGCGAGGAGGAGGAGGCTGAGGAGGGCGACGAGCATGCGGGTGCACGCAGCTTCCCCCCGTTGGCGTCCACGGCAAACCGCGCGCGGCGGAGCCGGTGGACGAATTGCGGATCAGCCTTCGCCGGCGGGGGCGGCCTCGGCCTGCCCCTTGCCCTTCCCGTTGCCGCCGGCGTTCCCGTTCCCGTTCCCGCCTGCGTTGCCGTTGCCGCCGGCGTTGTCGTTCCCGTTGCCGTTGCCGCCGGCGTTCGGGGAGCCGCCGGCGTTGCTGTGGTCCGGGGGGCCGTTGCCGTTGCCGTTCCCGCCCGCGTTGCTCTCCGCCGGGCCGTTCCCGTTGCCGTTGCCGTTGCCGTTGCCGCCGGCGTTCCCGTTGCCGTTCGCGGCGCCGCTGCCGCTCCCCCCGGCGCCTGCGCCGGTGCTGCCGCCTCCGCCACCCGCGCTACCGCTGCCGCTGCCGCTGCTGCCGCTTCCGCTGTTGCCGCTGCCGCCGGCGGGCTTCGACGGAGCCGGGGGCGCGCTGGGTGCGGGCGCCGACGGGCCG
>Ga0196960_10000483_pt1 | contig 13766 bp, 15 predicted proteins | sample S3v_5metaG_FD_183187 | JGI IMG/M metagenome (GOLD analysis project Ga0196960, IMG submission 183187) | Soil microbial communities from Anza Borrego desert, Southern California, United States - S3+v_5 | ecosystem: Environmental > Terrestrial > Soil > Desert | place: USA: California | collected... | reverse complement strand
GCTCGGGTCGGGCGCCAATATCGGCGAGCGGCTGTCGCGCGCGCCTTTGTTCGCGCAGCTGCGCTACAATGGCCCGGCCGACACGCTGTGGCGGCTGACCGGGCTCGAGATGCTCGATCTCAGCGGCCCTGTCGCGGTCGGCGCCGATGCTACCGGCACCCTCGCCAATCCCCAGATCAGGGGATCGGTGCGGACCGCGCAGGCGCGGCTGGAAAGCGCCGTCACCGGCACCGTGATCGAGAATCTGAAGTCGAGCGGGCGCTTCGGCGGGTCGCGGCTGATCCTCGACAGCTTCAGCGGCACCACAAAGGGCGGCGGCAGCGTCTCCGGGCGCGGCGCCTTCGATCTCTCCGCCACCCGTGGCGTCGGCATCGATCTCGCCATCCAGGCGCAGCAGGCGCAGCTGATCGACCGCGACGACATCAAGGCGCAGGTCAGCGGGCCGATCTCGATTCGCTCCGACGGCTCGGGCGGCACCATCTCCGGCGACCTCGAGCTGATCAGCGGCAGCTTCCGCCTGGGCAGCGCCACCGCCGCCGCCCAGGTGCCGCGGCTCGACGTCCGCGAATTGAACCGCCCCGCCGACGAGGCGCCCGAGGCGGCGCCGGCGGCGCCATGGAACCTCGATCTCGACGTTTCCGGCAACAACCGCCTCACCGTCACCGGCCTCGGCATCAACAGCGAATGGGGCGCCGATCTCGCCATCGGCGGCACCACCAGCGCCCCGCGGATCAACGGCGTCGCCACCCTCATCCGCGGCAGCTTCGACTTCGCCGGCCGGCGCTTCGATCTCGAGCGCGGCACCATCCGCTTCCTCGGCGAAAGCCCGCCCAATCCGATCCTCGACATCGTCGCGGAAGGTGGCGTCCAGGGCCTCAACGCCGTCATCCGCGTCACCGGCCGAGGTCAGCGCCCCGAAATCTCGTTCACCAGCACGCCGGCGCTGCCGCAGGACGAGCTTCTCTCCCGCCTGCTGTTCGGCACGTCGATCACCAACCTGTCGGCGCCCGAGGCGCTGCAACTCGCCGCCGCGGTGGCGGCGCTCAACAGCGGCGGCGGCACCGGTCTCGACCCGATCAACGCGGTCAGGAGCGCGGTTGGGCTCGATCGCCTGCGCATCCTCCCAGCCGACGTGGTCACCGGCCAGGCGACCTCGATCGCAGCCGGCAAATATATCGGCCGGCGCGTCTATGTGGAGGTGATCACCGACGGCCGCGGCTATTCGGCGACCCAGATCGAATATCAGATCACCCGCTGGCTCTCGCTGCTGGCGACGATCTCGACGATCGGCCGCGAAAGCGTCAATGTGCGGGTGAGCAAGGATTATTAGGGGGCGGCATGAAGAACTGGAACGCGCGCAAGCGGATCATCATGAGCGAGGAGCTGCTGCCGGAGCATCGGCTAACGCGGAGCCTCGGCTGGCCGCACCTGATCGCGCTCGGGGTCGGGGCGATCGTCGGGACCGGCATCCTCACCCTGATCGGGGTAGGCGCCGACAAGGCGGGGCCGGCGGTGATCCTGTCGTTCGTGATCGCCGGCGTGATCTGTGCCTGCGCCGCGCTCGCCTATGCCGAGATGGCGACGATGATCCCGGCTTCGGGCAGCGCCTATACCTACAGCTATGTCGTGATCGGCGAGTTGTTCGCCTGGGTGATCGGGTGGAGCCTGATCCTCGAATATAGCCTCGTGGTGAGCGCGGTCGCGGTCGGCTGGTCGGGCTATGCGGCGCCTTTGCTGGAGGCGTGGCTCGGCGTGCCGATGGCGCTGATGCAGGGGCCGGAGCTGGGCGGCATCGTCAACCTGCCGGCGATCTTCATCATCGCGGTGGTGGCAGGCCTGCTGATCCTCGGCACCCGGGAGAGCGCGACCGTCAACGCGCTGCTGGTGGTGGTGAAGATCGTCGCGCTGATTGTCTTCGTCATCGTGGCGCTGCCTTATTTCGACGCCGCCAACCTGGAGCCGTTCAGCCCCTACGGTTTCCCGAAGACCGTGACGCCAGACGGCGTCGAGCGCGGCGTGATGGCGGCGGCGGCGATCATCTTCTTCGCCTTCTACGGCTTCGACGCGATCGCGACCGCCGCCGAGGAGACCAAGAATCCGGGCCGCGACCTCAAGATCGGCATCGTCGGCTCGATGCTCGCCTGCATCGCCATCTACATGGCGGTGGCATTCGCGGCGGTCGGCGCGGTCGCCTATACCGGCTTCGCCAACAGCCCCGAGCCGCTGGCGCTGATCCTGCGCACGCTCGATCAGCCGCTGGCCGCGGACTATCTCGCCGTCTCCGCGGTGATCGCGCTGCCGACGGTGATCCTCGCCTTCTTCTACGGCCAGAGCCGGATCTTCTTCGTGATGGCGCGCGACGGGCTGCTGCCGCCAAGCCTGGCCCGGGTGTCGTCGCGCGGCACGCCGGTGCGGATTACCTTGTTCACGGCGGCGGTGGTCGGCGTGCTCGCCGGCCTGATTCCGCTCGGCGACCTGGCCGCGCTCGCCAATGCCGGCACACTGACAGCGTTTGCCGCGGTCGCCTTGTGCATGCTGATCATGCGCCGCCGCGCGCCCGACGCCGAGCGCAAGTTCCGCACGCCGGCGGCGCCGCTGATCGGCGCGGTCGCGATCCTCGGCTGCCTCTATTTGTTCATAAGCCTGCCGCAAAGGACGCAGATCTATTTCCTCTGTGCCCATGTCGTCGGCCTCGCCATCTATCTCCTCTACGGCAGCCGCCGGAGCCTGGCGCATCAGGGCAGCTGACGCTCGGGTCGCGCTGCTCGCGGCGCTGCTGCCCGCCGGCGCCCTCGCGCAGACGGCGGAACCCAACCCGTACATCGCCGAGGCGGAGCGGCAGCTCGGCGTCGATCCGCGCTGCCCGCCGCCGAAAGAGGGCGACGAGATCGTCGTCTGCGGCCGGCGATTTGAGGAGCCGGAGCGCTACCGGCTGCCGATCCGGCCGGACCGCTTCGACCCGAACGGGCCGGCGAGCAGCGTCTCGCGCGAGCGCAACGCCTTGTTCGAGCCGAATGCCGGCGGCGTTGCCACCTGCTCGACGGTCGGCCCCGGCGGCATGTATGGCTGCGCGTTCCGGGACTTCAAGCGGGAGCTGGAGCAGCACGCCAAGTGACGCACCGCTCCGGCGGCAGCGTCAGGATGAGTAGTACATGTCGAACTCGACGGGGCTGGGGGTGGTCTCCCAGCGCATGACCTCGGCCCATTTGATCTCGATGTAAGCGTCGATCTGGTCGTCCGAGAAGACGTCGCCCTTGGTGAGGAAGGCGCGGTCGTTCTGGAGGGCGATGAGCGCCTCGCGCAGCGAGCCGGCGACGGTGGGGACGTTGACCAGCTCGGCCGGCGGCAGATCGTACAAATTCTTGTCGATTGCCTCGCCGGGGTGGAGGCGGTTCTGGATGCCGTCGAGGCCGGCCATCGTCAGCGCGGCGTAGGCGAGGTACGGGTTCGCCAGGGCGTCGGGGAAGCGGCATTCGACGCGCTTCGCCTTCTCGCCGGCGCCGTAGGGGATGCGGCAGGAGGCGGAGCGGTTGCGGCTCGAATAGGCGAGCAGCACCGGCGCCTCGAAGCCGGGGACGAGGCGCTTGTAGCTGTTGGTGGTCGGGTTGGTAAAGGCATTGAGCGCCTTAGCGTGCCTGATGATGCCGCCGATGAAATAGAGCGCCGTGTCGCTGAGGCCGGCATAGCCGTTGCCGGCGAACAAGGGCTTGCCGCCGTTCCAGATCGAGAGATGGGTATGCATGCCCGAGCCATTATCCTTGGCGATCGGCTTGGGCATGAAGGTTGCGGTCTTGCCATAGGCGTGGGCGACCATGTGGACGACATATTTGTAGATTTGCATCCGGTCGGCGGTCTCGGTGAGCGTGCCGTACGTCATGCCGAGCTCGTGCTGGCCGGCGGCGACCTCGTGATGATGCTTGTCCATGGGGAGGCCCATCTCGACCATGGTCGAGACCATCTCGGCGCGAATGTCGACGGCGCTGTCGACCGGTGCCACCGGGAAATAACCGCCCTTTGCGCGCGGGCGGTGGGCGAGGTTGCCGCCCTCATATTCGCGGCCGGTGTTGGTCGGCAGCTCGATATCGTCGATCCGGAAATAGGAAGTGGCGTAGCCGTCCTCGAAGCGGACGTCGTCGAACATGAAGAATTCGGCTTCGGGCCCGACATAGACGGTGTCGCCGATGCCGGTCGACTTCACATAGGCTTCGGCGCGCTTGGCGGTCGAGCGGGGATCGCGGGCGTAGAGCTCGCCGGTGCCGGGATCGACGATGTCGCAGAACAGAATCAGCATCGGCGTCGCGCTGAACGGGTCGAGATAGGCGGCGTCGAGATCGGGCTTCAGGATCATGTCCGACTCATTGATCGCCTTCCAGCCTTCGATGGACGAGCCGTCGAACATGAAGCCGTCGCTGAGCTGGTCCTCGTCGATCAGCGACGCGACCATCGACAGATGCTGCCATTTGCCCTTGGGATCGGTGAAGCGCAGGTCAACCCATTCGATCTCTTGCTCCTTGATCATGCTGAGGATCTTGCCCGCGTCGTTCGCCATCTCACTCTTCCCTTTCGTTCCCCGACGAAAGCCGGGGTCCAGTCTTTCGAACTCAGTGCAGCCGGGCCCCGGCTTCCGCCGGGGAACAGCTAGATCGCGTCACTCCCGCGCTCGCCGGTGCGGATGCGGAGGGCCTCGTCGATGGTGGTGACGAAAATCTTGCCGTCGCCGATGCGGCCGGTGCGGGCGGCGTTGGCGATCGCCTCGACCACGCGTTCGGCGAGGCCGTCCTCGACGACCACCTCGAGCTTCACCTTGGGGAGGAAATCGACGACGTATTCGGCGCCGCGATAGAGCTCGGTATGGCCCTTCTGGCGGCCGAAGCCCTTGGCCTCGGTGACGGTGATGCCGGAGACGCCAACCTCGTGAAGCGCCTCCTTCACCTCGTCGAGCTTGAACGGCTTGATGATCGCCTCGACCTTCTTCACGCGACTCTCCGCTGCGATGCGGCAGGATTCACACCAGCCGCCGCCAGGGGTCGAGTCCTTTCCTGACCCATGTGAAGATTTCGCACGGGGCGCCGGTAACCAGTTCGCAAGCAACCCGTCTTAGGCTTCTGCCGACACAGGTGCGGAGCTTTAGGAATGGCCGGAGTGATGATCTACCAGCGGGCGGAGCGCGATTTCGCGTTCGATCCGTCGCGTCGCGGCCATCATGTCGTCTATCGCGCCAACGAGACCAATTTCTGCCCCGGCTGCGGCCGCGCCCAATGGCATATCGGCCGGATGACCGCGGAATGCGGCTTCTGCGGCACCGCGGTCCCGCTCGCCGACGCCCAGTGGAGCGGCGGCGGCATCGCCAAGGAAGAGGTGGCGCGCACGATCAGCCGGCTGAGCAGCCCGGAAGCGGCCGCCGAGGCGATCGACTGGGCGGAGCGGCGCGAGCATGAGCGCCTGGCGGCGGCCAACCGCACGCTGCAGCTGCTGATCGACGGCTCGCCGCATGCCTTCGCGCTGCGCAATATCTCGTCGGGCGGCGTGATGGGAGACGATCCGGTCGGCCTGTCGCCCGGGTCGGAAGTGCAGGTGCGCTTCGAAGGCGGCATCCTGGTGCCGGCCGAGGTGCGCTGGACCGAGGGGCCTCTGACCGGCCTCGCCTTCACCTCACCGGTGATGCTGGACCTCGGGCGCGGCAACTGACGCGGCCGCGGCTATGCCGCGCGACCCGCATCTGCTAGTTTCGCGCAATGATGTACGCGCGCAAGACTTTCCTCGCAGCCGCATCGGGAGCCTTGCTGCTCGGCGGCTGCGCGACCGTTTCCGGCCCGCGCCTGGGCCCCGAGCTGGTCGGCCAGAATATCAGGCTGGTGCCGGCCACCGGCGAGGCCTCGACGCTGGCCTTCGCCAATGACGGCACCGTCGTCTCCAGCTTCGGCCAGCGCAGCGCCAAGGGGCGCTGGTTCGTGCGCGACGAGTGGCTCTGCTTCGTCTGGGCCGGCAATTTCCAGGAATGCTGGCCTTACGCCGCGCCGTTCGCCCGCGGGCGGACCGTCTCGATCACCAGCGACCGCGGCAATGTTGTGCAGGCAACTTTGCTTTAGCCGCTGCCCAATCCCTATTTTCACTCGACATGAGCGGTCAGAGATCAGGGAAGTTCAATAAGGCGGCTTTTCATAGCCCTTGGGGCTCAGCGTGAAAATCTCGCAGCCCTCCTCCGTGATGCCGATCGAATGCTCGAATTGGGCGGAGAGGGAGCGGTCGCGCGTCACCGCGGTCCAGCCGTCGTCGAGCACCTTGCAGGCGGCCTTGCCGATGTTGATCATCGGCTCGACGGTGAAGAACATGCCGGGGCGAAGCTCGGGGCCGGTGCCGGGGCGCCCGGCGTGGACGACCTCGGGCGCATCGTGGAACAGCTGCCCCAGGCCATGGCCGCAGAAATCGCGGACTACGCTGTAGCGGTTCTTCTCGGCATGGGTCTGGATGGCGTGGCTGATGTCGCCGAGATGATTGCCGGGCCTGGCCTGCTCAAGCCCCAGCATCAGGCATTCCCAGGTGACCTGGACCAGCCGCTTCGCCTTCACTGGCACGTCGCCGACCAGATACATGCGGCTCGAATCGCCGTGCCAGCCCTCGAGAATCGGGGTCACGTCGATATTGACGATGTCGCCTTCCTTGAGGCTGCGATCGACGGACGGGATGCCGTGGCAGACGACATGGTTGATCGAAGTGCAGCAGCTCTTGCTGTAGCCGCGATAGCCGAGGGTCGCGGGAACCGCGCCGGCGTCGCGCATCATCGCGAAGACGATGTCGTCGAGCGCCTGGGTGGTGACCCCGGGGACGACATGGGCAACGAGCGCGTCGAGTATCTCGGCGGCCAGCCGGCCGGCGGCTCGCATGCCGGCGAAGCCCTCGGACCCGTGCAGCTTGATCGCGCCGGAGCGATAGCTGGTGACGTCCGGGCGCTCGATGGTCTGATATTCGGTCATGAGGCCGATATAAGCGTTCGTCGATGGCTTGGCGACCCCCGCGCCGGCGCGCTATTGCCGGATCATGGCGAGCGAGCGGATCTGGACGGCGGGGCTGCTGATCATCGGCGATGAGATCCTGTCCGGCCGCATCCAGGACCGTAACGTCGCGCCGATCGCGGCCTGGCTCAACCTGCAGGGGATCAGGCTCAGCGAGGTGCGGGTGGTGCCGGACCGGCTCGAGGCGATCGTCGCGGCGGTGAACGCGCTGCGCTCCGGTAACGACTATTTGTTCACCACCGGCGGCATCGGCCCCACCCATGACGACATCACTGTCGATGCGATCGCGGCGGCGCTCGGCGTCGAGGTGATCGTGCATCCCAGGGCGCGAGCGGCGCTGGAGGCCTATTATGCCGGGCGCGGCGGCATTTCCGAGGCTCGGCTCAGGATGGCGCGGGTGCCCGACGGTGCCGAGCTCATCGAGAACCGGATGTCGGGCGCGCCCGGCATACGCTGCGGCAACATCTTCATCCTCGCCGGCGTGCCGCATATCGCCCAGCTGATGCTGGAGGCGCTGACCGGCACGCTCGAAGGCGGACGGCCCTTGCTCTCCGAGACGATCGGCTGCTGGATTCCCGAAAGCGAGGTCGCCGATACGCTGCGCGAGACCGAAGCGGCGCATCATGGCTGCCAGATCGGCTCCTATCCCTTCTTCCGCGACGGCCGGGTCGGCGCCAATTTCGTCATCCGCAGCACCGATGCCGACGCGCTGGCGGCCTGCCGCGCCGATCTCGTCGGGCGGCTCGAGGCGGACGGACGGCCGGTGGTGGGGGAGGTCGCCTAGGCTTGGCGCATATCCTGCTAGGCTGGGAGTTCGGCGGCAATCGCGGCCATGCGCTGCGCTTGGTGCAGCTTGCCGACAAGCTCAAGGCGCGCGGCCACCAGGTCAGCTTCGTGCTGCAGCGGGTCGACGCGATCACGCCTGCCGAGGCGAAAGGATCGCCGGTCTGGCCGGCCCCAGTGTCCCCACGGATGCTCGTCAATGCCGGCCGGCCCAGGACGGGCTCGCCGAGCACGATGGGCGATATCCTCGCCCGGCTCGGCTTCAACGACAGCGCGATCGTCGCCGCGGCATTGAGGGCCTGGCTGCAGCTGATGGACGCGATCCGGCCCGACATCGTCGTCGCCGAATATGCGCCCTGGCTGCTGATGGCCGCGCGCGGGCGGGTGAAGACGGTCGCGGTCGGCACCGGCTTCGATGCGCCGCCGGCCGAGATGCCGCGCTTTCCGAGCCTCACCCGCAAGCCGCCCGCCCTCGACGAGGAGGAGACGCTGGCGGCGGTCAATAGGGCGCTGGATTCGATCGGCGCGCGCCGGCTGGCGGCGCTGCCCGAGCTGTTCGCCGCCAACACCCAGGTCGCCGCCACCTTCACCGAGATGGACGCCTATGCCGAGTGGCGGATCCGGCCGCTGGCGATGCCGACCGTGCCGCAGCCGCCGCCCGGCATCTCCGGCGGGCAGGGCACCGAGGTGTTCGTCTATGCGCCGGAGCAGGTGCCGATCGACGCGCCCTTGTGGAAGGGGCTGGCGGCCGCGAAGCTGCCGGTCCGGGTCCACGTCCCGCTGGTCGGCGAGCCCTATTATGCGGAGCTTGCGCGGATGGGCTTCGCGGTCGAGCGGGCACCGGTGCCGTTCGCGCTGATCGCGCAACGCTCGCGGCTGCTGGTGTCGCATGGCGGCCATGGCTTCGTCTGCTCGGCCCTGCTGTCCGGCCTGCCGCAGGTCGTCTGCCACATCGATCTCGAGAAGCTCGGCTATGCGCAGGCGGTGGCGCGGATGCGGCTCGGCGGCTTCGTGCCGCTGGCGCAGGTCCAGCCGGAGCCGTTCGCCGCCTCGCTCGCCCAGCTTTACCGCGACGAATCGCTCAGCGCGCGGGCGCGCGAGGCGGCGCCCGATTTCCACGAGCGCTACACCAAGAGCCTGGAGCAGACCGTGACCGAGGCTGTCGAGGCCTTGCTCTAGTCGTCGCGGTCGCGCCAGGCCTGGACCTCGGCATCGCTGAGGCGACGCACGGCGGTGACCGGGCAGGTCTGGGTGCCGCTCGGGCTCGGCACGATGATCTCGGCGTCCAGGCCCTGGCAGACCCAGGTCGAGCCGCCGCCGCGGGCGCGGATGCCGATCCGCTGCGACCAGTCGATGTCCGGGCAGACGCCGACCACCTCAAGCGCATAGACATTGTTGGCGCCGACGGTGACGTGGACGGTCTCGTCGTCGACGCTGCTGAAGCCGCTGACCTGGCGCGGCAGGAAGCATTGCCGGTCGCCGGCCTGCGCGGCCGCCATGTCCGCCCCGTCGCGCGCGGTGCAGGCGCCGGCGGCGAGCGCGATCAGGCTGAGGGTGGCAATTCTGGTCGGAAAGTTCGGCATGACTGGCTCCCGCGGCTGTTCATCGATGAACCGCCGAGGCCGCCCTTTTGTTCAGCTAGTGAGGGCGTCGCGGCAAAGCCGCGCCGTCAGTCGCCGCTTCGCGGCGCTGGCCGAGCTTGCCCGGCTGGCGCGCAGCGGCTCCACGCTGCTGCGGGCGGCGCTGGAGCGGGTGAAGGGAATCGAACCCTCGTCGTAAGCTTGGGAAGCTTCTGCTCTGCCATTGAGCTACACCCGCCCGCCGCGGCTTCGATATCTAGGAATACGGCACGGGGTTGTCGAGAGCGGTCGTAGGGCGCAAAGGGGAATTCGCGAAAAGGGAGGTGCGAGATGGCCGAAGCTCTTCGCAAGCGCGTCTGGGCCGGGCGGCTGACCCGATGGGCGCTCCTGCTCAGCATCGGCGGCGTCCTCGCGGCACTGGTCGGCGCCTGGGGCAGCGGCGAGGGCGCCTGGACCTTCGGCGCCGGCTTCCTCATTCTCCGCGTGGCATTCTTCGGTGCGATCGCCGCCGTCATCTTCGCCATCGTCGCGATGGTGATGGCGCGGCGCGGCCAGCGCGGCCTGATGCCGCTCAACCTGATCGCCCTGTTCGTCGCCGTGCTGTTCATCCTCTACATCGGCTATCAGGTGTCGGTCGCGCGCAGCGTTCCCGCGATCCACGACATCAGCACCAATCTCGACGATTATCCGCGCTTCTACCGGCTCACCGTCCGCGACGACAATCTCGCCAGCATTCCCGACATGGGCCGGACCGATCTGGCGGTGATGGAGCCGCGGCAGCGCTGGCGGACCATCCACCGCGACTATTATGGCGACATCAGGACGATCGAGGTTCCCTGGCCCGCCGACGAGACGCTGCGCCGGGCCGAGGCGCTGGCGCGCGAGAGGGGCTGGCAGATCGTCACCGTCGATCCGCAGCAGGGCATATTGGAGGCGGTCGACACCAGCACCTTCTTCCGTTTCAAGGACAATGTCGTAGTGCGAATCCGGCCGCTGTCGGACCGCAGCGGATCGATCGTCGACATGCGCTCGATCAGCCGGGTCGGCACCAGCGATCTCGGCGTCAATGCCGAGCGGGTGCGAAATTTTCTGAAGGACCTGCAGGCGCAGGCCTAGTCATGCGAGGAAAGCGGCAGGCGGCCGGTTGGGGTCGACCGCCTGCCTAGCCGACGATTACTTCCTGCCCCCTTTGCCGCCGCCCTGCTTGCCGCCGCCGGAATTGCCGGCCGCGCCCGCCGGCTTGCTGCCGGCATCCTTGTTCGCGGTGCGCGGACCGCCGCCGCCGCCGGGCTTGTCGGGTTCGAGCATGTTGGCCTCCCTGCTATTTCGTCCGCCCGGAGGAGGTTAGTCTTCACTGCGCGAGATTTCAGTCGCGAGTGGCGAAAAAAAAGCGGCCCGGACGTTGCCGGACCGCTTTGTAGATGGAGCAGCCGTCGCGGCGAAGTCGCGCCGTCGGCCGGTTCGCCGCGATGGGAACGCGGCGGCCGCCGGCCGGCAGCGGTAACTCTTCACGCTGCTCCGGCGGCGCTTTGCGCCGGCGTCTCTGCGCTCGCCCTTCGGCTGCCTGCCAAGGCAGGCGCTCAGGACAGGGTTACCGCTTGCTGAACTGGAAGCTGCGGCGCGCCTTGGCCTTGCCGTACTTCTTGCGCTCGACGACGCGCGGGTCGCGGGTCAGGAAGCCGGCCTGCTTGACGGTCGTGCGCAGCGCCGGCTCGTAGCGGGTCAGCGCCTGGCTGATGCCATGCTTGACCGCGCCGGCCTGGCCGGAGAGGCCACCGCCCTTGACGGTGGCGATCACGTCATACTGGCCGCGGCGCTCGGTGATGTCGAACACCTGGTTGATGACGAGGCGCAGGGTCGGGCGCGCGAAATAGACCGCCTGGTCGCGGCCGTTGACAATGATCTGGCCGGAGCCGGGCTTCAGCCAGACGCGGGCGACGGCGTCCTTGCGGCGGCCGGTCGCATAGGCGCGGCCCTGCTTGTCGAGCTGCTGCTCGCGGAGCACCGCCTGGATCTGGTTGGGCTGGGCCGGCTCGGCGGGAGCAGCGCCGGCTTCCTCGAGCGCGGCGGCGACTGCCGGCGAGGCCGGCTGGCCCTCGGCGAGTGCACCGAGATCGGACAGGGATTGACGGGTATCGGACATTACGCGCCCACCTTGTTCTTGCGGTTCATGCCCGCGATATCGAGAGGTTCGGGGTTCTGGCCGCCGTGCGGATGCTCGGTGCCCTTGTAGAGGTGCAGGGCGCGCATCTGGTCGCGGCCGAGCGGCCCGCGCGGGACCATCCGCTCGACGGCCTTCTCGAGCACGCGCTCGGGGAAGCGACCCTCCAGCACCTTGGCCGCGGTGATCGACTTGATGCCGCCGGCATAGCCGGTGTGCTTGTGATAGACCTTGTCGGCCAGCTTGTTGCCGGTGAAGCGGACCTTGTCGGCGTTGATGACGACGACATGGTCGCCGCAGTCGACGTGCGGCGTGTAGCTCGGCTTGTGCTTTCCGCGCAGGATATTGGCGATGATCGAGGCGACGCGGCCGACAACCAGCCCGTCGGCATCGATCAGATGCCATTTCTTCTCCACCTCGTGCGGCCTCGCCGACTTGGTGGTCTTCATCAGCGCCTTCATGCTGAGACCCTCGTATGAAATGAACGGCGCCGCCTCTCACGGAAGCGACGCGGACGGCGGCCAAATGGCAGCGGCGCCCGAGAAAGTCAAGAAATGCGCGGCATTGGTGAGAGGTATGATATTACCTTCAACCCAGCAGCTCCGCCCTGCTGAGATGGGTCCGTCTTGGAGCAGTCGCGGCGGGCTCAGCGGCCGCTTTCGGTGCGCACCCAAGTCTCGTAGGCCGGATGCGCCTCCGCGATCGGCCAGGCGACGGCGGCGGGGACATCGTAGCTGTGCAGTTCGGCGAGGCGGGCGATCATGGCCGGTGCGGTAGCGGCGGCGGTCTTGAACAAGGCCGGGACTTCCCCGGCTTCCTCGACCGCGCCCTGCCAGCGATAGATCGAGCGGCAGGGGGCGAGGATGTTGACGCAGGCGGCGAGGCGCTCCTCGATCAGCTGACGGGCGATGCGGCTCGCCTCCGCCTCGTGCCGAAAGGTGGCGTAGACGGTAACGATCTGCGTCACCCGCGTTGCAGCCCAAGCTGGTGCGACGCGACCACCATCGCGGCGAGGAGGAGGGCGGCCATCGCCTGGTGGGCGACGGCAAGGCCGATCTCGACGCCGCTCATAAGGGTGGCGATGCCGAGCAGGATCTGGAGGGTGACGGCGGCGAGCACCGCGACGGCCGACCACTGGAAGCCGCGGTTCCAGGCCGAGCGGGCGAGCAGGAAGGCGATAGCGGCGACTACGAAGGCCAGCCAGCGATGGACGAACTGGACGACGATCGGGTTGTCGGCGAGGTTGGCGATGAACGGCTCGAGCAGGGGCGTGCCGGCCGGGAACCATTCCTCGCCCATCTTCGGCCAGCTGTTGAACGCGTAGCCGGCATCGAGCCCGGCGACATAGGCGCCGAACAGCAGCTGGAGCGACAGCAGCGACAGCGCCCAGATCGCGACGACCGGCATGCCGGCGGGCCTCGCGACTGGATCGCGGGCGAGGGCGCGCAGGTCGAGCGCGGTCCAGATCAGGGCGGCGAAGATGGCGAGGGCGGCGAGGAGATGGATGGCGAGCCGGATATGGCTGACCTCCGGCCGGTCGATGAGGCCCGAGGCGACCATCCACCAGCCGATCGCCCCCTGCAGCGCGCCGAGCGCGAGCAGCGCGCCGAGCCGCCAGCCATAGCCGCGCGGGATCGCGCGCTTCCACGCGAACCAGGCGAGCGGCAACGCGAAGGCGAGGCCGATCAGCCGCCCGAGCAGCCGATGGACATACTCCCAAAAGAATATGTCCTTGAACTCGGCGAGGCTCATGCCGCGGTTGATCTGCTGATATTCGGGGGTGGCCCGATAGGCGTCGAACTCGGCCTGCCAGGCTTTTGTATCGAGCGGCGGGACGATGCCGGAGACCGGCTCCCAGCGCACCATCGACAGGCCGGATTCGGTGAGCCGCGTGATGCCGCCGATCACCACCATCGCGAACACCAAAGCGGCGACGAACAGCAGCCATTGCGCCATCGCGCGCGGTCGCGGCCGAGCGCCGGCGGCGGCGGGAAGGGCAGCGGCGGGAGCGGTCATGAGCGGCGATATGGCGGTCCCAGCGCGGAAAGCCAATCGCAACTTTTTTTGGACGATGAGATGTTGTAACTTTACCGCGCTTCGCCTATTAGAGGGCCCAGGAAAGGGGCTTCGAGTCCGGATGTTCGCCCAAGCGGTGAGGAATGGAGTGCTGGACCGGCTGGCGATGGGCCTGTCGGGGCTGTGCCTCGTCCATTGCCTGGCGACCACCGT
>Ga0196960_10000482_pt1 | contig 13788 bp, 11 predicted proteins | sample S3v_5metaG_FD_183187 | JGI IMG/M metagenome (GOLD analysis project Ga0196960, IMG submission 183187) | Soil microbial communities from Anza Borrego desert, Southern California, United States - S3+v_5 | ecosystem: Environmental > Terrestrial > Soil > Desert | place: USA: California | collected... | reverse complement strand
GCGGATGCCCTCGGCCAGCGCGTTGAGGGCGGCCTTGCTGGCGCCGTAGGCGGTCCGCGAGCCGGGCATGCCGCGCACCGAGGCGACCGACGAGATCAGCACCAGGTGGCCGAGGCCCTGGGTGCGGAACAGCTCCATCGCCGCCTCGCACTGCGCGTGCGAGCCGAGCACGTTGGTGAGCAGGACGGCGCGGTTGGCGGGCGCCTCGCCGGTGCCGATCGACGCGCCCTTGCCGATGCCGGCGTTGACGATCACCCGGTCCAGGCCGCCCAACCGGTCGGCCAGCTCCGGCAGCACCGTGGCCACCGACTCCGGGTCGTCGACGTCCATCGCGGCCACCTCGACGCGGATCCCCGGGTGCACGCCGAGGAGTTCCGCGCGCAGGCTCTCCAGCCGGTCGACGCGCCGGGCGCACAGCGCGAGGTCACGGCCCATGGCGGCGAACCGACGGGCCATGCCCTCGCCGAGCCCGGAGCTGGCGCCGGAGATGAGGATGCGCTGACGGACGGGGTGCGGCACGCCGACAGCATGCCGCCCCCCGTCACGGCCTGGAACGGCCCCCGTCCAGAGGCTCGTCCCGAGCGTGCGAGGGATGAGGGGGACGGGGGTCCTTTTCAGCGGGAGCGGGTCAGCTCCAGGGCGTCGGCCGGAACGGAATCCATGTCCGGACCGGTGGACCGGGTGCGCTTGAGCTCCCAGAAGTCCGGCAGGTTGGCCAGCAGCACCGCACCGTCGAACGCCTTGCCGGCGTCCTCACCCGTGGGCACCTTGCTGATGACCGGGCCGAAGAACGCCACGCCGTCGATGTGCATGACCGGCGTGCCGACGTCGTCGCCGACGGGGTCCATGCCCGCGTGGTGGCTCTTCTCCAGGGCGTCGTCGTACTCGGTGGACTCCGCGGCGGCGGCCAGCTCCGCGGGCAGGCCGACGCGCTCGAGCGCCGGGCCGACCAACTCGTCGATCTCGAGCTGCTCGTGGTGGCGGAGCGTGCCCATCGCCGTGTACAGGTCGCCGAGCACCTCGTCGCCGTGCTGCTGCGCGGCGGCGACCGCGACCCGGACCGGGCCCATCGCCTGGTCCATCATCTTCTGGTAGTCCTCCGGCAGGTCCCGCCCGCGGTTGAGCACCGACAGCGACATGACGTGCCAGTGGAGGTCGATGTCGCGCACCTTGGCGGCCTCGAGCACCCAGCGGCTGGTCAGCCACGCCCAGGGGCACAGGGGGTCGAACCAGAAGTCCACCCGGGCCTTGGTGGGGGCGCTCTGCACTGCCTCGGTCATCCGCACTCCTCGCTCCATGGCACGGGTCGGGATCCCGCGCCGTTCGATGGCTGCCAAGTCCGGCGGCGCACCCCTTGTTCCCCTGGGGTGCGCGGCGGCGGAACGCCCTGCGCGCATGACAAGCTGCCGGGGTGGCTGTACCCAATCTGACCCGCACCGATGCCGCCGCCCGCGCGGAGCTCCTCGCCGTCCAGAGCTACGACATCTCCCTCGACGTGACCGACGGCGCCGGGCACGCCGGCGAGCGCACCTTCCGCTCCACGACGACCGTGGAGTTCACGTCCCGCCGGCCGGGCGCGGAGACCTTCATCGACCTGGTCGCCGAGACCGTGCTGTCGGCGACGCTGAACGGCACCGAGCTCGACGTGAGCACGTACACCGAGGACGGCGGCCTGCCGCTGCCCGGCCTGGCCGGGACGAACACGCTGGTGGTGACGGCGGACTGCCGCTACTCCAACAGCGGCGAGGGCCTGCACCGCTTCCTCGACCCGGTCGACGGGCAGGTGTACCTCTACACCCAGTTCGAGCCGGCCGACGCCAAGCGCATGTTCACCTGCTTCGACCAGCCCGACCTCAAGGCGACGTTCACCCTGCACGTGACGGCGCCGTTCGACTGGCAGGTGGTCTCCAACACCGGCGACCGCACGATCGAGGCCGGTGCGGGCGGCTCGCAGCTGGCCTCCTTCGCGCCGACCAAGCGCATCTCGACCTACCTCGTGGCGCTGATCGCCGGCCCCTACGCCAGGGTCACCGACTCCCACGACGGCATTCCGCTCGGCCTGTACTGCCGCGCCTCGCTGGCGGAGTTCCTCGACCCCGACGAGCTGTTCCGGGTGACCAAGCAGGGCTTCGACTTCTACCACCGGGTGTTCGACTACCCGTACCCGTTCGACAAGTACGACCAGCTGTTCGTCCCCGAGTTCAACGCCGGGGCGATGGAGAACGCGGGGGCGGTCACGTTCCTGGAGGACTACGTCTTCCGCTCGAAGGTCAGCCGGGCCCGGTACGAGCGCCGGGCCGAGACGATCCTGCACGAGCTGGGCCACATGTGGTTCGGCGACCTGGTGACGATGCGCTGGTGGGACGACCTCTGGCTCAACGAGTCCTTCGCCACCTACATCAGCACGCTCTGCCAGGCCGAGGCGACCGAGTACACGACCGCCTGGACGACGTTCGCCAACACGGAGAAGGCCTGGGCCTACGCGCAGGACCAGCTGCCCTCCACCCACCCGATCGCCGCCGACATCCCCGACGTCGCCGCGGTCGAGGTGAACTTCGACGGCATCACCTACGCCAAGGGCGCCTCGGTGCTCAAGCAGCTGGTGGCCTACGTGGGCCGCGAGGAGTTCCTCGCCGGCGTCCAGCGGTACTTCCGCCGGCACGAGTACGGCAACACCTCCCTGGCCGACCTGCTCGGCCCGCTGTCGGAGAGCTCCGGCCGGGACCTGTCGGAGTGGGCCGACCAGTGGCTGCGCACCAGCCAGGTCAACACCCTGCGCCCGGTTCTCGAGCGCACCGAGGACGGCCGCTACGCCGCCTTCGCGATCGAGCAGACCGCCGTCGCCGAGCACCCGGTCCTGCGCAACCACCGGCTCGCCGTGGGGCTCTACAGCGAGGGCCCGGAGGGGCTCATCCGCACCCACCGCGTGGAGCTGGACGTCGCCGGCGCCCGCACCGAGGTCCCCGAGCTGGTCGGTCACCCGGCCGCGGACCTGGTGCTGGTCAACGACGACGACCTCACCTACGCCAAGCTGCGGCTCGACGAGCGGTCGCTGGAGACGCTGCGCGCCCGCATCGGCTCGATGCCCGATCCGCTGGCCCGCGCCCTGTGCTGGTCGGCGGCCTGGGACATGACCCGCGACGCCGAGACGCCGGCCCGCGAGTGGGTGCAGCTGGTGCTGGCCGGGATCGGCGCCGAGACCGAGATCAGCGTCATCCAGTCACTGCTGGCCCGGGTGCAGTCGGCGCTGTCCTCCTTCGCCGACCCGGCGTGGGCTCCCACCGGCTGGACCCGGCTGGCCGACTCCGCCCTCGCCGCGCTCGAGGCGGCACCGGCCGGCAGCGACCAGCAGCTGCTCTGGTCGCGCACCCTGGCCAGCGCCGCGCGCACCGAGGAGCACGCGGCGGTGCTGCGCGGGCTGCTCGACGGCTCCCGGACCATCGAGGGTCTGGTCGTGGACGCCGATGCCCGCTGGGCCTTCCTGCACGGGCTGGTGGCCATCGGCGCCGCCGGGGACGCGGAGATCGACGCCGAGGCCGAGCGGGACGCCACCGCGACCGGGATCCGGCGGGCGGCGACGGCGCGTGCGCTGCGGCCGACCGCGGAGTCCAAGGAGGAGACCTGGCAGCGGGCCTTCACCGACGAGACGATCCCCAACGCCGTCCACGAGGCGATGCTCCAGGGCTTCTGGCACCACGCCCAGCGGGAGCTGACCGCCGGCTACGTCGACCGCTACTTCGCCGACATCCGGCCCCTGTGGGACCGGCGGCCGGGCGAGATCGCGAAGAACGCCGTCCAGTACCTGTTCCCGCCGGTGGTGGAGCCGCGCACCCTCGTGGCCGCGGACGCCTGGCTGTCCGACGGTGAGCAGCCCCCGGCCCTGCGCCGGCTGGTGTTCGAGGGCCGCGACGGCATCGCCCGCGCCCTGCGGGCCCGCGAGCGGGACGCCGACGCAGGCACCTGAAAAGGACCCCGCTGCCCCCCAGCACTCGCAGGCTCGTGGCGGGACCCTGCAGCAGGGCCGAAACGCGGACGGCGCCGCACCCAGCGAGGGTGCGGCGCCGTGTCGGCCCCGTCCCGGGTCCCGCCCTGAGCGTGCGAAGGGTGGGGAGGACGGGGTCCTCTCAGTGGGTGCGGAGCGCTGCGGGGTGGCCGGCCTGGTCGGACATCTGGCGCAGCCCGTTGACGATGCCGCCGACGAGGTCGCCCGAGGCGAACGAGCTGGTCATCGACAGGACCGCCAGCGCGCACGCGCGGTCGGGCAACCGCCGGGCGGCACCGGCTCCGGTGACCACCTCGACCACGCGCTGGCCGGGTGAGACGGCGATCAGCACGGAGTCGGTCGGGTGATGGCTGGAGCGGGCGTGCAGGGCCTCGGCCGTGCGCCGCGTGGGCATGTCCAGCTCGCCGACGTACAGCGTGAAGTGCAGGCCCGTCTCCCGGGAGGACATGGTCAGCGCCTCGTCGAGGCGGGCCAGCTCCCGGAAGCTGAAGATGTCGTCGGTCGGGCCCTCGTCCGTGCGGGCCGACGAGGTCTGGCTGGTGGCGGTGTCGTGGGAGTCAACTTCGAGCGCGCGGGTCATCGCCGTTCTCCGGAGGTCGTCGGGACGTCGGGGTGGGTCACCAGGTGCCCCGGGCGCCGCCGAGCGGGCCGGCGGGCTCGGGAGCCCCGTGCGCCGAGGCACCGTGCGCCGAAGCTCCGGCCGCCGAGGCCCCGTGTGCCGTGGCCCCGTGCGACGAGCCGGCGCCGGAGGCGTCGGTGTTCCGCTCCGCCGGCTGCTCCGGGTACATGGACGAGCCGAGCGCGGCCGTGCCGCTGCCGCCCGGTACGGCGGCAGGCCCGTGCGCCGGCGCCGGGCCGTGGCCACCGGTGTGCACCGGGTGCGGCTCGTACCACACCGGAGCGTGGTTCCACGGCTGACCCGGCTTGTAGCGCGGACGCCGGTTGGCGCCCGGCTTGAGGGTCAGCAGCGCCAGGATGACGATGATCGCCAGAGGGATGCCGGCGAAGATGAGATACCACTCAAGGTCGAACACAGGGACAACCTACCGGGACCGGCCCGGGTTCACCGGCCCTCGGTCCACGCGGCGGGGTGACGAGCCGCCCACGGGCGGGCGGCCTCCAGCTGCGCGGACAGCGCGACGAGGGTGGCCTCGTCGGCCGGGCGGCCGACCAGCATGGTGCCGATCGGCAGGTTCCCGTCGGTCCAGTGCAGCGGCACGCTCACCGCCGGCTGGCCGGTGACGTTGAACAGCGCGGTGAAGGCGGCGTAGCGCTTCTGCCGCTCGAAGTCGGGCCCGCCCTCCCCGTCGGCCCCGAACCAGCCGATCGGGCGCGGCGTCATGCTCAGCACGGGCGCGAGCAGCACGTCGAAGCCGGCGGTGGCCCGCAGGAAGCGCCGGGAGAACACCCGCAGGGCACCCATCGCCTCCATCGCGTCCCGCGCGGACAGGGCGAGCCCGCGGTCGCGCATCCAGGCGGTCAGCGGACGCAGCTGGTCCAGGCGGTCGGGTGGAACCGGCAGCATGGTGGCGCTCAGCGACCAGACCCGCTCGAACGACGGCAGCACCGCGGGCTCCAGCACGCCGTGGGGCACGTCCTCGACGTCGTGGCCGAGGTCCGCCAGGAGGCCGGCGGCGTCCTCGAGCGCTTCCGCCACCTCCGGCTCGAGCTCCGCCCCGGGCATGACCGACTCCAGGAAGCGGCCGATCCGCAGGCGCCCGGGTTCCCGGTCGGCCCAGCCGAGGAAGGTCTCCCCCGGCGGCAGCGGCGGAGCCCAGTAGGGATCGCCGATCTCCGGGCCGGCCATCGCGTCGAGCATCGCGGCGGCGTCGCGGACGGTGCGGGCCAGGGGACCGCTGGTGCCCAGGCCGGTGACCTCGCTGCCGTAGGGCGCGTTGCTGACCCGACCGCGGGTGGGCTTGATCCCGACCAGCCCGTTGATGCTCGCGGGGATGCGGACCGAGCCGCCGCCGTCGCTGCCCTGGGCGAAGGGGACGAAGCCGGCGGCGACGGCCACCGCGGCGCCGCCGCTCGAGCCGCCGGCGAGCAGCGAGGGATCCCACGGGCAGCGGGCCGGGCCGACGAGGTCGTTGTCGGTGTAGCAGGGGAAGCCGAACTCCGGCGTGCTCGTCTTGCCGACGCTGATCGTCCCGGCGTCGGCGAGCCGGGTGACGACGGCGTCGTCGACCTCGGGGACGAAGCCGGCCATGGCGGTCGAGCCGAACGACGTCGGCACCCCGGCGGTGTTGTTGAGGTCCTTGATCGCGGTGGGGACGCCGAGCAGCGGCGGCAGGTCCCCGCCCTCGCGCACCCGCGCCTCGGCCGCGGCCGCGGCGGCCCGGGCCCTCTCGGGGGTGACCGTGATGAACGCGCCCAGCCCGGCGTCCAGGGCGTCGATGCGGGCGAGCGCGTGGTCGACCAGCTCGGTCGGGCTCACCTCCCCGGCCCGGACGGCAGCGGCCTGCTCGAGCGCGGTGAGGTCGTGCAGCTGGGTCACGGGCGAGGACGCTAGCCCCCGCGGCCTTCGTGCAGGGCCCCAGCGCGAGCTCGCGAGTGCTGGGGGGCACGAAGGTCCTTTCTCAGGCGCTGACGCTCTCCGGCACGCCGAGCCACTCCCGCCAGCGCGGATCGACGGTGCGGGCGCCGAGCAGCCGCCAGGCCGCACCGCTGGGGGTGTGCGGCGGGTGCGGCAGCTTCCAGCCGAGCTCGGCCAGCGAGCGGTCGGCCTTGGTGTGGTTGCACCGGCGGCAGGCGGCCACCACGTTGTCCCAGGTGTGCGTACCCCCGCGGCTGCGCGGCACGACGTGGTCGATGCTCGTGGCCGTCCCTCCGCAGTAGACGCAGGTCTGCCCGTCCCGCGTGAAGACCGCCCGCCGCGACAGCGGCACCGACGCCGGGTACGGCACGCGGACGTAGCGGGTGAGCCGCGCGACGACGGGTACCGGCAGGCTCACCGTCTCGGCGTGCACCACGTCCGGGGTGACGTCGACCGACTCCGCCTTCGCGGCGAGGACCAGGACGATGGCCCGCCGGCTGGAGACGACGCACAGCGGTTCGTACGTGGCGTTGAGCAGCAGGGTGGCCCCGGTGGTGGCGGGCGCCGGCAGGGGGACGAGCGGCGGGACGGGGTCGCGACGCGAGCCCGGGTGACCCGCCGTCGACGACCCGGGCGCGGAACGCGGCACGGATCACCTCCGGACGCCCCGGACCACCGGGTGCTGCGCGACCCGCGGGCAGCCCCATTCTGACCCGGAAGAGGCCGGTCGGCGCAGTGGAAATCCGCGCCCGCCGCCTGCGACACCCGGCGGGCGTCCTCCGGCGGAGCTAGCGTGCCGGGATGCGCTACCCGGACGCCCCGCGCCTGGACCTCGTCGACGACCTGCACGGTCACCGCGTCGCCGACCCCTACCGCTGGCTCGAGGACCCCGCCGACCCCCGCACCCGGGAGTGGTCGGAGGCCCAGGACGCGCTGGCCGGCGAGGTGCTCTCCGCTCTTCCGATGCGCGCGCGGTTCGCCGAGCGACTGGAGCAGCTGGTGCACGCCGGCGCCGTCGGGGTGCCGGTGTGGCGCGGCGAGCGCGCCTTCTCCACCCGCCGCGACCCGGGGCAGGAGCACGCGGTCCTGCGGGTGCGGGAGGCCGACGGCACGGTGCGCGTGCTGGTCGACCCGATGGCCCTGGACCCGGAGGGGACGACGACGCTGGACGCCTGGTCGCCGTCGTGGGAGGGCGACCGGCTGGCCTACCAGGTGAGCACCGGCGGCGACGAGGAGTCGAAGCTCTACGTGCTCGACGTGGCCACCGGCGAGATCCTCGACGGCCCGGTCGACCGCTGCCGCTACTCCCCCGTCGGCTGGCTGCCCGGCGGCGAGGAGCTCTTCTACGTGCGCCGGCTCGCCCCGGACCAGGTGCCCGCCGGCGAGGAGCAGTTCCACCGCCGCGTGTGGCGCCACCGCGTGGGCAGCGACCCGGCCGACGACGTCCTCGTGCACGGGGAGGGGCTCGACCCGACCAACTACTACGGCGTCCGGACCAGCGCCGACGGCCGCTGGCTGATCGTCTCCGCCTCGGCCGGCACGGCACCGCGCGACGACGTCTGGCTCGCCGACCTCTCCGGCGACGGCACCCTCCGCGGCTTCCAGGTCGGCGTCGACGCGCAGACCACCGGCTGGGTGGCCCGCGACGGGCGGCTGTGGCTGGTGAGCGACCGGGGCACCCCGCGCCGGCGGCTGGCCGTCGCCGATCCCGCCGATCCCGCGACCTGGGCGCCGGAGGCCTGGCGCGACGTCGTGCCGCAGCAGGACGACGCCGTCCTCTCCGACGTCGCGCTCGTCGACGGCCCCGACGGCGACCTGCGGGTGCTGGCCGTGCACGCGGTCGACGCGACCGACCGCCTGTCGGTCTGGGCCGCGGACGGCGGCGGCCGACTCGGCGAGGTGCCCGTGGGTGGGGCGGGAGGCGGCACCGCCGGCAGCATCTCCGGGGTCAGCGCTCCTCCGCACGGCGGGACGACGGCGTGGGTGGGCTACACCGACTACGCCACACCGCCGTCGGTGCTGCGCTGGGACGCCACCGAGCCCGGTGAGCTCGGCACCTGGGAGCAGGCGCCCGTGGCCGGCGAGGTGCCGGCGCTGACCGTCGTGGAGACCCACGCGACGAGCAGGGACGGCACGCCGGTGCACCTGTTCGTCCTGTCGGGCACGGGCGCGCCCGACCATCCCCGCCCGACCGTGCTCTACGGCTACGGCGGCTTCAACGTCTCCCTGACCCCCGGCTACTCGGCGCAGGCCCTGTCCTGGGTGGCCGCCGGCGGCGTCTGGGCGGTCGCGAACCTGCGCGGCGGCTCCGAGCACGGCGAGGAGTGGCACCGGGCCGGCATGCGCGAGCGGAAGCAGAACGTGTTCGACGACTTCGCCGCGGCCGGGGAGCACCTGGTCGCCCAGGGCTGGACGACGCACGAGCAGCTCGGGATCTCCGGCGGCTCCAACGGCGGCCTGCTGGTGGGGGCCACGCTCACCCAGCGCCCCGACCTCGCCGCGGCCGTCGTCTGCAGCGCGCCGCTGCTGGACATGGTCCGGTACGAGCTGTTCGGCCTGGGCCGCACGTGGAACGACGAGTACGGCACCGCCGAGGATCCCGCCGAGCTGGGCTGGCTGCTGGGGTACTCGCCGTACCACGCCGTCCGGGAGGGCACCGCCTATCCGGCGGTCCTGTTCACGACGTTCGAGTCGGACACCAGGGTCGACCCCCTGCACGGCCGCAAGCTGGCCGCCGCGCTGCAGCACGCCACCACCTCCGAGGCTCCGGTCGTGCTGCGGCGGGAGACCTCCGTCGGGCACGGGGCGCGGGCGGTCAGCCGGACCGTCGGGCTCGCCGCCGACCAGCTCGCCTTCCTCGCCGCGCACACCGGTCTCGAATGAGATCGCGGAACGTGAGCGACCGGGCACAACCCGCCTCGGACTGATGTCGAGTCGCCGAGCTGACATCATTCCGGTAATGACCAGATCACCCACCGTGCTTGCGGCGGACGATGGCGCCTTCGTCATCGGCTCGGTGCTGCGCAGCGTCGCCTGGTTCGTGAGCCTCGGGATCGCCGTCGTCATGGTTCTGGGCGAGCGGGGCATCGACCCGGCGCCGATCGTCGCCGGCGCGGGCGTCGTCGGCTTCGGGCCGCCTGCGAGGTCCCGCCGCGGACGTGCGAGCGGTGGAGGGCAGGCGGTCCTGTCCCGGTACGGCGTCGGACTCCGGGTCGGCGACAGGAGCCAGCGGTACGCGCAGGTCGTGATCGACATGCCCGTGGCCCACGACACCGACCTCGAGCGGGCCCGCACGGTCGTGCAGGATGTCGCCGACGCGCTCCACACCGAGGAGGAACGGACCGACGTGCTGCTCGCCGAGCCAGAGTTCCTCGGCGTCGAGCAGATCACCACCGAGGGCGTGTTCCTGCGCCTGACCGTGCGGACGACCGACGCCGACCAGCGGCGGGTCGGCCGGGAGCTGCGGATGCGGCTCGAGGAGCGCTTCGTGGCCGGGGGCTTCCGGACCCCGCTGCCCTCGATCGGCAGCTCCTCCGGCAGCGGAACGGGGTCCCGCTGAGCGCGGCGGCGCCGGAGGACCCGTTCCTCCGCGCACCGGTGCGGCAGGCCACCTTCCGCGAGGTCTTCGCGGTGCGCGAGTTCCGGCCCATCTTCGGCACCTTCCTGCTGTCGGCGGCCGGCGACGAGCTCGCCCGCCTGGCCCTCACCGTCCTGGTCTACGCACGCACCGACTCCCCGCTGCTGGCGGCGCTCACCTTCGCGATCAGCTACCTGCCCTGGCTGATCGGCGGCCCGCTGCTGTCGGTGCTCGCCGACCGCTTTCCCCGCCACCAGGTGCTGATCGCGACCGACGCCGCCCGCGCGGTGCTCGTGGCGCTGATGGCGCTCCCCGGCGTGCCGCTGTGGTTGCTGCTGGCGCTCCTGTTCGTCGTGGGCATGTGCGCGCCGCCGTTCGAGGCGGCTCGCGCGGCGCTCATGGCCGACGTGATCGAGGGCGACCGGTACGCGGTGGCCACGTCCCTCACCGGGATCACCGTCCAGCTGGCCCAGGTGGGCGGCTTCCTCGCCGGCGGGGCGCTGCTCGCCGTCTTCTCGCCGAGCACGGCCCTGCTGATCGACGCCGCCACGTTCCTCGTCTCCGCCGTCTGGCTGTGGACGGGTCTGCAGCGGCGTCCCGCACCGGCGTCCGGGCCGTGCCCGGCCGGGCGTCCGTCGCTCTGGCGGGATGCGGTGGAGGGTCTGCAGTTCATCGGGCGCAGCCCGCGGCTGCTGGCCATCGTGGGCGTGGCCTGGCTCACGACCGGGTTCCTCTACGCCCCGGAGGGCATCGCCGCGCCGCTGGTCGACGAGATCGGCCGGGGGGCCACGGCGGTCGGCCTGCTGCTGGCCGCCAACCCGCTGGGCCTCACGATCGGCGGGCTGGTGATCGCCCGGCTGGTGCCGCCGGAGCGGCGCGAGGACCTGGTCGCGCCCCTGGTCGTCGCCTCCCTGCTGCCGGTGCTGGCCGGTGGCCTGCTCGTCGTCCTGACCGGGCCGGGCGCCGGCACGTTCTGGGCGCTGGTGGCCCTGCTCTTCCTCTCGGGGCTGGCCGGCGCCTGGACGATCCCGCTCAACGTCGCCTTCGTGCAGGCGGTTCCCAGCGCCTACCGCGGCCGCGCGTTCGGCGTGGCCGCGAGCGGCCTGGCCGGCGTCCAGGGCATCGGCGCGCTGCTGTCGGGCCTGGCCGCCGAGGGCACCGCGCCCTCCGCTGTGGTGGCGGTCGCGGGCGGGCTCGGAATGATCGCCGTCGCGCCGGCGCTGACTGCCTATCGACGGACGCGGAACCTCGCGCCGGTCGAGGTCGAGGCTGAAGGAGCACCCGGGGCATGAGCGAGGCGAGGCAGTCCCTGCCGTCGGCGCGGACCTTCTACGACGAGGTCGGCGGCGAGCCCACCTTCCGCCGGCTCGTGCAGCGGTTCTACGCCGCCGTCCGCACCGATCCGGTGCTGCAGCCGATGTACCCCCAGGACGACTGGGAGGGTGCCGAGACGCGGCTCCGCGGTTTCCTCGAGCAGTACTGGGGCGGGCCCACCACGTACTCGCAGGAGCGCGGCCACCCGCGGCTGCGCATGCGGCACGCCCCCTTCGCCATCGGGCCGGTCGAGCGGGACGCGTGGTTGTCGCACATGCGCGCCGCCGTCGACTCGCTGGAGCTGCCCCCCGAGCAGGACGCGACGCTGTGGGGTTACCTGGAGATGGCGGCCCGCAGCATGCAGAACCGGTAAGGACCCCGCTGCCCCCCACCACTCGCGAGCTCGCGGCGGGGCCCTGCAGCGGGGCCGCCGCGGGCCGCGCCCGCATCAGACCACGAACCTCGAGGAGTCCGGTGTCCCCGGCGCTGAGCACTGCCCTGTCCCGGCCTCGTCCAGAGGCTCGTCCCGAGCCTGCGAGGGGTGAGGGGGACGAGGCCCTTCCATGGTGGCGGGACACGGTCTTCTACCAGATCTACATCCGCAGCTTCGCCGACGGGAACGGCGACGGGGTGGGCGATCTGGCCGGCATCCGGTCCCGCCTGCCCTACCTGGCGCAGCTCGGGGTCGGCGCCCTGTGGATCACGCCGTTCTACCCGTCGCCGATGGCCGACCACGGCTACGACGTGGCCGATCCGCGCGACGTCGAGCCGGTGTTCGGCGACCTGGCGGAGTTCGACGCGCTGCTGGCCGAGGCGCACGACCTCGGCATCCGGGTGACCGTCGACCTGGTGCCCAACCACAGCTCGCACGACCACGAGTGGTTCCAGGCGGCGCTGGCCGCGGGCCCGGGATCGCCCGAGCGGGCGCGCTACCACTTCCGGAACGGCCTCGGCGCCGACGGCGCGGAACCACCGAACAACTGGCCGTCGGTGTTCGGCGGTCCGGCATGGACCCGCGTGCCCGACGGGCAGTGGTACCTGCACATCTTCGCGCCGGAGCAGCCGGACCTGAACTTCGCCAACCCGGAGGTCGTCGCCGACCTCGAGGAGACGATGCGGTTCTGGCTCGACCGCGGCGTCGACGGGTTCCGGATCGACGTCGCCCACGGCATGGCCAAGCCCGACGGGCTGCCGGACATGCTCCCGATGGAGGACACCGGCCTGCTCGACGACCACGGCCCCGGTGACCACCGCTTCGACCAGGACGGCGTGCACCTCGTGCACCGGCGGATCCGGGCGGTCCTCGACCGGTACCCCGGGACGATGGCCGTCGGCGAGGTGTGGGTGTCCGACGACGACCGGCTGGCCCAGTACCTCCGCGAGGACGAGCTGCAGCTGGCGTTCAACTTCAAGCTGCTGACGGCGGAGTGGACGCCCGACGGCCTGCGCGACGCGATCACCCACTCGCTGGCCGCCGTCGAGGGGACGCCGGCCCCGGCCTGCTGGGTGCTGTCCAACCACGACCGCCCGCGGCACGTCACCCGCTACGGCGACGGCGAGGTCGGCACCCGGCGGGCGCGGGCGGCGGCGCTGCTCCAGCTGGCCCTGCCGGGAGCGGCCTACATCTACAACGGCGACGAGCTGGGCATGCCCGACGTCGACCTCCCCGACGAGGTGCTGCAGGACCCGATGTGGCTCCGCTCCGGTGGCGCCGAGCGCGGCCGCGACGCCTGCCGCATACCGGTGCCGTGGTCGGGCACCGAGCCGTCCTACGGGTTCTCCTCGCGCCCGGACACCTGGCTGCCCATGCCGGAGGGCTGGGGCCCGCTGACGGCCGAGGCGCAGGCGGCGGACGACAGCTCGATGCTGACGCTGTACCGGAAGGCGCTGGCCCTGCGGTCGTCCTCTGCATTCGGGGACGAGGGCCTGCAGTGGTTGCCGGCGCCGGCCGGGTGCCTCGCCTTCCGCCGTTCCGGAGGGCTGGTCTGCCTGGTGAACCTCTCCGGCGCAGCAGTTCCGCTGCCCGAGGGCCGGGTGCTGCTCGGCAGCGCGCCGGTCGACGACGGAACCGTGCCCGACGACGCCGCGGTCTGGCTGCTGGCCTGACCGCGGCCGTGCCCGTGCCCGTCCCTCCGGTAGCTTCCGGCGCGTGAAGTCCCGGGATCTCGCCTACATCGCCCTGTTCGCCGCCATCACGGCGGTGCTCGGGCTCCTGCCGCCGGTGCCGGTGCCGGGCATCCCGGTGCCGGTCACGGCGCAGACCCTCGGCGTCATGCTGGCCGGCTCGGTGCTCGGTGCCCGCCGCGGTGGCCTGGCCCTGCTGACCTTCCTGGTCGTCGTCGCGGTCGGGGCGCCGCT
>Ga0196960_10000481_pt1 | contig 13814 bp, 14 predicted proteins | sample S3v_5metaG_FD_183187 | JGI IMG/M metagenome (GOLD analysis project Ga0196960, IMG submission 183187) | Soil microbial communities from Anza Borrego desert, Southern California, United States - S3+v_5 | ecosystem: Environmental > Terrestrial > Soil > Desert | place: USA: California | collected... | reverse complement strand
GCGCGCGCCGCGGACGGGGTCATGCCCAGCAGTCCCGCCAGCTCGTCGAGCCGTACGTCGTCCGCCGGCGCGGACGGGGACGGCTGGACGGCCGGAGCGGAGCCGGTGGACGGACGGGACGCAGGGGCGCTCCCCGAGCGTGCGGCCTCGGCGGCCCAGGCGGCGGCGCCGTTGCGCGCCGGCGCGGCGGCGCGCGCCGGAGCGGCCGACGCCAGCGGTGAGTCGAAGGACGCGACCGTCGCGGCGGCCGAACCGGTCGAGGGCGTGGGCAGCCCGGGGCGGGCGAACTGGTCGGCCACCTCGGCCACGAACCGCTCGGTGGTGAAGAACCCGAGCACGCCGCCCGAGCGCACCCGGCGCACGCCGATCACGCGCGCGTTCGGCCCGAACTGCTCGCGCGCGGCCGCGATGGCGTCGTCGCGGCTGGCGGCCTCAACGGATCGCAACGGCACCGCTCACCACTCCCAGCGACTCGATCTGCGCTGTCCGGGACACCTCCGCGTAGGAGATGACGGGCAGCCGGGGAAGGATCTGGCGCATCAGGCGGGACAGGGCCGCGCGGACCTGGGGCGAGCAGACCAGGACCGGGGACAGGCCCGCGCGCTCGGCGTCCTCGAGCAGGCCGCTGCAGCCGTGCACGAGGGCGTCGACGGCGCCGGCGTCGAGAGCGAGGACGGCGCCCATCTCGGTCTGGCGGACCGCCTCGAGCAGGCGCTGCTCGAACCCGGGCTCCAGGGTGAAGACGTGCAGCCGCTCGTCGGGCGTGACGTAGGGCTGGCTGATCGCCGAGCCGAGCGCTCCCCGCGCAGCCTCGACGAGACCGTCCAGGTCGGTCGACTGCTTGGCACGTACAGAGAGTGCCTCGAAGATGCGCACCAGGTCCCGGATCGACACACCCTCACCGAGCAACGCGTGCAACACGCGTTGCACCTCTCCCAGGGTGAGCAGAGCAGGGGTCATCTCCTCGACCACGACGGGGTGCGTCCGGCGCACCATCTCGACGAGGAGGCGGACGTCCTCCCGGCCGAGCAGGTCCGCGGCGTTCTGCCGCACGACCTCGGCCAGGTGCGTGGTGATGACCGAGGACCGGTCCACGACGGTGGCGCCGGCCATCTCCGCTGCGCGCTGCAGTTCGGCGGGCACCCACTTGGCGGCCAGGCCGAAGACCGGCTCGCGCGTGGGCTTGCCCGGCAGCCCGTCCAGCGCGTCGCCGATGGCCAGGATCGTGCCGGCGGGGGAGGTGCCCTTGGCGGCGGGGACGCCGTTGAGCCAGATGACGTACTGCGACGACGGCAGGTCGAGGTTGTCGCGGGTGCGCACGAGGGGGATGACCAGGCCGGTCTCCATGGCCACCTTCCGGCGGAGGGCCTTGACGCGGTCCAGCAGGTCGCCGCCGCGCGAGCTGTCGACGAGGTCGACCAGGTCGAAGGCCACCTCCAGCTCGAGGGGATCCACGCGCATCTTCTCGGCGATGGCCTCCGGGGAGTCCGGCGCTGGCTCGTCGTCGGCCGCCGCGGCCGCAGCCTCGGCCTCCTCGTCCACCTCGACGGGGTCGCTCATCCGGGCCGCGAGCACGAGGAAGAGCCCGCCGACGAGCAGGAACGGCAGCTTCGGCAGGCCGGGGATCAGGCACAGGGCCAGGGCGGCGGCACCGGCGATGCGCACCGGCTGCTTGAAGCGGCCGAGCTGACCGATGAGGTCGGAGCCCATGTCGCCCTCGGTGGCCGACCTGGTCACGATGATGCCGGTCGCCGTGGACATCAGCAGGGCCGGGATCATCGACACCAGGCCGTCTCCGACGGTCAGCAGCGAGAAGGTCTCCACCGCCTCGCCGGGGGCCATGCCCCGCTGCATGACGCCGATCGCGAAGCCGCCGATCAGGTTCACCAGGGTGACGATGATGCCGGCGATGGCATCGCCCTTGACGAACTTCGACGCACCGTCCATCGAGCCGTAGAAGTCCGCCTCGGCGGTCACCTCCTGGCGGCGCCTGCGGGCCTGCGTCTCGTTGATCAGCCCGGCGTTGAGGTCGGCGTCGATGGCCATCTGCTTGCCGGGCATGGCGTCGAGGGTGAAGCGCGCCCCGACCTCGGCGACGCGGCCGGCACCGTTGGTGATCACGACGAACTGCACGACGGTCAGGATCACGAAGATCACCAGCCCGACGACGAGCGAGCCGGCGATGACGATGTGGCCGAAGGCCTCGATCACCTTGCCGGCATAGCCGTCGGTGAGCACGAGCCGGGTGGAGGACACGTTCAGGGCGAGGCGGAACAGGGTCGCGATGAGCAGCAGCGACGGGAAGACGGCGAAGTCCAGCGGCTTCCTGATCTGCATCGAGACCAGCAGGATCAGCAGGGAGAGCGCCAGGTTGAAGCCGATGAGCAGGTCCATCAGGGCCGCCGGCAGCGGCACCACCAGCATGAGCACGATGGCGACGACGCCGATCGAGACGGCGCTCTTGCCCAGCCCCTTCACTGGCCCGCTCCGGGCGCGGACGACGGTCGGCGGCTCACCCCTCCCTCATCGGCAGCTCACCGGGGGACCGGTACCTGGACGGCGGTCATGCGCATGCGGCCGCGGTGGAGGGCACCGGGGTCCCTTCTTCAGGCGGCGACGCGGCGGCGGCCGGCCCTGGGCAGGTCGGAGGTGTCGGGCGCCTCGAAGCCCGGTCGGTGGAATCCGCCGCGGACACCGCGCGCGCCCAGGTGCATGACGAAGGCCAGCACGCGGGCCACCGCGTTGAACAGCTGCGGCGGCACCTCCTGGCCGAGCTCGCACGAGGCGTGCAGCGCCCGGGCGAGCGGGATGTCCTGCACCAGCGGCACCCGGGCCTCGGCGGCGCGCTCGCGCAGCTTGGCCGCCACCTCGCCGGCTCCCTTGGCCACCACGCGGGGCGCGCCCTTCGCCGCCTCGTACTTCAGCGCGACGGCGACGTGGGTCGGGTTCACGAGCAGCACGTCGGCCTCGGCGACGTCGGCCATCATCCGGTTCCGCGACATCTGCATCTGCAGCCCGCGGCGGTGGGCCTTCATGTGCGGGTCGCCCTCGGCCTGCTTGTGCTCCTGCGTGATCTCGTACCTGCTCATCTTCAGCTGCTTCATCATCTTCGTCCGCACGACGACGTAGTCGGCGACCGCGATGACCAGGCCGGTCACCGCCACCACGCGGAACATGAGGACGGCGGCGTCGGTGAAGGTGGCTGCCACCGCCGACAGGGGCAGGGCGCCGGAGGCCGAGACGAGCGTCTGCGCCCGGTCGCTGGTGACGATGACGACGGTGCCCAGCGCGGCGGTCTTGATCAGCGCCTTGCTGGTCTCCCACAGACCCTGGGTGCCGAACATCCGCTTGATCCCCGGGAACGGGTTGAGCTTCTTCAGCGTCGGCTTCATCGGCTTGCCGGCGACGTGCACGCCGCCCTGGGACGCCGATGCCGCGACACCCACGAGCATCAGCCCGATGGCCGTGGGCAGCAGCGTGGTCAGGAACGTCATGAGCGCCTCGCCGAGCAGCGCCGTCACCGTGTCGATCTCGGGCTTCCGCACCACCCGGCCGACGTGGACGAACATCTGCTGCACGGCGTCGAACGCGTTGCCCACCAGCATCGGCAGCAGCGCGCTGGCCGCCGCGATGCCCAGCCACGTCCCCAGTTCCTGGGTACGCGGGATCTGCCCCTCCTTGCGCGCCTTCTTCAGGCGCTGGGGAGTCGGCTTCTCGGTCTTCTCGCCACCCGGGCCGTCCTTGGCCATCAGGTCTCCGTCCGCGGAGCCATCAGCCGCTGCGCAGCGACATCATGGCCCGGGCGCCCTGCTCGAGCAGGCCGTCCAGGGCGGAGGGCAGCAGCGGGAAGGTGAGCCCCAGCATCGCCAGCGTCAGCATGATCTTCACGGGGAAGCCCATGGCGAAGACGTTCAGCGCGGGCGCGGCCCGGCTCAGCAGCGCCAGCGCCACGTCGGCCAGCAGCAGGACCGCCACCATCGGGCCGGCGATCTGCACCGCGGCCAGGAACATCATCGAGAACGCGGTGATGACCACCGCGGCGATCTGGTCGGCCGGCACCTCACCGCCCACCGGCAGCCCGGTGTAGGACGTGGCGAAGCCCTTCACCATCAGCAGGTGCCCGCCGCTGCTGAACAGCAACGTGGTCGCCAGCAGGTAGTGCAGCCGGCCCAGCGAGCTGTTCTGGGTCATCGCCATCGGGTCGTAGCCGGGCTGCAGCGAGAAACCACCGGCGACGTCGAGGATGTCGCCGGCCATCTGCACCGCGGTGAACAGCACCTGGACGACGAAGCCGAGGGCCGCGCCGATGACGACCTCGGTGACGGCGGTGACCACGAGGAACCCGGCGGTCGGCGTCGGCAGCGTGGGTGCGATCTGGGTCGACAGCAGCACCGACAGGGCGAGCGCGAGCGCGCCCTTGACCGCCCCCGGGATGACCCTGGAGTTGAACGGCGGCGCGAGGAGGACGAAGCCGGCGGCACGCGCCGCCCCGAGGAGCAGGGCCGCGAGCGTGACAGCCGGGACCGAGAGGTCCATGGCGCTACGTCCGGTCGAGCAGCGCCGGCAGCTGGTCGAACAGGGCGTGGGTGAAGCTGACCAGCTCGGAGAGCACCCAGTTCCCGGTCACCAGCAGGGCGATCGCGACGGCGATCATCTTCGGGACGAAGGAGAGGGTGGCCTCCTGGATCTGCGTGGCCGCCTGGAACAGCGAGATGAGGAAGCCGACCAGCAGGGCCGTCAGCAGGATCGGTGCGGCGACCTTCGCGGCGACCATCATGGTCTGCGCCGCGATGTCGGTGACATCGGCGTCGCTCATCGCTCGACCCCGTGCTCGTTCCGCTCCTCGGTCGCCGGCGCTCCCTGCGATGCTCGCTCGCACGTCGTTCTCGCGTCGCTCATCAGCCACTACCCCCGTACGAACCCACCAGCGCGGTCGTGATCAGCGCCCAGCCGTCGACGACGACGAAGAGCAGCAGCTTGAAGGGCAGGGAGACGATGGTCGGCGGGACCATCATCATTCCCAGCGCCATGAGCGCGGCGCTGACGAGCATGTCGAGCACCAGGAACGGGATGAAGATGACCAGCCCGATGATGAAGGCGCTCTTCAGCTCGGAGAGGACGAACGCCGGGATCAGCGTCGTCATGCTCACGGCGGCGGCGTCGGCCGGGGCCTCCTCGCCGGAGAGGCCCACCATGAGCTTCAGCTCGTCCTCGCGGGTGTTGTCCAGCAGGAACTCCCGCAGCGGCACGACGCCCGCGTCGTAGGCCTGCGACACCGACATGGCCCCGTTCAGATAGGGCTGGACGGCGAGCTCGTTGATGTCGCTGAAGACCGGCCCCATCACGAACAGCGTGAGGAACAGGGCGATGCCGGTGAGCACCTGGTTGGGCGGCGAGGTGGCCATGCCCAGGGCGTTCCGGGTGAGCCCGAGCACCACGATGATCTTGGTGAAGGAGGTCGCCAGGAGCAGCACCGACGGAGCCACGGAGAGCACGGTGATCGCCAGGATCAGCGTGACCGAGCTCGTCGGGGAGCCGTCGCCGATGGAGATGTCGACGGTGCCGTCCACCGCCGGTGCCGTCGGCGCCACGGGGGCGGTCGGCGGGGTGGGGGCGGCCGACGCCGGGTCGGCCAGGACGAGCAGGACGACCGTGCCGAGCAGGGTGAGCAGCAGGACCAGGACGGCGCCCCGTCCGGTCCGCCGGCTGCCCACGACCGGCAGCGGCTGGGCCGGCGCACTCATGACCGGCGCCGTCATGGCCGGCGCACCGTCCGTTCCCGCAGCTCGTGGACCAGCGAGGTCCAGCCCTGGCGGTCCAGCACCGAGCCGGCCAGCACGCCGTCGGATGACGGGGCAGCGTGCGCCGGAACGCGAGCGGGCGCGCCGTCCGCCGGCTCCTGCCCGGCGGGCCGGGCACGGGCCGGACCGCGGCGTTCGGCGAGCGCGGCCTCGACGGCCTCGGAGTCGACCTCGGCCAGCAGCGTGACCTGCTCCTCGGTGGCGCCGATGACGAGCACCACGTCGGCGATCCGCACCACGTTGACCGAGCTGGCCCGGCCCATGCGCTGACGGGCGACGACCTCGATCAGACCGTTGCCCTGGCCCAGGCCGCGCTTCTTGGCCAGCCGGGCAGCGAACCAGAGCACCCCGGCGATGAGGGCGAGGGACAGGAAGAGCCGGATGATCATCCAGGTCATGCGCCGGCGCCCAGTTCCGCTGCGGCCGCGTCGGTCACGATCTCGCTGATCCGCAGGCCGAAGTCCTCGTCCACGACGACGACCTCGCCGCGGGCGATCAGCGTGCCGTTGACCAGGAGGTCGGCGGGGGCGCTGGCGGCGCGGTCCAGCTCGACCACCTCGCCGGGGTGCAGGGACAGCAGCTCCTGCACCGTCATGCGGGTGCGGCCGATCTCCACGGTGACCTCCATGGCCACGTGGCGGAGCAGCTCGAGGCTGCCGCGCTGCTCACGGGCGGCGGGGAGGGTGACCTGCAGGGCGAAGGTGGCCTGGTGCTCGCCGTCGCCGAGCAGCGGAACGGCGACGAACATGCCCTTGTCGCGCAGCCCGTCGAGGGCGGCGACCGGGTCCTCGGTGCGCTCCGAGGCCACGCGCACGCGGCCGAGGCTGCCGGCGGCGGCCTCCAGGGCCGGGCGCAGCGCCGTCGAGACGTCCATGGAGCCGACCGGCGAGTTCTGCAGCGCGTCGACGACCTCGCCGGAGATCACCAGGACGACGTCGCCGGAGACCTCGCCCGACAGGCCGGCGGTGATGGCGACGGCGGCTGCCGCGGGGAGCGGAACGGTGTCCGGGTCGCTCACCGGCGTGCCGGGAACCAGGACGGACGTCGAAGGGACCAGCGACGCCGCGGCGCGCGCGGCGGCCACGACGACCGCCGTGACGGTCTGGGAGTCCTGCGAGTCGGTGCGGGGCGCGGTCATGCGGAGTCCTTCACGGCGAGCGGAGCGTGCGGGGTGGGAACGATCGAGGCGGCCAGGCGGCGTCGGTGGTTGCTGGCGATCGCATAGGCGAACGTCGCGTCGTTGGTCGTGACCTCCAGCGGGCTGTCGCGCGGATGGCGCAGCAGCAGCACGTCCCCGACGGCCAGGGAGAGGAGGTCGGACGAGGAGACGGCGAGGGGTGCGAAGCGGACGCTGACGTCGACCGGCACGAGGTTGAGCCGGGCGGCCAGGGCCTCGCGGGCCCGCGCGCGCTTGCGCAGCGCCTGCTCCGACAACTGCGGCGACGCGGCGTTGTTGAGCGCCTGGGCGAACGAGGAGAAGGGCAGCACCACGGTCGCCTCGCCCTCGCGGGTGCCGACGGCCATCTCGAAGGTGGCCACCATGACGGTGTCCGACCCCGCGGCGGCCTGGGCGAGCTGCGGGTTGTACTCGCGGCCGACGAGCACCGGCTGGATGCCGACGATCGGTTCCAGGGAGCGGCCGAACTCCTCGAGCAGCCGTTCCAGCAGGTGGTTGGTGATGGTGGTCTCCATCGCCGTCATCGGCCGGTTGGGCTGGGCGGCGGTGCCGGAGCCGCCGAGCAGGTGGTCGACCATCGACATGGCGATGTCCAGCGGAAAGGCCAGCAGGCCCTTGCCGGCCAGCGGCTCCATCGTGAACGTCGAGATGAAGGACGGGTTGGCCAGCGTCCCGACGTAGTCGTCGTAGGAGAACTGCTCGATGCCCACCAGCTCCATGCGGGCGCCGGCGCGCAGGAACGTCGTCAGGGTCGTCGTCGCCTGGCGGGCGAAGGCCTCCTGCGCGATCTGCATGACGCGCACGTGCTCGCGGGACAGCTTGGTCGGACGCCGGAAGTCGTAGGTGCGCGGTTCTCCGCGCCGGCCGCGGCTGCCGGGGCCGGCGGAGAACGCGGCGGGCGTGCTCGCCGGCGTCTCGGTCGGCGCGGAGTCCGGGGCCGGCGCGGCGGCCGGGGCCGGTCCGGTCTCGGGGGTGGTCACGCAACACCTCATCGGCGGACGCCGGAGGCACCCTGACCGGGCGGGGGGAGGCGGTGACGGGTGGTGCGGGTGGGACGCAGCAGGGGTGCCCTCCGGGATCGGAGGGCACCCCTGCGCAGCGGCGCGACGGCTACTGCGTCACGTACTCGGTGTAGTAGATGGCCATCACGGTGCTCACCCCGTGGTCGGTGTAGGCCTCGATGATCTTCTCCTGCAGCGACTCCTTGAGCGCCTCGCGAGCGCCGGTGACGTCGGCCGGGTTGGCCTGGCTGAAGGTGGAGATGACCAGGTCGGTCGCCTTGGAGCCGTCCGGTCCGCCGCCGCCGTGCCCACCACCGGCGGCGCCCTCCTCGGTGAGCTCCAGGGAGACGCCGATCTTCAGGTAGCCGCCGCCGGCGAGGTTCACGGCCACCGGCTCGAGCGGGACGAAGGTGCCGCTGGACACCAGCTCCGCTTCCTCGGCCTCGGCCTCGCCCGAGCCGCTGAACAGGAAGAAGTACGCGGCTCCGGCCCCGGCGAGCAGGACGACGGCCAGGATGACGAGGAGCTTCATCTTCCCGCCCTTGGCCTCGCCCTCCTCGCCCTGGGCGGGGGCGTTCTTGTCCTTCGTGCTCATTCGGTCTCTCCCTGGTGGGCGGCGTCGATGCCCGGCAGGAGGGCGTTGGCCTCTGCCGAGGCGTCGGACAGGACGACGACGTCGACGCGTCGGTTGACGGTGACTGCGGTGGGATCGGACTCGGGCACCAGCGGCCGGGTGGAGGAGTAGCCCGTGGCGGACAGGCGTGGCTGCGGAACGCTCTCGGTGGCCAGGTACCGGACCACGGTCGTGGCACGGGTGGCCGACAGCTCCCAGTTCGAGGCCCACGGGCCACCGCGGCTGACCGGGAGGTGGTTGGCGTGACCCTCCACGTCGAGCTGGTTGGGCAGCTCCCTGAGGCTGGGGGCGACGGCGGCGAGGATCGCCCGGCCCTCCGGCCGCAGGACGGCCTCCTCGGCGTCGAAGAGCACGGCGTCGGCGACGATGTGCACCACCAGACCGCGCTCGTCGATCTCGTAGCGCGCGGCACCGGAGTACCCGGCCGCGGCCAGGGCCGCCTCGATCTTGTCGCGAGCGGCGGCGAGCTCGGCGTAGGCAGCCTGCGCCTCGGCCGCGACGTTCTGGGCGCGCTGGACGGCAGCCTGGGCCGCGGCCTGGTCGACCTGGGCCTGGTCCACCGAGGGATCAGCAGGAATGGCGGTGGCGACGTCGGTCGGGCCGGGCAGCCCGTCGAGCACCGACCCCTCGGGAGACGCCGCGGGCAGCACCGCGATGGGGCCGCCGAAACTCTCCGCCATGCCCTTGGCCAGGGCGGCGAACTTCTGCTCGTCGACCTTGCTCATCGCGAAGAGCACGACGAAGAGCACGAACAGCAGCGTCATCATGTCGAACGCGGAGACCAGCCACCGTTCGTGGTTCTCGTGCTCCTCGTGCTCCTCGTGCTTCGTGGCGCGGTGGCCACCGGCCTTGCTCATGCCGCCTCGCGCTGCTCACTGGGCGGCACCAGCGAGGTCAGCTTGGCGCGCACGGTGCGGGGGCTGGTGCCGGCCTGGATCTCGGTGATGCCCTCGACGAGCAGTTCCATCTGCGCGGCCTGCAGCGCGCTGACCCGGAGGATCTTGGCGCCCATCGGCAGGAACCAGAAGTTGGCCGCCATGACGCCCCACAGCGTGGCGATGAAGGCCGCGGAGACCATCGGGCCGAGCGTCTCCGGGTTGTTCAGATTGCCCATCACGTTCATCAGGCCGACGATGCAGCCGAGGATGCCGATGGTCGGCGCGTAGCCGCCCATGTTGTTCATGAACTTGGCGGCGACCTTGTCCTCGGTCTTCTTCGCCGAGATCTCGCTCTCCAGGACGGCGCGCAGGTCCTCGGGGTCGGTGCCGTCGATGCCCATCTGCAGACCGCGCTTGAGGAACGGGTCGTCGATCTGCTTGACCTGCGCCTCGAGGGCCAGCAGGCCCTCCTTGCGGGCCTTCTCGGCCAGGGTGACCAGGGTCTGGATCTGCTCGGTCGCCGGCGGCACCTTGGCCGGCAGCACGGCCATCTTGAACCAGCCGGGGATCTTCTTCAGGTCGGCCATCGTCTGGCTGGCCACCGCCGCGCCGAAGGTCGCGACGATGACCAGGACGATCGCCGGCAGGAACAGCAGCGCTGTCGGGGCGACGCCCTCGAGGGTCATGAAGACGAACAGGGCGACGATGGAGATGACGAACCCGATCAGGGTGGCGGGGTCCATGGGTCAGCGCTCCTCGCGGGTCGGGAAGGGCACCACGGAGGAGTCGCCGGGCAGCACGACCGGGACGTCGCTGCGGTAGGTGCCGCGGTCCATCTCGTAGGAGAGGGCGAGGATCCCGGCGCGGTACTCGCGGATCTCCCGGAGGACCTCGTCCACGCTCTCGCGCACGACGTACCTCGTGCCGTCGACCAGGAAGGCGACCGTGTCGGGGTGCCCCTCGACCTTCTCGATGAGGTCGGGGTTCAGCGCGAACTGGTCGCCGTTCAGGCGCGTCACACGGATCACGGGTCGGTCCTCTTGCTCGGTGGGGCCCGGGGGAGCGGGCGGGAACGGCACTGTTGTCATCGGCCCCGGACGCGGCGTCCTTGAGCTGAAACGCCCTGGCCGGGGGCTCGGGGAGGGCCCGGTGACGGACGGCCCGGTCACACCTGTGGGTGACCGGGCCGTCAGCCGTGGCCTCCTCCGCGGCGCCCGCCGCGAGCGAGCGGGTGGGAGGGAGGAGGGGCCCTCATCAGCGCTTCAGGTTGACCAGGTCCTGGAGGATCTCGTCGGACGCGGTGATCACCCGGCTGTTGGCCTGGAAACCGCGCTGGGCGACGATCAGCCCGGTGAACTCCTCGCTGAGGTCGACGTTGGACATCTCCAGCGCGCCGGCGTTGAGGACGCCGCGGCCGCCGGTGCCGGCGAGACCGATCATCGCCGCGCCGGAGTTGTCGCCGACGCGGAAGCTCGAGTTGCCGGCCTTCTGCAGCCCACCGGGGTTGTTGAAGGACGCGAGAGCCAGCTGGCCCAGCGGCTGGCGCAGCCCGTTGGAGAAGACGCCCACGATCGTGCCGTCGTTGCCGAGGGTGAACGACTGCAGCGACCCCAGGGTGTAGCCGTCCGGCTTCGGGGCGGCCAAGGTGTTGGCGCCACCGAACTGGGTGAGCCCCTCGAGGGACATCGTCACCGGGTTGGTCCAGCTGGGGTAGCCGACCGGGGTGAACGGGGGCAGCTGGAAGTCGGGACCGGCCGGGGTGGTCAGGTTCCCCGCGGCGTCGAAGACCACGCCGGTCGGCGCCATCAGCACCGTGCCGTCGGCGTGCACGACGCTGAGGTCCCACTCGTTGTCGCCGGTCTTCTCGAAGGTGTAGGCGACCTTCTGCAGCACGCCCTGGCTGTCGTACATGTCGGCCCCGAGCTGGAACGTCTCGCCGACCGCGACCTCGGAGGGCAGGTTGCCCCTGATCGAGCCCGCCGTCGTCGACGCGGGGTTGACCATCTGGCCGTAGGGCACCGAGAGGGCACCGATCGGGCCGTTGGGGTTGACCGTGCCGTCCGCGTCGGCCATCCAGCCCTGCAGGACGGAGCCGTCGGCGGTCACCAGGTTCCCGTTGGCGTCGAAGTCGAACGAGCCGGCGCGGGTGAACATCTGCTCGCCTCCGCCCTCGACGACGAAGAAGCCGTCACCCTCGACCATGAAGTCCGTCGAGCGTCCCGTGGACTGGGTGGCGCCCTGCGTCCAGTTGGTGGTGATGGCGGCGAGCTTGACGCCGAGACCCACCTGGGCCGGGTTCGTGCCACCGCGGTCGGCGGCCGGCTGGCCGCCGCTGCGCAGCACCTGGGACAGCGTGTCCTGGAAGACGGTCTGGCTGCCCTTGAAGCCGACGGTGTTGACGTTGGCGATGTTGTTGCTGGTCACGTCCATCTTGGTCTGGTGGGCGCGGAGGCCGGAGATGGCGGAGAACATCGAGCGGAGCATCGGGGACTTCCTCCGGTGGGGATGGCTGTCGGGGGGGCGCGGGGTCAGCTGGGTGTCGTCGTACCGATGTCGGTGATCCGGCCGAGGGAGACGGGAAGGCCACCGACGTTCGCCACGGCCTCGGTCGTGTCCGTGCCCAGGCGGACCGAGGTCACGACGCCGCTCTTCGCGGCTCCGGTGTCGTCGGTGTAGGTGACGGTCCGGCCGACCATCGCCCCGGCGCTGCTCGAGCGCTGGAGCGCGAGCATCGAGGCGTTCTGCGTGGCGATCTCCTCCAGCTTCTCCACCTGGGTGAAGGTCGCCGTCTGCGACATCATCTGGTTGGTGTCGGCCGGGTTGCTGGGGTCCTGGTACTTCATCTGCGCGACCAGCAGCTTGAGGAAGGTGTCCTTCCCCATCTGGTCGCCGCGGTCCACGCTGGTCGTGGCCGAGTACGTGGCCGTGGTCGGAACGGTGCCGCTGACTGCGTCCGGCATCGGTCGTCGGTCTCCTTCTCAGACGCGCACGTCCACGCCGGACGACGTGGATCGCGTGGAGAGCCGGGTGGGCCCGTCTCCGCTATCGGCAGGCAGCCCCCCGGACCGTGACCGTTCGCCCGTCGGGTACTGCCGGGCACCGCGGTCGCCGGAGCCCTGCTGGGCCTGCTGCTCGGCGGTGTGCCGCGCCAGCCAGGACCCGCCGGTGTCCGCGTCGACCTCCACCCGGGACGGGCTGAGGCCGGCCGCCTCGAGGTCGCGGCGGAGCTCGGGAAGGGCGTCGATCAGGGCCGCGCGGCCGAGGTCGTGGGCCCCGCGCAGGTGCAGGTCGAGGCTGCCCTGGGCGACGGTCAGCTGGACCTCGACCGGACCGAGGTTCTCCGGGTTCAGGACGAGGGTCATCGTGTGCGCGCCGTCGCCGGCGCTGCTGAGCACCGCCACCTGGCGCGCGACCTGACCCGAGACGGGCTGCGGCGCCGCGGGGCTCGCCGCCGCGTCGGCCGCGGCGACGGTCGCGACGGGTGCGATCGGGCCGGCGGCCGGCCCCGGACCCGGGAGAACCGGGGGGAGCACGCTCTCGCCGTCGGCTGCCGGCGATGCGGTGGACCGGGCCGCGCCGGGCTCCCGGTCCGGCCGGCCGTCCCCCGGCGTGCCGCCGCCGTCGGCGGGCGCGGGCGGCGCGGCGGGCACCGCGCCGGCGAGCGCGGCGTGGCCCGGCGCCCCGGCGTCGGGCGCCTCCCCGGGCGGAACCGCGACCGGCGCAGCGGTGCCGGCGAACCAGCCGTCCGCAGCCAGGACCACGGACAGGTCGGACGCCGCCGGCGCCGCCTGTCCGGTCACCGGCCCGGGCGGCTGGCCGGCGGGTCGGCCGGTGCCGGAGGCGGCAGCCGCCGCCGCGGGAAGCGGAGCTCCGGGCGCGGCCAGATCCGCGGCGGCTCCTGCTGCGCCGACCGGAACGGCCGCCGGAGCAGCACCGGGGAGCCCGGCCACGCCGGGAGCGGTCGGCGCGGTGGCGCCGAGCGCGTCGAGGCCCGGGACGGCGGCCGTCCCGGTGGCCGTCCCCGCGTCGATCCCGGGAGTCGTCCCGGGGGCCGTGGCGCTTCCCGCGAGGCTCAGAGCCCACAGCGTCGCGGGAACGCCCGCGACGGTGGCGGCCGGTGCGGCCACCACGTCCTCGGTCGTCCCGCCGTCGTCCTCGGCCGCCGTGTCGGCCCCGGTCCGGTTCCCGCCCCCGCTGCACGTGGCGTCACGGACGGGGGCGTCCGCCAGGGCGCCGTCGAGGGCAGAGGCGAACGGCGCAGCGTTGTCGGTCGCACCTCCGCCGGAGCGGCCGGCAGCGGTACGCGGAGCCGGGGCGGCGACG
>Ga0196960_10000480_pt1 | contig 13873 bp, 12 predicted proteins | sample S3v_5metaG_FD_183187 | JGI IMG/M metagenome (GOLD analysis project Ga0196960, IMG submission 183187) | Soil microbial communities from Anza Borrego desert, Southern California, United States - S3+v_5 | ecosystem: Environmental > Terrestrial > Soil > Desert | place: USA: California | collected... | reverse complement strand
GTAGAGCCGGGCGTTGTCCAGGGCCAGCGACGCGCGGCGGGCGACCTCGACGGCGGTGGCGATCTGCATCTCGGTGTGCGGCGGCCGGTCCCCGGTGTTCATCAGCGCGACCGCGCCGATCGTGGTGGACCGCGCGCGGAGCGGCACGATGGTGCACGAGGTGCTGTTCAGCCGCCGCCACGCCGCGCGCACCTCCTCGGTGCTCAGCGACGGCTCGACCAGGGCCGGGTCAATGGATGGCAGCTGCACCGGTTCCCCGGTGAGCAGCGCTGACAGCAGCGGGGAGTCGTCGCCGGTGCCGAGTTGCCGCCCGTCGAGGTAGGTGTCCAGGTCGGCTCGGCGGGCGAGGTCGCGGTGGGCGCGGGCCTCGGGGCCGGCGGAGCGGCCGTCCTCGTCCAGCATCGCCACGACCGCCCAGTCGCACAGCCTGCTGACCATCAGCTCGGCGAGCTGGGAGGCGGACTCCCCGGTGTCCAGGGTGGTGATCATCGCCTCGCTGACCTGGGCGAGGAACTGCAGCCGCGCCAGGTCGGCGCGCTCGTCGAGCCGCTCAGCGGGCACCCGCTCCTCGGCAGCGGCGAGGGGTCCGGCGCCCCGGTCGGGGCTCTCGCGGAAGTACACGTGCAGCAGGTCGTGGACGAGGACGGCGGTCGCGGACAGCCACCGGCCGGTGGGCGCGTAGTACCCCTGCCAGGACACGGGTGTCCCGACGGTGTGGGCGTGGAGGAGGAAGCTGTGGAAGATCGTGCCGCCGACCTCGGGCAGCGCCACCCAAATGGTGCGGCCGACGAGGTCGGCCGCGTCGCGCTGCAGCAGCCGTGCGCCGGCCGGGTTGACGTAGCAGATGGTCCAGTCGGCGGCGAAGAGCGCGACACCGTCGGGAGCGGCCTCGACCGCGGCCGCCAGCCGTTCCGGGCCCAGCCGGGCGGTGGACTCACTCACCGCGACTCCTGCACCCTGGTCGGCACCTCATCTGAAGAGGATCGCAGGCACAGTACGCCAGGAACGCGACCTGGATGTGCCCGATCAGACAACGGGCACGCCGGGAGTTCGTCGCGACGGCCCTGCCGGACTGCCCGTCGCGCGGGCATCGGTTCCGGTGACGCCACCGGCTGGCCGGTCACCCATCCTCGCGATCGGCCGGGACGCCGCCGACGGCGACCTCTGCCTCTGCGACGGCTGGACGCAAGCACGCCTGGGCGCACATCGACCACACCGCCGGACCGGACAACGCCTCCCTTCCCAAGACTGCCCACCCCACGCAGGGCCGACAGCTAGACCCGGACGGCAACGCCGCCGAGCCCGGAGCGGAGAACGCCTCCAACGCCGCCACCTGTTCTCGCCGACGGCCCGGCATCTTGGCAGACTGACCGGGCGGCGGGGGCCCCGGCGAGGTCGATGCGTTGGGTGTGCCCCCGCCCGCCAACGTCGGACGGCCATCCGGGCAGGCCGTCTCGTGCGCGGCGGTCGACGAGTGCGGACGAGGCCCTCCTGATGGCCAACGCCAAGCTGTGCGACTTCTCCGACGAGCTGGTCGCGACCGGCGCGATGGACCCGCGGCACGTCGACGTGATCGGCTGAGCCGCTCGCGCTGGACCGTGCAAGCGGTGGCCCAGGGTCCGGCGGTCGGAAGCGGGTGGGTCAGTTCCGCTGGCCGTCGGATGCGGTGACACCGTCGATGAGCGCCGGTGCCATGTCGCGCAGCTTGCGGTTGGACCGCTGGGAGGCGGCGGCGAAGGATGCGTAGGCCTCCTCGGCGTCGCACCGGCGCCGGCTCACGAGGATCCCCTTGGCCTGCTCGATGACGGCCCGCGTCTTCATGGCCGTGTCCAGGTACTCGGCCTGGTCACGGTGCTCTCGTAGAGGTGCATGTTGTGCACCGCCACCGCGGCGTACGAGGCGAACACCCGGCCGACGTGGCGCGCGTCGTCGTCAAACCCGTCGGCCTCGATCGGCGGTCGACTGGCCGCCCGTCCCCGCGGTCAGCCGGGACGGCGCTCCGGGACCGCTGAATCGTTCCCGCCCCGACCCGCATCCGCAACCGGGGTGCCATCTTGCCGTTGGTCATCCGCTGCAGCTCCCCCGGGGCGTAGGCGCGCGCCGCGCCTAGGGCCTGTCCCGCGGATCTTGTACGCCACCATTTCTGTCCCCTGAAGGCGGCTTCGGGGACAGGGGAGGCAGCCCCGCCGCCCCTGTTCTGGAGCGACGGGGCCTGACCGCAACGGACCCCGCGGAACCCGCTGCGGCTGCTCGTGAGTCTCCGCAGGCCTCCGGCTCTGGGCGACTGGTGAGTGGTGGACGACGTCAGCGCGTCCCGGAGAACCAGTTCCCCGGGGGCAGCTCGCCGGTGTGCACCAGGTCGTCGGCGATCGCGTGCAGCTTGCGGTTGGCCTTCATCGACATCTGGGCGAGGACCTGGAAGGCCTGGTCGGCGGTGAGCTTGTGCCGATCCATCAGGATGCCTTTGGCCTGGTCGATGACCCCGCGGGACTCCAGCGCGGCCTGCAGGCTGTCGGCCCGGTCGCGCGCGCTCTGATAGGCGTGCAGGTTGCCGGCGGCGACCGTGGCGTAGGAACCGAACCGGGTGCCGGCAATCCGGCTGTCCTCGTCGAAGGCGTGTGGCTCGCGGGCGTAGATGTTCAGCGCGCCGGTGACCTGCTCGTCCGCGTCGATGGCCAGCGGGATCGACAGGGAACTGAGGTTGCCGTGCTCGGCGGCCCGCGGCAGGTAGTCCGGCCAGCGGGGATCGGTACGGGTGTCGGCGATCTCGGTGAGCTCGCCGGTGCGGGCAGCGTGCAGGCAGGGGCCGTGGCCGCGGTCGTACTGGCTCTCGTCCAGGTCGGTGGCCAGCTGGCCGGTGGAGGCCACCGTGCTCGGGCGGTCTCTGACCAGCACCGTCACTGACGCCTCGGGGTTGCCGGGCATCACGGTTGTGGCCAGGTCGGCGATGGTCTGCAGCAGCTCGTCCATCGACACCTGGCGCAGGGACAGCGCGCCGAGGCGCTCCAGCGCTTGGACGGCGGGAGTCGGTGAGGAGGTCTGGTCACTGGCCACGGCGGGCTCCGGTCTGTTCACACCGAAGGCGGTGGCCTCGGCCGCGGACCTCGATCTGAGGGCCGCGCATGAGACGCCGGCTGTGTGACGTGCCATCGACGCCGAGGCATCCCCGGCGTCATGGCGGACGCTACTCGCGTTAGCGGCCCTCCGGGCTCTGCGGGTGTCCCTAAGTGACCCGCTCAGGGACACCGGCAGCAGTCGCGCCGTACATGATCCGCAGGACAGGTGCCCCAGGCCGATCAGGAACCGGTTCGTGACGTCGGCCGACGCGGCGTATGCCGGTTCCTCGGAGGGGAACAGCCTGCCGTCGGCGTCGCAGAGAGGGTGGTCACCGCTGCCGGGTCCAGGCCGGGCGAGGAATCGCCCGTCATGCTCGCTCGCCCGCGGCGAGGAACTGCTTGATGACCTCGCGCGGCCCCTGACGCTCGAGCGCGGTGAGGGCCTTTCTGGACGCACACCGCGAAGGCCGGCTCCTGACCGATGTGGTCGAAGACAGACCGTTCCGAGAGCAGCGGCGCAGCGTCGGCGCCGGCCTCCTGGGCGAGCGGCACGAGGTCCGGGCGTGGGCCCAGGATCGGGACCTCCTCGCCGGCGTAGTCCTGACCGCGCAGGTAGCGAAGCCAGCCGGCGACCGCCAGGCACAGCAGGTCGTGGGGGCGGCCGTCCTCGATCGCCGCCCGCACCGACGGCAGGAGGTAGTTGGGGATCTTGGATGAGCCGCGGCGCCCCAGCCGCGCGAGCTGGTCGGCCATCCGGGGGTTGGCCAGCCGGTCGAGCAACGTGGCCTGGTAGTCGGCGAGGTCGACGCCCGGCGGCTCCGGCAGGGACGGGGCTATTTCCTCGGCCATCAAGCGCTGCAGGAAGGTCCGGAACACCGGGTCGTCCACCACGTCCGCGGTGGTCCGGTAGCCGGCGAGGTAGCCCAGGTAGGCGATGGCGCTGTGACCGGCGTTGAGCAGCCGGGTCTTCACCGTCTCGTACGGCGTCACGTCGTCGACGAACCGGACGCCGACCTCCTCCAGCGGCGGGCGGCCGTTGCAGAACGAGTCCTCGATGACCCACTGCTCCGCCAATCCACCGCGGCGTAGATGGGGTGCATCACCCGGTCGGCGGGTAGGAGGGCGGAGCCTCGAGCCCCCAGGACGCCCTACTTTCCGCGGAGGCACTGTGTCCGCCCTTCCCTCCCTTCGTCCCGCCGGATCCGCTCAGCAGCGCGACTGGACTCACGTGGACCCACTGGGCGTCCGGGTCCACGCCCGGACCTGGTGCTCCGGTCCGAGGGACAACCCGGTCCCCGTCGTTCTGCTGCATGGGCTGGGGCTGTCCAGCCGGTACCTGGTTCCGCTGGGTCGTCGGCTGGCCGTGCTCGGCCACGACGTGGTCGCGCCTGACCTGCCCGGTTTCGGCCGCTCGCCCCGGGATCCGCATCTGCGCTGGCCCGGTGGGCCCGACGTCGCGCGGCAGACCGAGCACCTCCTGGCCTGGCTGGACGCCAAGGGGATCGCCCGGGCGAGCTTCTTCGGCAACTCCGTCGGTTCCCAGGTCGCCGTCGAGCTCGCCGCCCGCCATCCGGAACGGGTGCACCGGCTGGTGCTCTGCGGGCCGACACCCGACCCGGCCTACCGCACGCCGCTGAAGCAGTACCCCCGGGTGCTGCGGAATATGGTGTTCGAGGCCCCGTCGACCATCCCCGTGTTCCAGGTGGAGTACCTGTCCACCGGCGTCGCCCGCATGATCCAGCAGCTGGTCCGGACGGTCGACGACCCGATCGAGACCCGCCTTCCCCAGGTGCAGGCACCGGTCCTGGTCGTCCGCGGCCGCTACGACCAGACGCTGTCCCAGCCGTGGGCCCAGCAGTTCACCGGACTGCTTCCGGACGGGCGGCTGGTGGTCATCGACGGCGCCGCGCACAACGCCCACTACTCGACCCCCGAGGTCACGGCGGCCCTGGCCGACCTGTTCCTCCGCGGCGCACTCGACTCGCGGCCGGCCGACGCCGACCAACCGTTGGACGTCCTGCCGGCCGACGACGACGGTCCCCTCGCCCGGCGGCGCCTCTCACCCCGTGACCACGCCGTCCTCGACTACCTGACAGCGGCCCTGCTGGTGACCGTGCCACGGGCCCTGGGCTGGGGTCCCCGGACCCGCCGGCTGCTCGCGCTGTTCGGGGTGTGGGGCCTGGCCGACAGCGCGCTGACCGACTACCCGGGCGGCGCGGTCCGGAAGATCCCGCTGCCGGTGCACCTGAACCTCGAGGCGTCCGCCGGCCTGCAGCTCCTGCTGGCTTCCGTGACCCTGCTCCGCGGGGAGCCCGCCGCCGGACGGCTGGCAGTGGCTGCGCAGGGCCTGTACGAGCTGCTGCGTTCCTCGCTCACCCGGATTCCGGCCGGCCCGGTGCGGTTGGTTTCCGTGCTACCGACGACGGATTAGCGGGCCGGCCATGCCCGACGTCAGGGCCGCACCGAGGAAGCGGTCAGCCCGGCCCCGGGGCTCCACGTCAGCATCTACGCCGTGGTGGCCATCTACCTGGTGCTCGCCGGGCTGACCGTCTTCGTGCCGCGGCGCCGGGCCCGCACCTCCGACACCCGCACCGCAGGAGGTCGACGCCGTGCCCCCGAGGTGACGCCGCCGGGGACGTGGGCCCCCAGCCGGCGTCGTGGCTGATCTCGCCAAGACTGACTGGGCGCTCTGGTTGGCTCCTTCATGCGTCGCTGGTCCGGCCGACGTCGCTCAGCGACGACACCATCGGCAGGCGTGGCTCAGCGGCTGGTCGGCGGGCGGTCCCCGCGGCGCGCCAGCGGAGCCCGCTCCACCCAGCCGGCGACCGCGGCCAGGCGCTGGCTGATCGCCGTTCCTGCCGGCGCCAGGCGCTGCGGCGCACGCTGAACACCGGCGTCGACCAGATCCCGGGAGCGGTCGAGGATGCTCAGCGGCAGGCCCGATACGGCGTTCCCCGGTGGCCGGCGGGACACCGTCGGATGCGGCCGGGTGGGAGAGACCCGGCGGGCGACCTCCCACTGCCAGCCCAGGCGGCGGAGCGTGCGCTCGTCGAGGACCTCCTGCAGGCGGGGGAACATCACGTCCTCCTCGTCCCGGACGTCCTCGCGCAGGACCTCGACCAGGCGGGCGAGCTTCGGGGCCCGGCGCGGGTCCTCGTGCGGAATGGTCTCCAGTTCGCTGACGAGCTCGTTGACCTCCTGGTGCTCCTCCTCGACCCGCAGCGTCAGCGCCTCACCGTCGGGAAGCGCCCGGCGGATGACCGGCCACAGGACGGTCTCCTCGGCGAAGGCGTGGCTGAACACCAGCCGGTCGATCCGGCGGAGCACCCGCTCCTGGGCGGTGCCGGTGGTGCCGTCGAGTTCGTGGAGCAGCCGGTCGAGCTCTTCGTGGTCCTTGCGCTGGCGCACGAAGACGCTGTTCGGTCCGCCGAGCTCCTCAACGGTCTGGTCGGCGATCGAGCGGGGCATCGTCTCTCCTGTGAGGCAGGGCATCGCGCGGCACGGCCACGGGTGAGGTCCCATGCCCGGACGGTGCCCGGTCCATGCGCCGGGTCCGCGCGCCGCCCGGAACGCTCCCGGCAGAGTTCGTGGGCCCGCCTGGCTACCCAGATCGCCTGTCCGGAGCAGCTGCCCGGCGGGAGGCGCCGCGGGGCTACCGTCGGTTCAGAGTCTCGTCGATGGCGGCGCGGAGGTCCTCGATCCCTGCCCCGGTGAGTGCTGAGACCGGGACCGCGGTGGGGTAGGCGCTGCGCAGCGCGTCGACCCATTCCAGCGGTGCGACGTCGATCTTGTTCAGCGCCAGGAGTTCGGTGTGGTCGCGGGCGCCGATCTCGTAGAGCACTCCGCGCACGGTGGTCACCTGGGCCATCGCGTCGGCGGCGGAGGCGTCGACGACGTGCAGCACCAGGTCGGCGTCCACCACTTCCTCCAGGGTGCTGCGGAAGGCGTCGACGAGCTGGTGCGGGAGGTGCCGGACGAACCCGACGGTGTCGGTGAGGGTGTACTCCTGCCCCTCGGCGGTGCGGGTGCGGCGCACCGTCGGGTCCAGCGTCGCGAACAGGGCGTCCTCGACGAGCACGTCGGCGCCGGTGAGCCGGTTGAGCAGCGCGGACTTCCCGGCGTTGGTGTAGCCGGTGAGCGCCACCGACGGCACGTGGTTGCGCCGTCGGCGGGAACGGGTCCGCTCCCTGCGGAGGCCCGTCTCCTTGACCTGTCGCCGGAGGAGGGTCATCCGGCGGCGCAGGTGCCGGCGCTCGGTCTCCAGCCGCTGTTCGCCCGGACCGCGGACGCCGATGCCGGCGCCGCCGGCGACCCGGCCGCCTCCCACCCGGGACAGCTCGGTGCCCTGGCCGCGTAGCCGCGGCAGCTGGTAGGCCAGCTGGGCGAGCTCGACCTGGGCCTTGCCCTCGCTGCTGCGGGCGTGCTGGGCGAAGATGTCCAGGATCAGCGCGGTCCGGTCGACGACGCGGGCGCCCAGGCGGTCTTCCAGGTTCCGCACCTGAGCGGGACTGAGGTCGCCGTCGGCGATCACCAGCCCAGCGCCCCGCTCGGCCACCATCGTGGCGAGATCGTTCACCTTGCCCGAGCCGAGGTAGGTGGCCGGGTCCGGCCGGTCGCGGTTCTGCACCATCCGTCCGACGACGGCGACGCCGTCGGTCTCTGCCAGCCGCTCGAGTTCGTCGAGGTGGGCATCGTCCTCCCCCGTCGCGATCCCGACCAGCAGTGCACGGGTCCCGCCGTCAGCGGAACGCTGTGGGGTGTCCCCGTCGGTGCGCCTGCTCACATCGTCAGGTATTAGCCAGTGACCCGGCATGTGGCCCTCCTCGGGCGTAGGGGCCGCTCACCGCGCGGCGACGGCTACCGGCTCCGCTCGCCGGGTGCGGCTGCCACTCGGAGGCGGCGATCCGCCGTTGCTCGGTCAGGTTCGCCGCTAGCGAGGCCCCTCGCCACTGGAGCATCGTCATCGCCGCCGGGTTGGCGCAGCAGCCGAGCGGAGCGCCTCGGGGCGGCCTCAGCTGCTGTGCTCCGCAGGGCCGTTTCGCGCCGCCGCCGAAAGGCATGGTGCGGGTACGGGACCGGGGGGAAGGCACCACTGCGGGAACGGATCTCCGGAGAACCGACGCTCACGCTCGCGGCCTGCAGGCAGCCCGCGAGTTGGCCTTCGATCGCTCTCCGGTGCAGGGAAGCCGGACATGGACATGTGCTGACCTTCGCGGCCAGGGCGGGTGCCGCGGGACCACGTCATGGTGATGCCGCCCCGGGTGCGGCGCGGGACATCGGTCGCCACGACGACGATGGCGCTCGTCCGGTCCGCCTGCTATCACCGTCCGGATGGGCTCGCCGCTCGTTCGTCGGTCCGGACTCAGAGACTCGCCCACCACCTGCCGACCCGACGGTCCGGGCGCGCAGGAGAACGTTGTGGCACACGCTGCCGGCCGCCTCGGGGTCGCGGCGCCCGCGCCGTCCCCCGGTGAACGCCGGTCCAGTGCAGACGTTTCAGCCGCGCTCAGGCGGGCATGGCCTCCCAGCTCGGCCGGGTGCAATCACGCCGCCCACATACGTCGGGCAGGACCTCCGGGTGGCACACATCGTGTGGATTCCTACGCCTCGTCCGGCCTTCCGCCCGTCACGGGCACCGCACGGCGGGGAGGTGGCCGGTGGTCACCCGGCCTGATGCCCGCCGGCGGTCGCTGGCCGCCGTCCCGACGATCACCGGCCCGGCGTGGCAGCCGCCGTCGGAGCACCAGCTCCAAGGCATGGCCGCCGACGCCGCACTGGACCTCGGCTGGGGCCGGCTGGTGTTCGGCCAGACGTTCCCCGACCCGCGGCGGTTGATCGAGGTGCTGCTGCGGGAGGCCGACGGTCGTCGCGACATCTGCATCTATCCGCGCAACCCCCAGGTGCTGCTGGGCCTGGCACCCGGCGAGCTGTTCTTGGACCCCTCGCTCGTCTTCCGGCTCGATCTGCACCGGTACCGCCCGCGCCGGGAGCTCGTTGAGAACGTCCTGGTGCGCACGGTGACCTGCCCGAACGATGTCGCCGAGATGGAGCGGATCGTCGCGCGCACCGGCATGGTTCCCGGGGACCCCGAGGCCGTGTGGCGGAACCACTCCACCCGGGCGGTCCGGTACCTCGTCGCCGAGGATCGGCGCACCGGGCGTGTGGTCGGCACGGTCACCGGCGTGGACCACGTCCGCGCGTTCGGTGATCCCGAGGGCGGCAGCAGCCTGTGGTGTCTGGCCGCCGACCCCGGTGAGGCCCCACCGGGGACCGGCGAGGCGCTGGTGCGTGTGCTCGCCGAGCGCTACCTCGCCCGAGGTCGCAACTACCTGGACCTCTCGGTGCTGCACGACAACGCCCCCGCGATCGCGCTCTACCGCAAGCTCGGCTTCCGGCAGGTGCCCGCGTTGGTGGTCAAGCGCCGCAACGCGGTGAACGCGCCGCTGTTCGTTCCGCGCCCGGCCGGCCTGGACCAGCTCAACCCCTACGCCCGGATCCTCGCCGACGAGGCCCTGCGCCGCGGCATCCGCGTGGAGGTGACCGATGCCGCCTACGGTGAGCTGCGGTTCAGCCTGGGTGCGCGCAGCGTGCTGACCCGGGAGTCCCTGTCCGAGCTCACGTCGGCGGTCGCCATGAGCCGCTGCGACGACAAGCGGGTCACCCGCCGGATCATGGAGGCCGCCGACGTCCGGGTTCCCGCCGCAGCTGAGGTGGCCGGGGACGACCTGGGGCCGGCCTTGGCCCTGCTCGAGCGGTTCGGTGAGCTGGTGGTGAAGCCGGCCCGCGGGGAGCAGGGCAAGGGCATCACCGTCGGCGTCCGCGACGAAGCAGGCCTGCGAGCGGCGGTCGCGCTGGCGCGGCACCACTGCCCCGACGTGCTGGTCGAGGAGCTGGTGGCCGGGGACGACCTGCGGGTGGTCGTCATCGACTCGGAGGTGGTCGCCGCCGCCGTCCGCAGGCCGGCCACGGTGGTCGGCGACGGCGTCTCCGACGTCGCGACGCTCATCCGCACGACCAGTCGGCACCGGGAGCGGGCCACCGGCGGGGAGTCCCGGATTCCTCTGGATGACACGACCGTCGCCACCGTCGCCGAGGCGGGGTGGGCGATGGACGACGTGCCGCCAGTCGGGGAGGCGATCCGCGTGCGCCGGACGGCGAACCTGCACACCGGCGGCACCATCGAGGACGTCACCGACCGGCTGCACCCCGCGATCGCCGCGGCCGCCGTCCGCGCCAGCCGCGCCATCGGCATCCCGGTGACCGGCCTGGACTTCCTCGTTCCTGACCTCGACGGGCCCGAGCACGTCTTTGTCGAGGCCAACGAGCGTCCGGGGCTGGCCAACCACGAGCCGCAGCCGACCGCCGCCCGATTCATCGACCTGCTGTTCCCCGAGACGCGCAGCCGTCCCCCGCACTCCGGGTGAGCCCCGGCGGTAGTGGTCCTCCGTCGGGCACAACGCTGCGCGTGCCGGTTGCCGTATCCGGGCACCGGCTCGGGACGGCGTCACCGCTGCCGGCGGCGGTGAGGGCCCAGGCCCGGCGGTCCAACAGCGGCCGCCGGTCCGCCCGTGCTCCCGCGCCGGACCACGGCGGCACGTCGGCTTCCCCGTGGGGTGCGGTTGCGGGACCCGCCCCGCTCGGCGGTGAGGGAGTCGCCGGTAGCTCACTCCGTCCGTGAGCCCCGCTCAGGCGCACGTCGTGATCTGGAGGTGGCGCTGGTGACCCTCCCCGAGGAGTTGCTCCGCCGGGACCGCAGCGGCGCCGGCGTGGCGGCACGAGTTCGCCATCGGTTAGCCGTCCTCAGCCGAGCTGGCCGCCGACTTCCCGGCAGCCATGCAGCTGGTCACCGACTGGCGCGCCTGGGCCGCCCGGTGCGGGGTCCGACACCGGTCCTCGCCGACCACTACCCGCACCTGCCGGCCCCCGACCGGACCCTGGCCGCGGTGAAGAAGCTCTCCGACTTCGACTTGGATTTCGACTTCGACCTGCGGTGCCGGGCCGCGGACTGGTTGGCCGACCGCGACGCAGCCGGCCTCACCCCGCGGCAGGTGCCCATCTCCGGGATGCACGCCAAGTGGCTGAACACCCGCCAGGCCCTGGTTCGGGAGCTCGCCGGCGTGGCCGACCTGCGCCTGGCCCCGCCGCACGCGCCGAGCATCCACTTCACCTACCTGGACTCCGCCCACCGCGCCGGCGGCGGCCGGCTGCACGACTCGGCGACCGTCGGGGACGCCGTCGCCCTGCCTTACCAGCCAGCGGTCGTGGTCATCAGCGAGAACAAGGACACCGCCATCCACTTTTCGCCCGTGCCCGGCGGCATCTCGGTCGAAGGTGTCGGCAGCGGCGGCGGCACCATCGCGGCGTTCGACTGGATCGCCGGCACCCCGCACGTCCTCTACTGGGGCGACATGGACGCCGACGGCCTGGAGATTCTCGATGGGTTCCGCGCCGCCGGCATCCCCGCCCCGGACGGGCGGCGGTGCTGCGGTCGTTGTACGCGGCGTCGGCGACGTCGTCATGGCTGCACGCCTCCGACGCCGGCGCTGCACCCGAGTTCACCGCCGACGCAGCGCAGGGGCGCAGGTGGGGCGGCCACCAGCAGGGGGCGCGCTTCGGTCGGGCAGAGGTCGGCCTCGCGGCGGCGGCGCCGTTCTGGCCGCCGGCCGGCCAGACGCACGCCTTCGCCAGCTCCGAGGCGCTCGGCGACGACGCCCGCGCCGAGATCGCCCTGCCCTAACCGCAGGTGCTCCTCGCCTTCGCCGAGCCGCTCGTGCTCGACCCGATCCGGGAACCCACGCCCGCTGAGGGCTACGCCTTCTCCACGTGGTCCTCCCAGCTGTCCGGGCACCTGGCCTCCCCGACCGCGACCCTGGACCGGCTCTCCCGCCGCGACCTTGAGCCCCTCGACGCCGGGGCGGTTATGGAGTTCGCCGGGTGCACGATCGAGGCGGTGCTTCTGCTCGCCGACTCCTTCGGCGCGCCCGCGGAGGAGTTCGCCTGGTGCGTCGCGCTAACCGGTCGCCACGGGAGAGCCGTGCTGGGCCGGTACGTCATCCCCGCCTGCCACGACCGCACCCTGCACCGGGCGCTGCTGGACAACCTGATGGCGGTCGCGGCGTGGGCCGACTGGCACGAGCCGGACACCCAGGCCACCCCGGCGCTGGACGTACCCGGCGTCCCGCCGTCGCAGGTCCGTCGAGACGCCGACCGGCACGGCGCCGACGTGCACGTCCTAAACGTCGGTCGGACGGTCGGACACGCTCACGCCGCCGAGCCCCCGTGCAGACAGGCCCCAGTCGGGCAGCCGCCGTGTCTGAACTTCGCCAGCTGAGGGCGCACCGGCGTCGCCCCCGCAGCACCTGACTGTTCCGGCAGCAACCCTGAGCCCACGCAGCGATGTCCACCACCGGCGGCTCCGCTAGGACGGACGGCGGTCCCTCGCCAACGCCAGACTGCGTCCCTGCCGCGCCGGACGTCGGCTGCACCCCCGGTCGCCCACGTCCCGCTGAGCCGCCGACCGTTCGGCCGCCGTTGTGTCCTGCCATGAGTTCAGGCAACATCCGGCCGATCGCCAGGATGTCCCCCACGGGCGACCTGGTCACTCCCCGGACCCAGGGTTCACGGCCAGCATCGCAGCGGCGATCTCCGCTTCCACGCCGTCCGACGGTATCGGCTGAGCCGCTCGCACTGCGCCGCGCAAGCGGCGGCCCCGGGTCCGGCGGTCGGAAGCGGGTGGCACCCGGTTCGGGCCCGCCTCGGGTGGGCGGGGCCGGTCCTGGGGTGCAGCGGAACGGCGATCAGCGCGACGTCGTCATCGGGGTCGCCGGCAGCATGCGGGCCAGCACCTCGTCGACGAGCTCGTCCAGGTCGCGGCCGACCAGGCCGGCAAGGAGCGCCTGCAGCCGGGCTAGCCGGTGATCGAGGTCCTCGCCGCGGCGTTCGACGAGGCCGTCGGTGTAGAGCAGGACCACCGCGCCTCGCTTCACGGTGAGTACCGACTGCCGCCGGGGGCCCCGATCACGCCGAGCAGCAGATCGCGCGTTCGGTCGGGAGGAGCTGCACCTGTCCGTCCGAGGTCAGCATCATCGGCGGGGGATGGCCGGCGTTCGACCAGCGCAGCCGCGTGAGTCCCCGGTCACGCTCGTCGGCGGTCTGCTCGGGGCGGGCGACGAGGGCGGTGGCCAGGATGGCCGACTGCAGGGTCTGCCTCACCTGGTCGGCCTGGGCCAGCACGGTGGCCGGTCCGTCGTGGTCGTGAGCGCCCAGGGCGCGCACCACGGTTCGGATCTGGCCCAACGCCGCGGCCGCCTGGCTGTCGTGCCCGGCGACATCGCCGATGACCAGCACGGTGGCGCCGCCGGGCTGGAGGAAGGCGTCCTACCAGTCGCCGCCGAGCTCGGCGGCTTGGGCGGCCGGAACGTAGCGGACCACGATCTGGAGGTGGTCGGGCTCGGGAGGCGCGGTCAGCAGCGACCGCCTGAAGCCCCCGGCCAGGTTCCGCTGCTGCCCGGTACAGCCGGGTCGGTCCCTTCTCGTCCCGGTCAGCCGGGCACAAGCGGTCCTCCCCAGCCCCGGGGCGGCCAGCAACTGGCTCGGCAGGGGCGGCGGCGTGGATCAGGCTGGCAGGGCGGCCCAGAACGCCTGCCGGACCCCATCGGCACCCCAGGCGTTGGGCTCGATGAGGCGGCAGAACCACAGGTCCCGCCCCGGCGGTCGGGGGTCGGGCTGCGTCGGGTCCCCGGCGCGCAGCCCGTGCCCGAGGAACGTCTCGGCGATGTCGGCGACGGCGGCCCCGTGGCGCCCCGCGGCGCCCCGGA
>Ga0196960_10000479_pt1 | contig 13878 bp, 16 predicted proteins | sample S3v_5metaG_FD_183187 | JGI IMG/M metagenome (GOLD analysis project Ga0196960, IMG submission 183187) | Soil microbial communities from Anza Borrego desert, Southern California, United States - S3+v_5 | ecosystem: Environmental > Terrestrial > Soil > Desert | place: USA: California | collected... | reverse complement strand
CTGCACGAGGGCATCGACGCCCTCGCCGCGGCCGCGCCGGGGCTGCGGGGTGCGCTGCTGGCCGCCCGCGCCGCCGGGCATTCGCATGTGACGGTGGACGGCACGCTGATCCGCACCGACCGCTGCTCGGTCGCCGGGCCGACCGCCCGAGCCGACCGCCCCGACCGGCGGGTGGACCTGTGGTGGTCGGGCAAGCACGCCGCCCACGGCGGCAACGTGCAGATCATCGCCGCCCCGGACGGCTGGCCGCTGTGGACCTCGGACGTGCGCCCGGGCCGCGAGCACGACACCACCGCACTGCGCACCCACGCCGAGGCGCTGCCGCTGCTGGCCGAGTGGACCGATCCGGCCCACGCGGTGCTGGCCGACCTGGGCTACGAGGGTGAACGGGCGGCGCTGACCACACCGATCAAGACTCCCGCCGGTCGCCGGCTGACCGGCGACGAGCGCTGCGTCAACCTGCTGCACGCGGCCACCCGGGCTCCGGCCGAACGCGGCAACTCCCTGCTCAAGACCACCTTCAAGGCGCTGCGCCGGGTCAGCCTCTGCCCTTGGCGCATCGGCGCGATCACCGCCGCCGCCCTCGTGCTGCTCCACCACATGCACGACCGCACGACATGATCAACTAGCGAGCGGAGCCACTACTGGGAATGGCTCAGTGCCGCGTCCGGCAACGTTCGCCCTTAGGACGCCTGAAGGACAGAGGGCGTCCCGGACGTTCGATCAACGGTGATTGGGGACGAAGCCTGTTGGCCCAAGGACCGACCGCCTCGTCCGGTGACCCTGCACGAGGTCGTCAAATTTTTTTGACTCCGAAATGTACATGGTTGTGATGATTCGGCACCACACTTGAGTTGTAGATGAGTTGCGCGCGGTAGCCGAGGCCGGTTCGAGGCGTCTGGATATACCCGTTAGGTGGCCAGCTGTAGCCCATGGCTGCAGCGATCTGCGTCGCAGTCCTGAGCATGCCAGGGGTAGGGGATGTTCCGTTTGAGACATCCACCGCGAATGCAGACTGCTGCGAGACGTGATGATCCGATCCGGAACTGCCACTGGACCGCTTGAGCGACGTGACCGTCAATCCGTTACTCGTCGCGATGGGAATCGCGCGCCGAGCAGGCACTTCAGACCCGCCCCAGCCTCCACCTGGCGCGAGGAACGACTCGAGACTGAGCACACCCACCCCATCATCCTGGGCGAAAGCGATGAGGTCGGCATCGGAAAGAGCCATGAGCTCCGCGAAGCCGCTGATCACGATCTCGACATCCGACAGCCCTGCCGAAGCCGAGGACTCATAACACTCCAGTCCGAACTCATCAACATCGAGGTTTTCGTCCGAGGCGGCCACCTGGATCTCCCGTCTCTCACTATTGGTGCAGACTAGGGCCGAGATGGGGTCCCGGAGAACGATGCGCGTCCCGAGCTCCAACGCTCCGGAGTCGCCTGGGCCTCCCTGTCGCCGGTCCTAGAGCACGCCACACGGCGGTAACCCACAGTGGGCCGCTAAGGGTGAACGCGCCGGCCGCGGTACTATCCGACTGCTGTCAGGACTGGACGTGGGTCAGCGTGAGGCAGGTCCAGCACAGCGGCCATTCCTCATCCCCGTCATCGGGCCAGCGCCAGTCGCGCGGGTCGAGCAGGGTCACCGGGGCCAGGCACAGGGCCCGGCCAGCGATCAGGCCGGGGCCGCTGACCGCATGCAGCCGACCGGACGGGATCTGGACGACCTCGCCGGACCAGTCCCGCGGCGCGATGCGGTCGGCGCCGACGGTCCATCCACTCCGGTTGTGACTCATGCGCACTTCCTCACCGGCCCCGCCCGGCCGGATGGGCTCGCCACGCCCGCGCCAGCGGCGTGTCCAACTCGGTGACGGTGGCCCCACCGCTGATCTGCCCGGCCAGCGCGTCGGCGAGTGCGGTCAGCGCAGCGCGCGCCTCGGCGGGCAGCGCGGTGGCCGGATCGGTCAGCATCGCCTTGATGTGGCGGAGCACGCCTTGGGCCAGGTCGCGGGCGACCGCTGCGACCTCGGCGTCGGCGTAGCCCAGATCGAGGATGAGGCGGGCCGTGCGACCCGGCGGCGCGGCGGACAGCTCCGCTCCGGCGACGACGGAAGAGGCCGGATCGCCCACGACAAGCTCCTCAGCTCACGCCAGGATGGATGGAGCACCGGCCGCAGCCAGCGCACCGGCAGACGTCGAGGACCGCGGCGTCGACCCGGGCATCGACGCCGACCGAGTACCGGCCGGTCGGAACGGACCGACGGGGAAGACCGCCACGGCCGCAGGCGGGCGCCGCTGGGTTCCCACCATCGCGCAGCCCTCCGGCGGGAACGCCAAGGCGGAAGCGGTCCTCGACCACGCAGCGTGGAACATTGGCGACCAGTCTGCCATCACCGTCTCAGCAGCCGGTCTCCGGGGGTCTCCGCCGGCTCCCCCCTGCGGTCGCCTGCTGGCGCTGACCGGGCAACCGCCGGGGGTGAACGACGGTCCAAGCAGCCGACCTGGCTGGAGTGGGACAGCGCCCGCCCGGTTAACCCCGGGGTCGATGGGCGCGGTGACGCCGTTGAGGTATGGCTGGTGCCGGTCGGTCTCGATGGACTCACCCGCGTCGCGTTGGAATCCGCACCGCCCATCGAGGGCACCAGCATCCCCCTACACCGGGCGCTGCCGGGCCGGTGTTGGTGACCGTGGGCACGGGAGGATGGGCGGCGCGTGAAGCCCGGCCGGTAAGTACCGGGGTGGAGCTGCTTGGCGATTGCCCTGCTATCGCCAGGCTGCGGCGGAAGCCAGCATGCGGAGCATGAGCACCAAGCCGGGCGCCCGGGACGGGGCGGTGCCGCCCGAGGCGGCTGCCGACTCCGCCGGCAACGCTGATGCTTCCCCGCCGGCGTTACCCGAGCAGATCTACGAGCAAGCCACGGCCCGCCTCGCGGGCATCATTGACGAGTGGCACAGGGCGCGCGATGCCCTCCTCCGCGGATAGCCGGCGAGGACGACTCGACCGCGTTTTTTCCCACTCACCGACACTGGCGTCGGTCCCCGAGTGACCGCTGAGCGCGACCATTGAGCGCTTGGGCAGTGCTGGCACATGCTCACAAATGGAAGAAGCCTTTGCCCGTCCTGAACGAGCTGTCGGCGATTCAAGCCGACGCTATCCGTGCCACGGCCGCAGCACATGACCGTGACCCTGACGAGCTGGCGCTTGAGCTGATGCACCTGTTGGCCGCGGACACAACACCTGAGGCCACCGACGCTACTCCCGCAGTCCCCGCGCTCACGACCGACCACGACGACACCGTGCTGATTCTCCTGCCCTTGAAGAAACTTCAGTGACCAACGCTCGCAACACTGAGGTTTTCTCAATGGATTGGCGGTGGGGGCCGTTCTGCGGCGCTGAAGCGGCAGGTCGCCGGCGCGCGAGGTGTGTCGCTGCATGAGGCGCGGGGTGCTGCGACCGAGGATCGGTTCTGCCTAACGACCTCGTGCATGGTTAGCCGCGGGCGGTCGTTGACCTGGCCAGGGCGGATTCGATCACGCCATGGTGCCGGCCGGCAGGGCTTTCGATGGGCGGTGGAGCGGTCCGGGTCGTGGGGCTTGTTCCTGGCTGGAGATCAGTCCGGCGACCGCGCGCAGGATGGTGTCGAGGTGCTCGCGTCGGCCGAGGTGACGGGACAGGGCTCGCCAGTAGATCGTGGATCGAGCCCGGGCGGGTCTGTCCGCAGAACAGCAGCCGCACGTCGGTATCGGTGATGACCAGCGCATTGACGTGTTGGCGCGCGCCTTGCCGGAGACGAACCGGCGCCGGCCGGCCCGACCCGCGGCCGGGCGGCGTACCCGGACCTCGGTGGCATCCAGCAGGCCGAGCTGTCCCCTGGCGCCCAGGTGGACGACCACATCGGCCAGGGTGCGCAGCCAGACCCGCCTTCGAAGCTGCATCCGCGGTCGGCCAGCAGCGGACGGACCTCTCCGACCGCCCAGGTAATCGTCGAGCGGGACACCTCGAACCAGCAAGCCAATACGTCACGGGTGACGCCGTGACGCCGTGACGCAGGTGCACCAGGGTGGCCCATAGCCGGTCGATGAACACCAGCCGGTACCGGGCGCCGGCTCCGACCGCCCGTCGACGCGGTCGATCGGCCAGCCGCGCGTCCCGACACGCCTGCCAGCGCGGTCCCAGCTCGGCGATCAGCTCAGCCAGGACTTCGAGGGACAGCCCGGTCACCCGGCGATCGGCAACAGCAGCGGCACGGGCCAGTGTCCTCGACACACCACGACCCTGCCTCGCCCCTCACCCCGAAACGAGCAAGCCGTCCCGCTAACCATGCACGAGGTCGTTAGTCCTCGAAGCCGTTGTCGCGCGTGGTGCCAGTGCCACGCGTATCGCTGTTTTCGTCAGCAGGCGTGTTGCCGTCGGTGTTCTGGGCGGCGGTTGCTGCAGCGGGCGGTGGGTTGGCCGGAACGGTGCGGCCGGCGAGGACCGGGTCGGCTGGCATGAAGGGCACCATCGGTGCGTTGGCGAGGATGGGTGCCATGGCGTCGTGCCAGATGCCCGCGCCCATGCCGCCGCCCTGGCCGCCGACGTCCTGGTTTCCCTTGGGGTTGAGCACCATCACGCTGGCGGAGTACTGCGGCGTGTAGCCGGCGAAGGCGATCGAGAAGTTGTTCTGCGTCGTTCCGGTCTTGCCCGCGATCTGGTGGCCGGGGACGTAGGCCGCTGCGGCGGTCTGCCCGGGATAGCCCGGCTCGACGTCCTTGCGCATCATCTGGGCGAGGGTGTTGGCCACCGCCGGCGCGACAGCTGCGGGGGTGCAGTTGTCTCCACTGCCCACCGGTTTCCCATCGGGCCCGGTCAGCGGTTCGCCGTTGCGGTCGAGCACCGCGGTGACCGGCGTCGGGTCGCAGCGGGTGCCGCCGGCGGCCAGCGTGGCGTAGGCACTGGCCAGATCCAATGGGCTGGTGGCCTCGGCACCGAGGGTGAACGAGCCGCGGTTTCCGCCGATGATCTGGTCCGCCGAGGACGCGGTGAAATGCATGCCCATCCGCTCGGCGACGCGCACCGGGCCCTCGACGCTGCCGAGTGCGTCCTGCAGCGCCATGAAGTAGGTATTGGAGGACAGGTACAGCGCCTCCTCCATGGTCATCGTCCGCACGTCGGCATTGGCGAAGGCGCGCACCTCGTAGGGCCGGCCGTTGTTCGTGTAGACCCGGGAGACGTAGGGGTTGCTCGGAGTCAGGGTGTAGTCGGCGGGCAGGCCCCGTTCCAGGGCGGCGGCGGCGGTGAACACCTTGAAGGTCGACCCGGCACCTTGGCTGTAGGCGGTGTTGAGCACCACGGACTCGCAGGCGGGCTGGTCGCAGCCGTAGCGGCGGTTGACGCTCATCGCCAGCACGTGCCCGGTGCCGGGTTCCACCGCGGTGTACATGCCGGCCAGCGGGTCCCCCATGGGGAGCTGGTTGAGCACCGCCCGGTCACCGGCGACCTGCACATCCGGGCGCAGCGTGGTCTGGATGGTCAGCCCGCCGTTGTCCAGGATGTCCCGGCTGATTCCGAGCTGCTGCTGCAGGTACTGCTCCAGGTAGGCGCAGAAGAAGCCGCCCACGGTGGCGCCGATGCAGCCGTTGGGGGATCCCGGGCCCGGGTCGACCGCCACCGGCTGGGCGGAGGCAGCGGCCAGCCGCCGGGCGTCGATGTACCCCAGCTCGTACATCCGCTGCAGCACCTGGTTGCGGCGGGTGCGGGCGGCCGCGGGGTCGGTCAGCGGGTTGTCGTTGGCCGGGCTCTGCACCAGGCCGGCCAGCATCGCTGCCTGCGGCAGGGTGAGGTCGGTGGCATCCACGCTGAAGTAGCGCTGCGCCGCGGCCTGGACGCCGTAGGCGCCGTTGCCGAAGTACACCGTGTTCAGGTAGCGGGTGAGGATCTCGTCCTTGGAGTAGGCCTCCTCCAGGGCAAGCGCCAGCCGGGCCTCTCGCAGCTTGCGCCCGAGGCTCCCCTCGGTGGCCGCCTGCCGCTGCTCGGCGGTGTCGGCGGTCTGCGCGAGGGTCTGCTTGACCAGCTGTTGGGTGAGCGTCGAGCCGCCCTGCTGCACCGAGCCCGCCGCCACGTTGGTGACCAGCGCGCGTGCCGTCCCCCGCACGTCCAGGCCGCTGTGCTCGTAGAACCGCGTGTCCTCGATCGCGACCATGGCCCGCTTCATCACCGAAGCGATCTGCTCGGTGGTCACCGGCACGCGGTCGTTGGCGTAGAAGGTGGTGATCACCGACCCGTCGGCCGCCAGCACCCGGCTGTTGCCCCACACGCCGCCGGTCAGCTCGGCCGGCAACTCACCGGGTGGCGGTACCGAGTTCCGCGCCAGCAGGCCGGCGCCGCCCACCCACGGCAGCAGCAAACCGGTCACCAACGCCCCGGCTACCACCACCGCCACAGCCAGCAAGATCAAGGTCTTCCAGCGCGGGCGCACGTTGGAGCAACCTAGGCCACCACGGTGCCCGACGGGTTCCCCGGAGGTTTCGGAACCGGGAGGACCGGGATCCCTTGTCCGACCCGGTCGGCCCCCGCGAACCTGGCGGCGTGCGCCGACGCGGCGTCCTTGCTGGAACGGGTGCCGCGGTGCCGGCCGGCTGCAACCGGTCAGCACCCACCCGGTCGGCCGCCACGGCCACCAGTGCGCCCCCCCACAGCGCTCCCCGCGTCCCGCGCGGCGCCGTCCCCAGCGCACCCTCCACCGCCGGGACGCCGCAGGAGGTGCTGACCCGCTCGACGCTGCCGATGCTGTGCTGCCACCAGCTGTGTAGGTTCCGATCCGACAACAGCGCGTACGCCCGGACGATGATCACGCCGCCACCGGGTTCATCGCCAGCTGCACCGGACTGGCTCAGCGGCGACCAGCTCAGCGACCTCGACCGAGCCGAACCATCACCGCCCTGGCCCGACTGGCCGTCGCGCTCATCTACGCCCGTCGGCTGACGGCCTACCGCTATCTGCACAAGGGCATCGACGCCCTGACCGCAGCGGCGCCGGGTCTGTCCGGTGCCCTGCTGGCCGCCCGCGCCGCCGGGCATTCGCACGTCACCGTGGACGGCACCCTGGTCCGCAACGACCGGATCCGCGCCGCGGGGCCGACCGCACGCGGTGACCGGGCCGGTGCCCGGGTGGATCTGTGGTGGTTGGGCAAGCACATCGCCCACGGCGGCAACGTGCAGGTCATCGCCGCCGCCCTCGACGGCTGGCCGCTGTGGACCTCACCGGTGCGCCCCGTTCGCGAGCACGACACCACCGCGCTGCGCGCCCACTGCGAGGCGTTGCCGCTGTTGGCCGAGTGGACCGACCAGGCCATGCCGTGCTGGCCGACCTGGCCTACGAGGGCGAACGCGGTGCGCTGACCACCCCGGTCAAGACCACCGCTGGTCGCCGGCTGACGCCTATAAGGCGTGGAAGCAGGCGTGCCGCCCGCGTTGGCGCGCTCTAGCTCTGGCGATCGAGGCGAGACTGGAAGCAGTCGAGGCTGGCATCACCACGTTTGAAGACGAGTTCATGACGCACATCGTGTTGCTAGACGGCTCGACCCTCAACGCCTGGGCTCGGCCGCAGATCGCGGAGGCGTGCGCCTCGGGGCGAGATGCCTTTCCTATTGGCACTGGAGGCAGCCTCATGAGCGACATCGACCCGGAAGTGGTCCGCTTGATCCGGGAGCTACTAATCCTTACCGATAGGCTCGGTGTTGGTCATCAAACACGCGCCCAGAACTTCGCCCACCAATTAGATCTAGCGGGAAAGGTCATCATCGACAAGGGCTCCGTCCCCGACTGGATGGAGCAAGCACCCGATGCGCTGACGAGCGAGCGCAAGTACCGCTTCAAGGACGAATCATGAGCAAGCGCAACCCTCTCGGAAAGTTGCTCTCTTCTACTGCGCCGACGTTCTGGCGGACACCAACTTGGCCTTCCCCATCGGCGTACTCCTCACCTTGGCATGGATCGACATCTGCGGCGTACCGGAGTAGCTTGCATGAACCGCTCCCGCCACCTGCACAAGCGCCGCGACTGATACAAGCGCGGAGTCGGCGATTTGCTCGGTGGGCGTCAGTCAGGAACCTGCAGTTCTAGGCGCGGCCGCCATGTAGTGCCGACGCGCCATTTCGAGCTCCGCCCCATCGAAAGGGCGCCCTCCGTAACCTGGCAATTGCCCTTCTCCAACGCCGACGCAGCCATCGTCGAAGGTCACATCGATCTTGCATCGTGCAACATATTCCGTCAACGCGCTCATCGATGAGGTTTTCTCACCAGCGGCCTCGCTGCATTGACGTGAGCACGAGTGCGGCGGCGGCGATGACGCTGATTCGCCAGGGGCAGAGGGTGACGCGGTGCAGGGCGCGCCAGCGGCCGAGCAGCGCATGGGCACGTTCGGTCGGTGCCCGCAGCGCGGTGAGCAGCCGGTTGTAGGCAGATTCAACCGGTCGTCGCAACACCTCGTCTTTGGAGGTGGAGCGTGGGTGTTGCGCAGCGTCAGAGGCAGGTCCGTGAGTACCGGGGCCAGATCCCTTCACCCGGGCGGCCGACGGTGGCCTGGCGGGAGGATCGGGTCAGGTTCTGGGCGGCGATCGCCCGGGGAGTGAAGACCGAGGACGCGGCGGTGGAGGCGGGTGTGTCCGCGCCGGTTGCGTTCCGATGGTTCCGCCACGCTGGCGGCGTGAACCCAGGCCTGCCAGCGAGGGTGTCGGGCCGCTACCTGTCCTCTGCTGATCGGGAGGAGATCGCGCTGTGGCGCGCCCAGAAAGTCGGCGTGCGGGAGATCGCCCGTCGACTCGGTCGCAGCCCGTCGACGATCTCCCGTGAGCTGCGGCGCAACGCCTCAACGCGTACCTACCGGCTGGCCTACAAGGCCTCGATCGCGCAGTGGCACGCCGAGCGCCGCGCACGACGGCCCAAGGTCGCCAAGCTCGTCAGCGACGACCGACTACGCCAGTACGTCCAGGACCGGCTCGCCGGTGTCGTCCAGACCGCCGACGGTGCGCCCGTCGGTCCAGCCGGCCCGGCGTGGAAAGGCCGGAACAAGCCCCATCGTGGCGACCGCGCCTGGGTGCATGCGTGGAGCCCCGCGCAGATCGCCAACCGGCTCCCGGTCGAGTTCCCCGACGATGAGTCGATGCGGATCAGCCACGAGGCGATCTACCAGGCCCTCTACGTTCAGGGCCGCGGCGCGCTCCAGCGTGAGCTGGTCGCCTGCCTGCGGACCGGTCGGGCGTTGCGGGTCCCGCGGGCCCGGGCCCGGCAGAAGGCGTGGGCGCATGTCACCGAGGAGGTGCTGCTCAGCGCCCGGCCGGCCGAGGCCGAGGACCGGGCGGTGCCGGGCCACTGGGAAGGCGACCTGATCATCGGCTTGCAGCGCTCGGCGATCGGCACGCTGGTCGAGCGGACCACGAGGTTCACGATGCTGATCCACCTGCCCCGCGAGCAGGGCTACGGCGTCATCCCGCGAACGAAAAACGGTCCCGCGCTGGCCGGCTACGGGGCGATCGCGATGAAGAACGCACTCGCCGCGACGATGACCGAGCTGCCCGAGCAGCTCCGCCGTTCGCTGACCTGGGACCGCGGCAAGGAACTGTCAGCCCACGCGGCCTTCCGCGTCGAGACCGGCATCCCGGTGTTCTTCGCCGACCCCCACAGCCCCTGGCAGCGCGGCACGAACGAAAACACCAACGGGTTGCTGCGCCAGTACTTCCCCAAGGGCACCGACCTCTCCCGATGGAGCGCCCAGGAGATCCAGGCGGTCGCCACCTCCCTCAACCACCGACCCCGCAAGACCCTCGCCTGGCGCACCCCCGCCGAAGCCCTCGACGAACACCTAAAGTCCCTGCAACAGGTCGGTGTTGCGACGACCGGTTGAATCTGCCTACAACCGGCTGATCACCGCGCTGCGCGCACCCACCGAACGAGGCCATGCGTTGCTCGGCCGCTGGCGCGGCCTCGACCGGGTCACCGTCAGCCCGCACCGCATCGGCGCAATTGCCGCCGCCGCATTGGTGCTCACCTCACTCGACCGCGGAACCAGGTGAGAAAACCTCATTGGCGTCTGTGAGGTCGATCTCGTAGTCCCGACCGTCAAGACCGAAGGCCACGGTGGTGTCCGCGGGCTCGTCGCTCAGGTCGTCCACCAGCATGACGTTTGTCTTCGTTGCCATGACCAACATCCTCCGCGCATCGGCCACAAAGTCAAGATGAGCCATATGGCCTATTGCGTCCATAGGCGTACCCGGAGCTAGCCTCAAGAGGCAATGACAAGCCCCATTGCACCCAAGACGTTCGAGAGTTCCGTCCAGCATGCGGAGCACCACGACAGACATGGCTTCGTCGTCCTCTGCCGCCTCTGTGGCGAGACGTACTACGCGCACTACGCCCGGGACATGAGCTGGCGGTCCCGCCACATGATGCTCGACATCACGGTGGCCGCCCATGAGCGCATCTGCGTGGTCTACCAGGCCATGTGCATCGTCCAGGCGGCGGAGCAGTGAGCGCCCGCTGCCCAGGACTACGCCGGTCCCCTCGACGTTCAAGCCGAGTCCTCGCCTTGCTCGGGGATGGGCGCCGGAGAAGAATCGAAGCGCTGAGCTGTCGCTGCGACACCGGCCGGTAGGGGGGCGTCATGCCGCACCGCAACGAGACCATGCTGCGTGATCTTTATGCGGCCGCGGCCGAGGGTGATGTGGAGCGGCTTCGGCTCCTCATCCACCCGGACATCGTGTGGCACGTGCCGGGGCGCAACGCCCTCACGGGCGAGTACAAGGGCATCGACGAGGTGTTGGACCTCTTCGGCCGGCTCGCATCGTTGACCGATGGCACCTTCCGGTCAGAGTTGCACGATGTCGTAGCGGGCGAGGAACACGTGGTCGGACTCCACGTCGAGCATGGAGAGCGGGCTGGGCGCTCATTAAATGCTCGTCTGGCTCTCATCGGACACGTACGCGAGGGACGCTTGGTCGAGGTCTGGGAAGGCCACACGGATGCCGAGGCTTACGACGCCTTTTGGTCAGCCTGAACCGGAGATCCAGAGGTTCCGGCGCCTCACGTACTGCAGCCGTGGGGATGACTTCGGCATCGGCATCGGCATCGGCATCGCATGAGCTTCATAGACGACGGAACGCGCAGCAGTTGACGAGATGACCTCGCTGTGAGCCTTAAGCTTGACGGTGAGGACACTTGACGATGGCTGACGGCGACAAATGCGGAGCAAAGACCCAGTGCGGCGGTAAGTGTAAGAACCGGGCCGGCTTTCGCACCGACCACCCAAGCTTCGGCAACTGCTTCAAGCACTCTGGCGCGACCACCAACGGCAAGAAGGCTGCAGCTCGAGCACAGGTCATGGCCATGGCGTCTGAGGCCGACGCTGAGCCGTCGGAGGTACTGCTGAAGGCGATCCGCTGCGACTGGGGAGCCGTCCAGTACGTCCAGGCCCGCCTCGCCGACCTCAACGTCCAGATCCTCGAGGCCGAGTCCGCCGAGGACCGTGAGGCAGCCGTCCACCAGATGGCCGTGTGGCAGCAGGCCTACGGCGACTGGGTCGACCGCTCGGCCAAGCACGCCAAGATGGCCCTCGACGCCGGCGTCCAGGAGCGTCAGATCCGCTCAGCGAGATGATCGGGGCCCAATTCGCTATTGCGCTGCAGGGCATCAGGCAGGGCGTCAACCTCTCCCCGGCCCAAGAGGCCGTATGGAAGCAGCTGGTGACCACAAACATGCTGGCGATCGATGCCGAGCTCGCCAGCTGAGATCGGATCACGCGACGTTCGTCCTGGCGGGCGTATCGAGGGTCCCGCCGGAGCAGTGCGAGAGCATGCGCAGGTGGACACGGAGGACGCCAAGCCGAACGGTCGGCTCTACCCGTCGATCGAGCCGTACGAGTTCGGGATGCTCGATGTCGGTGACGGACACTCGTTGTACTGGGAGGTCTGCGGAAATCCGGATGGCAAACCCGCTGTCGTGCTACACGGCGGTCCCGGCTCGGGTTGCTCATCGGGGATGCGTCAGATGTTCGACCCGCAGAGCTACCGCATCGTGCTGTTCGACCAGCGCAACGCAGGGCGCAGCAGGCCGTCGGCGGCCGACCCTGTCGTGGACCTGTCGGCCAACACCACCCCGCACCTGGTGGCCGACATCGAGCGGCTGCGGGTGCACCTCGGAGTAGATCGCTGGCTGGTGTGGGGCGGCTCCTGGGGCGTCACGCTAGCCCTGACCTACGCCCAGGCCCATCCGGAGCGGGTGAGCGAACTTGTCCTGGCCGCGGTGACCAGCGGCGACCGGCGGGAGACCGAGTGGATCACCCGGGACGTGGGCCGCGTGTTCCCCCGCGAGTGGGAGCGCTTCCGAGACGCCCTGCCCCCCGCCGACCGAGCCGGCGACCTCTCGGCCGCCTACAGCCGCCTGCTGCACGACCCAGACCCCGCCGTCCGAGCGAAGGCGGCTCAGAACTGGTGCGACTGGGAGGACACCCACGTCTCGCTCGCGCCGGACGCCGAGCCGTACCGGTCGATCGCCGACCCAGCATCCCAACTCGCCTTCGCCCGCGTCGTCACTCACTACTGGTCGAACGGCTGCTTCCTGGCCAATCGGCAACTGCTGCGCAACGCCGGGCGACTGGCCGGGATCCCCGGCGTGCTCTTGCACGGCCGATACGACGTAAGCAGCCCGCTGGACACCGCCTGGGCACTGCACAAAGCGTGGCCGGACAGCAAACTGATCGTCATCGGGGACGCCGGCCATGGTGGCATAGGACTCATTCAGGCGGTCGTCGCCGCGACGGACAGATTCGCCCGTGGAGCGCTGCAGGCAACGCTCGCCTGAGCGCCCCACTGGCTATGGAAGCCGTTTGACCGCAGGCGCCGCGTAGCGCGCTCGGAGCGAGCCGCCGGGCCAGGTCTCACTCTCCTGCAGCGTCAGACGCACGGTGGGGCTGGCCGGATCGAGCAACAGCGTGCCTGCGCCGAGCAGCACCGGGGCGACGAACAGTTCGAGGTCGTCCACCAGCTCGGCGCGCAGCAGAGCGCGCATCACGGCGATGCTGCCCCAGACGATCGTGGTGCCGGTCGCACCGGCCGTACGGCGTGACCGGATGTGCTCGACGGCGTCGGCAACGATCCGCGCCGGTGGGTGCTCACCCCACGGCGCGGCGCCGAGCGTGGTGGACGCGACCGTCTTGGGCAGCGCGTTGATCAGTGGGGCGAGCGCTTCGCCGTCGGCCGTGGGCCAGAACTGGACGAACTCCTCGTAGGTGCGCCTGCCCAGCAGCACCTCGTCGACGGAGTCGAGCAGCACCGTATTGTGCCGGTCCGAAGCGGCGAAGTCGGGAACGGCGTCGGAGATGTCGGTCTCATCGTTCCGGCCGGCGACCATGCCGTCGACGGAGACCCACTGCTGGACCAGCACGCGGTGCATGCGACCTCGCTCAGCACGTTCCACGGCCGGTCCGCGGACTCACTGCACTGACCGCCCGAGACCTGGGCACTCATCGCTCCCCGTGGCCTTGGAAACACTTGGAAGTCGCCTCGGTCCGCGCGCTTGGGCGCTGGCCGTTGCGGGGGCGAGGAGTACGAAACCCACCGCGAGTGCTGCGCCTGCTGCCCAACGTCGAACACTCACGCCGTCTCCCAGTTGATCTATCCCCGTGCTGACTTGGCCGGCGGAACCTAGCGTCCGGTGGTCAGCGTCGACAAGGCCGTGGTTGACGCTGTCCTCGGCGTGGAGCGGGACGTGTACTGATGAAGCTCCGTAAGGCCAAGCGCATCCAGCGCTACGAGAACTACCGCACGCTGGGTTCGCGGACAGTCGTCCAGATGCTCGGCGCGTCACCAGCGGCTGATCCTGGAGCGCGTGGACGATGGGCCGGCG
>Ga0196960_10000478_pt1 | contig 13881 bp, 13 predicted proteins | sample S3v_5metaG_FD_183187 | JGI IMG/M metagenome (GOLD analysis project Ga0196960, IMG submission 183187) | Soil microbial communities from Anza Borrego desert, Southern California, United States - S3+v_5 | ecosystem: Environmental > Terrestrial > Soil > Desert | place: USA: California | collected... | reverse complement strand
AGGCGCCGTTCGGCCGCCCGCAGCGCGGCGCCGTCCGCGAGGGCCGCGAGCACGGCCGCGCACCGGGCCGGGGTGTTCTCGTGGAGCGGTCCCGCGGCCAGCGCCATGCCGGAGGCCGCCGCGGTGGCCGACGCCGCGAAGAGGTAGGGAAGTTCGCGGTGTGCGCCGTGCCAGGCGGGCACGGCGGTGTCGGCCGCGAGGACGGCTGTGTAGGTCGCCAGCACCGGGCCGAGCAGGGCTGCGGCGGCCGTCGCTGCCGCGCCGGCCTTCGGCAGCCGGCCGGTGACGGCGGTGAGCGCCGCCGCTCCGGCGGCGGGGCCGTAGGCGGAGAGCAGCCAGGAGCCCATGCTCATCGGGGAGGTCGGTTTGAGGACGCGCAGCATGTGGGGGAAGCGTGACGGTCTGCCGAGGTCGTGGATGAGGGCTGCCGCGGACAGGGTGACGGCTGACAGCGAGGACACCTTGAGCGCCGTGGCGGTGGTGGAGTGTCCCGTGAGGTGGGAGCCGGCCGCGAGGACGGACCCGGCACCGGCCAGCCCCCCGAGGAAGAAGTAGCCGGCGATGTCCCGGGCCGACCAGGAGGGCGCCTTGATGACCGGGCGCCCGTAGTAGGAGCCGGTCCGGGGGACGCTCGCCGGTGTGCTGGACGTGTCCGGGGTCATCGGCGCACCTTCCTCCGGGTGAGTGCGGGAAGCATGAAGGACAGTGCCGCCGTTCCGGCCAGCGACAGCGCGGCCGTCCCCGCGTGGCGCCACATGGCGGGCAGGTCGCGGGTGGTGACGACCGGGTCCGGGGGCAGCCCGTACACCTCGGGTGCGTCGAGGAGCAGGAAGAACGCGCCGTCCCCGCCCACCCCGTTGTCCGGTTCGTGGCCGTAGAGCCGTGCCTCGGTGACTCCGGCCTCGTGCAGCTGGTCCACCCGCAGCGCGGCGCGCTCCCGCAGCTCGTCGAGCGGGCCGAACTGGATGGACCGGGTGGGGCACGCCTTGGCGCAGGCGGGTTCCTGTCCGGCGCCGAGGCGGTCGTAGCACATGGTGCACTTGAACGCGCGTCCGTCCGTGGGGCGTTGCTCGATCACCCCGTACGGACAGGCGGGTACGCAGACGCCGCAGCCGTTGCAGATGTCCTCCTGGACGACGACCGTGCCGAACTCCGTACGGAAGAGTGATCCGGTGGGGCAGACGTCGAGGCAGGCGGCGTGGGTGCAGTGCTTGCACACGTCGGAGGACATCAGCCACCGCACGCCCGGTGGCTGCGTCCGTTCCTGCGGCCCGGCGTCCGGCTCGACGAGTGGGAGTGCGGTGCGCCCGGCCGGCAGCGGCTGTTCGACGAAGGCGACGTGCCGCCAGGTGGAGGCGCCGAGACCACCGGTGTTGTCGTACGACATGCCGGTGAGCGTCAGCCCGTCCTCGGGCAGGGCGTTCCACTCCTTGCAGGCGACCTCACAGGCCTTGCAGCCGATGCAGACGGAGGTGTCGGTGAAGAATCCGACGCGTGGCGGGGCGTCCGTATGGCCCGCGTCCCGTGCCGGATCGTGCTCGGGCCCGCCGAAGGGATTGTCGCTCACGTCGTCTCCTGAGTTCCGGTCGCCTCCGTGATCCCCGCCCGGCCGCGGTACTCCGCGACCATCTCCGGCAGGGCCGGCCCCCTGGGCCGGCGTCCGGGACGGATGTCGGCGGTGAGCGCCTTGTCCTCCTGGATCAGGCCGTTGGGATCGAGCGCGATCGCGACCAGTTCGTTGGCGGCGTCGCCGGTGGCGATGCCGTTGGGGCCCCAGTGGAAGGGCAGCCCGATCTGGTGCACGGTCCGTCCGTGCACGGTGAGCGGGGTGATCCGGCCGGTCACCATCACACGGGCCTCCACGGCGTTGCGGGCCGTGACGATCGTGGCCCAGCCGCCGTGTTCCAGTCCGCGTTCGGCCGCGAGCTGCGGCGACACCTCGCAGAAGAACTCGGGCTGCAGTTCGGACAGATACGGCGACCAGCGGCTCATCCCGCCCGCCGTGAAGTGCTCGGTGAGGCGGTGGGTGGTGACGATGTACGGATAGACGTCCGCACCCGGCTCGTCGCCGCTCGGGTGGTAGCGGTTGCCCTCACGCCGGTGCAGCAGCCGCACCGGCGAGCGGGAGCGTGCGGGGTACAGCGCGTTCCCGAACGGCGAGTCCTGCGGCTCGTAGTGCGTGGGCAGCGGGCCGTCCTCGAGGCCGGCCGGGGCGTAGAGCCAGCCCTTGCCGTCGGCCTGCATGATGAACGGGTCGTCCCCGCGCAGCGCGTCGGGGCCGGTGGCGTCCGGTGGCGGCTCGTAGCCGGGTGCGCGGTCGGGCACGAAGTCCGGGACGTCGTGGCCCGTCCACCTCCGTTCCGCCGCGTCCCACCAGATGTACGCCTTGCGGGTGCTCCAGGGCGTTCCGTCCGGCGCCGCGGAGGCCCGGTTGTAGAGGATGCGGCGGTTGGCGGGCCAGGCCCAGCCCCATTCGGCGGCGACCCAGTCCTGCTCGGTGTGCGGCTTGCGGCGGGCGGCCCGGTTGACGCCGTCCGCGTACACACCGCAGTAGATCCAGCACCCGCACCGGGTGGAGCCGTCGTCCTTCAGCTCGGTGTAGGCGGCGAGCGGCGCGCCGTCGGGGCCGTGGCCGTTGATCTCCGCCAGGACCGAGGCCGCGACGGGCTCCCTCAGCGGCCCCTCCACGGGGTAGTCCCAGGTGAGGTCCTGCGGGGCCCGGTCCATCGGGTCGCCGGACGCCGCGAGCCGCTCCTTGATGCGGCGGCCCAGGTGGTAGGCGAACCAGAGGTCACTGCGTGCGTCCCCGTCCGGTTCGACCGCCGCGTGGTGCCACTGCAGCCACCGGTTGGTGTTGGTGAAGGATCCGGACTTCTCGGTGTGCGACGCCGCCGGGAAGAAGAAGACCTCGGTGCCGATGTCCTCGGTCCTCATCTCGCCGGTCTCGGTCTCCGGACCGTCCTTCCACCAGGTCGCGGACTCGATGAGCGAGAAGTCGCGCACCACCAGCCATTCGAGCCGGGCCATGCCGAGCCGCTGGAGCCGCGCGTTGGCGGAGCCGACGGCCGGGTTCTCACCCATCAGGAAATAGCCCTTGCACTCACCGTCGAGCTGGGCCATGACCGTCTCGTAGGTACCGTGCGAACCGGTGAGGCGCGGCAGGTGGTCGAAGCAGAAGTCGTTCCCGGCCGTCGCCGCGTCCCCGTAGTAGGCCTTGAGCAGGCTGACGAAGTAGGCCCGCATGTCGCCCCAGAAGCCCTTCTCCGTGCGGCTCGCCCGGATGAAGGCGTCCAGGTCCTCGTGGGCGTGGGCATGCGGCATCGGGAGATAGCCCGGCAGCAGGTTGAAGAGGGTCGGGATGTCGCTGGAGCCCTGGATGGAGGCGTGGCCGCGCAGTGCCTGGATGCCGCCGCCGGGCCTCCCGATGTTGCCGAGCAGCAGCTGGAGGATGCTCGCGGCGCGGATGCACTGGGAACCGGTGGAGTGCTGGGTCCACCCCACCGCATAGGCGAATGCGCTGGTGCGGTCGGGCCCTGAGTTGGAGGTCAGGGCGTCGCAGACCTCCAGGAACACCTCGCGTTTGATCCCGCAGATCTTCTCGACCGTCTCGGGGGTGTAGCGGGCGTAGTGGCGCTTGAGGATCTGGTAGACGCACCGGGGGTGGCGCAGGGTCTCGTCGCGCGGGGGCCACGGCTCGGCCTGCGGGCCGCCGGACCCGTGGGTCTCGGATTCGGCCGCCTCGTGGATGCGCTCGTGGTCCTCGGCGTCCTCGGTCCGGCGTCCGTACTGCTCGTCGGCGTCTCCGGAGGGGGCCTGGACCTCGGCGCCGCGGTACTGCCAGGTCTCGGCGTCGTAGTGGCGGCGCTCCTCGTCGAGGCCGGAGAAGACACCGCCGAGGTCCTCGGTGTCCCTGAAGTCGTCGCTGACCAGCGTGGCCGCGTTGGTGTAGTTGAGGACGTACTCCCGGAAGTCCTTCTCCTCGGTGAGGACGTGGTTGATGATGCCGCCGAGGAACGCGATGTCGCTCCCTGCCCGGATGGGAACGAAAAGGTCGGACAGTGCGCTCGTGCGGGTGAAGCGCGGGTCCACATGGATGATCCGGGCACCGCGCTCCTTCGCCTCCATCACCCACTGGAAGCCGACCGGGTGGGCCTCGGCGAAGTTCGATCCCTGGATGACGATGCAGTCCGAGTGCTGGAGGTCCTGCATGAAGGTGGTGGCTCCGCCCCGGCCGAAGGAGGTGCCGAGGCCGGCCACGGTGGAGCTGTGGCAGACCCGTGCCTGGTTCTCCACCTGCACGATGCCGAGTCCGGTGAACAACTTCTTGATCAGGTAGTTCTCCTCGTTGTCCAGGGTGGCGCCGCCGAGGCTGGCGATACCCATGGTGCGTGCCGTACGGAGCCCTTCGTGCTCCCACTGCCAGGTGCTGCGCCGGGTCTCCACGACGCGGTCCGCGACCATGTCCATCGCCATCTCCAGGTCGAGCGGCTCCCAGTCGGTGGCGTACGGGCGCCGGTACAGCACCTGGTGGCGGCGGGCCGAGCCGGTGGTGAGCTGGAGCGTCGCGGACCCTTTGGGGCACAGCCTGCCCCGGCTGACCGGGGAGTCCGGGTCGCCCTCGATCTGGACGACCCGGTCGTCCTTGACGTACACCTGCTGGCCGCAGCCGACGGCGCAGTACGGACAGACGGACTTGACCACGCGGTCGGCCGTGGCCGTCCGGGGCCGGCCCTGCTCCGTCTTCCGCGACACCACGGCCCGCCCTCTGCCCAGAGGGTCACCGCCGGTCAGCTGCCGGTAGACGGGCCAGCGGCCGAGCGGATTGCCTGCTCCCATCGTGTTTCCTCCAGCGGTCCGGGGACTTACTCCAGGCTCACCCCACGGCTGCGTGTCGGCGACACGAGGGACAGCTCGGACGGGCGCGGGGCCGCGGAAGATCTCGTACCCGGTGTGCGGCGGGGAAACGTGGGCTTCCCGCTCCGCCGGGGTTCTCCGCTCCGCCGGGGCTGCCCGCTCCGTGTCCCGGCTCCCGCCTACAGTTCGCGCAGTGCCGGCAGCAGCGTGCTCCGCGCCCAGTCGATGAAGGGCCGCTGCTGGGCGCCGCCGATCTGGACGAGGGCGACCTCGGTGAAGCCTGCTTCGGCGTAGGGCCGTACGGCCTCGACGAACGCGTCGACGTCCGAGCCGCACGGGATGGACCCGGCGATGTCCTCCGGGCGGACGAACCGGGTCCCCTGGTCGAACGCGGAGGGGCCCGGCAGCTCGGAGTTGACCTTCCAGCCGCCGAGCGACCAGCGGAACTGGTCGTGGGCGCGGGCGATCGCGGCGTCCCGGTCGGGGTCGTAGCAGACGGGCACCTGCCCCACGCGGGGTTTCCCGGCCCCGCCGTGCCGGTCGAACGCGCTCAGCAGCTCGCTCCTGGGTTCGGTCGCGATGACCAGGTCGCCCAGCGTTCCGGCGAGTTCGCAGGACCTCTCCCCCGAGACGGCGATGCCGATGGGGACACGCCGTTCGGGCAGATCCCACAGCTTGGCGTTCTCCACGTCGAAGTGGGCGCCGTGGTGGCTCACGTGGTCGCCCTCGAAGAGGGCGCGGATGATCTGTACGGCCTCCTCGAGCATCTCCAGCCGGACATGGGCCGCGGGCCAGCCCGCCCCGACGACGTGCTCGTTGAGGTTCTCGCCCGAACCGAGGCCGAGCCGGAAACGGCCCTCGGCGAGCAACTGGAGGGTCGCCGCCTTCTGCGCGACCACTGCCGGGTGGTAGCGGGTGGTCGGGCAGGTCACGTACGTCATCAGGGGGATCCTGGACGTGGCCTGCGCGGCGGCTCCCAGAACCGACCACGCATAGGGGGCGTGTCCCTGGGAAGCCAACCAGGGGAAGTAGTGGTCAGAGGTGACGGAGAAGTCGAAGCCGGCGTCCTCCGCCGCGACCACGTCCTCGACGAGGGCGCGGGGGCCTGCCTGCTCGGTCATCATCGTGTAGCCGATTTGAACCATGTGAAACACATTTACCGTGACATCGCCATAAAACATGAATTCATGTCAATGGCTGTCTGTGATCGATTCCCCGGGGTATGCGCCAAGCATGGACGTAACAAACGGAGCATGGGAATCGCTCGCCAGCACCGGCGGCGCCGACGGACCGGGAGCAGTCGGCGTGATCATCGGCATCGTCGGCCTGTTCGTGGTGCTTCTGCTGATCGGGGGCTTCTGGCTCGGCATGAGGCGCCGCGACAAGGAATCACGGCCACCGCGCCCCGAGGAACAGCCATCGCGTCCGGAGCACCGGACGGAGATCCAGGAGACCGGGCCGCACGGGTCGGACCACTTCCCCGAGGACGGCCGCGCCCTCTCGCCGTACGAGCTCAGCGACCGCGGTAACGAGGTGATCCCGCCGGAGGACGAGCGCCGGCGTGACTGACAGACGATCGCACCGGCCACCGGCCGGCGATGCGCAGGCGTCCGGACCCGTCATGGAACGGGTCCGGACGCCTGTGCGTGGGCCCGGCAGTTCTCACCGGCCGATCGGTGCAACAGGAAGAGGGGACCAGGGGGGCACATGAACCAGCCGGAGTCGGACCGCAAGACCCGCGTCACCGTTCTGGTGGCGCTCGCAGCCAACCTCGTCATCGCGGTGGCCAAGGGGGTGGGGGGTCTCCTCTCGGGCTCCCCCGCCCTCCTGTCCGAAGCCGCGCACTCCGTGGCGGACAGCGTCAACGAGGTCTTCCTGCTGGCCGCGCTCAAGCGCAGCCGCCGCCCTCCTGACGCCCGCCACCCCTTCGGGTACGGCAAGGAACGCTACTTCTGGTCGCTCCTCGCGGCCGTCGGAATCTTCGTCGTGGGAGGCTGCTTCTCGTTCTTCCAGGGACTGGAGGCACTGGGCCGCGACGAACAGGAATCACCCGACGGCTACACGGTGGGCCTGATCGTCCTCGCGGTCGCCCTGGTCGCGGAGGGCGGCTCGCTCGTCCGCGCACTGGTCCAGCTCCGCGGGGAGAAGGGCGCCGCCCGGGACCCGGCGTTGAGGACGGTGATCGCGGAGGACAGCACGGCCGTGCTGGGCGTGCTGCTGGCCATGGCGGGCATGGTGCTGCACCTGGTCACAGGGGACGTCGTGTGGGAGGCGTCGGCCTCTGTGGGAATCGGCCTGCTGCTGGTCCACGTCGCCTTCCGGCTCGGCAAGGACGCCCGTGACCGGCTGATCGGGGAGTCCGCCGACCTCGGCCTGCGCCGGGGTGTGGAGGACTTCCTCACGTCCCAGGCCGAGATCGACAACGTCGCGGCCCTGTTCACCATGGGCCTCGGTCTCGACTCGGTGCTGGTGGCGGCCAGGATAGATCTGGCGCCCGGCATCGACAGCGAGGAGGTCGAACGGGTCGCCGTCCGGATCAAGCGGTCGATCGCCCGGAGCTGGCCGGAAGCCGAGCACGTGTTCCTCGACATCACCAACGCCCCGCCCCGGGGCGGGGTGTGATCGCGGCCGCCGTGTGTTGCGGGAGCAGCCGAGGCGGATGAGGCTGGTCCTGGCCGCGCGGCACCGAAGAAGTCATGCCGCAGAACCGATAAGGCAGTGGGACCATGACTCCTAGCGATCCGCGGACCGTGCCGGAACCGGCGGTGCTGAGCGGGGTGAGTGCTCCGTGCTGGGTCCATCTGGTGACCCGTGACCTGGAGGACGCCCGGCGCTTCTACAGCGCCGTTCTCGGATGGACGTTCCGCCGCGGACCGCTGGGCAGGGACTTCCTGATGGCGCGCTCCGACGGAGTGCCGGTGGCCGGCATCGGCGCGGTCGCGTCGGCCTACCAGGTGGGCGTGGCGTGGATGCCCTATTTCTCCGTCCGGAACGCCGATGTCGTCTCGGCCCGCATCCGCGAACGCAGTGGAACCGTTGCCGTGGGCCCGCTGACGGTCGGGCAGGGACGCGCCGTCCTGGCAGCCGACCGGGACGGCGCGTCCTTCGGCGTGTGGGAGTGGACGGGCCGTGCGGCCGGGCTCGCCCCTTCCGGGAACCGCGCGCACGCCTGGCTCCGGCTCCGCACCAGGGACGCCTTCGACGCCGCGATCTTCTACGGCGAGGTCCTGGGCTGGGCGAGCGGGGAACCTGGCGGCTGCGAGGTGGCGTACGTGAAGGAAGAAGTGCTCGTACGCTGCAACGGACGCCCACTGGCGCGGATCAGCTCCGGTGCGGTGGAGGCCGCCCCCGATCCCCAGGTGCGCCCCCACTGGCAGGTGCAGTTCCCCGTGGCCGACGTGGACACCACGGTCCTCGCCGCCGAGCGCAACGGAGGGGCCCTCATGGAGCACCGCGGCGTGCAGCACGGCAGCGAGGCCACGCTGCGGGACCCCGACGGCGGGCTCTTCACCGTGACGGACGTACGCAGCCCGGCGGACGAGGACGAGGACTGACGGGGCGGGGACACCGGCGGGTCAGCGCGGGGCGAGGACCACGGGTCAGGGACGCGCGCCGGCGTCCGGGTCCTCTTCCCCTTCGTCCGGCCGTCGGCCGTTGTCCCGCGCGATGGCCCACAGCGGGAACACGAACCAGCAGACCAGGAACCACAGGGCCATACCGCCCACCAGCCAGAGGGCCACCACGTTGTGCAGCGCCACCCGCAGGATGAGCAGCAGCGTGCTGCACATCGTGCCGAAGAGCAGGCCGAGTCCCAGCTTCATCAGACGTGAGGCCCAGATGACCGTCTGCGGCTTCATCCGGCGGCCGGTGAGCAGCCGGTGGTACGACACGGGCCCTATCAGCGCGGCAGCCGTCGCCGACCCCAGCATGACGGTCACGACGTAGATGTTCCGGTCGACGGTGGAGAGATCGCTGAAGCGGGGCTGGAAGACCACCGCGAGCAGGAAACCGAACAGGATCTGGACGCCGGTCTGTGCCACCCGCAGTTCCTGGAGCAGCTCACCCCACTGCCGGTCCGCCCGCTCCCCCTCGGTCTCCCGCCGTCCGCTGTGCGGGTTCCTCCCCGCTTCATCTCTCCCGCTTCCCTCACTGCCCGCCGGTATCTGTCCCATGGATGCCTCCCCCACGTCGTAGAGGTGGTACTGGTGCCCCGCGAAGCCGTGGTGAATCCCCGATCTTCCATGGTGGCAGCGGCAGGGGGGTCCACCACCCGACGGCGAACGGCGTGGACCGCGAACCGGCTCCCGGATGAGGGGAAGGCCTCGACCGGCCGTGGCCATGCCCTTAAGATCGTTGCACGGCATCGCGCGTCGGTCACCGGCCGGGTGAGGCGTGGAGGTGGCCCGTGAGATGCCCGCTGGAGGCATTCCACAGTGTCAGTCGAGTTGAATCACACCATCGTTCACAGCCGGGACAACCGCGAGTCGGCCGAATTCCTGGCGCACATCCTGGATCTCACCGTCGGGACCGAATGGGGCCCCTTCATCCCGGTGGTCCTCGCCAACGGCGTCACGCTGGACTTCGCGACCGTTCCCGCCGCATCGATCACCGTGCAGCACTACGCGTTCCTCATCTCGGAGACAGAATTCGACACCGCCTTCGGGCGCATCGAGGCGCAGGGGATCACCTACTACGCCGATCCTCACCGGAAACACCCCGGCGAGATCAACCACAACGACGGCGGACGCGGGGTGTACTTCCCCGATCCCAGCGGCCACGGGATGGAACTCATCACGCGTCCGTACGGGGGCTGGTCGTAGCAGCGCCCGTCCCGGAGGGCATACGGGCGGCCTGGCCGTGATCAGTGATCACGGCCAGGCCGCCCGGCTCAGGGGCCGCCGTCGGTCGTGAGTTCCAGATCGGGCCGGTCCCACATCACCGCGGGCGGGCGGGCCGCCACGGTGCCGGTGCGTTCGGCACCCACACTGCGGTAGAAGCCCTCGGCGGGAGGGTGCGCGACCACGCGTACGGCAGCCAGGCCGGCCCGGCGCGCCTCCTCACGCAGGTGGCCGATGAGGAGCCGTCCGATCCCCCGCCCCTGGGCGTCGTCGGCGACGAACATCAGGTCGAGCTCCGGCGGGGACAGGACCAGCGCGTAGAAACCGAGAAGCCGGCCGCCGTCGTCCACCGCCACGTGGACGGCGTGCGCTTCGATGTAGTCCGGTCCCACCTTGTATCCCGCGACCATGGGCGCGTAGGGACCCTCGTACGCACGTGACGAGGTGACCAGGCGGGTGAGCCGCTTGGCGTCCCGCGCGACGGCTCGCCTGATCCGGACCGCGCCATGCCGTTCCGTGGCGCTCGCTCTCATGAGGTGAGTATGACGCACTCCGCGCGCGGGCCCCGCACGGCTCTCGACGCCCGCCCCGCCCGCCGCGCCACTCCTCCACGACCGCGTCGGTGCCGAACGGCCGGAGTTCCAGCGGGGGTCCCTCCGGTGGCCCGGCCGGTGCCTCGCGGATGCGCTCGTCGGCCTCGGCCGGCATGCGCCGGACCTCCGCCTCCGACCGTGCCCGGGATGCCTCGCGCCGGGTGTCCTCGGCCGCCTTCCGCAGCGCCGGCGAAGGCGGGAGGGCCGACAGCCCCTCGCACTCCGTCTCCGCCTTGATCCACCACATCGCGTCATGGGGTCTGTCGGGACCGGGAACCGGCTTGCCGGCACCCGGCAGGCCGACACCCGGCAGGCCGACACCCGGCAGGCCGGCGAAGGCGCCTCACTCCTCCGCCTCAGGAATCTGCCGGTCCGGCCGTGTCCCGAAGCCGGCTCCCGCGGGTCCGCGCCCGGTCACCGCGTGCCGCTCCCGCCACTCGTGCCGGACGGCACCGTGTCCGGCCGGGCACGTCCGGGCCGCCGCCTCACACGATGCCGAGGAACATTCCCGGGCTTGAACGGAGCGCAGCGGGTACACGGCTGGTGCGCACCGCCCGGCCCGTACACCCGGACCGGGCTCGAAACGGAAGGGGATGACGAGAGTGGAACAGCACGACGCACCGACCGCAAGCCGACGGGAGCGTCGGCCATGACGACTGTGGTGATCATCGTTGCCGTCGTCCTCGTGGCGGCGCTCGCCTTCTTCCTCGTCCGCGGCCGTGGAACCGGGGCGCGTGGGCTGCAGCGCCGCTTCGGGCCCGAGTACGATCGGACGGTCGCCCGTCATGACGGCGACACCAAAGCAGCCGAGCAAGAGCTCTCCGAACGTGTGAAGCTGCACGGCTCCCTGTCGGAGCGGCCCCTGCGGCCGGAGGCCCGCGAGGCGTACGCACGCCGCTGGGCCGAGGTGCAGGAACAGTTCATCGACTCCCCCAGGGAAGCGGTCGTCGCGGCCGACGCGCTGCTGGCACAGCTGGCGCGCGACCGGGGCTTCCCGGACGGCAGCAGCTTCCAGGAGCAGACCGACGCTCTCTCCGTCCATCACGCCGAGCAGGTCGACGGCTACCGCAGGGTGCACACAGCCGTGAGGGGCCAGGGCGGCACCGAAGAGATGCGGAAGGCCCTGGTCGAGTCCCGGGCGCTCTTCGACGTGCTCCTCTCGGACGCACCGGACGAGCCGGCCCGGACGGACCACCGCCACGAGACGAAGGGCAGTGCAGCAGCATGACCAACCACACCGAGCGCATGACAGAGCCCGCCTTCGGGACGGAGCACCGCCACACCGCGACCCCGGGCAGCGCAGCTGAAGCGGCGCCCGGAGCAGCGCCGGGCAGGACCCCGGGAGCCGCAGCCGGACCGGCCTCCGCAGACAGCAAGGGCCTCGGGCCGAAGAGCACAGGCCCCGGTGATCTCAGCGTTCCGCCCGCCCCGCGGACGGCTCCTGCCGCGCCGCCGGCCGAACGGACCGGCCGCCACGAGGCCCCGGGCACCGACCGCTCCCTGATCTCCCGGACGGACCAGGAGAAGTTGTCGCTCCGCATGCAGCAGGCGGTCACCGACTTCGTCGAGAGCCCTCGCCGGGCGGTCGAGGAGGCGGACAGCACGTTCGGACAGATCGTCTCGGTCCTGACCGAGGCCCTGGCGGAACGCGGGCGCCTCCTGCGCGCGAGCTGGCAGGAACAGGACACCGAAGCCCAGACCGAGGAACTGCGCATAGCGCTTCAGCGCTACCGCGACATCAGCGAACAGCTCCTGAAGACCTGAGCGGCTCAGCCGCCGTACGCCGGCCCGGTGCCACGTCCCCCGACGCGGCACCGGGCCGGCGTACCTCTGCCGTAGGTCAGGCCGGGACGGCCAGATCCTCGCGCAGCCGCTCGGCCACTGCCGGGGGCAGGCGCAGCGCCTTGTTCAGATAGCCGTCGAGTCCGCCCCAGCGCTCGTCCATCGCGTCCAGAGCCGCCTCCAGATAACGGGGCCGGACCTCGATGACCGCTGACGCGATGTCCGGGTCCCCGCCCTCGTCGAGAAAGCGCCGCACCGCGGGCCCGAAGGCGGCGCGCACCGCTCGGTTCACCGCGAGGAACTCCGCGCGTACGACATCGCGGGACGCTCCCGCCATCATCAGCAGAAGAGCGGTGGCCCAGCCCGTCCGGCCCTTGCCGGTCGCACAGTGGAAGAGCAGCGGTCTCGCCCGCGGGTCCGCGACGGTGTCCAGGAAGGCGCGGTAGGCGGCCCCCGCCCCCGGCGAGAGGACCATCTTCCGGTAGGTCTGCGCGAAGAGCGCCTCGGCCCTCCCCCCGCCGAGCAGAACGGCTGCTCCGTCCGGGTCGCCGAGCAACGCCCTGAGCCGGGCCGGCGCCAGGCCCGGGCTGTCGCCGAGGACATCGGCGACGAAGAGCCGCGCACCCGCCGGAAGCCGGTCGGGCGCCCAGCGGCGCTCGTCGGCGGTACGCAGATCGACGACGGTACGGATGCCGAGCGCGGCCACCGCCACGTCATGCTCCTGGAATGCGCTCAGCTGGCCCGAGCGCAGGAGGATCCCCTGCCGCAGGCGGCGGTGGCGTCCCAGGGCGATACCTCCCAGATCACGCAGGTTGACGACGGTGGAGGCGGGGACGGCCCGGGCGGTCTGCACGATGAACTGCCTCTTTCCCGACAGACTGCAGGTCACAATCAACGTCGCACGGCGTGCGCATATCGACAAAGGGAACGCGAGGTGCGCGAGCGCCGGGCGGCGGGAGATCAGCCGGCGAGGATCCTCGTCTTCTGCTCCACGAATTCCGCGTCGGTGAGAACGCCCCGCTGCCGCAGGTCGGCGAGTCTCTCGAGCAGCGTGATGACGTCGTCCCCGCCGTCCGCCGGAACCCGCTCGTGCGCCAGGAGCCGGCCCCCCGCCTCCTGGGCCGCCCGGGTGAGAGGTACCGACCAGAGGTCTTCCCACACGATCAGCGCGGCAGAGCTCTCCTCCGGCAGATGTTCGAGCGCCTCGAGATCCGTGAGCTGCGGCAGTCCGGCCGACGGGGCGTCCGGTGGCTCGAACGGCACCAGCCCCCGGGGGTCCATCTCCCGCAGCCCGACACGCTCCAGGACGCCGCCCGAAGCTCTGCGGGCAAAGGCCAGATCGAGGATGCGTACCGCCTCGGACGCGACGGCCTCGGCCAGTACCGGAGCGATCGCGCCGGAGAACCGGCCACCGGGAAAGGTGACGACGAGGTACTCCACGGGTCCCACGGCCACGGTGCGTCCTTCCCCTGCGCTTCTGGATCGACAGCAGCGTAACTCCGGGCAAACCGCTACGCTCTTCAAAAATATATGACAGAAGAGAAATATCGCGTATACAGCGATCGCCGGGTGGACCGGGACTGCGCACAGCCACTCGACGTGCCGGTGCCGGTGCCGACGCGTGCCTCCGGCATGACCGCACATCGCTGAGGTCGTTCGGCTCACGCTCCACCGAGCCGGCCGACGAGGGTCCGCGCTCGTTCCGGGGCCGCTTCCCCAAGACGGGTGCCACCGTCTCCGCCTGCGTCGCCACGGCCCGCACGCGACCGGTCAGGAATGAAGAAGCGCGGGATTCCCGCCGCCCGTAGCGTGAT